>Ga0197142_1004456_pt1 | contig 11315 bp, 9 predicted proteins | sample GBS60_MetaG_FD_148614 | JGI IMG/M metagenome (GOLD analysis project Ga0197142, IMG submission 148614) | Sediment microbial communities from Great Boiling Springs, Gerlach, Nevada, United States - GBS 60_MetaG | ecosystem: Environmental > Aquatic > Thermal springs > Hot (42-90C) > Sediment... | reverse complement strand
TGGGCCCGAAGTCAAATTCCGGCATCGGCCTGCGCGGCCGCTACGAGGTCCAGATCCTGGAGGACTACGGCCGGCCTGTCTCCGGCCACTCCAACGGCGCCATCTACAGCCGCATCCTGCCCAGCGTCAACGCCAGCAAGCCGGCGGGGGAGTGGCAAACCTTCGATATCCGGCTGATCGGACGCATGGTGACGGTGGTGCTCAACGGGGTCAAAATCATTGACAACCGCGAAATCGAGGGCTTGACCGCCATCGCGGTGGACCCCCACGAGGCCGAGCCCGGCCCGATCCTCTTGCAGGGCGACCACGGCGTGGTCGAGTTCCGCAAGATCACGCTGACGCCGCTGGTGCGGTGAAGGAGCGCCGGAACTCAACGGGAGGGGCGGACGCCTCCCCTGCGGCCCAACCCGTAGCCGATGCGGAAGACGTCCGGGATGTTCACGCGCCCGTCGCTCAACCGCTGGAAGACGCCGAGAAGCTCCAGGTCTTGCCGGACGCCTTCCAGCTCCTCATCGAAGCGTGAAGGAGGCAGCGGAGATTTCGCTTGCTTGACAAGCCTGTTAGCCTCTTCGAAGGCGCCCCTTTGCTCCCAGCGCTTCCTCACCTCGCGGAAGCCACAAGGCACGGTCAGACCAGAGAGCGCCTCCATGAACACCTTGACCCACGGGTAGTCCTCCCCGAGTTCGAGAACGCGCACTCTCGAGGCCTCACGAACCCCGGCCTTGATGCTTTCGTAGTGGAGCGCATACTCGTGCTGTGGGTACCGGTGGGCGGTATCTTCCGCCGCCTTTCTCAGGGCAACCAGGAATGACCGCGGACTGGTGCGCTGCCGGGCATCGGCCAAATGATTGGGGATCCAGGTGTAGGTGCGACCGCGCTTCGGTCCCCGTCCCATCCACTCGCCGGCAATCTGCTCGAAGAGAGCTTTGTGCGCTTCGGACTCGACAGGCGGAACTCGGTAGAAGACGCCAGAGGAATCGCCGCTTGCTTCCACCTGCCGGAACGATTCCCTGAATACTTGCTCGGCCATCCGGCGGAAACACTCGGCCGCTCCCCCGGCGACGTTCGCCATGTATTGCCACAACATCCCGTAGAGGTCCTCTCGCTCCCAAGTCAGCTCGACGCGGGAACTGAGGACCTTGGAGGCGTCGGGAAAACCCCCCACCCGACCCTCGTTCAATTGGTCCTCGCGGAGAAAACATTTCACCCGGATGCGGCGGTAGGAACGAAAATCGAGCGCCACCTGGAGGAGCCCACCGATTAAGGAGTCCATCGTTTGCCAGTCGGCAGCACTGCGATCCAGGGCATCGAACAGCGTGATGTGCCAGGTGGATTTCTGCTCCAGTTCGCGGTCCCTTTGATCCAATAACCTCGCCGTCTCCTCCGAGTGATTCTCCACCCAACCGACACGGTCCTCCCAAGTGCGCGCCGCCTTCAACTCGTGGCCATCCGGAACGTGGTGGCCTACCACCACGGTGCGCCAAATCTGGCGGGCCTTAAGCTGGCGGGCCTCAAGCTCGCGGCCGAGAAGGCTTTCGAGCACATCTCTGTCGGGATAGGCCTCCGGATTGGGGCGCTCTCCGAAACCCACCGCCACTTCGGTCCGCTCCTCGATCTGGATCTTCGGGTCGACCTGGTGAAGCAGGCGCCGCACGGTCTCGTCTTGGAGGGCGTTCCACCAGAAGCTCTTCCCCGCCCCCCGCATGCCCGAGATCAGGACCGCGTCGGGTCGGAGCGCCTTCAGGTGCGAGGCGGGCAAGTAAACGAATGCGGGGTTAACCGGACCGAAGGCATCCCAACGCTCAGGGAGAGCGCTCAAGATCAACTCGCGTAGTTCCCCGGGCTCCAACAACGCCTGCTTGGAGGACGGCATGATCGCTAACTCTGTTCCGAAATCAGCTCGTCGAAGGCTTCCAGAAAAGGCCTGAAGGCCTCCTGCTCCGTTTGTCCCGGCAGTTCCGCCACGGTCTGGGCGTCGGGCACCCCGCGGTGCCAGTAAATCTCTAGCGGCCAATGGGGGGCGTCCTCATCGTTCAAATCGAAGTTGAACCGATCCTCGCCCGGCGGCTCTTCATCGTACAAGAAATCGCGGAAGAGGTCCCATGCGTGCTCGCGGAAGGACGCCAGGTACCGATCCCGGCCGACTTCCGGAATCATCGAAGCGACGATCGTCAGATTCTCACGGATCTTCTCGGCAATGCCATACCTCGCCCAATGCCGAAACAGGATCGTGTATGCCTCCCACGTCGGCGCGTTCTCAAGGGCAAACAGGCAGACTCGCGCTCCCACGGCCATCACCGCGGCCGCAGCGAGATCGTGCAGGCCATTGCGGCTGTCAATCAAAACCACATCCGGGCGGAGCTGCCTCTCCAACGCTTCGATCAATCGCCGCAGGCGAATCAGCCACGGCTCCTGAGCCCGTTTGTTTGGGACCGGAGGCAAGTCAAGGTAAACCCGTCCGAGCTTTTCCAAGTACTCCTCGTAGCCTTCCCGTAACCTGCCACGCGCGGGCGCCACCAACAAGTCGCCCTTGAGCGATCCGCACCACGATGGCGCTGCCGTCATCTCGGAGATGACCCGGTCCCCCTGATCCACTGCGTCTTCAACGAACCAGTCCACGATGCCGAAGTCCGGATGTTCCCCGGGAGGCAATAGGAGCGATGAAAGCCCGGGGGACTCCAGATCGAGGTCCATTGCCAGCACTCGTTGCCCTTTGCGCACCAGATGGGAAGCGAGAACAGCCACCGCCGTGCTGCGGCCGACGCCGCCCTTGATCGCGAAGAAGCTGAACCGGTTCGGCGCTCGCCCCTCCGGCGGCAGGGACCAGCGGCTGCCCGTTATCACCCGGTCCACGAGCACGACGGTGATCCCGTTCTCAGGGGATGAGACAGCGCCCTCCCTCAGTTGTCTCAGGTCGTGACCGGTCAGCTCGAGCACAGCCGCATCCGGCGGATAAGCGTGAGCCCCCAGGCGCTCGTTCAAGCGTGTGGCCAGAGCTCGAAGCGGTTCACGCCAATCGTCGCGAAAATCGAGGGGAACGGCCACGCGCACCCGACCCCAGAGGTCCCGAATGAAAACCAGCTCGGTACAGCCGGCGTTAATCAGGCTCTCGGCGCTTTCGCGGACAACCTCCCGACACCGTTGCCAGACGTTGTCGAAGTGCACGAATTCGGTCATTGAAACAACCCGTCAACTTCGGCGACACGCAGCACGTTCCGAACGCGCTCCGCTCCCCAACGGTGGTTTTCCACCGCCTGGCGCGTGAAGCTGGTCCTGTTGCAGTACCGCTGCGCGACTTGCCAGTCGCTGAAGGCATTATTTTCGGGCAGCATGGAGGCGTAACGCGACAAGTCGCGATCTCCGGCGAGGCTGCGAAACCGGTCCCAGAGTTTGTCAATGTGGATCCGGTATTCGCGAGGCGCCTGGGCGCCTGAGAACTTCGTGCGAGCCAGGATGGCCTTCAAGGCGCATTCGGCGCTCAGGCCGTAAAGATGGTCCGCGTTGCCCAACCGCTTGTCCTGATAAAGGTATTCGGCGTCCTCCCAGTGACGTTCGTGAGCGTCCCTGAAGTCCTCCATCGCTTGTTCCGGCATCGGATCTTTCGGACCGGCAAGAAACTGCGACAGCGCAAACCGCTGCCGTAGGTACATTAGCACAGTGCTGAGCCGTTCAGCGGCGCCGTTACGCCCCCAGGCCGTCGAACAGGGGCGTGCTGAGATAGCGCTCGCCGGAGTCGGGAAGGACGACGACCATCGTCTTGCCGTGGAATTCAGGCTCCTGCGCCAGCCGCACCGCGGCAGCCACGGCAGCGCCGCAGGAGATCCCGGAAAGGATTCCCTCTTCACGGGCCAGCCGACGCGCCATTTCGATGGCCTCCTCGTTGGTCACCGTTTCGATGCGGTCCACCAGCGAGAGGTCGAGAACCTCGGGAACGAACCCCGCGCCGATACCCTGGATCTTGTGCGGGCCCGGGCGAATCGGCTCTCCTCGCAAGGTCTGCGTGAGCACCGGGCTGGCGGCCGGCTCCACGCCTACCGAGATGATCTTCTTGCCCTTGACGTGCTTGATGTAGCGTGAGACTCCGGTGATCGTGCCGCCGGTGCCGATGCCGGCCACCAAAACATCCACTCGCCCCTCGGTATCGTCCCAGATTTCCGGACCGGTGGTTCGGAAGTGAATCTCGGGGTTGGCGGGGTTTTTGAATTGCTGCGGCATCACGTAGCGATCCGGGTCCGAAGCCACAATTTCTTCCGCCTTCTGGACGGCGCCGCGCATGCCCAGAGATGCGTCGGTCAAAACCAACTTGGCGCCGAAGGCTTTGAGCACCTTGCGGCGCTCCACCGACATGGACTCGGGCATGGTGAGCGTGATCGGATAGCCGCGAGCCGCCGCCACAAAAGCCAGCGCGATGCCGGTGTTCCCGCTGGTCGGCTCGATGATCTCCTTGCCCGGCCCCAGCAGGCCGCGTTGCTCCAAATCCCAGATCATGGCGGCGCCGATGCGGCACTTGACCGAGTAGCCCGGGTTGCGGCCCTCGATCTTGGCCAGCATCGTCACCGGCAGTCCTGCCGGGATTCGTTTCAACCGCACCAGAGGCGTTCGGCCGATGCTCAGCGAATTATCCTCGAAAATCATGAGGTGTGTCGCCCCCCAACTGCAATTGTTCTAAATTTCCCAGTAAGGCGCGGCTTGCGCCTGCTTGTCTCGCCAGGCATGCACCAGGTCGGCAAAGGTCGTCCGGTCCACTACCGACGTGACCGCCTCATCCACCTGCCGCCAGAGATCGCTCAGCGGGGTCTCTTCCTGCTGCCGGCCCTCCAGCCTCAAGCCACTGGCCCCCTCAATGACACGCAAGACGTCGCCCACGGTGATCGCCTCCGGAGGGCGCGCCAGCATATAGCCGCCCTCCGCGCCCCGGCGGGACTCCACCAGGCCCGCCTGCTTGAGGCTGGCCAGGATCAACTCGAGAAACTTCTGCGGAATGCTGCGCCGCCGGGCGATGTCGGCAATGCGGACAGGCTCTGGGCTGTTGCGCTCGGCCAGATCGAAGACCGCCTCAACGGCGTAGATTCCCTTCTGAGAAATCTGCATACAGCGGCTGCGAATTTGCGGGGTATCTAGATCGAGATTATCAAGTTGCCCGCTCCCACGTCAAACCCTCCGTCTCAAACGTCGAAAATCTCGATCACCCGCTCCAGCGATTTGATCGGATCCCGGACCGGGCTGTACTCGTGCGCCACATAACCCTGAAAGTTCAGCTCGGCAATCGCCAAGGCGATGGCGCGGTAGTTCAGCTCCTGGCTTTCATCCGGCTCGTGCCGGCCCGGATTGCCGGCGGTGTGAAAGTGCCCGATCCATTGAATGTTATTGCGGATCGTACGAATGATGTCGCCCTCCATGATCTGCATGTGATAAATGTCGTACAGTAATTTCACGCGGGGCGAGTTGACCCGCTTGACCACCTCGACGCCCCAGGCCGTACGATCGCACTGATAGTCGGGGTGGTTCACCTTGCTGTTCAGCAGCTCCAGGCAGATGGTGACGCCTTTGTCCTCGGCTTGAGCTTTGACCCGGTTCAAAAAGGCGACGCAGTTCTCGATACCCTCTTCATCGGACATTCCGCGGCGGTTGCCCGACAAGGCGATCACGTTCGGGGCCCCGAACGCGGCAGCCCGGTCAATCATTTCGCGGAACGCGGGCTCGATTTTGTCGTGGCTCTCGCGGCGGTTGATGCCATCGGTGAGGGAATGCCCCGCCGCCGGCGCCATCGTGGGGATGAGGCCGTATTTTTTCAGCACCGGCCACTGCTCGGCCGGAATCAGATCGAGGCCCTTCAGGCCCAGGCGCGCCGCCTCGCGGCAAATATCTTCGAGGCTCATTCCCTTGCCGAAGCAGCCCCGCGTTGCGGCCTGCTTGATGCGGCCTTTGAGGGTCCGGGTCTGGGCTGAGGCCGGCAGGCAAGCCAGAGAAGAGCCCATTACGGTTCGAAGCAGCGATCTTCGCGTCATGGCGTAACTAGTATACGGGTAGCGACCCCACCGGGGTGCGGGACCGACGCCAACCACCCTGCGCCGCCTGAGGCGTTTCTCCGGGCTCCCTTCCGCACGGCCTCTGATATCATGAAGCCAGATGAGCTTGCTGTCGCCCAAGCTACAGCTCAAGGTCGCGCAAAAGCAGATCCTGACCCCCAGCCTCATGCAGATGGTGGCGGTGCTGCAACTGAACCGGCTGGAGTTGAGGGATCTGATCCAACAGGAAATCGCGCAGAACCCGGTGCTGGAAGAGGCCACCGAAGACGGCGCCGAAGAGCTCAGCCCGAGCGAAATTCAGGCGCTGCTGGAAGCCGAAGACGAGCGGACGCCGCCGAGTGACCAGGCCGTGCTCGATGCCACCGAGACCACCGAGCACGCGGCCGCCGAAGAGTTCGCGGACGAAGTGGACGGAACGGCGGCGGAATCCGAAAGCGCCGAGCTGGAGACCGCGGCCCAACCCGCCCAGCCGGATCCCTTCGAGGAGATTGATTTCGGCTCGTTCTTCGAGGAATATCTGGATCCGGGTTACCGCGCCCCGGCATCCGAAACCGTGGAGCGGCCCTCGCTGGAGAGTTTCCTCTCGCAGCCGCTGACGTTGGCCGATCACCTGCGCGCCCAGTTGAGCATGATGCCGCTGGATGAGGCCGTGCACGACGCCGCCGACTCGATCATCGGCAACCTCGACGAGAACGGATATTTGACCGCGACGCTCGAGGAAATTGCGACCAGCGGAGAGCACAAGCTCGAGGACGTGGAAGCCGCCCTGCGCGTGGTGCAATCTTTGGATCCCGCCGGGGTGGGAGCGCGAGACCTGCGCGAATGCCTGCTGCTGCAACTGAAAAGCCGCAACGGCGAGGGCGGCGTCGCCTGGCAGATCGTAGCCGACCATCTGAAGCTGCTGGAAAAGCGCCAATTGCGCGAACTGGCCAAAGTCTTGCACCGCCCGCTGGAACACATCGAAATCGCCCTGAAAGTCATCCAGAGCCTTGACCCGCGGCCCGGTCTGCGGTATTCCGGACCCGGCGCCAGGCAGATCGAACCCGACGTTTCCATTTTCAAGGAGGGCGACCAGTACATCGTACAGCTCAACGATGACGACCTGCCCCAGCTCCGGCTGAACTCTCACTACCGGCGGCTGCTGGACCGCTCGCAGGAGCCCGACCGCCAGGTTCGCAACTACATCAAGGAACGTTTCACCGCCGCGTTGCAGTTGATGAAGAACATCGAGCAGCGCAAGCAAACGATCCTGCGCGTCTGCGAGGCCATCGTGCGCCGGCAGCGCGACTTTCTGGATTACGGCCTGGATCACTTGCGCCCGATGATGATCAAAGACGTGGCCGAAGAGATCGGCGTCCATCCTTCCACCGTCAGCCGGGCGGTGGCCAACAAATATGCCCACACGCCCCAGGGCGTTTTCGAGCTGCGATACTTTTTCTCCGAGCCGGTGCAGGGTCCCTCGGGAGCGGCCATCCCCTTGCTGACGCTGAAACGGATGGTCAGGAAAATGATCGAGGAGGAGGACCCGGCGCATCCCCTCACCGACGAGCAGATCGCAGCCATGCTCAAGGCCAAAGGAATCCACGTCACGCGCCGGACCGTCGCCAAGTATCGCGAGGACATGAAGATTCCCTCGACGCATCAGAGGCGACGGCGCGGCTGACGCCGCCGGCGCGCAGCGCGCCGCAACTTCACCCGGGGAGGGAGCATGAAGGTTCACTACACAGGCAAAACTCAGGAACTCAGCCCGGCACAACAACGCAAGCTGGAAGGCAAGTTCGCCCGGCTCGCCCGGATGCTCGACATGAAACAGGGCGAGCGTGAAGCCCACGTGATCCTGCGCACGGAGCGGCACGTGCACAACGCCGAAATCACCGTCCGCTTCCACGACCATGACCTCGTGGGCGCCGGCTGCGGCGCCGACGATTTCACGGCCATCCACCAGGCCATCGAAAAGCTGGAAAAACAGATCCACAAACTGCGCGAGAAAGGGCGCGACCTCAAGCGCATCCCAAGGCAAGAGTGGGCGGGCGCCGGGCTCGCGCCCGCCGAACCCGCTGAGCTCCTCGAACAGGAAGAAACCGGCGGCAGTCCCGTGGTCCGCGTCATTGACAATCACGCCGGGCGGAAACCCCTGAGCGTGGAAGAGGCCTTGCTCGAAATGGGCCAGGATCGCGATTACCTGGTCTTTCGCGATGCCGAAACCGACCGCTTCTCCGTGCTCATCCGCCGCCGGGACGGCAGCTTCGACCTGATCCAGGCGTGAGCCCCACTGCCAGCAAAGACAACACCGAGGCCACGACGAAGAACAACCGCCGCGGGCGACGCGCCCGGCCGCCCGAGCTGATTGTCATCACCGGCCTCAGCGGCTCCGGCAAGGGCACCGTGCTCAAATGCCTCGAGGATCTCGGCTACTATTCGGTGGATAACCTGCCCATCGAATTGATTCCCAAGTTCGCCGAATTGACGCGCGACTCGCCCAACATCCGGGCGGCCGCCCTGGTGGTTGACATCCGCGAGCGCGAGGGCTTGCAGCGCTTTCCCGCCCTCTACAAACGGATCAAGCGCCAGATTCCCACTCGGCTCCTGTTCCTGGAAGCCGACGACGCCACACTCATCCGCCGCTTCAGCGAGACCCGCCGCCCGCACCCGCTGGGCACCAGCCGTTCGGTGGCCCGCAACATCCAGGAAGAACGCAAGCTCCTGGCGCCCATCCGCGAACTGGCCGACCACGTCATCAACACCTCCAAGTTCAATGTCCACGAACTGCGCGAGGTCATCGAAGAGACCTTCGGGGGAGGCCGCGATCAGTCGCGCATCATGATTTACATCACCAGCTTCGGCTACCGCTACGGGGTGCCCCCCGACAGCGACCTGGTCTTCGACGTGCGCTTCCTGCCCAACCCGAACTACGTGCCGCAATACCGCAAACTGAGCGGCCGGCACCCCCAAGTGGCTCGCTACATCCGCTCGTTCCCGCAGACCGTGGAGTTCATCGAGCGGATTTCCGATCTGCTCATTTACCTGCTGCCGCATTACATCGAAGAGGGCAAGAGCTACCTGACCATCGCCTTCGGTTGCACGGGCGGCCAGCACCGTTCGGTGGCCATCGCCGACGAGATCCGCAAGCGGTTGGCCCGCGCCGGCTACAAGGTCAAGACCACCCACCGCGACGTCGCCAGGGCGGGCTGAGCAGGGTAGGGTACCTGAGAGGAACCTGGACGGCCAGGACGAAAAAATTGTCTTTTTTTTCAATGAGTTATGGCGTTTTTGACCGTAACACGCCTGCAAGTGTTCTGACTTCGGATCTAAACTTGGGTCGTGCCCTCCGGCTCGGGCGGCAAGCGTGGCTTCTTGCCGCGAAGGGAGATAAAGATGACGATGCGGATGGTGTCAGTTGTTGTCGGCTTGGTGGCGCTGGTCGCGACCAGCACAGCGCAAGTGAACACCGGTTCCATCCAGGGCGTAGTGGCGGATGCCAGCGGGGCTGTGGTCCCCGGGGCGACCGTGTCGGTCAAGAACCTGGCGACCGGGGTGACGTTGACGGTGACCAGTAACGAGGTCGGGTTCTACCTGGCCTCGGGGCTGCTGCCCGGTCAGTACGAAGTCGAGGTGAAGGCGGCGGGGTTCAAGCCGGCCCGGCTTCCGTCGTTGCTCGTCCAGGTGGGCGACCAGCTTCGACAGAACTTCACGCTGGAGCTGGGCGCCGTCAGCGAGACTATCGAGGTGACGGCGGAAGCGCCGCTGTTGCAAGCAGTGAACGCCTCCTTGGGGGCGGTGGTGGACACCCGCAAGATCCTTGACATGCCCATGCTCACCCGCGACGTCCGGAACCTCGCGCGTCTGGCGCCCGGCGTCTCGCTCGGCGGCCGCATCGGCGGCGCGGCGCGGGCCGGCGTCTACGGCTTCTACGTGGACGGAGTTCCGGCGGATTCGGCCCGGGCCAATATCCCGGTGGGACGGCCCTCCGTCGAGGCGGTGGCGGAATTCAAAGTGGAGACGAACAACCTCAGCGCCGAATACGGCCGCCTGACAGGCGGCGCGCTCAACATCGTCACCCGAGGGGGCGCCAACCAGATTCACGGCTCGCTGTACGAGTTCCACTGGAACCACAAGATGAACGCCAACAGTTGGGCCAACAATTTCCGCGGCTTCAACAAGTCCGGATTCAAGCGCAACATGTTCGGCGGTAGCATCAGCGGCCCGGTCGTGCTGCCCGGCTATGACGGCAGGAACCGGACTTTCTTCTTTTTCAGCTTTGACGGCAACCGCGAGAACCGCGACGCGGTCATGCGCACGGCCACCGTGCCCACCGAATTGGAACGGCAGGGAGACTTTTCCCAGTCGTTGCGTCTGGGACAGCCCGTGCGGATTTTCGATCCCTTCGCCTACAATCCCGCGACCGACCGCCGGGCTCCGTTCCCGGGCCAGAAAATTCCGGCAAGCCGCTTCAGCCCGCTGGCGCAAGCTCTGGTCAGGTTATACCCGCTTCCCAACCGGCCGCCCGATCCGGGAACCCAGGCCAATAACTATCAGGGACCCTCGCAACGGAAGGGTTACGGAAACGACTTCACCGTTCGCGCCGATCAAACCATCAGCGATAACCATCGCCTCTTTTTCCGTTTTACGCAGAACGACTTCGGAACGCTCCAGAATCCCTGGATGGGACCGGCCACGGCAGAGTACGACCAGTTCCAGGATAACTTCAATAACACGCTGTCCTACAACGCCAACCTCGGGCCAACCCTGATCCTGACGGCTAACGGCGGCCTGGCGCGGGAATGGATCCGTTACGGACGCTCGGCGCGCGATGCCGGCTTTGATCTGGCCTCCCTTCCGCTGGCGCCCAACTACAAGAGCCTGTTGGACGACCGATACATGCCGGTCGTAACCTTGCAGGACAAAAGCGGGATCTACCGGACCTGGCGCGCTGCCGACATCAAGAGCTGGAAGTGGTACGCCAGTACAGCCGTCACCAAAATTGCCGGCATCCAGACGATCAAGGCAGGCTACGTTTATACGAAATATTTGGGCAATTTCTCCGATAACGAAGGGCCCGCCGGCGTGTGGAATTTCACTTCCACCTGGACGCAGGAAAGACCTACGGCCGGCGTCGGACAGGACGGATTCGGGCTGGCCTCGATGCTGCTGGGTACGCCGGCTTCTTACAGCTTCACGCAAATCGTGCGCACCGCCAACGCCTGGACGAATCACGGGGCTTACTTGCAGGACGACATCCGGATAACATCGCGGCTCACGCTGAATCTTGGCATCCGCTGGGACTTT
>Ga0197142_1004454_pt1 | contig 11320 bp, 10 predicted proteins | sample GBS60_MetaG_FD_148614 | JGI IMG/M metagenome (GOLD analysis project Ga0197142, IMG submission 148614) | Sediment microbial communities from Great Boiling Springs, Gerlach, Nevada, United States - GBS 60_MetaG | ecosystem: Environmental > Aquatic > Thermal springs > Hot (42-90C) > Sediment... | reverse complement strand
TAACCTTCGGTATCCTGCACGACGACGACTTTCCTCTGCCCGATAGCAATACTCACAACCAGGCTGTCGTCGCCGGACGACGATTGTTACAATCCAAAAACGGTTTCAGCGGCATCTACCATACGTTAGTTTACGAACAGGCTACCAATGAATTGAAAACCCTGGCTGAGGGTTGGGTGAGAGCGTTCAACAATCTCGTTGATGAGCACCGGCATCACTTCACGTTGCAACGCGATAGTTACTTCGAGCAGGTCAACGGTTCTTGGCTATCTGATCTGTATCCTGCGAGGGTCTCATGAGCGACAACAGCATAAACTTCGACCATCTGATCGAGAAGATGCAGAAGGCACAGGTGACCGACGCTGACCGACCTACAATTCTGGGCGGGCAATTCGCCATCGACCGTTTGGAGGACTTTCTGAAAATCTGGCAGAACCGATGGAGCCAGATGCCATTTCGCCTGTGGGAACACGTCAGCCATATTGAGTTCGCCGATGCGCCTGGTGAGCCAGAGTTTCTCCAACGCGCCGAGATCTTCGGCAAGGGCGGACATCTCTCGCTGCGTCGTGACGCTGGACGCTGGTTGTGGCATTACGTGGGTGAGAAGATTGATGCGTCGATGAATGATTTTGGCGCAAAGGACTTCTGGGCAGCTCATCCTGGCTGCACGTTGCGGCGCTATGAGGAATCGGTGATTCTGTGGGGTGAACGCAAGAAGGACTACAATCTCTGGTTTGATGACCGCGTCGCAGCCGCCCGGCTGGTCTATCCTGTCAATGCGAATGGTCGCGTCTACCTCCACTTTTGGCGTTACACCGAAAACGGGCAGACGGCGTTTGTTTGGTATCGGGAGTTGAGCAATCAACCATAGGAGCGTTAGGGATGGGCAAAGCAAAACCTAAACGCAAGATGGCGTCGCAACCTGCGCCAGCTCCAGCCTCATCACAGAGAGGGTATCGCTTCCTCAATCCCTATAACTTTGTGCGCACGCTGGAAGTCCGTCACCTCCACGCTGCACCATTGCTGGGTCGCTACGCACCGCCGCCGCATGACCGTTATGTGGGATTGACAGGCCGCATTCGCTGTTGTCTCACAGCGACGACACCAATCTTTGTTTCAGATAGCGAAGGTATTAAAGAAGAGACGGTCAACAGTAAAGTCCATCGCCACTATCGCTTCTTCCGCGATCCTGACGACAATGTCGCTATTCCTGGTACAAGCCTGCGCGGAGCAGTGCGCTCAATCTTCGAGGCGGCGACCAACTCGTGTTTCGCCCATTTTGCAGGTGAGAAACGATTGAGTTATCACCTCTTACCAGAAGATGCACTCAGGCTAGTCCCAGCGCGTGTGCGCAGGATTACTGATGAAGACTGGAAACTGGAGCTGCTGCCAGGCACAACGCCTATCGATCCCCAAAAGCGTCCTGCTGGTTCTCAGTATGCTGCCTGGGTGCCTGTTTACGAACCACTACGGGCCAGCCAGACGATAACTCAGGCACCAGGCACACCGTATGCGCAGCGTCAGAGGCTCTCCCTACAAGGCTTCACGCACGGCGAGCAATGTCAGGCCCTTATTGAGCCAATGAGGCATCCCCGTCGCAACTTCGAGTTCTGGAACGTTGTCCGTCTGGCAAAGGCTGGTCAGCCGTTGCCCAGGCCTGTCGGCAACCAGCGCCAGGTTACCGGTTATCTGTGCCTGACCTATCAGAACATCGAAAACAAGCACGATGAACGTCTATTTTTCACCGATCAACATTTGCCATGGGTTGAACTACCAGTTGAGGTACGGCAAAAATACGAAGAACTAATCGCCGACTACCAGGAGCGCCATAGCGACGCGGTGCGCAAGCGCCAGCATCCTGAACGACCCCAAGGTGGGGAACCTGCCTTCAGTCGCTTTATCCTGGAGCGCACCGGCCGCAACGAGGCAAAATTGCAAGATGGAGATCTGGTGTATGCGATGTTGGAACACTCTTCTGGAGGCTACCGAGTCAAATTTATCGTGCCGGTCTCTGTTCCGCGTGTAGGCTTTGAGCGCAAGATCGGTGATCTGCTGCATCCGTCTGAGCTGGCAAAATGCGAAGACTACGACAGGCTCTGCCCCGCCTGCCGCACCTTCGGTTGGGTATGGGGCGATGATCTAGAGCAACAGCGCCCTGAGCTATCCAAACCCACTGCCTACGCCGGCCGCGTGAGGTTCAGTCATGCCCGATTGACACACGATGCAGGCACGTTCGACGCCACACTGGCGATCCTGTCTACACCCAAGCCAACGACCTATCGCTTTTACCTGCGGCCTCGTAGTGGCAAACCTCAGGATGGGTTGAGCGATCAGCAGGTAGGCTACGACAACCCCGCACAAATCTTGCGTGGTCGCAAAGTCTATCGGCATCACGGCAGCCGTCTCGATCCGCAGGAATACCAGAGTGTAAACGGGAACAAGAGTGACCAGAACCGAACTGTGCACGGCGTCCAAAAGGCAGGCAGCCGCTTTGAATTTACCGTAGAATTTGAGAACCTGGCGCCGGTGGAGTTAGGTGCGCTGCTGTGGAGTCTGCGCCTGGAGGGATGGCATCATCGTATCGGCTATGCCAAACCCCTGGGCTTCGGCTCTGCCCGGATCGAAGTCCTGTCGGTCAGCATCCTCAACCCTGAGGTGCGCTACGCCTCGTTGTCTGATACAGCCGATGGCTGGATTGATCGAACCGACCAGATAGATGTCTGGATCGATAATTTCAAACGGGCAATGGCAGCGCGCTACGGCGCCGCGTTTGATCAACTGGCAAACATCCGCGACTTGAAAGCGCTATTGGCTGATACGCCACCCCTGCCTGTCCACTACCCACGGCCAACACCACAACCACAAGTACAAGGAAAGCAGTACGAGTGGTTCGTCGGCAACAAGCGCGGCGGTCAGAATCCAGGCCCCAGGCTCGCCCTGCCTCTTGCCGCCGACGATCGGGCAGGTCTACCGTTGATTGACAAAGATGGCAACGTCACGGAGTAAAGTAATGGCGAAGCACAAAGGCAAACCCAACAATCAGAATCGTCAGCCCCAGAAGGATGCGGCTCACAAATTCAGACTCCCAGAAGCGGCGAAATCCAAACACGCCAGAGAGCGTCAACGCCAGGAAGCATCGTCCGTACAGATTGCCAAAGTGCGGGAAACGCCAAAGATTCCCTGGCCCGCCCCCCGGCAACCGACTGAGACAAGAGAGAACTATCGCTTTCTCAACCCGTACAACTTCGTGCGTTACTTGCCCGAACCAGCTATCCCCCCTGGCGATGTCGATGCTCAGTTGCTCGGTCGCTGTGCACCACCGCCCCATGATCGCTACATTGGCTTAACGGGGCGCATCGTTTGCACACTGGAGGCGGTGACACCGCTGTTTATCTCTGATAGTCACGGTGTGAACGTGACCACCGTTCTCCTACCCGATGGCAGAGAAGTACAGCACAAAAGCTACCGCTTCTTCCAGTACGAAGGTCGGGACGCAATCCCGGCTACCAGTCTGCGCGGGATGATCCGCTCCCTCTTCGAGGCTGTCACCAACTCACCCTTCAGTGTCTTCAACGGTGACGAGCGCCTGGAGTATCGTATCGACCCAGCCGAAGCACGCCGCTTCAGGCCAGGGATTGTGGAGAGTCTGCCAGATGGTGATCAGCCGGGCGTCATTCTGCTCTGTGAAGAGGCAAAAATCGGTGCGTATTACGAGGACAGAAAGCTCAATGTTCTCAAAGGAAACTGGAAGTGCGGCGAGGAAGCGTATGCGATCGTTGGCAAAACAAAGAACAATACAGCAAAGGTTAAAGCGCTCGCCCGTCGACCCGAAGATTTGCCTGCTGATGGAGAAAGTCGTATATATCGCGGCTGGGTTAAAGTCACCGGTCAGACCATTGAAACGAAGCGCAATGAAAGTTTCTTTTACTTCAAACACGGCGACCGCACGAAAGCGCAGAGAGTTTACTTCGACGTTGAACGGGAAGCCGACTTCAATGCTGTGCTTCACGCCCAACTGCACGAACGCAAAGAGGATTTCCACAGTCAGGTGCAGAGCGAAAGACTGGAACCGAACAATCTGGTCTACGTCGAGCTTGAGCCAGTGGATACCGGTCGCGTGCGCAATATCGCGCTGGCACGGGTAGCACGGCTGCGCTACCGTAACGCTATCGGCAATTTGCTGCCCAGTCACCTGAAGCCTGGTGAGAACTATGAACACCTGGATATTGCCTCGCGCGTCTTTGGCTGGGTCAAGGCGACACCAACCGAAGACTACAAGGTACGCATTGCTTACGCCGGTCGGGTGCGCTTCAGTCATGCCGTGCTGACTGAGGATGGTGATAAGGGCGTCTATGATGGTGAGATACCACTGGCAATCCTGGGCTCTCCCAAGCCGACGACAACCCTCTTCTACCTGCGCAAGCACAAAGGCGAATGGAGCGAAGAGGAACGCAAGCAACCCGGCGCTGCTACCACAATCGGCTATGATGGTCCCAACATGCTGCGCGGGCGCAAGTTCTACCGCCACCACGGAAAAGCCCTCAACCGTCTGGAATATGAGCGGGCTGGACATCGTCGAGATCACCAAAACCGCACAGTACGCGGAGTGCGGGCGTCAGGCAACATCTTCGAGTTCACCATTGACTTCCACAACCTGGCGCCGGTGGAGTTGGGAGCGCTGCTATGGACACTCAATCTGAGCTACAATGAACGATGTTTCTTCCGGTTAGGATACGCCAAACCGTTAGGATTTGGTAGCGTCAGGCTTTCCGTAGTTCAGGTTGATCTGCTCGATCCGGGTGCTCGCTACCGATCATTGCAAACGTCTGGCTGGCGTACTGCTACATTCTCAGAACGTAGTCAGTGGCTGGAGCGTTTCGCAACGGCAATGCAACGTTGCTACGGGAAACCGCTCCATGAATTGCCCAATATCGTTGACCTGATCAAAGTGCTTAGGGATCCTGAAAAGGGGCAACCGCAGTACATCCACTATCCACGAACCAATCCGCAACCTGATCCAGATGGAAAGAACTTTGAGTGGTTTGTGGCGAATAAAGCCAAATCAACTAAAGTGGATCAGGCCGGACCAAACTTAACGCTGGAAATGCCGGACGTGGAAAAAGGACTGGTATTGCTGGGAAAGGACAGGCGAGCGTGACAGAGACGACAAAAGCGATTACATTCCTCGGAACCAGACCAATCAAAACAAACTACATCTTCCCCGATGGACGCGAGTATGAAGCTCCTTTCTTTGGCGTTGCACTGGCGAATTTTGTTCCGGGTCTGCGGATGCGCGTCTTTGTAACTAATGCTACAAGAGATCAATGTTTACTGGAGTTTCAAAATTCCGTTGCCAAATTTGTCAGTGACATCCAACCAGTGGATATTCCAGATGGACGCAATGACGAGGAACTTTGGGCAATTTTTCAAGCCGTCGTTGATGCAGTCGATCCTGGAGAGCAGCTAATCGTCGACATCACCCATGGGTTTCGTTCGTTGCCGTTTCTCTCTTTTCTTGCCGTAGCATATTTACGTGTCGTTAAGAATATCCATCTAAAGGGGGTCTATTACGGTAACTTCGAGGCACGCAATCAGTCGGTAATTCCAAATCGAACACCGGTTATCGATCTGACGCCCTTTGTTGATCTCCTGGACTGGACTGCAGGTGCCGATCACTTTGTGCGCTTTGGAGATGCAAGCGAATTGGCACGGTTATTGTGGACACGGCATGAACGTGTAAAACCTGACCTGCATAATAAGGTAGCAATGTCCGAATGGGGCAATTCCCCGGTCAAAAAGACGGCAGCCTATCTTGAGCGCGCTTCACGTGCGCTTCGTGTCTTGCGACCTAACGAAGCAATGGACGCCAGCGCACAGATTTGTGCACAGTTACCTGAGGCTCTCAAGGCGAGCCAAGAACTTGCGCGTCCACTCCTGCTGCTCGGTGAGCACGTGCGCAACAGTTTCACCCCAATCGCACGTAGTAGGAACGAGCAATCCAAGAATCCTGCGGAAACGCTGGAGAACGAGCGTCAGCTGATCAAATGGTACCTGGACCGCAATCAAATCTTTCTGGCGGTAGCGTTGGCGCGTGAATGGCTGGTTTCATGGGTAATGGTGCAGATGGGGATGGGTAACAACCTGTTGGAGAAGGCTGAGCGCGAGAAGGTTGAGCGTGCGCTTGGACAGAAATCCCAACAAATGATTGACAAGTCGCCCGTGAATGATACCGATACAGCGCTGCCTAATCTTGAAAAGCTTCATAACCTTAGTACGATTGTGCAGTGTTACAATCAACTAGGAGACCTGCGCAACGACCTGATGCATGCAGGCAAACGCAAGAGTCCGCGGACAGCGGAAAGGGTTGAGGAACAGGCGAAAGAACTGGTCAAGAAGCTGGAAGAATTCTGAACAGGAGCTGGGAATATTGATACTGCTGACAGTGTAAATTCCACAACGTAGCAGTATGTATCCGTTCTGTCGAAATCTTCTTAACCGTCCTCGCGTTTTTACTGCTAATTCTGTTTATGCAAACTGTGTTCGATCCTACCAAACGAGTACGGCAGCAGGAATGTTGTAAGCCAGGATTAGCAAGATAATACCTGGCGCTGCTCCCACTCTCATTCTTGTTTCTTATCCATCCCCCCGCAGATGCTCGCCCCGGCGTAGCCGCGCTAACTTGGCCTGGATGCGGCGACGGACAGCGGCAGTAGTCTCTGGGTCGAGTTCTACGGCTTTCACCTGATGGTCTACGAATTGAATGCGGAGCCAATCTCCTTCACGCGCCGTCGGTGGGAGGATGGCACGTGCTACGTCAAGCGGTCGCTGCGCTTGACCGACTAGGATCACCGCGTATTCGCCTTCAAAGCGATCAATCACACCCTGCTCGTAGTGAACTTCTGTCATTGGGTGACTCCTCTCTCACATTATGGAAGATGTTCACAGGCAATACCGTCGCCATCGCCATCTAATCGATGCGGATCACGAGCTGGGCCGCCGTTGGCGAGAAAGAATGCCTGAGCTTCAGCCTGAGTCGCAAAATCGCTGCAATCACGATCTCTCTGGGGCGTGTTGTCGGATGGTGCAATGGCTGGTGATCCTGGATAGGCGACTGGTGGACGATCATAACCGGTCTGAATATGGTAGTCAACACCATCGGTCGTGATAATAATCGTCCCGTGTTCGTCAGTACCGTATACGGTGGCACCAATTCGCTGCAGCGCCTGAATGGTCTTGCGGTGTGGATGACCATAGTTATTATTGCGTCCGGCCGAGTAGATGGCAATCGCTGGCTGCACGGCAGCTAGAAACTGGTCGCTTGAAGAGGTATGCGACCCATGATGAGCGACTTTCAGAATAGTGGCTCGTAGTTGATTGCGCACTGTTGCCAGCATCTCTTGCTCGGCAGCCTGTTCGGCATCACCGGTGAAGAGAAATGAGACATTACCGTACTTCAGGCGCAGGACGACCGAGGTGTTGTTGAGTTCGTATGCGTTGGGGTCGCTGTGTAAAACTTCAAAGGTTAACCGGCCCAGCGGAATGGTATCGCCACGCTGCACTTCGTAGTATGGAACTTTTGCAGCATCAATGGCATCGAGCAAACGTTCGTATGTGCCAGTAGTATGTGAGGCGCCTGATGTCCAGAATCCACCAACCGGCAGTGCATTCAGCACTTCAACCAGGCCACCGATATGATCGGCATGTGGATGTGAAGCGACCATCACGTCGATGTGATTGATCCCTTGCGCACGCAGATAGGCAAGTGCCAGACCATTATCGTATCCGCCATCGATAAGCGCCGTTTTTCCCTCTGGCGTGCGAATCAGAATGCTATCACCCTGACCAACATCGATCACGTGGACTTCTAGAAATTGCTTGCCAGCGATAGCGGTATCGTTGTGCGGTATGGTCGGCTTGGGGGATGCAGGCTGAGTTGTTGGTGCAGGCTGTGGTTGGGTGACAAAGCTGCTATTGCTCGATGCTGTCATTGCAGCAGACTGAGGCCGGTCTTGGCGGGAGGTGCTGGATGTCGCTGTATTGCCTGGCAAGATCGCGTTGAGCACGCTGCAAAGCAGAATGAAGCCGATGAGGCTAATAAGCAGGCTACCACAGGTCAGTCGAAAACGAGGTCTGGCAAGTCGTTTGCCGCACATACTGCAAAATCTGGCTGATGGTTGGAGAAGCGCACCGCAGAAAGAGCATGAAGTTTGACGAGACATAGATATTCCCTCTTCTTTGGAGCTGGAGAGTGATACGATGGTTAGAGCATCAAACTTATTGTAGTATATCGCTCATACATATTTGTATCCGTATAGCGCAGAAAATCTGATCGTTCTGCATCACATTGGGCGTATCGATATGTCGATGTTGCTCAGGAGGTACACTATGCAAGCAATGGTCTTAACTGAACCCGGTCGGCCACTTGAGCTCCGTGATCTCCCGATACCAACACCAGGGCCAAATGAGGTGCTGATTCGGGTTGAGGCGTGTGCTGTTTGCCGTACCGATCTGCACATCGTTGATGGGGAGTTGCCAGCGCCAGCTCTGCCATTGATTCCAGGTCATCAAATTGTCGGCGCCATCGCGGGTCTAGGAGAGCAGGTAACCCGCTGGACAGTTGGACAACGGGTGGGTGTACCTTGGTTAGGCTGGACCTGTGGTTCATGCCGGTTTTGTCGTGAAGGGCGCGAAAATCTCTGTGATCAGGCGCAGTTTACCGGCTATACGCGGCCTGGTGGGTTTGCCGAGTATACCGTTGCTGACCAGCGGTTTTGTTTCGCACTCCCGGCGAATGAGCAGGCGACAGCAGTGGCGCCACTTCTTTGCGCTGGTCTGATCGGCTACCGTGCGTTGCGCCTGGCCGGTGAAGGGGAACGATTGGGTATTTATGGGTTCGGGGCAGCAGCCCACCTGATAACCCAGGTCGCACGCTGGCAGGGGCGCCAGGTGTTTGCGTTTACCAGGCCCGGTGATATGGAAGGGCAACGTTTTGCTCGTGAGTTAGGTGCAGTCTGGGCTGGTGACTCAACCGATCTGCCACCAACCCCTCTTGATGCGGCTATTATCTTTGCACCGGTAGGCGAGCTTGTTCCGCAAGCGTTGCGAGCTGTCGCGAAGGGTGGCGTTGTGGTTTGCGGCGGTATTCATATGAGTCCGATCCCGGCTTTTCCCTACGACTTGCTCTGGGGTGAGCGAGTGGTACGTTCGGTTGCCAACCTTACTCGTGAGGATGGTGAAGACTTTCTCCAGCTCGCCCCGCAGGTGCCTGTTCAGACCACTGTTGAGGTGTTTCCACTCGCGGAGTTGAATGCCGCACTCCATGCGTTGCGGCGGGGTGCGATTCGTGGCGCGGCGGTGATTCAGATAGGTGAATAAGCAATACAAAAACTTGGAGGTCCTCTTGAGTTATCAATGCTGATATTTCCCTATCCTCTTCCGATGACTATTTGCGAAAGGCGGGGGGACGTCCCGTACTCTACGGAACGAGGGTATACAAATCCACCCCAGTGGGCGAGTGCGCCAGTTCACATGATGACGGCGGGTCTGCGACCCGCCCTGTTGTTGTATGGCGTGCATCGTAACAAGGACACCGCGCCTTCAGTCGCTTGTGCGCCGGACAAGTTGTAACAGGCGCTGCCACCAGCGGTACCACCACGATTGTTTGCGGCGTAGCCGCTGAGCCATACGCACTAGTCGTTCACGCTCGGCATCACGGATTAGGTCACGTTGATGGATCGTCGTTGCCGTTAATTCGAGCCAGGTGTCGTTCATAATATTCCTCCTCAACCGTTGAGCGACGAAAAGACGCCATTGTCGTCCGTCGGGTGCCAGACGATTGATACCTGACACCGAGATATAGTATAGCGCCTCAATAGAGATTGTGCAAAAAATAACAATTACACACGGTTATCACTTGATTACCGATGGGCAAAAGTCGCGCTATCCTCCAGCAAAGATGTGACCAAATGCGTTATGCGGATGCGCTCAGCCTATCGTTTTACCGAGAAGAGGTGATGACGCAGATAGATGAACGCGATGATTATCAGGGCGAAGGCGTTTTCACTCTGATCAATCTTCTTTCAGGCCTGGTACGATCGTGCAGTCTGTTGATCCAGACCTTGGAACTACTCGGCAGGAGTGAGTAGAGAGGGCAGAGGAATGGAGCGATTCGCAACTTATCCGCAGTGCGTGTAGAGGCATGCTGCATCTCTTCCGACATTAATCATCCCAAACCCTTAACCCTTGTTGATGCGCTGATTATACCCGGCGCGACCTCGGGAGCGGCGGGTTTCCTCCCCCGTTTGTGGGAGCATCGTGCGCTTGCCTGGGTGCGCGAGCCTCTGGCCCGCATCATGCGTTGGGGTGCGGGAACGAAGGTACGGTCAAGCCCGGCGCGACCTCGGGAGCGGCGGGTTTCTTACCCCGTTTGTAGGGAGCATAGTGCGCTTGCCAAGGTGCGCGAGCCTCTGGCCCGCATCCTGCGCCGGGGTGCGGGAACGAAGGTACTGTCAAGCCCGGCGCAACCTCGGGAGCGGCGGGTTTCTTACCCCGTTTGTAGGGAGCATCGTGCGCTTGCCAAGGTGCGCGAGCCTCTGGCTCGCATCCTGCGTTGGGGTGCGGGAACGAAGGTACGGTCAAGCCCGGCGCGACATTGGAAGCGGCGGGTTTCCTCCCCCGTTTGTGGGAGCATAGCGCGCTTGCCAAGGTGCGCGAGCCTCTGGCCCGCATCATGCGTTGGGTTGCGGGAACGAAGGTACGGTCAAGCCCGGCGCGACATTGGAAGCGGCGGGTTTCCTCCCCCGTTTGTGGGAGCATAGCGCGCTTGCCTGGGTGCGCGAGCCTCTGGCCAGCATCCTGCGCTGGGGTGTGGGAACGAAGGTACGGTCAAGCCCGGCGCAACATCGGGAGCAGCGGGTTTCCTCCCCCGTTTGTAGGGAGCATCGTGCGCTTGCCTGGGTGCGCGAGCCTCTGGCCCGCATCCTGCGTTGGGGTACGGGAACGAAGGTACGGTCAAGCCCGGCGCAACCTCGGGAGCGGCGGGTTTCCTCCCCCGTTTGTAGGGAGCATCGTGCGCTTGCCTGGGTGCACGAGCCTCTGGCCCGCATCATGCGCTGGGGTGCGGGAACGAAGGTACGGTCAAGCCCGGCGCGACATCGGGAGCAGCGGGTTTCCTCCCCTGTTTGTAGGGAGCATCGTGCGCTTGCCTGGGTGCACACGAGCCTCTGGCTCGCATCATGCGCTGGGGTGCGGGAACGAAGGTACGGTCAAGCCCGGCGCAACCTCGGGAGCGGCAGGTTTCCTCCCCCGTTTGTAGGGAGCA
>Ga0197142_1004451_pt1 | contig 11326 bp, 14 predicted proteins | sample GBS60_MetaG_FD_148614 | JGI IMG/M metagenome (GOLD analysis project Ga0197142, IMG submission 148614) | Sediment microbial communities from Great Boiling Springs, Gerlach, Nevada, United States - GBS 60_MetaG | ecosystem: Environmental > Aquatic > Thermal springs > Hot (42-90C) > Sediment... | reverse complement strand
CGCCTTTGGTTATTTCTTAATCCAATACACCTACCGTGAAGAAGCGCTCAGAGAACAAGCAGAGAAACTGGCTCAAAGAGAAAGGGAGCTCAGACAAAAAGCGAATTATTTTAGTTGGCGGAGGTTGTTAATCATCTAAAGGTTATTTAAAAGTTTAAAATTTAAACAAATTGATTTAAAAAGTAGGAATGATAAAATAATGGAATAATTAAATTTAGAAAATGTTTTTAGCGGTTAAGAGGTTATTCTCGAAAATTAGAAAAGGGCAAGATAAATTGATGTTTGAAGTCGAAAATTATTTGGTTAAAGAACTTGATAATTCGGAGGAGATAAAAGAGGCTCAGAGATTAAGGTGTGAGATATTTTTCAAGACACTTCATTGGGATGTAAAATGTTCTCAAGATGGTAGAGAATACGATCGTTATGATAGATACGCTGCCCATTTTGGAATTTTCGACGATAAAGCAAGATTAGTCGCTGTTTCCAGAATCCTCACCCATGATAATCCGTATGGTTTTATGTTTCAAAATGAATTTCGAGAGTTAGTAGATGAGGAAAAGATTAAAAATATAGATTTAAAACGAGTTGCCGAAATTTCTAGATTAGCTATTATTCCAGAAAAGAAAGAGATAAAAATTAGGGGGCATAAACTAATAGAATATCTTTATAAAGTAATGTATAAATGGTCGCTGACCCACCAGAAACATTTCTGGATATTTTGCACTTATGAAAGATATATCCAGAATCTTCGAAAAAACTTTCCTATTTCCTTTTATTTTTTGGGAGACAAGAAGAGGTATCAGAATGATGACTTTATTCAGATTATAATGGTTGATCTTAAGGAGGCAGAGAGGAAGGTACTTTATAATTTCTTTAAGTTACAGTTTTTCAAGTTGTATAATTTCTTTAAAAAATAAAATTAAATTTTAAAATATAAAAATGGAACTTAAAGAAATTGTTTTAACAATAGCTACCTTATTTAACTTGAGTTTAGGTCTTTTTATTTTTTTAAAAGATAGAAAAAATAAAATTAATATTTCTTATGGTTTATTAAGCGTAGGATTAGCTGGATGGGCCCTTACCAATGCTATTTTTCAGATCACATATTCTTTAGAAACAGCCCTTTTTTGGGCTAGATTAAGTGATATTAGTGCGATAATTTTAGTTTCCTCCTTATTTTGGTTTTCGTTGGTATTTCCTGATAATATAGTTTTTCCAAGATATTTGTACTACATCTTTTACGTCTTCACTTTTATAGTGGTATTAATTTCTCTGCCAACTTTTGATTTAGTTAGAAAAGAAGTCATTTTTCAAAAATCTTTTCAGAAACAAATTATCACTGCCGAAGGATTTTATATTTTTGCTTTTTATATAATTTTATTCTCTACGTGGGCGATAATAAATTTAAAAAAGAAACTTACAAGATCAAGAGGAATTGTTAGATTTCAACTTCAATATGTTTTCATCGGTATTATAATTGGCGCTATTTTTGGACTTATATTTAATCTAATTTTACCTTTAGTCGGAAATTATGGTTTGGTGTGGCTTGGTCCAATTTTCACTTTAGTTTCTCTTATTTTTATCGCTCTTGCCATCACCCGCTACCATCTCTTTGGCATCAAAATCATCCTTACAGAACTATTGGTTGGAGTAATGGCTATCATCCTCTTCAGCTGGTTGTTCATCCTTCCCACCCCTGCTCTCAAACTGGGAGCCCTTGCTACTTTTCTCATCTTCCTCGCCTTTGGTTATTTCTTGATCCAATACACCTACCGTGAAGAAGCGCTCAGAGAACAAGCAGAGAAACTGGCTCAAAGAGAAAGGGAGCTCAGACAAAAAGCCGAAGCCCTGGCCACCCAAGAACGCAAGCTGAGATTAGAACTCGAAGACATGCTTCAAAAAGAACGCAGTCTTCGCCTCCAAGAAAAGACCCTCAGCCAAGCCCGTGACCAATTCATTCTCAGTTCCCAACACTATTTCCGCACCCCCCTCACCACCATTCTTGGTTTCCTCGAACTCACCCTCGCAGGCGATTTTGGCAAAATAACCCCCTCACTCCGCAAAAAACTCACCATCATCCGTGAATCAGCCCTTGAATTAAGGAAAAGAATAGAAGAAGGGTTAGACATCACCCAATTTCAACTCGGCCGCGCCATTCTCCAACCCCAACCAACAAACATCCGCCTCTTCCTCCAAGACATCATCCACCACCTCCAACCAGCTGCCCAACTCAAACATCTCTCCATTACCCTTCAACCACCCCCACACCCCCTTCCTCATCTCTCAATTGATCCCAAAAGAATGAAAGAAGCTCTTGTCAACCTCATTGACAATGCCATCAAACACACCCTTCAAGGAGGTGTCACCATCAGTCTCCAACTCCATCCTTCCCCCACTTCACCCTCTTCTCTCCTCATTATTATTAAAGACACAGGTATTGGCATTGCACCCCAAGAACTTCCCCTTCTTGGTCAGATACCCTTTCAACGAGGCGAAACCGCCAAAAAACACACACCCTTAGGCAAAGGCATCGGACTCTACCTCTCCCGACTCATCATCGAAGCCCATGGAGGCAAACTCACCCTCTCTTCAAAAGGCAAAAACCAAGGAACAACAGTTATTGTTGAACTGCCCATAAAATCGCCTCTACTGTCAAAGGGGAATATGAGAAGAGAAACTAAAATTAATTAGAAATCGAATATGGATAGAGAGATTAAAAAAACTACATTGGAGAACAAAAGAATAATTGAGGAAATGGGTGGCGAGGTAAAAATAGATAAACAAAACCGCATTTACATTTCACTGCCAATAAGAAATCCCTTAGAAGGTGTTGAGACTTTTAAAAGTAAGGATCCGCGTTTGATAGAATTTGAGATTAAGAGAAGAATAATCGAAATTTTCGGTTTTATTGAGAATGAAAAGAAGTTTTTTATAAAAAATATCTGTACAATTAATTGGAGAGAATTTTTAGAAAAGAATTTAAAAGAGAAAATTTTAGAGTTAGTTTCTGTTTTTTTAGATTGGTTAGTAATTAGAAGATTTTTTAATCTCCAAAAGGAATGGTTAAAAATTTTTTCTGTTATCATCTTGAATCCAGAGTTTACTTTTTCTGAATCGTATTTTAATCTTCGCTTTTTGAAATTTTATTCTTTCTTTACTCGATGGAAGAAGCTCGATAAAGAATTGAGATTTTTAGACGAGATAATAAAAAGATATTGTGAGTCAGAATCTTATTATGAGAAATTTTTGCAGGTTTTAATCAGAAATTTTTTTCCCAACGAGCCAAATTTTTTTTACGGTTTTTTAGAAAAGATAAGGAATTTCGATTTAGAGTAAATTTTTATTGAGGCCATTTATTTTTGATTACATTTTTGTTATACTAAAACAAAGGTCTTTTTATATTTAATAAAATTAAAACAAACTACTAAAAAGGCTATGGTTGAAGAGAAAGAGAAATTAATAGGAAAGATAAGCCATTATTTTTCAAATATTCAAGTAGCTGTAATTGATTTGCTTGCGCCATTAAAAGAAGGCGAGACGATTAGAATAAAAGGAGGAGAGTCGACAGACTTTGAGCAAAAGGTAGAGTCAATGGAGGTTGATCATAAAAAGATAAAAACTGCGAAGAAGGGAATGTCGGTGGGTGTAAAAGTGAAAGAAAAGGTAAGAGAGGGATATAAAGTTTATAAAGTAGCGTAAGTAAAAGATATTTTATAAGATATTTTATTTTATAAAGAAATATTAATAAGGGGTTGTAGCTAGGCCTAAAGGAAAGGTTGGAAAAATCATCTTATGGATCCTCAACTTCCGCCAAACCTTCAACAAAGGATTATTACTAGAATTATTGATTTTATTTGTTTAAATGCTAGAGGACGATTAGTGGTTGTACCTCCCTCAGAGTCTATACCAGGGATAGACTTGGTTGTAAAAAAAAGAGGTGAATATTACTTGGATGAGGTAGAAAAAAAAGAAGAAAAAATAATAAAAGTAACGGGTTTGGGTAGAAAAAAGAAAAGAGAAGGAAAAGAAATTCTTTTGTCTATTTATCCCAAAGAGAGAAAGATGACAGGAGAGATATTTCAAGAGATGGTTGATACAACAATTTTTGAAAAAATTCCGCGGGTTTATTTGGTTTTTGTTATTTTTAATCCGCTTAAACAAGATATAGAAGATAAATTATTTATTATTCCTTTAGAGGAATTCAAAAGAATAGCTGAGGGGACTGCCCGATCTGGAATTTTTAAATTTCAGTCTCGTTTTTCTTGTGAGGAAAAAGATAGATACTCACAATTTTTATTATCTAAAGACAAGCTTTCTGAATTTTTTCTAAGGACGATTCTTTACTAAGATTACTAACTAAGATTACTAAAATTACTAACTAAGATTACTAAAATTTTATGAAATTTATTGCTGATTTTCACCTTCACAGCAAATACTCTCGAGCCACTTCTTCTCAGATGAATATAGAAAATTTAGATAAATGGGCTAAGCTCAAGGGTATTAAATTAATAGGCACTGGCGATTTTACTCATCCTCTCTGGTTTAAAGAGATACAAGAAAAATTAGAACCGGCGGAGGCTGGCCTTTTTCGGTTAAAATTTTCCGAAAAAGGTAATCCTCAAGAGGAGACTCGTTTTATTCTTACCACCGAGGTGAGTTGTATTTATACCAAAAATTTGAAAATTCGAAAGATTCATATTATTCTTTTTGCCCCCTCTTTTAGGGAGGTAGAAGAAATTAATAAGGTTTTGAGTCGAATTGGCAATTTAAAAGCAGACGGCAGGCCAATTTTAGGATTGGATGCAAAAGAACTGACAAAAATTGTTTTGGGAGTTTCGGAAGATGTTTTTGTTGTACCTGCTCATTTAATGACGCCCTGGTTTTCTCTTTTTGGTTCTAAATCAGGATTTAATTCGCTTGAAGAATGTTTTGAGGATTATTCAAAATATATTTTTGCTGGTGAGACGGGTTTATCTGCCAATCCCTCTATGCTTTGGAGAATGCCAGACGGTAGGCGTCTTGCCTTAATTAGCAATTCTGATGCTCACAGTCCTTCTCATTTGGGACGAGAGGCTAATGTTTTTGATACCAATCTTTCTTATTTTGATGTTATTGATGCAATAAAATCAAAAAATCCTCAGAAATTTCTTTATACCATCGAATTTTTTCCAGAAGAAGGAAAATATCATTATGACGGTCACAAAGCCTGTAAAATTAGTTTTTCACCCCAAGACTCTAAAAGGTATAATAATCTTTGCCCTCGTTGTGGAAGGCCTTTAACTATTGGTGTTTTAAATAGGGTTGAACAGTTGGCTGATCAGCCAATAGGTTTTGAACCCAAAGAAAAAATTCCTTTTAAAAGTTTGGTACCGCTCCGGGAGATCATTGCCGATGCGTTGGGGGTTACTTCCTCTTCTAAACAGGTAGAACGTTATTACTTTAATTTAATTAAAAAGATAGGAAATGAATTTAAGGTTCTTTTAGAAGCTTCTTACAAAGAAATAGAAGAAGCATCTTTAGCCGAGATTGCAGAAGGGGTAGTGCGGGCAAGAGAAGGAAGGGTAAGGGTGGAGCCAGGATACGATGGTGTTTATGGGAAGGTAAGAATTTTCGAAGAAGAGAAAAGTCAATCTTTTTTGAATCAGAATGGACTACAGGGCACACTTTTTGGTTAAAAACAGAGTTTTCTTAGATAGGTTGACCTAATTGTTTTAGAATTTGACATTAGATAGGCAAGGGGTTATTATCTAACAAAGAGTTTAATCTTAAACTCAAGGGAACAAGTGAATAATGGAGAGGAAAATTTTTTATCTTACTAAGGAAAAGTTAAAGGAATTAAAGAGGGAGTATGAACAGCTTTTAGAATTAGAACGTAAAAGATCACTTTCAGAAAAGGCGCCCCAAGCTATTGAGTCCGAAGATTTAAATCCGGAATTTGTGAGTTTTCAGGAAAATTTAGAGTTTTTAAAAGCTCGAATTAGCGAACTAAAAGAGATATTAGAGAATCATCAATTAATCCTTCCTCCTTCTAAGGAGCGTTGTCGTTTTGTGGAAATGGGAGCCAAGGTAACGGTAGAGGTGAATGGTCAAAGAGATGAATTGATGATTGTAGGCACCTTGGAGGCAAATCCGGCATTGGGCAAAATTAGCAACGAATCTCCGGTGGGTAAAGCGCTCTTGGGACATAAAGTAGGTGATGAAGTGGTGATCTCTTCTCCAGTGAAGACAGTTTATAAGATAAAAGCTATAAAATATGAGATTAGTTAATAAATTATTTTATGTTTTAATTATTTTAAACATATGAAGAACTTTGTTAATTTTTTTATTAAAGTTGGTAAATTAAAAAGTATGCCTCGTCGGGGATGGGTGATAAATGAAATTAAAAATCCGGAAAGTATTGCAGATCATATTTTTCGTGCAACATTAATGGCTTGGTTTTTAGGGACCAAAAAGAAAGGATTAAAAATGGAAAGATTATTAAAAATGGCTTTAATTCATGATTTATGCGAGGTATATGCAGGAGATACTACACCTTATGATTCTGTTTTGCCAAAAGATTCAAAGAAGAGAAGAGAGGTAGTAAAGAAATGGCCCCGCTTTAATTTCTTTCAAAAATTGAAGTTAAAAAAACAAAAGCACGAAAAAGAAAAAAGGGCACTTAAGAGATTGGTGAAAGAATTACCCCCAGAATTAAGGCGAGAAATTGAAAATTTATGGATGGATTATGAAGAGGGATTAACGCCAGAAGGGAGATTTTTTAAACAAGCCGATAGGGTAGAGAATTTTTTACAAGCCCTCGAATACTGGAAAAAGTATAAAAAACCACCTCAAGGGCCTTGGTGGGAGTGGGCGAGAGAATATTTTGATGATCCTCTTTTGTTGGAATTTATCAATCAGATGGCGAAACATTTCTACGGGAATAAAGCTATCGGCCTATAATTAAAAGGGTAAGAAGAGGTTTATATGTCGATGGGATTAAAAAAAATAATAAAGATAATGATTCTGAGTGATTTTGTATTAAGTTTAGGGTGGGGACTTGTAAGTCCTGTTTTCGCTATTTTTATTGTTGAGAAAATTGTTGATAATCTCTCGGTGGCCGCTAAAACGGCTGGATTCGCCTCTCTCTGTTATTTAGTCACTAAGGCTATTTTTCAACTTCCTCTTGCTAAATTCTTAGATAAAAGACAGAATCAAAAGGACATTTTTTTCTTTCTTGTGACAGGAACCATTCTCGCTTCTATTGTTCCCATTGGCTATCTTTTTTCTTCGAGGGCCTGGCATATTTTTTTCTGGCAGACACTATTTGGTTTTTCTATGGCCATGGCCCATCCCTCTTGGTTGGTGATTTTTACAAAACATCTTGATAAGGGCAAGGAAACAATGGAATGGGCATTGGAAACTACTTTTTTAGCAATAGGTTCAGGCATTGCAGGGTTAATAGGAGGATTAATTGTAGCGAGCTTTGGTTTTAAGGTTCTTTTTATTTTAGTAAGTTTTCTTACTCTTTCTTCGTCTTTCCTTTTATTTTTGATAAAAGATGAAATTTTATTTCCGGCGAAGAAAGTTGTGGATAGTCATTCATAATTTGAATATCTGTAAATACTATGCTTTTATTATATGAAAAACCGGGAGATAGCTAAAATATTTTATGAAATAGCTAAATTTTTGGAGGCAGAGGGTGTTTTGTTTAAACCTTATGCTTATCAAAAAGGTGCTCTTTCGTTGGAGGCGCTCCAGGAGGATGTAGGAGAAATTTATAGAAAGGGGGGAATGAAGGCGTTGATGGATATTCCAGGAATTGGTAAGTCCTTGGCAGAACATATTAAAGAATATATTTTAACAGGTAAGATAAAAGAATACGAAAAACTTAAAAAGAAATTGCCCATTAATTTGGAGGAACTCACGAAAGTGGAGGGGGTTGGCCCCAAGAAAGCAAAAGTTCTTTTTGAGAAATTGGGAATAAGAAACGTTAAAGATTTAGAAAGGGCAGCAAGACTCCATAAAATCGCTCCATTGTTTGGTTTCGGAGAGAAAACAGAAAAAAATATTCTTCAGGCAATTAGTTTTTTAAAGAAATCCAAAGGGAGGTTCTTATTGGGAGAGATTTTACCATTTGCCAAAGAATTGGTTGATCAGTTAAGACAGCTTAAAGAAGTAGAGAAAATTAGTTTAGCTGGTTCTCTTCGCCGGATGAAAGAAACGATAGGAGATGTAGATATATTAGTAGTTTCATCCAATCCTGAAAGGGTGATGGATTTTTTTGTTAATTTAAAAGGAATAGAAAAGGTTTGGGGGAAAGGCAAAACAAAAACTTCAGTTAGGGTAGCCCAGGGATTTGACATTGATCTTAGGATTATTCCTCGGCAGAGTTATGGCGCAGCCCTGCAATATTTTACCGGCAATAAAGAACATAATATCTTAACCAGAAAAATTGCTCTTGAAAAGGGCTTAAAACTTTCTGAATATGGTCTTTTTAGGGGCAAAAAGATGATAGCAGGTGAAAACGAAGAAGATATTTATGCTGCCTTAGGTCTTCCCTGGATCCCTCCTGAATTACGAGAAAATGAAGGAGAAATTGAAGCTGCCCTAAATCAGTCTCAGGGTAAAGGGTTTGGTTTACCCCGTCTTATTGATTACAAAGACATTAAAGGCGATTTGCATTGTCATTCTGATTGGGACGGTGGTGTAGATTCTATAGATGAATTGGTAGAGACAGCGATAAAAATGGGTTATGAGTATTTGGGTATTGCCGATCACACAAAATTTTTGAAAATAGAAAGAGGACTTGATGAAAGAGCATTGCTTAAACAGCATTCTGAGATCCAAAAGATTAATCAATCTTTAAAGAAGAGGGGAGTTAATTTTTATGTTCTTCATGGTTGTGAGGCTAACATTTTAAACAATGGAGCAATAGATATTAAAGATGAAGTTTTAAGGGAGTTAGATTATGTAATCGCTGGCATTCACTCGTCTTTTAAAATGTCTTCAAAAGAAATGACCGAGCGCCTTATAAGAGCGATGAAAAATCCAAATGTGGATATTATTTCTCATCCGACCGGTCGTTTAATTAACAAAAGAGACGAGTACCAGATAAATCTCGATAAGATATTAAAGGTTGCTAAAGAAACAAAAACGATTTTAGAAATTAATTCTTTTCCCGAAAGATTAGACTTAAGGGATGTTTATGTTCGAAGAGCCAAAAGCGAAGGCGTGAAGATGGTAATTAATACTGATGCGCACCAAAAAGAACAGCTTTCTTTTATTGAATATGGGATTGCCACAGCAAGGCGAGGGTGGGCAGAAAGGGATGACATTATCAATGTCCATCCATTGGAAGAATTAAGAAGTTATTTTAAATAAACTTAACCTTAATAGAAATTAAATGGTCATTGAGCAATCAGCAGGTGCTATTATTTTTCGAAAAGAAGGGGGGAAAATTTATTATCTTCTTTTGGAATATCCGAGCATGACCTCTGACAAGAAAAATTATTGGGGATTTCCAAAAGGGCATATTGAGGAGAACGAGAGAAAAGAAGAGGCAGCAAGTAGAGAAATTTTAGAAGAAACAGGATTAAAAGATTTAAAATTTATCCCTGGTTTTAAAGAATCAATCTCTTATTTCTTTAGAAGAGAAAATAAATTGATATTAAAGAAGGTTATATATTTTTTAGCTCAAACAGATAGTTTTGAGGTAAAAATATCCGGAGAGCACACTAAATTTTTGTGGCTTCTATTTCCTCAGGCTTGCGAAAAAATTACTCATCAGAATTTAAAAAAAATACTAAAAAAGGCTCATGAGTTCATTCAAAGAAAGGGTCTTACAGATCGTAAAGAAGATTCCAAAGGGTCAGATTCTGACTTATAAGGAAGTAGCCAAAAAGGCAGGAAATCCCCGCGCTTATCGGGCGGTGGGCAATATTCTTAGTAGAAATTATAATCGTGCCATTCCTTGTCATCGGGTAATAAGATCTGACGGAAGGATTGGAGGATATAACAGAGGAAAAAATAAGAAAAAAGAACTCCTTATAAAAGAAAAGGCATTACTCGAGGTTTAACTTTTTACCTCTTCAACTATTTTTTCAAAAATTTGGGGATAAGAGCGAGCGAGTTGGGCGAGAATTTTTCTATCTAATTGAATTTTTTTCTTTTTCAAGAGATGAAAGAATCGGCTATAATTAAGATTTTTTTCTTTTAATTTGGCGCTAATTTGTACATTCCACAATCTTCGAAATTCTCTTTTCTTTCTCTTTCTATCTCTAAAAGCATAAGTCCACGCATGCCGTAGAGCATCCTTTGCCAATTTAAATTTAGATTTTCTACCATACCTAAATCCTTTAGCATGTTTTAATAAATGTTTTCTATGTTTTTTTGATCTGACACCTCTTTTTACTCGTGGCATATTTTTTAATTTTAGCGCTTGCAGGAGTCTCGTTTAGAAAACCGATCCTTCTACAGGCTTATGTATTTTTTAATTTGTTTCATTTCTGATTTGGAAAGGGGAATCCATTTTCGACCCTTCCTTTTCCATTTCCCTTCTTTTTTTGAGCGGTAATGATTTTGACCCGTCTTACGTCTGAGGATCTTTCCGCTTTTTGTAATTTTAAATCTTTTTAAGATAGCCTTTTTTAGCCCTTTCATATTTTTATTTTTTAGCAATAATTAGAACAAACCCCCTGGCTTCTTGTTTCATTTCTCTTTCTATTTTCGTCGGTACTAGAGAATTTATTTGTTCTAAAAATTTCTCCAATTTTCTTTTTGCTATTTCCGAAAACCCCTTCTCTCTCCCTTTCAATAACATGCTTATCTTTACCTTATTATTTTCTTCTAGAAACTTTTTAATCTGTTTTGTTTTAATTTCCAAATCTCTTTCCGAAATATTAAAAGAGACCCTAATCTCTTTTAATTTTCCGGTAACTATTTTTTTTCCTTTTCTCTTTTTTTGTTGGTAGAGGTATTTTCCATAATCAACTATTTTACAAACAGGCGGATCAACCTTTTCTGTTATTTGTACAAGGTCTAATCCTTTCTCTCGAGCCAATTGAAGCGCAGATTCAAGCGGAAAAATTCCTAATTGTTCTCCTGTTTCTGAAATTACTCTTACCTCTTTTGCTTTTATATCGTTATTTACTTGAAATTGATTCAATTTGTATTTTTATTTTAATTAAGGTGGTGGAGATGGAGGGAGCGACCCCTCGTCTGAAGAATTCCTTGCAAGTACATCTACAAGCTTAGTTAATTTTAGATTTTAGCATTAATATCAAATTAACAAACTTCTTAATGCCATTTCTCTGTAAGATTTTTCGACAATGTGATCCAGAATCAACCA
>Ga0197142_1004450_pt1 | contig 11327 bp, 13 predicted proteins | sample GBS60_MetaG_FD_148614 | JGI IMG/M metagenome (GOLD analysis project Ga0197142, IMG submission 148614) | Sediment microbial communities from Great Boiling Springs, Gerlach, Nevada, United States - GBS 60_MetaG | ecosystem: Environmental > Aquatic > Thermal springs > Hot (42-90C) > Sediment... | reverse complement strand
CTACGATTTCTGCTTCTCCTTCGGCCAAATCGAAAGGTGTTCTATTGGTTTCTGCAAAAGCTGCAACAACAAAAGTGATAAATGCTATTGGTTGTAAAAATAATCCCCAATTGGGTAGCGGTAAAGTTGTTCCAAAGATGGTTAAAAAGCCACTTTGAGCTTCTACGATATTCTGAATTCGAACATCCTGAAATGTCATTAACACAGCAACTATGGACAATCCCATTCCCAATTCGTAAGAAATCATTTGAGCGGAAGATCGTAGACCACCTAAAAGAGAAAACTTATTATTAGAAGCCCATCCAGCTAATATGATTCCATACACGCCTAAACCTGTAATTGCAAAAAACAAGATTATCCCAGAAGAATAATCTGCAACCTGAAAGCGAAACACATATTCTCCAATTTGAATGGGTGCTGCAATGGGAACAAGCATCAAAGGAATTAAAGAGATTGTCATCGACCAAAAGGGTGCTAATACATAATAAAATTTTTGAACATGATTAGGAACAATATCTTCTTTAAAGAGAAGTTTGATTACATCTGCAATGTTATGCAACATTCCAAACAAACGTATACCACCGATATTTGCTCTTATAGGTCCAATTCTATCTTGAATGATTGCCGCCCCCTTTCGCTCTAACCAAATCATCAAAGGAATAAATTGCAACGGTATAATCCAAGCAATCAAAGCCATTACTATTATATTCAATACTTCGAATGTTACTCGATCCATTTTCTACCTCGTCACACTTACATAATCGTTCCACATAAATACATTAAAATCAACTTTCTTGTTTTTGAAAGGTTCGTCTGCAATTTTTGGTAAACTAAGCTGTATACCCATAGATGGGATATTCGAAAACGAATAGTCTTTTAGTTCTGGGAATTGATTTTTGTATTCGTTAAAGATTTCTGATGGGTCACTATATCGTTTTTGTGTTTTGTTTAAATAATAAACGATCTGAGCTAATGCCAATGGTAAAGAAACTATATCTTGATTTTCTGGTTCAAAAGCTTGTTCTGCTTTTTGTAGTAATGATGTTGCATTGATATAAGTTCCATTTGTTTCTGCAAATGTTCGAATTGGAATTATTAGAGAGACTTGTTTTGCAGTTTCGTCTTGGAAAGATGTAAAATAAACAGTTTTTTCTAACATTTTTAGAGCATCCACCAATTCTTTTGCTTCGTTAAATTTTGCGAAATTATTTTCGAGGATAAATAAAGCTTTGATTTGTTTGTTGTTGATTTTATTTATGAGAGATTTTATATCTGTATTGATTCCAAAAAAGCGAATTCCTTGTTCATTGGGATACTCTTCTGCAAGCATTAATAGATCGTCTTTGTGTCCTTTTGCAGGTGGTATATACGCGAATACATTATCCCCGTAATAGGTTTTTAATATGTATAAGGTTTCGTTGGAAGAGTATGGACCACATAACCATGCAATTTCATTCCATGAATAATTTTGTAGAATAGTTTCAATTTCTATTGTAGCATGGTTAAAATCGATATTTTGATTGTCTTTGATTGGTTCTAATACCCTATTTTCGTGATTCTTCTTAAAAGAAAATCTTCCTTTGTCACAAATCCAAGCGCGATTTAATTTTGGATTTTCTCTTGGCATAAATCGCCAAATCTTTCCTCTGTTATGTTCTATATAGATGGAACAACCTCTTGCACACTCTGTACAAACCGAAGGTGTTTTCTTTAAGAACCATACTCTTTGCTTAAAACGAAACTCTTTTAATGTTAATGCACCCACAGGACAAATATCTGTAATATTCCCCGAATAGTTATTTCGTATTGGTTTATTAGGGAAAGTAGTAATTTTCGATACGTGACCTCGATGGACAATTCCCAATTCGGATGTTCCTGGTATATTATCTAAAAAACGAATACATCTTGTACATAAAATACATCTTTCTTGATCTAAAACAATATGATCTCCTGCATCGACTGCTTTTCCACCTTTAAAGTATCTTGGAACAATTCTACGATAATCATAACGTCCGAAATTGTAATAATTGTCTTGTAAATAACATTCACCCGCTTTATCGCAAATAGGACAATCCAAAGGATGATCTAACAATAAAAATTCTAAGCTTGCCTTCTGAGCCCTTACAGCATTTTCGGAATTGGTATAAATTACCATACCCTCTTGGACTTTGGTATTGCATCCTATGGTTAACATTCTACCGCGCGGAGTTTCGATTTCTACCATACATGTGCGACAATTTCCATCTACTGGTAAATATCGATGATAGCAAAATCTTTCTAAGGGAATTTTATATGCATCGCATGCTTCTACGATATTGATTCCTTCTGGTACTTGGTATTCTTTGTCGTTAATCTTAATTTTAATCATCTTTTGTTCCATTTATTGCTCTCCTCGTTATGCTACAGGTTCATGAGTTATGATCTTTTCTGCTACTTTGCTAACAGGAATCGATACTGGTTTTACATATTTTTCGAAATCCGCTCTAAACTTTGTAACAAAACTTCGAACGGGCATTGCACAAGCAGCAGCTAAAGCACAAATTGTTCTACCTTCCATGTTATCGGATATTTCTATCAATAAATCTAATTCTTTGGTAGTTGCTTCTCCCGCTAGAATTCTTTTTAATAATCTATCGAGCCATGATGTTCCTTCTCTACAAGGGGTACATTGTCCACAAGACTCTTCGGAATAGAATCGTGTTAGTGTTCTTAAAGCTTTTACCATGTCAGTATGTTCATTCATTACAATCATTCCACCAGTACCTAAAAATGTTCCATGATCTCGCATACTTTCGTAAGTTAAATATAAATCTTCGCATTCTTTTGCAGTTAAAACAGGCGTAGAAGAACCACCAGGAATCAAAGCCTTTAACTTACCACCTTTAACCCCTTTTGCATATTTTTCTAAGAACTCTAATATATGCATTCCAAAGGGCAATTCCCAATATCCTGGATTGTTCACGTGACCAGATACACCAAAAATGTTGGTTCCAGTAGATTCTTTTGTTCCTATTTTTGCAAAGGCTTCTCCGCCATTCTCTACAATCCATGGAACTTGCGCAATAGTTTTTACATTATTAACAATTGTTGGACATCCAAACAATCCTTCTACCGCAGGAAAAGGTGGTTTGATTCTTGGTTGACCTTTCTTGCCTTCGATGGATTCAATCAAACCAGTTTCTTCGCCACAAATATAAGCACCCGCTCCGCGATGAATCCAAACCTCTAAATCAAATCCAGAACCTAAGATATTTTTTCCAATATAGCCTGCTTGTCTTGCTTCGTTTAAGGCTTCGTTTAATATTTTATATTGTTTTACGTATTCTCCGCGAATATAAATATATGCAACATGGCTTTTTATAGCATAAGCTGAGCAAATAATCCCTTCTATCAAAAGATGAGGATCATATTCCATTACATATCTATCTGTAAATGTTCCAGGTTCACTTTCGTCTGCATTTACACAAAGATAGATGGGTTTTTTTGTATCTTTGGGAATAAAAGCCCACTTAACGCCTGTAGGAAATGCGGCACCACCACGTCCTTTAATATTAGATTTTTTAACTTCTTCTACGACTTCTTCGGGCTTCATGGAAAATAGTTTTTTTAGGGAGGAATATGCTCCATGTTGTAACGCAACCTCTAATCTATGATTGTTTTGTATATTAAACCGCTTTGTTAGTATTAATGGAAAGTCCATAGCATTAACCTTTATTTTTTAATTCTTTTATAATTTGATCAAATTTTTCTACGTTTAGGTTTTCGTAATAATCATCGTTGATTTGAACCACTGGTGCTGTATGGCAAGACCCCAAACATTCTACGAGTTGAAAGCTAAAAAGCCCATCGGGTGTTACTTCGCCTGGTTTAAGATTTAATTTTTCTTCTATGTAGTTTCGAATTTCCTCAGCACCAACTAAATAACAAGATAGAGTTTGGCATAATTGTAAGTGATATTTACCTGGCTTTTTCTTTTGATACATTGTATAGAATTCTACAACCTCGTAAACGCGCGTATAAGGAACACCTACCAATTCTGCAATATATTCCATCGTTTCTTCAGATATATATCCAAATTCTCTTTGTGCTAACCACAAAGCAGGTAGCAATGTTGCTTTTCTGTCGGGATAATGAGAAGCTATTTCTTCGTATTCTTTTAATACTTCTTCAGAAAATTTAACGGCCATATATACTCCTTTATCTATCTAATTCACCAGCAATAATGTTGATTGTTCCTAAGGTTGCAATTGCATCTGCAATCATACCACCTTCGATTAATTGTGGAAATGCAGCATAATTCATAAAAGATGGAGGACGACATTTTACTCTATATGGATATTGGCCACCATCAGAGATTATATGGAAACCCAATTCTCCATTCGATGATTCTGTATAATCGTAAACTTCACTAAGAGGTGGTTGTATACCATGCATAATGATCTTAAAATGATTCATTAAACCTTCTATATTTCCATAAGTGTGAATTTTGGGAGGTAATGCAACACGTTTATCATCTGTCATGATTGGTCCGGGTGCTAAACGTTTTAACGCTTGTTTGATAATTTTAACTGATTCGCGAATTTCGTAAAGTCTTACATAGATTCTATCGAAATTGTCGCCTTTTGTTCCTACGATTACATCAAAATCATAGGTTTCGTAATCATAATATGGCTCTACTTTTCTTAAATCGTAATCGATACCACACGCTCTTAATGTAGGACCAGTCCAACCATAAGAAATAGCATCTTCGAGACTGATTACAGCAACATTTTGAGTTCTATCTAAAAATATACGATTTTTTTCTGTTAATCGTTCGATTTCTCCCACAGCTTCCAGAATTTCGTCGCATACATCTAGTACCTCCTCTTCGAAACCAGGATAAGTATCTCTTGATAATCCACCAATGCGAATGTAGTTAGACGTTAAACGAGCACCACAGAGTTTTTCGAGAATATCGTATACTTTTTCTCTTACGTTAAAAGAATACCAGAAATTTGTTAGAGCACCAATGTCTACAAGGTTAGTTCCCACGCATACTAAATGGTCAATAATTCTATTTAATTCTGCTGTAATAACGCGAATTACTTTAGCTCTTTCGGGAATTGTTATGCCTAACATTTTTTCTACGGCTTTTGCAAAGCCAATATTGTTCATTATAGCCGAAAGATAGTTTAAGCGATCCGTATAAGGGATACATTGTTGATAGGGATGAATCTCGCAATCCTTTTCGAAACCGCGATGAAGATACCCCATCTCTGCAACTGCTGCAACAATGGTTTCTCCATCCAATGCAGTCAAAACACGTAAAGTTCCATGCATTGCTGGATGGCTTGGTCCTATGTTTACAAATACAATTTCTTTTGTATCTATATCTGTAGGAAATTGTATCCCACTAGAATCTTCTTCTAATGTAATGATTTTTTTTGTTTCCATAAACTCACCTTATAATACCTTTTTCTTTTAAACGTTTTTCCATTTCGTCCATTAAATCGTCTGGTTCCGAAAGCCATTGTCTTCTATCGATAGGATAGTCTTTTCTTAAAGGATGACCAACAAATTCTTTATGGTTCAATATTCGCTTTAAGTTCGGATGTCCTTTAAATTTAATTCCCATTTGATCCCATGCTTCGCGTTCTAACCAATTGGCATTTTTGTAAAAATCATGAATGCTATCAATCTCTGGATTCTCTTCTGGTAGATAAACTCGAATAGCAACACGATGATTATGAGTTATAGACTTTAAATGATATGCCAAGCCAAATCGACCTGGTTTTTTTTCTGGAAATTGACTATAATCAATCGATACTAAATCTACTAACATTTCGAATTTTAAATCTTCGTCTGTTTTTAAGTAACTAATAATATTCCTAATAGATTCTGGCTTTATTACAACGTTTAAATAACCATATTCTTCGTAGTAATTTATTATATCTTCAATGTGTTTAATCTTAATTGTTTCTATTAAGTTTTGATTGTTCATAAAAATTTCCATTAATAATCAAATTTAGGTTCTTTAACCTGAAATTGAGCTGGTGGTGTTTTATGAGGATTTTCGATCTTTTCTTGGATTTTTAAGACAGCATCTAGTATAGCCTCTGGTCTTGGTGGGCAACCAGCAATATAAACATCTACAGGAATAATATGATCTATGCCCTGCATGGTACAATAATTGTTATAAAAACCGCCCGAAGATGCACAAACCCCCATTGAAATCACCCATTTGGGATCGGACATTTGATCATAAATTTGTTTTAAAATTGGTCCCATTTTATAGGTGATGGTTCCAGCAACAATAAGTAAATCGGATTGTCTTGGAGAAAAACGAACAAGCTCAGCCCCAAAACGTGAAATATCAAAAACAGAAGAAACAACTCCCATAAATTCAATTGCACAACATGCCGTTCCAAAAGGCATAGGCCAAAGAGAGTTTTTTCTTCCCCACGCTAATACAGCTTCTCTTGTAGTTGTAATGTATGGCAACTGCTCATTTGGATTAAAGTTTTTTACTCCCATTCTAAACCTCCTCGTTTTACTAAATAATACCAACCAAAGAACAATACCCCAATAAAGATAAACATAGAAATTATCGCATACTGAAGATTATTCTGGAACCAAACTGCCCAAGGTAATAAAAATAAAACCTCCACATCAAAAATCAAGAAGAACATAGCCACTAAATAGAACTTTACATGAAAGCGATGACGAGCATCCCCAACAGTTTTTTTTGTTGGAATACCACATTCATAAGGTGATAACTTGGTTGGGTGATTGTTTTTAGGCCCCAAATAATAAGATAAAACTAAAAAAACAATTGGTATTGTTATTGCAAAAAGGGTTGTGATAATTAAGGGTAAAGTGGACAAAAGATCTAAATAGGTCATAACGAAGAACAAATTAATATAACTTATTTCTATCGACAAGGATTTTTTAATATTTATAAAAATGGTTTTATTAAAAAATTTTAACAAATAAAAATTTGTAATAATTTCAATAATTAATAATTAATTAATTTTATAAAAACTGGTGCAAACAGCACCAGCTTGCTGATTAACTAAACCAACGTTTGATTGCTTCTTGCGGTAAAGAAATACCAGACACTTTTGCTCTTTGAACCAATGTCCAAAAACCTCTGTATGTTGCTCTATCGTGCAACTCTCCTTCGTATTGTATTGGTCCCCAGTTCGCATCTTGGGCAGCAATCAAAATATTCACAGCTTTATCTACTTCGGAAAGATCAGGCTTCATCGCTTCTACGATGGCATCAATTTGAGTTGGATAGATGGACCACATTCTTAAAAATCCAAAACGATAACGAGCAATTTCTGCGTCCTTTTTGGTTTGTTCATAATTTTTTAAGTCTAATGTTACGTTATGAGCAGGAACTAACCCATTCGCTAATGCTGTTGCAACGACTTGAGCTTTTGCTCTTCGTATAAGTTCGTGCTCGAATTGACCAGGACTTTTCATGTTCGAAAGAGGAATTGCTCCAAAATGACCCGAAATAAAATCCATCAACCCAAAATCTAATACTTGCATCCATGGTAATTGTGCAATTTTTTCTACATCGCGTAAAGCACCATGAGTTTCGATTAAACAATGGATAGGAATTTCGCGTTTTAATCCAGCTTTGCTTGCAATTTCTTGGATGTATTCAATCATCTCCTTTACTTGATCTGCGGAAGTTGGTTTAGGTATTGTTATATATGTAACCACATCACCAGCACCTTTAATAACAATTTCCGCATCTTGTTTCCAATATTTTGTGTGAGTATAATCGTGGATCCTTACACCAGCCATTTTAAATTCATTTTCTGGAGAATTTAACAATCGAACGATCATTTCTGCATGTTCTTTTTCTTGGCCTTTAGGCGCACCATCTTCGCAATCCATGGTAATATCAAATACAGGACCCTTTTCTTTCTGAAAACCAAAAGCTTTAAGAATCATTTTTTCGTTACCAGCAAAATGTTCACAACTTGGGATTACAGGAAATGGCTTTTCTCCGGGAAACAAGGCTTCGTTTGGATGGATCATATAATCTCCTTTATAAAATTTTATTAAATTTTTATGGACATTTTTTTATAAAAATTTCTATCATCTACTAAAAAAATCTTTTATATTTTTAGGGTTTATAAAATGATTTAAAAACAAGACAATGCTTCTTCGAACTAAAATAATGTTCCTAAATTTAATAAATAAATTTAATAAATTTTATATAGAATCAAGCTAAAATTTTGTTAACATCACGCCGCCGGACACGAAAACCAACTAAAAACCTCCAAATTTGCATGACTGATCTTGTGTCTCGAAGAATAATTATCTCCAGACTGGATTTGGCGATGTTCTTCTTGATCTTCATCATCTAAGGGGGGAAGAATAATCAAAGGAATCACTGGAATTTCTTGCTCTTGCATCTCCCAGTCCAGCATAATACGAATCAAAAAACTCATCGAGTAGCCTAAAAAAAATCTTAGTTCATAAAGTTTCCCCCAATATGTCGGCTGAATGCTAATTTTTCGTATAATGTATTCTTTCGTTCGTGGCTGATAGGACGCCGTTAAAGTCCTTTTTTCTTGGGAAATGCTAATTTTATAAAGATAAGCTAAATATTTTTTTAAAAGATAATTGATTGTTAACGTTAGCTTGCCTCCAAATCTAGTGTCGGTTAAATGCATCAAATATCTATAGTGAAAAGGCGTAATGTTAATAGACGTAATACATTCCTCTTGGGTGTAAAAGTGATGGAGCTTCATATAAATTATAATACCCTTTTTGTGAGTTTTCTATCATAAAATTTTGTGGTGATTAAAAAAATTCTTATATTTTAACCCAGAGAATTAGTCCTATCAGGTTTTTTTCGCCATCAAAATAAAGATATTCCAAAGGGTTTTTTGATTTTTTAAAATGCATTGCGTATTGCTTTGTCTAAATAATATAAATTTTTTATAAAATATTATTAAAAATGCAAAATTCCATCAACCAGCATTATCTTTTTGATTTTTCCCCGTACCCTCTGTGGTTTAACAATCAATCAACAAAAAACATCATATCAACTTCTCAGTTCCCCTCTGTGCCCTTTGTGGTGAAACATTATTATATCAATCCCTCTGAGCCTATCTGTGCCCTCTGTGGTTTAAATCTTAAAAAAAAATTAAACCAAATTCTCTGTGTCTCTCTGTGCCCTCTGTGGTTAAAAATTAAAAACAAAAAAATTAAATCAACTTCCCTGCGCCCCTCCGTGCCCTCTGCGGTTAAACATTACTATAAAAATTTCTTTGTGCCCCTCTGTGCCCTCTGTGGTTATATAAAAAAACAAATTAACTTTTGATTAAATCTTTATAAATTTCCCTAAATTGCTCTAATGCATATTCCAAGTTTTTTGTGATTTCTTCTGCAATATGGTCTGGATCCGCAAGATTTTCTGCATCTTCTAAGCTTTTATCTTTTAACCAGAAAATATCCAAATTTACTTTATCGCGTTGGATGATTTCCTCATAACTAAAACGTCGCCATCTACCCTCGGGTTTATCCTCGCTCCAAGTGGGTTTTCTATCAAATCGATTATCGGGGTTATAGCATTGAATAAATTCTTGCAAATGTTCATAACGAAGAGGATTTGTTTTTAACGTAAAGTTCATATTCGTTCGTAAATCATAAATCCAAACCTCTTTTGTCCATGGCTTTTCGCTTGCTGGTTTGCGGTCAAAGAAAAGGACATTTGCCTTTACCCCTTGTGCGTAAAATATGCCCGTAGGAAGCCTTAAAATCGTATGCAAATCACATTCATGAAGCAACCTTCGCCTTATCACTTCCCCTGCTCCACCTTCAAACAAAACATTATCTGGAACTACAATACCTACTCTACCATTAATTTTTGCCAAAGATTTGACATGTTGCAAGAAATTGAGCTGTTTGTTAGAAGTTGATGTCCAGAAATCGGAGCGTTCATATATCAGAGATTCCTTTTCTGCCTTTCCCTCGCCATTTACAATCGTAATACTACTTTTTTTCCCAAATGGTGGATTAGTTAGGATGATGTCATAATTTTCTTTTGGTTCAGAAACCAGCGAATCGCCAACTTCAATTGGGCTTTCTTCTCCTCCTATGCCATGCAAATAAAGATTCATCACACACAATCGAGCCACACCATCCACAAGCTCTTTTCCAAAAAGGGTATTGTATTTAAGGAATTTCTTTTGATCTTTGTCAAGTGTGTATTGTCTATATATATATTCATACGCGGCAAGAAGAAAGCCACCAGTTCCACAGGCAGGGTCGTAGATAGTTTCGCCGGGTTTTGGTCGGATCACTTCTACAATAGCTTTGATGAGCGGACGAGGAGTAAAATATTGGCCAGCACCGCTTTTTGTGTCTTCTGCGTTCTTTTGTAATAAACCTTCGTAAATTTCGCCTTTAACGTCAATATCCAATCCCGTCCACGTTTCTGCATTGATGAGTTCAATAAGTCTTTTGAGTTTTGCTGGGTCTTGAATTCGATTCTGAGATTTTCTGAATATAATCCCTAACATGCCTTTTTCTTTGGCGAGAGATTCAAGGATTTTTCGATAGTGATCTTCGAGTTCTTTCCCGTCCTTTGTTAGAAGACTTTGCCAATCTAATCCTTTTGGAATAATCGATTTCTTATTAAACGGCGGTTTGGTTTGTTCATCTGCCATTTTCAGAAATAGTAGGTACGTTAGTTGTTCGATATAATCTCCATAGCTTACCCCATCATCCCGCAAAACATTGCAATAATTCCAGACTCTTTGAACAATTGCTGGCGCTTCGTTTGACATAATCTACTCCTTTATTTTTAATGTTTAATGCTAAATGGTGAATTATCAATGATGAATTCGAATGTTGATTCTTTTTTACGCTCATTACTGCTTTTGACGATTGAAGTTAAGATTTTAATAATTTCGTCCATATCAGATTAATAGTCGTTTTTATATTAACAAGTTTTGATTGAGATAATAAATTCAACCAGTTTTTTGTTTCTTGCTTGTTTTTGGTTATAAAGTCTTTTTTAGTCCGATCTGCTGATGCTACTGCAACATTAGCCCCAATACTTGTTCCACTTTTTAACAATTGTTTCGAAAGCACAGATTCATTTTTCGATAGAAGCTTTTTATAAAGTTCAATAAACTTCAATGCAAACTCAAAACTCTTTTTTTCAATTATTTTCTCTATTTTCTCCTTCATACAAATCTCTTTTATTCAAAATTCTTTTTAAAAGATTTTCTGCTGGTTCGTCGTTTGGATCTTGTGGAACGAGTTTTCCTTCAAAAGCACGTTTGAGTATGCTCTTTCGCAAACGCTCTGCTTGT
>Ga0197142_1004449_pt1 | contig 11331 bp, 9 predicted proteins | sample GBS60_MetaG_FD_148614 | JGI IMG/M metagenome (GOLD analysis project Ga0197142, IMG submission 148614) | Sediment microbial communities from Great Boiling Springs, Gerlach, Nevada, United States - GBS 60_MetaG | ecosystem: Environmental > Aquatic > Thermal springs > Hot (42-90C) > Sediment... | reverse complement strand
TGATATGAACCTAGAAGATAAATACAGAACACGTTATTTTTACCGAGTGGGGGTGAATTTAACACGAAATCATTATCAATTTTTAAGAGAATTAGCAAATACAAGGTTTAATCGAAATATTTCGGATGCAATTCAGTATTTGATAAGTAAATACCAAAGACACTTAAACGAGATAAGGGTTACACCTTATAAGAGGACAGAGACAGCGAATTATCAACCGAAGACAAAGCAGTATATAAGATACAAGATACGGATAAACCCAGCGTTATGGAGCAAAATGTTTGATAGTCGGAGGTTTATCGGCTATTCAATGAGTGCGTTATTAAGGATCATGCTGGATTGGGAGATGGAGAATTTAGGATACGACATAATTCCATTAATTCCATTGCCCACATTACCAGAAGAGGATTTACCTTTTGCCGAAGGCTACCAGATACAGAATTATGTTTATACAAAGACGGCGGAATATGAATCAAGACGAATTTTTAGTATTTTTTGGGATCAATTTTATTGATAATATTATATTTATATAAAAATAATTAAATATAAATTATAATTTTTTTATTATACAATCTTACTTAAATACCTAAGTCCGATAAATATTTTCATGTGAAAATTATAAAATAATTCATTATAAAATATGTCTATCGATGAATAATCTTCGATTTAAACTTCTTCCATATATTTCTTTTTATTTGTTATTTAAATTTCGTTTGGATTAATTCATTCTGTTTTTCTATTAAATTTTTAGAAGTGTTTACAGCGTATTTTGTTCAGATAAATTATTTTGCTCATGAGAGTCAATTTTGTATTTTATAATAATTTTATTAAATTCTTCCGAAAAATTTTCTATTGGCACAACATTCATGTAAAAGATGGTTCGCAAAGCTTCAGCTCCTGTGGGTGTTATATCTGTTAGAATCATAAAGCTTCTTTCGAAACCTAATTCGAGGATTTTCGATATTTTCGAATATTTTTCCATGTATCGCTGATAGTCTCCTGTTTTTGCTTCGAACCAATAAATATCGTTTTCGACTGATAGTAATAGATCAAACTCAAAATCATCTCCATTGGGTAATTTGATTTGAGGGTTTAATAAATAACCGATATTTAAATTTGGGTTTATTTTTTTTAATAATAAAATCGTTTGAGTTTTTATAAAACGTTCAAGCCATTTTCCTAAAAAAAAGCTCGTTACTTTAGGAATTCTATTGGGTCTTGCATATAAAATATATTTGGGAGAATTAAAATATTTATATTCTTCTAAAAAAGCAATTTCGTGTAAACGTTTTGCTAAGTTGCAGATAGCGTTGATTTCTTCTTGTCTTTTGTTTTTTAAATCTAACTTTACTGTTAAACCAGAGTTTATGTTATATTTGATTAATTCATAGAAAGATCGAATTAAAGAATAATTGTTTCCCATGTAAACAGCAATTCTATCAAGAATTTTATCTGCATCTTCTTCTAGTGGAATATGTTTAATTTTGATGTTTCGCGAATTCAAAAATTCTTCGATAATTTTATAATTGTTAACGGTGTTGTTAGTTTGATTTTGGTAATTATTTGTAAGTTTTACTGGTTGTTTTGTATAGTTTTTTTCGATTTGATTTTTGTTTAAAGCATCGGCAATTTTTTCGAGTGCTGTTGCAATTCTATCTAAGACAATCATTAATTCTTTATCCATTTAAACTTCCTCAAAGAATTATTGATTAAAAATTTTTTATAAAATCTTTAATTAATTTTTTTTACAGAAAATCTTTCCATATCTTTTTTATCTTGCAAATTCTATTTTATTATAGATATTCGTATTTTCGATTTTTATAAAGAGTTTCTTTTAATGCATTTTTATTTTAAGTATATCGTCGTTTCTAAACCATATATTGTTTTTTCTATATTGATAAATTCTACTTTTCCAGAGATGGGATAAAATTGACCTTTTTTATATTCCAGAGCTTTGGATTCATTAGGTATTATGAAAATAATTTTGTTTGTACTATCTTTTTTATCAAATTCATTGTCAGGATTGTTTGCTAAATAAAGTTCTAATTCGTATCTTCCTGTTTCGCGATAGCATTTATTACACATTAGTAAATAAGATGCTAATGCTAATTGTAAAAAAGGATTTTTTTTAATATCTTCCCCAAAAATTAGAATAGATTTTCCTTGGGGATCTTTTTTTACTTCTTGTATAAATTTTTTTATTTGTTGTTTTCCATAAGGAGTTAATTCTTGCTCTGGTTTTACATTTTCTAAATAAAGATATTGAAATGTTAAAGTTTTTCCTAGATATTTTTTGTTGATCTCTTTTAATTTTTGTGTAAATTGTTTCTGTTTCTTATTTTTAAGAACTGTTGTATCTTCTGAAGATTCTGTAAATTGCTCTATATTATCTTTGATGGTTTCGATGAGTTTTCTGTCTTCTTGAATCATTTTTTGTATATCAATTTTTTCTTTTTCTTTGCTATCCGCTATTTCTTGTGTTTTGGTTTTTTCTTCTTGCGTTTGTGTTATGTTTTCTGTTTTAGGGATTTCCGATAAATCATCTTTTTGATTTTCTTCTGGTATTGCTAGATGTTGATTATTTTGATCTTCTTGTCTCGTCTCTTTTTTTTCGCTTTCGTTTGTATGAATTTCCTGAATTTTTTCTTGGTTAGACTCGATCTCTTTTTGCTTTGTAGTATTAACTTGTTGTAAGTTTATATTTTCGGTTTCTTGGTAAGAGCTACAATATAAAAAAATATATATAAAAATTAATAATAAATATTTTATTAAATTTTTCATAAAATTCTCCTTTTTGGAAATAAAAATAAGTTTCTTAAATAATAAGGTGACAAAAATTTTTGGGAATTTCGTTCATCTTTTGGGTAAGTGGTAAGAGTATAGGCAAAAGCAAATCCAAAAAGTCCAAGAATTAAAACTAATGCACGAATCAACCTTATTGCAGGATACCTCTTCGAATCGATATTCCAAGCAATGACTGCCAAGATAATAGAAATACCAATCCAAGCACCAAAGATAGTCTTCATCAAAATCACATAAGGAACCCATAATTTATTTGGATTCGAAGTCCATGCCATTAAAATTAATCTTATGTATCCTAAAATAAAAATAGCAGAAGGAAATAGAATCAAAATCCAGTATTCAAGCTTTTCGTCCATATCTATAAACAAAAAAAGAAACCAAAGACTAATGTATAAAGAAAGAGGTAGGGCGAATGCCCAAACACAATTGATAAGATCCTTTATACCATAGAAAATCACCAAATATTTTTTTTGCACTAAAATCCAAGTAATCAAATAAAAAATCAAACTGGGAATAATAAAAAAAACAAATACAAACTCCCAAAAACCATAAGTTTCTATATTAGTAATATCAAAAGGAGGTTTTGATATTTTTTTCTCAATCCCATAAATCCATTGTGTGCTTAATAGTATCATGATAAAAATAAATTTTTCTAATAATTCCAACAGTTTCTTTTTATTCATTTTTGTTTCCTATATAAAATATTATATTGATTTTAAAGACATTTTTATTTAAACTACAATCATCGATTAAAAAATATTCTGAATTTTGTTCTATTTTTCCTAAAAAAAATATGATTCTTGACAAAAAAATCTTAAACAAAATAATTCAACCTGTGGAAAAATTCAACATTCATTATTTACCCGATAACAAAATCGTACAAGGAGAAGTGGGAAATACCATTTTACAAATTTCTTTAAAAAATCTAATACCCCATATTCATGTGTGTTATGGAGAAGCTCAGTGTTCAACATGTCGCATCGAAGTACTAGATGGATTAGAAAATTTACCTCCGCGTAATTCCTTAGAAGAAGCAATGGCAAAAAGAAAAGGATGGGACGAAAAGATTCGATTAGCATGCCAAACTATTCCCAAAGGAAACATAAAAGTTCGTAGATTGGTATTAGATGATTACGATGCACAAATTGCTCAGGTTGAACTTAGTGATTTACCACAAGGTGTTTTAGAAGAAGTAGTAGTGTTGTTTTTAGACATTAAAGATTTTACTGCTTTTACAGAAAGAGAATTGCCTTATGATGTTATTTTTGCTTTAAATCGTTATTACAATAAAATTGGTGATGTTATTTTATCTCTCGATGGATATTTAGATAAATACATTGGGGATTCTATTATGGCAATCTTTGGAATTAAAAGAAATAAACCCACCTTAGAATTTTGTTTAGATGCTGTTTATTGTGGGTTAAAAATTTTAGAGATAACCCAAGAATTTAATCAGTATTTAAAAGAAAATTTTAACGAGATGTTCGAAATTCGTATTGGGATAGCTTATGGAAAAGCAGTACTTGGTTTGATTGGCCATAGAAAAAAAGCAGAATATACTGCTATCGGAAAAGTAGTAAACTTAGCAAGTCGATTGGAATCTGCTAATAAAAAAACTCATACAAATGTATTGATTTCGGATTCTTTATATCAACTATTAAAAAATAAAATCACCGTAGATAGACGTTTTAAACTTAAGATCAAAGGTTTTAACAACCTTCAAATGGCTTATTCCATTGTAGATATAGATCCGCTTGAAAAAGAAAAACGAAATCAAACATTACAAAGTTTTCTTAGTCAGCCAAAATTCCAAAGAGTTCAAGAAACTTCTAGTTTTTCGACAATCCAAGAAGAACTGAACAAAAGTCCTAATACAATTAAAATCGATGTTGATAAAGCCCATTCCCAAATATTATTTCAGATTTCTCATTTATCTTCTATTATAACGGGATATGTAAAAGACTTTGATTACGAAATCTATTTAGATCCTCAGCAATTTATCAATTCTCGTTTTAAGATTGTTATACCTGTTAAACAAATTACAACTTTTTTGGAGGCACGAGACAATCATTTATATAGTGCAGATTTTTTTGATGCTGAAAATTTCCCTAATATCATTTTTATCAGTAGCGATATACAACCCGTCGATCAAAATCAATATAATGTTTACGGTAATCTTTTTATTCGTGGAATTTCTAAAAAAGTTTCTCTACTTTTGAACAAAAAAAGCGAAGAAATCGACGCTTACCAAAACAAAAAATTATGCATTAACGGCGAAGCAACGATTGATCGAAGAGATTTTAACATAAATTTTAACATTCCGTTATCCAATAATAAATATTTAATTGGCAACGAGGTGAAAATCATTTTTGAACTACAATGCATTATTAACGATTGATTGAATTGAATATTTCTAAGATTTGAGGATCATGAGGAAACCCAGTCTTTGGGATTTCTCGCACCCAAAAGATCAAAAGATAAGGATCAAAATCTACTGCATAAAATCCTAAATGAATATTGGCGGCATAAAACCTGTCGTAAAAAGAATAAAATTGATTGTACAGAACCTTTTCTTTTAAAATAGATTGTAAAAATGGATTTTTGATTTTTTGGTAATTATCGATACGCTCTAATTTTTTTAAATCTGTAAGGAAGGATTCTACGCGTAATTCGAATAAATACATAGGATAATTTTTTTTGACGATAAAACAACTAAAAATCGGCAATTCTAATTTTTCTGGTTTTCCAATGTAAATTAAGGGAAAATCTATTACTTTTTCTTGGATTTCGGTAAAATTATCGGGGATTTTAAACGAAATCATACTATTATTAGTACGATTTTTTATGGTGATTTTTTCTTTGGTTTTGGATATATCCAATTCTTTTAAAATTTCTTTTTGGATTTTTATTCTTTCTATATACTCCACATAGCTAAGTAAAAATTCGTTTTGTAAGTAAAAAAACTGAAAAATTAAAAATATACCCAAAAATAATACAATTGAGAATCCATAAAGCATTAAGTAATTCGACATTAAAAAGATTATACTCAATACAAAAAAAACAATATAATAATATTCGGGAACATTATAAAAATAAAAAATTATAAATAATATTGAATTTAAAAATATAAAAAAAATTAATTTAATAAATTTATGATTATTTATATATATAATTAACTTTTCTAACGGAATTTTAATTAAAACATAAATCCATAGAAATACGAACAATGTGGGTAGAATAGTTAAGATTATATTATAAGGAAAATACCAGCCCTTACTTAAAGAATAAAAAATTCCTGTTGAAAAAATTATTATAAAGATATAAAATATGATTGCAAGGAGATTTATTTTAATTTTCATATAATCTAAAACAATTTTTTTTTAAACGTAAAAAAAACAAATCATATTTATGGAAGAGCTATTTACATATCAAGATTCTAAGGAACGTTTAGATATAATTCTTTCTTCGGTAAAAGATTTACAAGAAGGAATTTTATTAAAGTTATTAGAATCTAATAATATATTTTATAAAAAAATCCAAAAAGTTTCTATTGATTTTAAGAACGTAAGTGAATTAAACTCATTAACAATTTCCGAGTTAGTCAACTTAAAAAATCGATTTAAAAAAATTAACCCAAATATAGAAATTTATCTTATTAATGTAAAACCAGAAGTTTATAATATCATGCAATTAGTCAATGTGGATGAATATTTTAAGATTCTTCTTAATCCCAATATTACTTAATTTTTATTTTTTTTGTAGTACTCCTCAACCTTATTGGATAAAAGAAAAACAGCAAATTTTTTTATTATCAAAAGATTCTGTAGAATTGATTTTTTATATCGAGCCAAATGCGGATTTAAACAAATTTCGTCAAATTACTCATTCTATTTTTGATTATTTAGATCTTTTAAAAACCTATCCGTATTTAATCATAAAAGAAACACGTTATCATGTAATCATTTATAAAGATTATTATTCTTACAAGACGTATCGTCCATTTAAAATAGATTCGCTAGCACATTTTGATAGAAGTAAAAAATTGATTCATATTCCTTTGGATGTACGAAATCATCTTTTAAATCGAACAACACCATCCTTTGTAATCTATCATGAACTGAATCATGCAATATTAGAAGAATGTTGTAAACATTATCCTATTTGGTTGAATGAAGGTCTTTCTTTTTTACTACAAAACATTACCCAACCATTCGAATGTAAAAAGAATGCGATTTATTTACCAGAATCTTTATTGCAGCAAAAAAGCGAACTTATAGAAAAAAGTATTCATCTCCCGTTTTTTCCAGATTTTGATCAAATCTATGATATATATCAACAGAATTTGATATCGATATTATATGTTTATTATCTTTTTAATTCCAATCAATTATTGAACTATATTCAGATGATAAATCAAGAACATAAAAAAGAAGTTTATTTTGTTTTAACGAAAGGCAATCTTGATTTATACGAAAAAATAAGAAAGGATTTTTATGAATGGTTAAAAATCATCAAGGGAAATCGTGCAATCAATGGATGTTAACTTAATTTCGCATAAATTTTTTTCGTTAATATGTTTTTTGTTTGATTTTTACATAATATAGGATTTTTTTATCATAAATTCAAATAAAAGGAGAGAGGGTATGTACGATACGTGGTATTCACCACCAGAAGAGTTTGTTAAAAAAGCAAATATAACCAAAGAAAAATACGAAGAAATGTATAAACGTTCCGTAGAAGATCCAGAAGGTTTCTGGGCAGAACAAGCAGAGCGTTTAACTTGGTTTAAAAAATGGGATAAAGTACTCGAACATGATTTCCCAAACGCAAAAGTTAAATGGTTTATTGGAGGCAAATTAAACGTTTCTTATAACTGTTTAGATAGACATTTAAGTACTCCAACGAAAAATAAAGCTGCTTTAATCTGGGTTGGCGATAAACCGGGCGAAGAGAGAACATATACATATCAGCAATTACATAGACATGTTCAGGTTTACGCGAACATTTTAAAAAAATTTGGTATTAAGAAAGGCGATAGAGTTCTTATTTATTTGCCGATGATCCCAGAATTACCCATCTTTATGTTAGCTTGCGCAAGAATTGGTGCAGTTCATTCTGTGGTTTTTGGTGGATTTTCTGCCGAATCTTTACAATCAAGAATAGAAGATGCAAAACCATCCCTAATTGTGACTTCTGATGCAGGTTATCGCGGTGGTAAAATCATCGACATGAAGAAAAACGTAGACGAAGCATTGAATAAATCTTCCCATCCTGTTGAACATGTAATTGTTGTGGAACGTGTTGGACATGGACATTATACCCATTGGGTAGAAGGAAGAGATCATCATCTAGAAGATATATTAGCTGGCGATATTTCTGCAGAATGTCCACCAGAAGAAATGGATGCAGAAGATCCTTTATTTATTCTATATACAAGTGGTTCAACTGGAAAGCCTAAGGGAGTATTACATACAACTGGTGGATATCTATTAGGTGTAAACTTAACATTTTATTATGTTTTTGATCATAAACCAGAAGATACTTATTGGTGTACAGCAGATATCGGTTGGATTACTGGACATAGCTATATCGTTTACGGTCCTCTATCTAATGGTGCAACAAGCTTAATGTTCGAAGGTGTTCCAAATTATCCTGATCCTGGTCGTTTTTGGGAAGTAGTAGATCGATACCAAGTGAATGTTTTCTATACAGCTCCTACAGCAATTCGAGCTTTAATGAGAGAAGGAACCAAATGGGTAGAAAAATATAAATTAGATTCTTTAAGATTATTAGGAACTGTGGGGGAACCTATTAACCCAGAGGCTTGGGAATGGTATTACGAACATGTAGGTAAAAAGCGTTGTCCCATTGTAGATACTTGGTGGCAAACAGAGACTGGTGCGATTATGATCACACCACTACCAGGTGCTTGGGATTTAATTCCAGGTTCTGCAACAAAACCATTCTTTGGTGTACAACCAGTATTAGTAGATAACGAAGGTAAAGAAATCACCGAAATGGAAGCAAGCGGTAATCTATGTATTAAAGCTCCGTGGCCATCGATGATGCGTGGTGTTTATGGCGATCCTGATAGATTTTATAATACCTATTTTGTTCAATTTAAAGGATATTATTTTACTGGTGATGGTGCAAAAAGAACAAAAGAAGGATATTATATTATTACTGGACGTGTAGATGATGTATTGAATGTATCTGGACATAGAATTGGAACAGCAGAAATAGAGAGTGCATTGGTTGAACATCCAGCTGTTGCTGAAGCTGCCGTTGTTGGTTATCCACACGAAATTAAAGGTCAAGGTATCTATGCTTATGTAACTGTTAAGACTGGAATTAATCCCAATGATGAACTAAAAAAAGAGTTAATCGAACTCGTTGCAGAAAAAATTGGTAAAATAGCTAAACCTGATGTAATTCATTGGGCACCAGGACTTCCCAAAACGCGTTCTGGTAAGATTATGCGACGAATTCTTAGAAAAATTGCCGAAGGCGAATTTAATAATTTAGGCGATATTACCACATTAGCAGATCCTTCTGTGGTTCAAACATTAATCGAAGACAAAAAACGTTTCCATAGTTAATTTTGAGCCCCTTTGGGGGCCTCTTTATTTTGTGAATCCCGAAAGAATCATTTGTTTAACAGAAGAATATGTTGAGTTGCTCTATCTTTTAGGCGAAGAACATAGAATCGTTGGTATTTCTACTTACGTTAAGCGACCACCAGAAGCCATTAAAGAAAAACCCATTGTAACATCATTTATCAAAGCAGATGTAAAAAAAATTAATGAATTAAAACCTGATTTGATCTTAGGATTTTCGGATATCCAAGCAGAAATAGCCAAAGAATTGATTTTAAACCATCACAATGTATTTATTTCGAACCAAAGAAGTATCGAAGAAATCTTTCGCGTTATGTATTGGATTAGTATTCTTATTGGAAAAGAAAAAGAATTTTTACAAATAGAAGAAAAATGGAAAAATAAAATCAATTATTATAATAATATAACAAAAAATATTAATAAAAAATATAAAGTATTATTTTTAGAATGGAATGAACCAATTATTGGTGGAATTTGTTGGGTCGAAGAACTATTGGAAATTCTAAACGTAGAGTTATGTTTTCCCGAATTAAAAAATAAAAAGCAAGCTAACGAGCGCATTCTTTCGATAGAAGAGATCAATCAAGTCAATCCTGATGTTATAATTAATTCTTGGTGTGGGAAAAAAACAGATTTTGATTGGTTAAAAAAAACCTTTTCGAATACGACTGCTATAAAAAACAATCGTATATACGAGATTGATCCTGCGATTATTCTACAACCAGGTCCTGCTTTATTCGAAGAAGGAATTGATGAATTATATCGAATCATTTATTCCGAAGAATAAAATTTTTGATAGAGTTTTTCTTTTAACTCATTAAGATTATAATAAAACGCAGGATAAGTTCTATCGAAAAAAATGCTTTGGTGGTATTCTACTAACTTGCTTCTTTCGAGTTGTTTTTCTAGGTTGGATTTGATCTTTGTGGAATATAAATGCATTTTATGATTGAGTTTTAAGAATTCTTTGTGAATAAAAGAACCATATTTTGTAGGTTCTTTCTCTATACGAATTAATAAATCTTTATAAATATTTTTTAATTTATTTTGATTTAAAATATTAATATCATAATAGTAATTTTTTGTGTATTTGTTGTATTTTGAATCGTAAAAGTTTTTTAGGTGTATTAAAAAAATTTTTCGTTGTTTTAATTCGCATTCCTCTTTTAAAAAAATCTCTGGGTTAAACTTCCATTTTCTTAGTTTTTTTAGAATGTTATCTTTGGATTCGCTATATAATGGAATGGAAGCTTTCGGAAGAATTGGAATCGTAGCAGTACTAACAATATGGGGAGATAGTTCTTCCATAAAGAATTCTTTTAGAATTTCTTCCGAAAGTAGATCATAGAACCCACCTCCTGTTCCATGGATCATTAAGTCCGATAAGAAAATTCTAATACAAATACTTAGTGCAATTGCTTTTGGAAAAATAAGATTTTTAATATCATCTTCTATTGTTAACGTTTGTCGAGTATATCCATCACTTTTCCAAAAAGGAAGTTCATTTTCTTTAAGATTAGAAAAAGGATAATGAGGATTCTTAATATGATGAATTTTGCGAAATTCATCGAGTTTTCTGTTATAGATTTCTCTAAACCTTTGGTGTTCTAACTTGATTTGTTGCAAGATTTCTCTAAAACTTTGTGTTTTAACCAAATCCGAAACATAGATAGGTTTTACTTGCATATTAAGTTGATTCATTAAATATTCATTGATGAGAACTGATAATTTTGCAACCGATAAATCCTTTTTTTCTAGAATATTTATACAATATTCTAATGCATCTTTTATTTTGGGAACAATAGAAGGAGCAAAGATATGGTATAACCGAATCATCCATTCTTTTATAAAATATATCAATTGATTTTTTTTATTATTATTTATAAATTGATTTAACAAAATTTGTTTATAA
>Ga0197142_1004448_pt1 | contig 11336 bp, 7 predicted proteins | sample GBS60_MetaG_FD_148614 | JGI IMG/M metagenome (GOLD analysis project Ga0197142, IMG submission 148614) | Sediment microbial communities from Great Boiling Springs, Gerlach, Nevada, United States - GBS 60_MetaG | ecosystem: Environmental > Aquatic > Thermal springs > Hot (42-90C) > Sediment... | reverse complement strand
CGCCCCCTCCGGCAGGGTGGTGGCCACGGCGTAGCCCCGGGCCAGGATGGCCAGGGGGTCCAGCTTTTTCAGGTGCTCGTGGGCCACCTCCAGACCGCGGCGGCGTTCGCCCAGGCTCCGCTGCCAAGCCCTCAGAAGCTCCTGCCCCGCGGCCGTCAGGCGCCGGCGCTCCCCAGCCAGCCTTTTCCCCGGGCTTAAGAGCACCAGCCGGGAACGGGCCAGCCGCAGCTCCTGGCGCCGGGACTCCAGGAGGCGCCGCAGCCGCCGGGCCAGGGTCTCCCAGCGCTCATCCAGCCTAAGGCGGGCCTCGGTGAGGCGGCGCCGCAGATCCGGGAGCCGCCGGCTCATCTGGGCCAGGTGGCGGCGCTCCGCCGTGAGGTGCCGGCGCCAGGCCCGGTAGAGGGAGCCTGCCAGCCGGGCGAGTTTGGCCCGCAGTTCCGCCTGGTCCGGCAGCACCACCGCCACCGCATGGCTGGGGGTGGCGGCCCGCACATCGGCCACAAAATCGCTGATGGTGAAGTCCACCTCGTGCCCCACCGCCGAGACCACCGGCAGCGGGCAGCGGGCGATGGCCCGGGCCACGATCTCTTCGTTGAAGGGCCACAGGTCCTCCAGGGAGCCGCCCCCCCGGGCCAGGATGACCACGTCGATGCCGGGGACGGACGACAGGTCGTCCAGGGCCCGGGCGATCTCGCCCGCGGCCTCGGGACCCTGGACCTTCACCGGGCAGATGAGCACCTCCACGCCCGGGAAGCGCTGGCGCTGCAGCCGGAGGAAGTCCCGCACCACCGCGCCGGTGGGGGAGGTCACCAGGGCCAGGCGCCGGGGAAGGAAGGGCAAGGGCTTTTTCCGGGCCGGGTCGAAGAGGCCTTCGGCGGCCAGCTTGGCCTTGAGGGCTTCAAAGGCCTGGGCCAGGGCCCCCAGCCCCAGGGGCTCCAGGTAGTCCAGCACCAGCTGGTATTCGCCCCGGGGTTCATAGACCGTGAGCCGGCCCCGGCACAGCACCTGTTGGCCCTCCTCGGGCTTGTAGCGCAGGTGCTGATGGCTCCCCTTGAAGAACACCGCCCGGATCTGGGCCCCCTCATCCTTGAGGGTGAAGTAGTAATGGCCCGAGGGCGGCTGCCGGAGGTTGGAGACCTCGCCGCTCACCCAGACCAGGGAAAAGCGGGGCTCCAGGGCATCCCGGATGGCCCGGGTCAGGGTGGTGACGGTATAAACCGGGGGGAATTCCTCAGGCATGGCGTTTTCTCAGTAAATATAACACATTCCCCTCTTACCCTCACATTATTTCCTCCCGGTTGATATTTTGCCCCTTTACCTTATCTAAAGGGATAGAAGCCCGGGAAGCGCGGGCGGCGTGCCCGGTGTCCCGGCTGAGGCCTCCGGGAGGGCCCGGGGGTATCCCGTTTCGGGCGCACCCCGGGAATTCTCTCCGGAGGCATCTTCTCATCCAGGGGGTGCAGGCATGACCTGCCGATGGAAATACCGCAGTTGGTTGGCCCTCCTCCTGGCCCTGGGTCTGATCTGGGGCCTGGCCGGCCGCGCCCAGGCCGGCCACGAGGATGCGGCGCTCTTCTATGAAGAGCTGGCGCAATACGGCAACTGGGTGGAGTATGGCCACTACGGCCCCGTCTGGTATCCCACCCGGGTCTCGGAGAACTGGCGCCCCTATCTGGACGGCCGCTGGGTGCCCACCGAAGGAGGGTGGGTCTTTGAGACCAGCGAACCCTGGGGCTGGATTGTGTATCACTACGGCAACTGGATGCCCACGGAGGAGTACGGCTGGGTGTGGGTCCCGGGGCGCACCTGGTATCCCAACACCACGGCCTGGCGCAGCAGTGACGAATACATCGGCTGGGCCCCCATCCCGCCGCCCACTTATGTGCCGCCGCCGGCCTATTACCCCCCCGGGGGTTACTATCCGGGGATTTCGGCCCTGGATCTGATCACCGCACCTTTCTGGATTTTCGCCCAGGCGGTCCATTTCCTTCTGGGCTTCGGGCTCCCTTACGCGCCGGCCTATTCGTATTACAACTGCGGCTGCCTGGTTCCCTTTGTGCAATACCCCGTCATCTTTCCCCGGACCTTCTGGATCACCGAATATTACTATCCGGTCTATGCGCCCCGGGCCTACTTTTTCTTTGGGCCTCCCTTCCCGTATGTGGCCCGGGTGTGTAATGTGCCCCTGGTGCGCATCACCACTTATGTCCGGGAAGTGAATATTGTGCGGTATCGCAATGTGCTGCCGCCCCCGCAGATCTGGGAGCGGCGACCCTATCTGAGGGAGGTGCTGCCGGTCCAGGTGCGGGAGGGCCGCTGGCAGGCCCGGCGGGTGGCGGACGTGGGCCAGGTGCAGCGGCTGGCCCGGCCCGATGTCATGCCCCGGCCCCGGGAGCTGCCGGCGCTGCCGAAGATCGAGCGGGTGGTCCCCGGGGTCCGGCCCGAGGTCACCCGGCCGCCGGTGGAAGGCCTGCGGCCGGGGGTGATCCCGCCCCGGCGGCCTCCGGAGGCGAAGCCCGAGGTGCCCCGACCGGTGGCCCCGGAGCGCCTGCGGCCCCCGGAAGTGACCCGGCCCCCCGTCGAGCGACGGCCGGAGGTCCCGGAGCGCCTGCGACCCCGGGAGGTGCGGCCCCCGGAGGTGACCCCGCCCACCGCGCCACCCCAGCGCCTGCGGCCGGAGATGCCGGAGCGCCGGGGCCTGCGCCTGCCCCCCCAGGCGGTGCCGGAAGCGCGGCAGCTGAGGGAGCAGCGGCAGCGGGACCTGAGGCTGGAACGCACCTTCCCGCCGGAGCAGCAGCGGCAGTTCCGGCGCCAGGAGCAGGAACTGCGCCGCCAGGAGATCTTCCGGCCCATCCAGCCGGCCGCCCCGCCGCCCCGGATGGAGCAGCCCCGGATCCAGCCCCGGCCGGCTCCCGCACCGCCTCCGGAGCGCCGGGCTCCCCGGGGGGACTCCCCGCCTCCGGGCGGCAGCCGGCCTGAGGGCTTCCCGGGCCGTCCCTTCGGGCGGTAACCCTTTTCCGGGAGGGGAAATGAGCTTTCCCCTCCCTCTCCCGGCAAGGGAAGGGGGCAGGGATCGGTACCCTGCCTCCCCTCCCCTTACCGGGGGCGCGCCGCCAAGAGAGGCCTCAACCCCCCTGCTCCCCCTCCTTACCGTCGGGCAGGGGTGGAAAAAGGGCCTTCGGTCTCGGAACCCCTGCCCCACCCCCGGGGGATAATCATCCCGCTCCATCCCACCAGATTTCGGGGAGGGTTTTTCCCAGGCTGCCAGGTCCGGAGGCGACCTTCCTTATTCCCGCGGCTCCCTCCGGCCCGTGAACCGGGAGGTTCTGTTCTGCGGAGATGGGACCCGGAGGTGCCTTCCCCGCAGCCTGGCGGAGGCCAGGGGGCAGGGACGGAATCCTCCGGGCCTCGACTTTATTTCCCCTGCCGGAGCTGGCGGGCGGCGGCGATGAGGCGATAGACCGAGGCCCCGGCCAAAGCGGCGATGTCCTCGGTGGAGAGATGATGGCTGATGGTCTCGTCGAAGAGGAGGTTGGCGTCCGGCGGGAATTCATCATCCCCCTTCCAGAAAACATGGGTGATGGGCACCAGGGGAAAGGCCAGGAAGCGCACCGCCACATCCCCCAGGGGCTGGGCCTCCCCGCCGGCGGCCAGGGCCACCTTGAGGTACAGGTCCAGATCGGTGCCGAAGTTCTCCAGGAGGGGCTTTTTGGCCCGGGAGACAAAGGCGGACCAATAGAAGCTGCCGCCGTCGGGGACGCCCCGGAAGTCGATGGTGTGGCCGCTCAAGGGCTCCCCGTCAGTGCGCTCCAGGTAGTGGAGGATGAGGATCTGCTCAGTGAGGGGGAGCTCCCGGGGCTGGTCCGGGGCACTCACCTTCACCTCCGGCCACTCGATGCGGCGGGGCTGGCCGAAGTACGGGAGGAGCAAAACCTCCCGGTCGCCCTCCAGATGGTATTCCGCCCGGCTTTTGGCCGCCACATGTTTGGGGTTCCGCTGCTTCAGAGCCGCCACCGACAGGGCGATGGCCGCTTTGTAATCATCGATGCGAGGCATTGCTTCTCCTTGAAAAATGTGGCAAAAATCATCCCCCCTCCGGTCTGCGGCCGGCAGGGGAGGGAAGGCATGATGGTGATTCCCGTCCTTAATATCCCATGAGCCCGCAGCACCGGGAGCACACCGGCATCAGGCCCCGGGTGGCAAGACTCTGGCGGAAGCGCCGGTAGGCCGGGGAGTTCCACAGCTCGGTGAGGGTGGCCTCCTTGAGGTTCCCCACCACATAATCATGATAGTCCCGGCAGGGGGAGACATCCCCGTTGCTGTCCACCTCCATCACCTGAAAGATGGAAACGCACTGGTCGAAGCCGAAGCGGGCCCGGTGATCGGTAAAATAGAGCTTCAGATCCTCCGGCCGGGTGAGGGACGGGATGAGAATGACCGGAGGCCGGTGCCAGGCCCGGGAGCGGGCCAGCAGGGTCTGGAGCTCCCGGGAGAGGGCCTCGTAATCGTCCGGCTTCCAGGTTCCCAGCCAGCCCCGGTGGAGCGTGGGGACAAATCCGAAGCGCTCCTCGAAATCCCGCTCATGGGCCCGGGCCGCCGCCTCGTCAATCCACCAGGAGAGATAAAAGACGAACAGATCCACCTGGGAGGCGAAGGTCTCATACAACTCCACCAGGCAGTGGGCGTTTTCCCGGGAGATGACGGTGAGGGAGGCGATGAGGGGCAGGTCCCGGCCCTGCTCCTGACGGGCCTGCCGGACGGCCGCCAGGGCCGCCTGGATGTCGGCAAAGTTGTCGCCGCCCCTCACACCCGGGCGCAGGCGGTTATGAATCTCCGCCCGGGGGCCGTCGATGGAGATCTGCAGGAGGAAGAGGGGCATGGCCACCAGCTGCTCGGCCCGGGCCGCCACCCGGGTGCCGTTGGTGGCAATGGACACGGGCAGCCGTAAGGCGGCGGCAGCCTCCATCACCTCCATAATCCCCTTATAAAGCATGGGCTCGCCGCCCCAGAAATACACCATGGGCTGATGACCGTGGCGCACCAGATCAGCAAGGATCTCCTGGTAGCGGGCCGGGCTCACCTCCCGGGCCTTGAGGGCCGCCAAATCCATCCCCTTGAGGAAACCCTGCTCCCCCCATTGGCCGCAGGTGCGGCAGCGGAGGTTGCACAGGTCGGTGATGCGGATGCTTACCTGGTGGATGTGGCGGCCCACACCCTCCCGGGCCCGGGGGAACAGGAGATTGAACAGCCACTTCTCCGTTTCCAGGGCCACCAGACGCCGGGCGATCCAGGGATGGCGGGCTACCCGGGCGAAGTTCTTGAGCACGGCGCCCAGGGGGATACGGCTGCGGGAAGGCATAATGAGTGTGATATGCGGTTCTTTTTGGACTGCCGGGGCTCCGGCCGGGGGACTCCCGAAAACCTTTTGCCCCATGGCGGCGGGGATATTATACTTCGGATAATCGCCGGAGGGGAAGAGCCGCCCCGGAGAAAATCCTCTGGGGCCGCCCGGAAGACTTCCGGGTTTCCCCGGTTCAGCATCCGGAATCCCGCACCCTGTGCTGGCCTTACGATATCATTATTCCATTCCCCGTTACCTCCTCAGCCGGGTGGCCGCCTGGCTGCGGCCCCGCCATTTCTTCCCCCGGCTGGCGCCCCTGAAGCTGGAGGAGATCCCCTTCTCCCCGCCTGCGCTGGGGTGGGTCATCCTGAAGAGCCGGCTCTGTGGCATCTGTGGCTCTGATCTCAATCTCCTCAAGGGCGCGGAGTCCTATCTCCTGGAACCCTATGCCACCTTCCCCTGCACCCTGGGCCATGAGGTGGTGGCGGAGGTGGCGGCCGCCCCCCCAGGGAGCGGTTTCTCCCCGGGGGAGCGGGTGGTGGTGGAGCCCCTCCTCCCCTGCCGGGCCCGGGGGATGGCGCCGTGCGGCCCCTGCCGGCAGGGGGACTACAACCTTTGCGAGCACTTCACCCAGGGGCGGCTGGCCCCCGGACCCCTTCTGGGCTTCCACCGGGAGGCCGGGGGCGGCATGGCGGAATATCTCGCCGCGCCGCCGGAATCCCTGGTGCGCCTGCCCGAAGCCCTTCCCGACGAGGACGCGGTCCTGGTGGACTCCCTGGCCAGCGCCCTGCAGCCGGTCCTGGATCATTTCCCGGCGGACTCCGACACGGTGGTCATTTACGGTGCCGGGGTCATCGGCCAGCAGCTCCTCCGGGCCCTTAGGGCCCTGGGGAGCAGGGCGCGCCTGATCATGGTGGCCCGGCATCCCTTCCAGGCCGAGCTGGCCCGGGCCGGGGGGGCGGACGCGGTCCTCATCTCCCCCTCCCGCCGGGAGCTGGGCGAAGCGGTGGGGGCCCGCTTTCTCCCCACCACCCTGGGGGGCGGCAACCTGGAGGGGGGCGCGGAACTCTTTTTTGACTGCGTGGGGAGCAAAAGCTCCCTGCAGGAGGGCCTGCTGGCCCTCAAGGCCCGGGGCACCTATGTGCTGGTGGGCACCGCCGGCCGCTTGGGAGGGGTGGATCTCTCCAGCCTGTGGTTCCGGGAACTCCGGGTTACCGGCTCCGCCATGTATGCTCATAGTTACTTCCAGGGGCGCCGGGTGCGCACCTACGAGCTGGCGGTGGAGCTCTTAAGCCGGCCCGCCTATCCCCGGGCCGGCCTCCTCACCCACATCTTTCCGCTGAAGGAGTATGTCCGGGCCTTTCAGGCCGCCTTCGACAAGCGCCGCCACTCCAGTGTCAAGGTGGCTGTGGAGATCTGCCGGGGATAATGATATTCTTGCTCACCACCGATAATTCTGTTACCCTGCAAGAGCGTGTATGAATGTCATCGCCCCTGTGATCCGGCTATGACTCATCCCATCCTGAGCGATCGCTGCCGCCCCTTCACCCAGTACCTGGGCCTGGTCAAAGCCCTGGGCATTTATCCTTATTTCCGCCCCATTGCCCGCTACTTCGGACCGGAAGTGGAGGTCAACGGCCGGCGTCTGGTGATGATCGGGTCCAACGATTATCTGGGCTTCAGCCACGACCCTCGGGTGCAGGAGGCCGCGGCCGAGGCCCTGCGGCGCTGGGGCACCGGTCCGGGGGGCTCCCGGTTCCTGTGCGGCAACCTCACCCTGCACGAGGAGCTGGAGGCCCGTCTGGCGGCCTTCGTGGGAAAGAAACAGGCCCTGGTGCACGCCACCGGCTTCAGCACCAATCTGGGGGCCATTGCCTCCCTCCTCACCGCCAAGGACCTGCTCTTCTGCGACCGGGAAAACCACGCCAGCATCTTTGAGGGCTGCCATGCCTCCCGGGGCCGGCTCATCCCCTTTGCCCACAATGATGTGGCCGACGCCGCCCGCAAGTTGGCCGCAGCCCAGGAGAAGCGGCAGCCCGACAGCCTGATGATGCTCCTCACCGAAGGCGTCTTCAGCATGTCCGGGGATCTGGCGCCCCTGCCGGAGCTGGTGGACCTCAAAAAGCAGTATCCCGACCTGCTCATTTATCTGGATGATGCCCACGGTCTGGGGGTGATGGGCCCCCAGGGCCGGGGTACTGCCATGCATTTCGGGGTCAGCGGGGAGGTGGACTTCATCATGGGCACCTTCAGCAAGGCCCTGGCCTCGGTGGGCGGGTTCATCGCCGGCGATGATGAGGACGTCCTGGGCTATCTGAAGCACCATTCCAAGACCCTGATCTTTTCCGCCGGTCTGCCGGCCTCCTGCGCCGCCGCGGTTATGGCCTGCCTGGATCTCATTGAGCAGGAGCCGGAACGCATCGACCGGCTCTGGAACCTGACCCGGCGGGCTCATGCGGGCTATCAGGAGATCGGCCTCCTCACCGGGGACTGCCAGACCCCGGTGATTCCTCTGGTCATCGGGTCCGAGGAGAAGGCCGCCCGGGTGGCCGCCGATCTCTTCGAACAGGGCATCTTCGCCCTGCCCGCGGTCTTCCCCGCCGTCCCCCGGGGCCGGGCGGTCATCCGCACCGCCTACATGAGCACCCACGAAGAGCGGCATGTGGACTTTGTCCTGGAGATCCTGGCGGGAATTGCCCGGCGGCATCGCATCCGGGCCGCCGACCTGGCCGAGGAGGAGGGCCTGGTGGCCGCCCGCCAGTAGGCACCGGACTTCAAGCCCGGGGGGCTGGTCCAGGGGGAACCGCAGGGACGGGAAATAAGGGGCGGCCCGCCCGGGATGAGAGCCGGGCGGACCTCCATTCTTGAGCCTCCTCCATTCTGCGGCCGGCTTCCCTGAAGGGGGCCGGCCGGCATCCAAAGGTGACGGTCAGAAGGGCGGGGTCGGACGAGTGATGCGGTGGGATGATCTGGTGCGGGTGAGCGTGCGGCAGGTGTTCCGCCACCGCCGCCGCTATTGGGGGGTGATTCTGGCCATCGCCCTGGGGGTGGCCGGCTTCACCACCGTCATCACCATCGGCCGGGATGTGAAAAGGAACTTCAACCAGGACCTGGAGCTCATCGGCAGCGCCAATCTCATCCGCCTCTACTGGGATACCCTTCCTGACCAGGCGCCGGCCTGGTTTCAGCCCGAGACCGTGGCGGCCCTGCGCCGGACCGCCCATGTCACCCAGGTGAGTGAGTACACCCTCAGGCCCGCGGTGGTGGCCGGCGGCGGACGGCGTCTGGAGGTCACGGTCTGGGCGGTGGATCACCACTTCTGGCACCTGCGCCATTTCCAGCCGGCCCAGGGGATCCTCTTTGAGGCCGACAGCGTGCTGAAACGGAGCCAGCACTGCGTCCTGGGCGCCGGTCTGGCCCGAAAACTCTTCGGCGACCGCAACCCGGTGGGCCAGAAGGTGGAGATCGACGCGGACCTCTACCAGGTGGTGGGGGTGGTCCGCCTGGATGACTACAGCATCTCCCAGTCTCTGTTCCTTCCGTTGACCACCGCCCAGGACCGCCTGCGGGGGGAGACCCGGCCGGATCGCCTCCTGGTGCGCTGCGCCACCTGGGACGAGGTGGAGGCGGTGGCCGACGCAATCCCCCGAGTGGTGGCTGCGCACCAATCCATCAGCGGCCTCAATGTCTGGGTGGTGTGGGATGCCCTCCGGCGGGTGCAGCGGGTGGCCTGGTGGATTGAATTTTTCATCTATTTGGCCAGCGGCATGACCCTGCTTTTGGGGGGCCTGGGGATCTGGAATGTCATGACCGCGGCGGTGCAGTCCCGCACCCGGGAGATCGGCCTGAAGAAGGCCATGGGTGCCGAGGATGGGGACATCCTGGCCCAGTTTCTCACCGAGGCCCTGGTGCTGAGCGTGGGCGCGGCTCTCCTGGGGCTGGCCGCCGGCCGGGGGCTGGTGGCCCTGGCCGGTCTCTGGCTGGGGCAGCGGCCCCAGGAGGAACTCTTCCTCGGCTGCCTAGGCCTCAGCCTGGCGGTGGCCTTCGCCATGGGTCTGGGGGCGGGCCTCTACCCCTCCCTCAAAGCCAGTCGCATGGAAGTGGTGGCGGCGACCCGGTATGAGTAGCCCCCAGCCCCGATACAACCCCGACGGCTCCCTGATCCAGGCCCGGCAGCTCACCATGACCTATCCCAACGGCGCCGGCGATATCCAGGTGCTCCGGGGCGTGAGCGTGAGCCTTCACCCGGGGGAGATGCTGGCCATCATGGGGCCTTCGGGGTCCGGCAAGTCCACTTTGCTCTATATCCTGGGCCTGCTCCTGAAGCCCACGGGCGGCTCCTACTGGCTGGCCGGCGAGGACGTCCTGGCCCTGGACCGCCGGGCCCAGGCCCTCTGCCGCCGGGAGCGCCTGGGCTTTGTCTTTCAGACCTGCGATCTCCTGGAAAATTCCACCGTATACGAAAACCTGGAATTTCCCCTCATTTACGCCGGGGTGAGCCCCCGGGAGCGCCGGGAGCGGATTCTGATGGCCCTGGAGCAGGTCAATCTGGGGCACCGCCTGCGCCATGCCGCCAACCGCCTCTCCGGGGGGGAACGCCAGCGGGTGGCGGTGGCCCGGGCTTTGGTGAACCGCCCCCAGGTCATCCTGGCGGACGAGCCCACCGGCCAGCTGGATCACCGCCAGGGCCATCTGGTGATGGATCATTTTGAGGCGGTGGCGGAAAGGGGCACCGGCATCATCGTGGTCACCCACGATCCGGAGATTGCGGCCCGCTGCCACCGGATTTATCCCCTGAGGGACGGCCGTCTGGAGATGGCCGCACCCCGGCGGGAAGGGCGGGTGGCGGATGGCTGAGGTGCGGCGGCCAGGAGCCCCCGGAGGTAGGCTTTTCCGGATGGCGGCCGTGGCCTTGGCGGCGGTGCTCCTGTCCCCCCTCCCGGGGGCCGGGGCCGCCGAACTGCCCGCCTCCCCGGCCGATTTCCACACCTGCGCCCTCCTGGCCCTGAAGCAGTCCCCCTACTTCAGCCGCAGCGCCCTGGAGATCGAGGTCAAGCGCCTGGATGAAAAGGACAGCAAATCCGACTATCTCCCCACCATCAACCTGAGGGCCAGGTATTACGTCAGCCAGCCCAGCCGGGCCCGGCTGGTCAATCCCACGGACTACTTCCTGGACTTCTCCATCGACTCCTACAATCCCCTGGTGGCCCATTACCACGTGAAGGTCCGGCAGCTGCTCAAAGAGGCGGCGGTAGTCTCGCACCTGTTGGTCATCTCCGAGGGCCTGCGCCAGCTGGGGAACGGCTTTCTGGAGCTGGCGGCCCTTGCCCGCCTGGCGGAGGTGCAGGAGCGCCTTCTGGAGGTCTTGGGCCGCCAGCAGACCTACTGGCAGCGGCGGCTGGAGCTGGGGGAGGACTCGGCCCTGGAGGTGAAGATCGCCGTCCAGGAAGGGGAGGTGGCCAAGGCGGAAAAGGCCCGCATCCTGGCCGCCCAGAGGCGCCTGCGGGAGCGCCTGCGGGACTTTCTGGGGCTGAAGCCGGGAGAGCCCCTGGATTTCGACCCCCGCCAGGGCCGGCCGCAGGTGCTGGGCCTGGGCCAGAGCGTGGAGTGGAGGGAGCAGGAGCCCCGCTCCCTGGAGGCCCGCCTCGAGGCCATCAGGAAGGAGCTGCAGTCCTGGAACGTCACCCTCTCCAAGCTCCGGCTCCTGCCCGGGGTCACCGCAGCGGTGCAGACCCCGGATCCTGTCGCCCTCACCGGGGTGCGGGGCTATTTTTTCTCCGTCGGCCTCACTTGGCCGGTCTTTGACGGCTTCAAGCGCCTGCGGGATATCACCCGGCAGAAGACTCTTTTGGCCCAGGCCGAGGCGGATAGCCTGGTGAAGGAGACGGACTTCCGGGGCCGCTGGCGGGAGGCGCTGGACCGGCTCACGGCCGCGGCGGCCGCCCGGGATCTGGCCCGCCAGCAGGTGGAACTGGCCCGCCTGAAGGAGCGCCAG
>Ga0197142_1004447_pt1 | contig 11336 bp, 11 predicted proteins | sample GBS60_MetaG_FD_148614 | JGI IMG/M metagenome (GOLD analysis project Ga0197142, IMG submission 148614) | Sediment microbial communities from Great Boiling Springs, Gerlach, Nevada, United States - GBS 60_MetaG | ecosystem: Environmental > Aquatic > Thermal springs > Hot (42-90C) > Sediment... | reverse complement strand
ACCTAACATACAATAAGCCTAGTATAATACTATGTAAGAGAAGTAGTAATCTCAAGAACCATGCTAACCAGATATCATTCCCTGGAGGAGTATATAAAGTCAGTGATGGTGACCTCTTGGTTACAGCATTAAGGGAGTGTAGAGAGGAGATAGGCATCAGTATTGGGGGTAAGGATATCATAGGTCATATGGATGTAGTGAATACGCTCTCATCTAACTTCATGATACTGCCGTTCGTTGCATTACTCTATACTATAGACTCGATAAATCCTAACTCAAGCGAGATAGATGAGATTATAGATGCTGATATGCATGAACTACTTTCTAGTATTAGTGATGACCACGAGCATTATACATATGCAGGTGCATACAAGTTCGTGTACAGAGGGTATACTGTATGGGGTGCTACAGCAAGGATACTCAAGATGCTCATGGAGATGATCTATAGCAGTAGTTAGAGTAGTTACTTGTTTATTGATCTCCATAACGTTCTATCGTACTAACAACTATATACTTAAGCAAGCCAGATTAACGTATAATTATACTCATTTATTGAATACAGGAGTTATGAGGAAGATGATGATAATTATAATACTGCATAAAAATTACGGTATAGAGATATGATGAGCATGTCATCTAATACATATGATATTAACTTACTATGCATACATATATACGTATCCAGCATCAACACAATCTATAGCAAGATTAAAATTACTCATTCCGAGAGTTTACTTGATGCGTATTGTTGCTATAGGCAGTAAGGTATTCGTTACAAGTTTTCAGTTGGCTGGCATAGAGGGTATAAGCATAGACTCTCCATTCGAGGCTATAAGCAAGATAAATACTCTGATCAACAATGGAGTCGGTCTTATACTAATAAGTGATGATGTTGCAGCAAGCATAAGGAAGGAGTTGACTGATATAAGGGCAAAGAACCCGATACCATTGATATTCGAGTTGCCTGCTCCAGGGAGTAAGAAGGTACAGATAAACTACAGGAACCTCTTGAAACAGATACTAGGTATATGATATACACTACTAATAAATAAATGAATAAATAAAGATTATAAATGATATTAGGCTTCTCATCAGTAGCATGAAGGCTGTAATGATAGATGGTGATACGGTTAAGGTTAAGGATACACCATTACCAACTGTAGGCAGAGGGGATATACTAGTTAAGATGCGTGCATGCGGCCTCTGTGGCTCAGATATAGAGAAGGTATATGGTAGGTACGGCGTAGTATCAAGGAGGTTAGGACATGAACCATCTGGGGATGTTATAGCTGTAGGCTCTGATGTGGAGGGTATAAGTGTAGGAGATAGGGTATTCGTGCATCACCATGTCCCCTGTTACTCCTGCTACTACTGTAATCATGGAGATTATACCATGTGCGATCATTACCAGAGGAGTAACATAGAGCCATGTGGTCTAGCAGAAGTATTCCTTGTTCCAGAGTGGAATGTTAAGAGAGGAGGAGTTATAGTGCTGCCTGAGCGTGTATCCTACGAGGAGGCAGCTATGATAGAGCCTCTAGCATGCTGTATAAAGGCATTCAACTCAGCAGGTATAAGGGGTAAGGATAGTGTTGCTGTTATAGGAGCAGGGCCAGCAGGTATAATGCATATCATACTAGCAGAGCACGCAGATGCAGAACCTATAATAGCTGTGGATGTGAATGAGTTCAGGTTGCGGTTCGCATCATCTATTGGTGCGGATATAACATTGGATGCAAGGGATAGTGATATAACAGCAAAGGTCAAGGCTGTTACAGAATCAAGGGGTGTAGATGTAGCCATCGTTGCTACAAGCAATACAAACGCATTACTCAGTGCTCTAAATATGGTAAGGAAGGGAGGTAAGGTTATACTCTTCGGTGTGCCATCCAAAGGTTCCACAGTGAGTATAGATCTCAACCATGTATTCAACAACGAGATAAAGATTGTTCCTAGCCTTGCGGCATCAGATTATGATACCAGGGAGGCGTTTAACCTTATAGAGAGTAAGAGGATAGATATAGCAAGGGTGATAACCCATAGGTTCCCCCTCGATGACGCTAGAGATGCTATAGAATGTGCTCACAAGGCTACAGATGCTATGAAGGTTGTAGTGGTAACATAATATACTCTTCAAATCAGAACCAGATCCAAAATTCATTATAGATAGTCTATGTTACCCATGATGTATTATATCATGAATCATACAGTTCTACCCAAATACTACCATACCATCTATGGGATGTATACAAGAATGCATACTAAATTAATTGAATATAGAGCCTCTTCATCCTACTCGCTACAGCTCTACTGCTTGCAATAACACTGGATACCATCCTATTGGTTGATAGTATCAGTGCAGAGATACTTCTGCTGCCTATGGCTATGATTACAAATGCTATGATATGCAATGCGAGCGAGGCTAGCACGCTCCTTAGACTAGTACTCCGCCACTACACCTCCTAGTATTGAGCCTAGTACTATAGCAGAGCTTATTATAGCCTCTAGGAGCGAGCCTGCTGTAGCCTTGTTCTTGTTCCCGTTCATTAAACGTAGTAGAGAGCCTACATAGAGTAGACTCCATGATACACCTAGCACTATCTGTGCAGGTATCAGATGTAGATAACTGTATGAGTTGTAGTATAGGAGGAATGCCAGTGCTGATGATGCCGTGCCAAGTATTATATTATGTTGGCTTAAATTAGCATTATCCATCCTAGTCATAACCCTGCTCATGAACAGGAACTGCGTTACCACGTTGATTGCATATATGCTACCTATCTCTAGACTGTTCAGTCCTAGTTGTTCATGGAGGAATATAGGGAATATACTCCACGTCATACTCGCGCCTAGATGCCTTAACATGAATGTATACATACCAGTTCCCATTGATTATGGAGTATAATGACTTCTCATTGGACCTGTTGTAATCATCCTTATCACTGTTATTATTATATTTGTACCCATCCCTCTCCTTCTTCTCCTTATCATCGCCCTCGCCTATGTACAGAGATACGATGAACCCGCTAGGAATGCACTACCAGCGTATATGAATGCTAGATTATAGCTACCACTTACTGTATGAGACCTGATGATAGAGTGCCTACAAGCCATCCTATAGAGCCTAAGGATGCCAAGAGTATTATGCCTTTATTCTTATCCTTCTCGTATACTAGAGCCAATAACACCCCAGCGTATATGCCAGTAGTGATACCTGCAGCTAGCCTAATTGCAAAGAGTGTTAATCCATCATATGCTAGAATGTGCATGTAAAATACTGCTGATGCTAGGAAGCCTGTCCTAACGAATCTTACCGTCTCTCGCCCCATACCACTAAGCCTACCGAAGTATATGTATGAGAGTACCTGTACCAATGCGTATGAACCTACAGTAACACCTACCATTATATACGAGCCTGTAAGTATATTAACTATAAGATAGGAACAAAGATTGATGCTGTACCTATAGAGGAGTGTTCAAGCATATTTATTATACCCATTCTGGTAGTATGCATATATGGTCCTGTTTGATTTGTGTATCATGTAATATGATATAATATACAAGTATTTTTCAGTTAGTTCTAACTATATGGTATTTTGGGTAGCGCTAATTCATCATGGATATGCACATATATAGATAAGATTAAGAAAAGTAAAGACTTACTATAAAGTTATAAAATGAGTTATAACGGTGATCAATCGGTTGATATGGCTCTTAACTTACCTAACGTTATCTTTAGAATACGTATGTACATACTCCGCTCCCTTAAGTTAATAGAGGCATTGATACATTCTAAAGAGTTAAATAATTGCTATGACTAGCAGTTGTATGAGCATGGACTGGGGTATGAGGAATAGATTATCAAGGATATTCAAGAGCGATAAGAGGACAGTTATGCTTGCTGTAGATCATGGCTACTTCCAGGGTCCTACAACTAGACTGGAGAATCCCAGGAAGACTATAGAGCCCCTACTACCATATGCAGACTCTATAATGCTCACTAGAGGAGTATTAAGGAACTGTGTAGATGCTACATACGATATCCCAGTAGTACTCAGAGTCTCTGGTGGTGTAAGCATACTCAAGGATGACCTCTCAGATGAGGATATAACAACCAGCATGGAGGAGGCTGTAAGATTGAATGTTAGTGCTGTTACATTATCCATATTCATAGGCGAGGAGCATGAACATAGGACGCTAGTGAATCTTGCAAGGCTGGTAGATGAGGCTGAGCGCTACGGTATACCAGTGCTAGCTGTGACCGCTGTAGGGAGAGAGATGGCTAGGGATGCTAGATACCTGGCATTGGCATGCAGGATAGCAGCGGAGCATGGTGCAAGGATGGTCAAGACGTACTACTGTGAGAACTTTGAGAGAGTGGTTGAGAGTTGCCCTGTACCGATAGTAGTAGCTGGGGGTAAGAAGATACCTGAGTACGATGCGCTGAAACTAACATATAATGCAGTAAGGGATGGCGCCGCTGGTGTAGATATGGGGAGGAACATATGGCAGTCAGACTATCCAGTAGCTATGATAAGGGCTGTAAGAGCAGTAGTACATGATAATGCTACTGTAGATGAGGCATGGCAGTTATTCAATGAGCTCAAGGATGGCAGAGAGATTATAGTGAGGTAATAATATCATACATAATATGAGTGCTACAATGTATAACAATATTTAATTACGTTCTAGTATAAATTATTGTGGGTATCAGCAGATGTTACTTCATATAAGATGAAGCTAGTAACAAGATTACATACAAGTTAATATGGTATAGGTATAGATATGTTGATGCATATCAATCATCTGCTCGATCGATGGCCCGATAGTACCAACACTACTGTTATATATATGAAGTATAGATTGGATTGTATGGTAATCTACGATGGCATAAAGGATAAGGTTGCTATAGTGACAGGTGCAAGTAGGGGTATAGGTGAGGCTACGGCTCGACTTCTAGCATCTAATGGAGCTTATGTGATTATGCTTGCTAGGGACTTCAATAGGTTAAAGCAGGTAGCATCAAGTATAGGGGATCATGCTATACCCCTAAAAGCTGATGTCACAGTAGAAGGTGATGTGCAATTTGCAGTACATGAAACTCTTAGGAGGTTCGATAGAATAGATGTGCTGGTCAATAACGTAGGTTACATAAATGACCCTACACCATTCCATCTGATGCATGATGAGGACTGGGAGATGCTGATAGATATCAACCTTACGAGCCTGCTAAGGATGAGTAGAGCCGTACTCCCTACCATGATGGAGCGTAAGAATGGTTGTATAATAAATGTATCATCAGTAGCAGGCATGAAGGCTTACAGGATACCCCTTGCTCTATACAATGCAGTGAAGGCTGGTGTGATAATGTTCACTAAGAGCATAGCGTTGGAGTATGCCCAGTACAAGATAAGGTGCAACTGTGTATGCCCGGGTACCATAAGGAGTAAGTTCCTGGAGCCGTACTTGGAGGATGCTGAGGGCAGGAAGGGCTTGAACGATCTACAACCATTGGGGAGGATAGGTGAACCTGAGGATGTCGCAGCTGCTATAGTATATCTAGCATCGGATCATGCGAATTGGATAACTGGGATTACCATGATAATAGATGGTGGACTCAGTATAGCATAATAGTATAGATAAAAGAGATGATGAGCAGAGAGTGATGAGGATAATTATAATAATAATAACTTTATTTGATCTGACATATTACACATGCGGGGGTCGCCAAGCATGGTCAAAGGCGCTAGGCTTAGAACCTAGTCCCTCAGGGGTTCGTGGGTTCAAATCCCACCCCCCGCATCATGTAAGGAGATATCCTTCTTAACTCATCGACTATATTCTCTAATGCATTGCATACATAATCTATCTCCTCATACGTATTGTATATGCCTAGGGTAAGCCTCAGCGACCCATCCCTTGCCTCCTTAGATAGGTTCATGGCTCTAAGTACATGTGACTCCTTCTGCCTCAGGGTGGAGCATGCAGACCCTGTAGAGGCTGCTATACCATGCTCATCCAACTTGATCAATAGATCCTCACCCTTGATACCCAAGAATGATACATTGATGAGGTTGGGTAGTCTATACGTAGCGTTACTGTTAAGCCTAGTATACTCTATCCTCTCCAGTATGTATCTCTCAAGCCTATCCCTGAGAGGTTTGACTCTACTGTTGTGAGCATCGATTAGATCACTTGTTATATCCAGTAATGCCTTGAATCCTGCTATTGCAGGTATATTCTGTGTACCTGACCTCAATCCATACTCATGACCTCCCCCATGAATTATAGGCTCCAATCTAACATCATCGTTTATACATAAAGCCCCTACTCCCTTCGGTCCATACGATTTATGTGCGGATACAGTTACAGCATCTACCCCAAGGCCCTTGGCATCTATAGGTATCTTACCTAATGCCTGTGCAGCATCTGTATGCACCAATGCGCCATATCTATGTGCAATCTCTGATACCTTACCTATGCTCTGTATGGTACCTACCTCATTGTTAGCCAACATTATACTGACTAGTATGGTATCTTTATTTGCCCTTAATGCATTCTCCAATGCATCCATATCTATACATGCGTTAGGATCAACAGGTAGGTATGTCACCTTGAACCCCTCCCTCTCAAGTTCCTTGCAGGGCTCCAGTATAGACTCATGCTCTATACTACTCACTATTATACTCTTGTCCTTACCTGTATACTCCTTGCTCCTCGATGCATATGCTATGCCCTTGATAGCAAGGTTGTTAGCCTCTGTTGCACCTGAGACGAATATAACCTTCCCTGTGATACCTATTGCCTTCCTTAAACTCTCCCTTGCATCATCGAGCACTCTCTTAGCCTCTCTTCCTAGATAGTGTAATGAGGAAGGATTACCGTATCTACTCTTCATGTAATCTAGCATGGTATCTACTACTCTATCATGTACTCTAGTAGTAGATGCGTTATCTAAGTATACCTTCATTGTATAACGTTGAGACTACCACTCTTATATCCTTTGGCATCTATACTTACATGGGTGAACCCAATGGACTTGAGTATAGAGTCTAGCCTATCCAACTTCTCCTCATCGAAGAGTAGTTTACGCTCATCCCTGCCTACTTCTATCCTTGCTATGATATAGTTGTCATGCTCATGTAATCTGACCCTTACTTGTCTCACATTGAATATGCTCTTAACTACATGCTCTGCACTCTCAACCATCCCAAGCCTCTCTCTGCTTATACTTGTGCCATATGCTACCCTAGATGCTAAACATGACTCTGATGGTTTATCATGAACTGATAAGCCTACATACCTTGCCAATGCTCTAACCTCATCCTTACCCATACCCAACTCGAGTAATGGGCTCATTACACCATGCATATGCATAGCCTTCAATCCAGGTCTATACTCTCTTATATCATCTGCGTTTGTACCATCCACTATGACCTCGATGCCCTCCTGCAGGGCTATAGCACTGAGGTGTCTAGCAAGCATATCCCTACAATGGAAGCATCTCATAGGATCGTTATTTATGAACCCCTCGTTGCTCAACTGATCGTAGGTTATAACTCTATGTCTTATACCTATCTCCCTGGCTATACTCTCTGCTATCTCCAACTCATCTCTAGAGAGTGAGATATAATCTGCTGTAACAGCCAATGCTCTATCCCTTAATGAGTTGTATGCAGCATATGCTACGAGAGCACTATCAACACCTCCAGATAACGCAACTAGTACATTCTTCCTATCTTTGAACCATGAGAGTAGTGCCCCTAGTCTATCCTCTACCTGCATATACTCTATCATGCACCTCCCTATTTATAATAGACTCAGTGAGCCTATAGGATATATTCAGTTCCTTGGATACCCTGCTTATATCATCATGCTCGACCTTGTAATGTATTATATTACCCCTGGTATCCCTAGCTACCTTAACCCTGACTGTATACTCATTATCCATTACACGTATAGGTACATGGAGGATACTCCTGGGCAGTATGTATCTATCGCTCTCATGGACCCTTATACCTAGTGTGCCACTGCATTTTACTATGAGATCAAGTATACTGCTCATATCCTCCCTGCTGCAGAGTACCCTGAGTATATATGCTGGTCTCCCCTTCTTACCTACCGCACTTATTATACTCACGTCCTTCGCATTGTTAGCATGTAGCCTATCCATAAGCTCCGCTAGCTCCTCACCATCAGCATCGTCTATATTACTCTCCAGTACCATTATCGAGTCCTCCATGAAGATACTACTCTCCCTGGCCAGTATAACCCTGAGGATATTTGGTATGCCCATGTGACCCAGACTCTTACTTCCTGCCCCATAGCCTATCCTCAGGCACTCGAATGCTGGATATAGGTCGAGTGAGCACTCTGCAAGGCTGACCAGCATAGCCACTCCTGTGGGTGTGCTCAACTCCTCCTCTACAGGTCCCCCTACAAGGGTGAACCTCTTACCCTTGAGTATCTCAAGTACTGCTGGTGCAGGGTTACTTATCTTACCATGGGAGAACTCCGTATAGCCTCCTCCCACTGCTACCTTACTTGAGTATATACTATGGGTGAATGCATCAAGCTCACTCAACGCAACTGCTGTGCCTATTATATCCAGTACTGTATCTATGCTAGATATCTCATGGAAATGCACTGTAGCATAATCCTCGTTGTGTATCCTTGCCTCAGCCTTTATCAACTCATCTATACTATTCAACGCAAACTCCCTCGCCCTGTTATCCAATCCTAGATGGTCTGAGCATCTTGCTATAGCATCGTACACCTCCATACCCTTACGTTCATGAGACTCGCTATACTTTGCATCCAACGCAACTGCCCTGAACCCATTCCTGCTCACATCTCTGAAATCTATAGAATCTACATTAAACCAGTCAACTACACTGCTGCATGAGTACAGGGCATCTATAACCTTCTTCCTATCGGCACCAAGGTCTACCAGAGCTGAGAGTAGCATATCCCCTGCTACACCTGCTGTCTGTGCATCTATCAGTAGCATGAGTTGGGTTCAACGATAATGTATATAAAGATATTACATATACATTGCATCTGTAATGATAACTATAATAGGCGCTGGTAAGGTTGGGAGTAATGTAGCATTGCAGACTGCCATGAGAGAGTTGGATGATATACTGCTCTTAGATGTCATCAAGGGACTCCCACAGGGAGAGGCTATGGATATATCCCATCTATTAGCGGAGCAGGGCAAGGATGTGAACGTTAAGGGGAGTAACGATTACTCTGATATCAGAGGCTCAGACATAGTTGTAATAACCGCAGGTGTAGGAAGGAGGCCAGGGATGACAAGGATGGATCTACTCAATACTAATATGGGCATAGTTAGGGATGTAGCTAATAAGGTAAGAGAGTACGCTAATGAGTCTATAGTAGTTACTGTAACCAATCCATTGGATGCTATGACCTTTGTTGTAGCGAAGGTAACAGGCTTTAAGAGGGAGAGGGTTATGGGTATGGGTAATATGCTAGACTTATCAAGGTTCAAGGAGTTCATAGCAGAGGAGTTAAGGGTCTCTAGGAGGTCTATAAATGCTCTAGTGATAGGAGAGCATGGAGAGAATATGCTTCCATTGATAAGATACTCATCTATAGCGGGTATACCTCTTAACATACTCTTAAGCAGGGAGAAGGCCAAGGAACTGATAACTAAGACCAGAGGAGTAGCTGCTGAGGTTATAGCATTAAAGGGAGCAACGATATACGCACCTGCTAACGCTGTTGCTGAGATGCTCGATGCTATACTCAATGATAGGAGGGAGGTCATGCCTATATGCGCAGTTCTTGATGGAGAGTATGGGTATAGGGGTGTGAGCATAGGTGTACCAGCAGTCATAGGCAGGAATGGTATAGAGAGGGTAATAGAGTTGGAGTTAGATGAAGAGGAGGATAGAATATTCAAGCAAGGGGTTAATGCTGTACAGGATGCCATCAAGTCTATACAGGTTATATAGCGAGTAAGAGGGTAATTTATTATTGATTGATTGATTGATTGATTGATTAATAGATAGATAGTGATGATTGCTCTGTTAACTTAACTAAGGGCTTAATGTAGCATGTATGATATGCTAGAGATGACGTTAACAGAGTCGTGATAATAGATAATAAATAATCTGATAGAATTATCTGTATATTTCAATATAAATATAATAAAATTAAATATAATAAAATAAATTGATTGATAATATGATGATATTACTGACCTTCTCTGCCCCTACTCATACTCTTAATCATGCTCTGCCCTATCCTTGTTAACATCTCGCATGCATCTGTAGCAAGTTTTATACCCTGTACAGCTGTATCTATGCTACTTATTGCTACCTTGTTAGCTACCGATACACTTCTACTGAATGCGTCATTGAACTCCTCACTGCCCTTCAGCCATGGATCAGGTAATGGCTGTAACCTTAGGGGTTCCACCATATCCCTCTGTACGCTGAGAGTGAGTTCTATCAACCTCTTCATACTATCCATCGTCTGCTGCTGTAGATTCGTTAGAGACTGTATGTATGCAGGTCTTGCCTTATCTATCTCATTTATAATATTGATGAGGTTCTCTCTGTACACATCGAATAGATTCTTCTCTGTATGCTCGCTCATGGTTAATTATGGTAAATAATACCAACTAATATAAATCTTTTGGTTATCCATGGCGTGACATGATGGATAAAGGTTTATTACAACGATCAGCAGTAATCTTACTGTGGAAGAGCTAGCGTTAGAGGATATAGAGGGAGTTGGACCAGTCACGAGACAGAAGTTAACTAATGCTGGTATACATAATATAATGGATCTCGTCGTTCGTGGACCTATGGCTATATCTGAGGTAACTGGTCTCGATCTAGATAAGGCCACTGTGATATGTAATAAGGCAAGGATGAAGTTAGTTGAGCTGGGGCTATTAGAGAAGGACTTTGTGACTGCTACAGAGATATACAAGAAGAGGCAGAGTATAGATAGGATATCTACAGGTTGCACCGCTCTTAATAATCTACTAGGAGGGGGTGTAGAGACCCAGGCTATAACAGAGTTCTACGGGGAGTATGGTACGGGTAAGACTCAGATATGTAATACTCTATGCGTGATGGTTCAGTTACCTAAGGATAAAGGTGGCTTGGATGCATCTGCAATATACATAGATACTGAGAATACATTCAGACCAGAGAGGATATACAAGATAGCAGAGGTTAGAGGTCTAGACCCTACGAAGGCTCTGGAGAGGGTCATAGTAGCAAAGGCCTACAACAGTGCACATCAGGAGCTGATACTACAGGAGTGCAGTAAGATGATAGAGAAGTATGGTGCAAGAC
>Ga0197142_1004446_pt1 | contig 11336 bp, 12 predicted proteins | sample GBS60_MetaG_FD_148614 | JGI IMG/M metagenome (GOLD analysis project Ga0197142, IMG submission 148614) | Sediment microbial communities from Great Boiling Springs, Gerlach, Nevada, United States - GBS 60_MetaG | ecosystem: Environmental > Aquatic > Thermal springs > Hot (42-90C) > Sediment... | reverse complement strand
AGGTATGTATGCGAAGCGGATGCAGATAGAGGAGGGCTTTCGGGATTTGAAGCGAGTGATGCATTGGGAGGAATACACGGCGAGGGTTCCGAAGGCGGAGTATATGGAGAAGTGTATAGTGATAAGCGGTTTGAGCTATGCGATACAGGTGAGTTTGGGGCGGTATGAGGAGGTAGGGAAGGTGGAGGAGAGGCGTAGTGGTTGGCTGGTTCGGTGGCGGAATGCGATGCTGAGGGGGGTTCGGTATGTGAGTGAGTTGTTAGGGGCATTTGTAGCGGCTATTTGCATGAATATTTGGAGGATTGAACATTTATTCCCATAAAAGATGGGGTAATATCAGCGTAGAGAGGGTTCCCCCCTCACAAGCTATATATTTGCTATGTGGAAAGGATTTAGAGACTTCATCCTGCGAGGTCCCCTCATAGAGCTTGCTGTGGCTGTGGTCATCGGCACGGCTTTTGGGCAGGTAGTGGCTTCCTTCGTCTCGGATGTGCTCATGCCTGCGATCGGCGCCCTGGGCCAGATTCCTGACTTTTCAGCTATAAAGGTGGGACCCGTCTCCATCGGTAAGTTCATCAATGCCGTTGTGAACTTCCTTATCATAGCTGCGGCTATATATTTTCTGGTGATTCTGCCAGTTAGCAGGCTCAAAAAGAAAAAAGATACTTCGGTATCCCCACCAGAGCCTGCGGAAGAAGTCAAACTCCTCAGAGCTATCCTGGATGAGCTAAAGCGAAAATCGTGAAAACACAGGCTGGTAATGGGTGGTCTTAAGAGTTTGGCCGCCTGTGCAGGGTATCTGGACTCTGGGCTATGCTGCTGATAGCCCCTTACTGGTAGGATCTGTGTAAAGCCTGCCTGAATCAGGGATATAGACGGGTGAAACAGCCCAAGCCATACAGCTTTGGCTGAATCCGGGCACACAATTATGCCGGAGCCCACTTCAAGTTTTGCTTTTAGGCGTGGTCCCCTCGCCGTCCAGACTTATACCAATTCGATCCAAATTCAAAGTGTATGAAGCAAATAGTCTCCCCGAAAAGAGGGTATATGGCTCCAAAAGGTGCCCGCTCCTGCGAGGGGGCGGGCTGGCTTCGGGGTTCAGGGAGCAAGGGCCTCCTCCGTCTCGCCTCTGGTGAAATCCGTCCTTCGGGCGGCCCTCCGCATCCCTCACGCAAAGCCCCTCATCCCCGGCCCCGCTCCCCAGAGGAGAACCGGGTTCCAGTCTCAGTGTAACCGCCCGCCCCCCTTGCAAACGAGCTCTGATTCGCAAGGCCCTGAGCGGTGGTTATTTCTACTCCCGTGGTATCAGGCGAAGCAGGTAGGGAGCCGCGTAACTACCGACATAAATGTAGGGGCCGGCCGGACGAGCTACACTGGCCGTGGGATAGCCTGAGCGACTTTCATAAATCGTACGAATGGAATAGTTGCCATCTGGCTGACGCTGGACCTCCACGATCTTCCAGCGGTCGGCTTTACTTCCGAAGGCGAGGCTTCGGGCCCATCGCATGAGGCTGGGATGACACACTACCCATACCCGATCTGGTGCGATTACCACAAGGTTATCTGGATGACCCGGCAGGCGGATCCGCCGACTGTAGGCCAGACGCTTAGGGCCCTCTATTTCTTGATAGACCCAGAGGGCTTTGCGAAAGGCTACACTTACCCACCACTCTCGCTCTTCGGGCAGATACGCCAGACTGCTTGCATAAGGAATCCCCTCCAGGACTTTGACGCAGGTATCGCCTTCGCAGTACGTGAGATTGCTGCGGACACGTCGCACGAAAAAACCCGCCACCAGTCGCCATCGGGCACGGTGCGAGCGATCATTCGCTATCATGAACCGAACCGAATCCAGTGGCCAGATCGCCTGCAGTGAAATAAAGCCGCGATGTTTCCAGCATCGGGGGGCCTCCAGAGTCTGACCATTCCATCGAAATCTCCAGACCTCATTCGGAATATCCCGCTCTCCATGAAAAAACCATAAATAGGGATCCCGATACGCTAAATCAAATGGATGCCATCGTCCCGAGGGGGTAATATCTTTCAAGAACGGCGATGCCTGCGTAGCATCCCAGTAATACAGAATCCCCTGAATACCGGTATCGGTTCGGGCTAATCTCCGATCATAAGAAAAAGCAAACAGATACGGGGGATTGGAGGCTAAGTTTTCACAGCCGGGCAGCGTCAAAGAGCTATCCCACTCCCAGGATTGGGCTTTCAGGGATACAACGACTTGGACTGCTGCCAGTAGGCTTCTAACTCCTCCAAATCGCATTCGGAAAAGGATTTTTGCTTTTCTCTCAGACAGGTTTCCATGTACTGGAAGCGCCTTTCGAATTTCTGGTTAGTTTGGTGGAGGGCCCTTTCGGGGTCTATGCCGAGATGGCGTCCAAGGTTGACCAGTACAAATAGGACATCGCCTAATTCGGCTGAGGCTTCTGGGAGGTTATGCGACCTTAGGGCTTCTCTGAGCTCGGTCATTTCTTCGTCTAATTTTTTCATGAGCCCTTCCAGAGAGGCCCAGTCAAACCCTACGGCGGCAGCCTTTTCCTGGAGACGATACGCACGCAGGAGGGGGGGCAGGCGTTCCGGCAATCCACCAATAACCGAACGGTTGGTTTCGGCGCTTTTGAGTTTTTCCCACTGGGCCAGAACCGATCGGGCATCGGAGGCCCGGGCATTTCCGTATATGTGGGGGTGTCGGGCAATGAGCTTCTGAATCAGTCGCTCCACCACCGTGTCTATAGAGAAACGATTTTCCTCTTCTGCCATCCGGGCATAGAAAAACACATGTAACAGCACATCTCCCAGTTCTTCTATGATGGGGGCATCTTCATTTTCCCGGATGGCTTCGATCAGTTCGTAAGCTTCTTCTATGGTGAGAGGGGGCAGGCTATGAAAAGTCTGAGCTTTATCCCAGGGGCACGCTTCTCGAAGCTCCCCCACTATCTGCCGCAGCCGGTCTATGGTTTCCACCCGTACAAAGGTAAGCCAGAAATTACCTAACTTCGCCCGGTGTCTGTAGAAGAAGCCCTTCAGAAAATAGAAACCGCCCAAAAAGAAGGACAAACGGCTCAGCAACTTCTGAGTCTCATGGAGTCCCTGCATGCGCAGTTCTTAGAGGCTGATCCAGATACGCGAGCGGCGTTTGAAGACGCTATCCTGACCGTAGCGGATGGGCTCTACCTACCCAATCTTTTCTGGATGTACCTTGCGGCCTTCCTTGAAGATCCTCAGGCCTATCGTCCCTCTCTGGAGGCCCTCCTGCGCACCTTCGCTCAGCTACCTCTTAATCCTCTCGCCGAAGAGAATCTCCGCCTCCTCCTTTATGTCTATTTTTTAGAGGAGGAACCTTTTCACCTCGAACGGCTCTGGCACCTGCTGGAGCAGGAGGCCATCAGAGAAAAAATGGAATACTTCAAGCGTGTTAGAGACCTTATCCACCGCAATCCTATAACGGTGAAAATCTTTCAGGAGAAGTTTCGTTTGCTGGCGCCGTTTATTCCCAATTTTGACCAGCTTCGTATGCCCCTCCCACAGGTACGAAATCTGGTCCATACCTCATGAAGGCTTTCCCGGGGCCAATCCTGCTGGGCATTAGCGGGGGGGCTATTGGCGGGGCTCTCCTGCGATACGCCGTCCAGAAGGTAGGTAATACAGCCTTTACGCATCCCTACGGCACCCTCCTGGTCAATATTGTGGGAAGCTTTATTATGGGATTTGTAGCTGGATTTTTCTCGGATAAAAGCTATTCAATCTGGTATTATACAGTTTCTACGGGATTTTGCGGAAGTTTTACGACTTTTTCTTCTATTAGTATGGAGGTTTTTGAGATGATTCGGATGGGGGCATGCTGGCGGGCTTTTGGATATGTGGGGGCGTCGCTGGTATCGGGCTTGATGGCTGTGGGATTAGGGTGGTGGTTAGGGCTGCAGGTCTCACGCTAACGAATTTTAGAATTCTGTGGGCGGGTGAGCTCCCTTTAAGCTACGGTTACTAAAAGCTGGAAGGGAAAGCCCATAAAAAGCATGCGGGTATCGATAACCTGCTCAGGATAGCCCGGTATAATAGGCGGGTCAGGATTCGCTTATAAGGAGGGGTGGGGTGACTGCCAGCGCAAAGCTTATGCTTTCCTTCGGGGAGGGGGGCCGGGGGTTAGGAGCTTCGCGTGAGGGATGCGGCGGACTACGCCAGGGGGGTGTCTCGCCAGAGGCGAGGCGGAAGGAGCTCTTGCCTCCACAAACCCCGAAGCCAACGCGACCCCTCGCAGGAGCAGGCTTTCAGTCTGCCCTGTGAGGGGATGTTCTCAAAAACGAATCTTGCCTCTTATCCGGGATAACTTCCGCCGCCAGTGGGCTTCCGCTTTCTCCAAATAACCGAAATGCACTCAGAGCGTTTTTACTTCTTAGTTAAACCCTTCGCTGGAGAGTGCTTTATACCTTTGTTCCATGAGACCGAAGAAACCTTCAGAGTCGTTTACGGTGCTGACGGAGATGGTTTTCCCCAACCATGCCAATGCCCTGGGTAATCTAATGGGGGGGCAGCTTCTGTACTGGATGGACATTGCGGCGGCTGTAGCGGCTTACCGCCACTCGCAGCGGGTGTGTGTAACAGCGGCTGTTGACTATGTTAGCTTTCGCTCGGCTATCCGGGTGGGTGAACTGGTTACCATAGAGGCCTATGTAACCCGAGCTTTTAACACCTCCATGGAAGTGTATATGCGGGTGCATGCCGAAACGCTTCCGAATAATACCCGGCGCTTATGTAATGAGGCTTACTACACTTTTGTAGCGATTGATCAGAGTGGGTGCCCCATTCCTGTGCCGACGATTGAGCCGGAGACAGAGGAAGAGCGGCGGCAATATGAAGACGCCCTGCGTCGACGGGAGCTAAGGCTGATTATGGCTGGAAAGTTAGACCCCTCTCAGGCCTCTACGATTTCCCTGCGCTGAGCCTATGGAGTGGGAAACGACCTTTCAGAAGGTGGAGGAGGCCTGGACTCATCCGGAACGCCTGAAGCTCGACCCCTATCAGAAAGTGGTTGAAATGGTGATAGCGGCCTTAGATGAAGGACAGCTGCGAGTAGCCTCCCCCTCTGCCGATAACCATTGGGTAGTCCATGAAACGGTGAAGAAGGCTATTCTGCTCTATTTTCGTTACCGGGGCGTGGAAGCGATTCAGGACCCGCCATTTTACTTTCAGGACAAGATTCCTTTGAAGAGCAGATATGCGGCGGGGGTTCGCGTGGTGCCGCCGGGCACAGCGCGCTATGGGAGCTATCTGGCGCCCGGGGTCATCCTCATGCCTGGCTATGTAAACATTGGGGCGTATGTGGGGGAAGGCACGATGATAGACACCTGGGCTACGGTGGGTTCGTGTGCCCAGATTGGAAAGGGCGTTCATGTGAGTGGAGGCGTGGGGATAGGGGGGGTATTAGAGCCGCCGCAGGCCCGGCCGGTGATTATTGAGGATGGGGCTTTTATCGGGAGTCGGGCGATTATTGTGGAGGGGGTTCGGGTGGGCCATCATGCGGTGATTGGGGCTGGGGTGATTTTGACGGCCTCCATGCCGGTTATTGATGTTACGGGCCCCGATCCGCGGGAATACCGGGGCTATGTGCCGCCGTACGCCGTGGTGATCAGTGGGACGCGTCAGAAAGCCTTTCCTGCAGGGACGTGGGGCGTACCCTGCGCCCTCATCATTGGCTGGCGAAAACCCGAACACGACGATAAATTAGCCCTCAATGCGCTTCTACGCGACCTGGATGTGCCTGTGTAGTATGGCCTGTGCTCAACGGGGCTTTGGCCTGTCTTTCCAGGGCCGGTTTAACTACTTTACCGATACGGGAGAGCCGGTCCCATCGGGATGGTTTTCGGATGGGGCGATTGGCGCTACCTATAAAAACTACTGGTGGGGAGCTGGCTTTGAAGCGGGTCTCACCTGGGTCTATAAGGGAGGGCCAGAGGAAGTGCGGCTCCCATTGATTAATGCAGACTTCAGGCAGGGGCAGAGCACAGCCTATAAGGCGGTGGAGGGGGCTTTTCGGTTTGGTCCCCGCTGGAAGGTATTTTATCCTCGTACGGGGCTGGTGATGGGATACCGATACCAGCAGCTCAATCTCTCTCAGCCGCAAAGTGGCCGCTTGCCCCATTTCTGGTATGCGACTTTGCCGCTGGGCCTGAGTATAGAGCTTCCTACGGGATTTGGGACGACAGGGTTTAGCAGCTATTATGAGATTGGCCTCACGAATCATCTCAGACGGCCTGCGGGGATAAGCGGCAACTACGAAGGGGCAAAACTTCGTCGGTTGGTCTTTGAGGTGCATGTGCTCTGGGGCGAGAGTCGCTAAGAAGTGGAGATTTTCTGGTAGCTATCGTACTGTTAAGATTTCGTAGTTTTGTTCAAATGTGCGGCATCGTCGCTTATACGGGGCCACAGCCCTGTGCCAACCTCCTGCTGGATGGACTCAAACGGCTGGAATACCGGGGCTACGATTCGGCGGGTATAGCTCTCATCACCTCCGAAGGCGACTTTTACATCCGTAAGCAAAGTGGAAAAGTTTCTGCCCTCCAAAAGATTGTAGGAGATAGCCCTCCTGTGGCGTATGCGGGCATCGCGCATACCCGGTGGGCTACTCATGGCGCTCCCACGGATACCAACGCCCACCCCCACCTGAGCTTCAATAGCGAGATCGTTCTCGTTCACAATGGCATTATTGAAAACTACGAACGCCTCAAGCGCCGCCTGATGGAAAATGGGATTTCTTTTACGAGCGAGACGGATACGGAAGTTTTATGCAACTGGATTGCCTGGGTGGCGTCTGAAAATCGCTTTCTTTCCTGGCCTGAGGTGCTGCGAAAAGCTTTTCAGGAGGTGGAGGGTACTTTTGGGGTGGCTATTCTTCGGCGGGAAGCGCCTCAGGAAGTTACGCTGGTGCGTCGGTTCAGCCCTATTGTGATAGGCCTCCTTCAAGGGGGGTATATGGCGGCCTCTGATGCGACTCCGCTCGTTAGCCACACCCGTGAGGTTCTTCACTTAGAAGACGATGAGTTTGCGATTCTCAATCCTGCCTTTTCTGAGCCTGAGATACATACTTTTACGGCCGGGCAGCGCCAGCGAAAAGTGGAGTATATTAACTGGGACATCAGCGAAATAGAAAAGGAAGGCTATCCCCACTACATGCTCAAAGAGATTTTTGAGCAGCCCCGGGCCATTCAGGATTGTATGCGGGGGCGCATTCGCAAAGAGCCTGAGGAAGTGCGTCTGGGTGGGATTGCGAGCGTGCTGGAAAGGCTTCTGACGGCGCCCCGGATGATCATAACGGCCTGTGGCACGAGCTACCATGCCGGCCTGGTGGGCAAGTACCTGATAGAGCAGTTAGCACAGCTTCCTGTGGAGGTAGAATATGCGTCTGAGTTTCGTTATCGGGAGGTGGTGTTCGGAGCCAACGATGTGGTACTGGGCATCAGCCAGAGCGGGGAGACGGCGGATACACTGGCAGCCCTCCGGCAGGCAAAAGAGCGTGGAGCACTTGTGCTGGGCATTACGAATGTCGTGGGGTCCAGCATTCCCCGCACCACTCACGCTGGCGTTTACATTCATGCCGGCCCGGAGATTGGAGTGGCTTCGACCAAAGCTTTTACGGGGCAGCTTACGGCTCTCACCCTCCTTGCACTCCATTTGGGGGCCACCCGCTATAAAATAGATCGTCACCTGCACGATACCCTGATTCATACCCTTCTGCAAATCCCCCACCTCGTAGAAGCCACCCTGAAAAAGCTCAACGATCAGGTTCAGGCGCTTGCTCCCATGTTCGCGACTAAAGACCATTGTCTATTCTTAGGGCGTGGATATAACTACCCCGTTGCCCTGGAGGGCGCCCTCAAACTGAAAGAGATCTCGTATATTCATGCCGAAGGTTACCCCGCCGGTGAAATGAAACACGGTCCTATCGCCCTGATAGACGAGCACATGCCGGTAATCGTGATTGCGGTGCAGGACCGCACCTATGAAAAAGTACTCAGTAACCTCCAGGAAGTCAAGGCCCGAAAAGGTTTCGTCATTGCTATCGCCACCGAAGGGGACCCTCGCATTTCTACGCTTGCGGACGAGGTTTTATATGTGCCACCTGTGCCGGAGCCTCTTTATCCTATACTGACGGTACTTCCTCTGCAGCTCATAGCCTACTATGTGGCAGTAGCCCGGGGCTGTGATGTGGATCAACCGCGCAATTTAGCCAAGTCTGTTACCGTAGAGTAGTTGCATGCGGCTTCGCTCTCCCCACCCCTCCTTGTGGATCGGTGTGGGAAGCGTCATGGGGCTGCTATTCGCTGAGAGAGGGTTGTGGGGGCTCGTCATAGCATCAGGAGTGGCCCTGAGTGCTTTTGGGGTCTGGTGGAAAGGCTGGTCTGATCGGGGGATATGGGCACTTGGGGTATTCGCGGTCTTAGGGTGGCTGAGGGGATGGTGGGATAATCAGCCTCACCCTGATGCCCTCCACCACTTCATCGGGAAAGCCGGCTACCTCTATGGTTATCTGCTTGAGGAGCCCGTTCGCACCGCAAAAGCCGTCCGTCTTCTCCTTCGGGGCTCTCGCTTCCACTTCTCCCAGGACACCGCTTTCTATCCCATACATGGAAAGCTCCTTCTCTATACCCGGGATACTTCGGCCCTTCATCTACCTCCTGGACAGAGGCTTCTGGTAGTTGCTCGTCTGGATAGCGTCAGGTTTGGGCAGACCTACTGGCATGCGCAGGGCGTTTATGTGAGCACATTCTCTGATAGCTGGAAGCCCCTTGAACTCGAAAAAAGTTATCTGATGGGGTATTTCTATCGCTGGAGACTATGGCTCATTAGAGCAATACGAGAATATTTTCCGGGTAGTGATCCGTCACGCACCCTGATAGAAGCGCTTTTACTGGGCTATAAGCGTGGATTGGATCCTGAGGTGCGCAGTGCGTTTCAGTTATCAGGCGTTTCTCATATTCTTGCCGTTTCTGGCCTTCATGTGGGGCTGGTTTTGACTTTTGCCCTCTTTCTGGTTGGACGACTCCTTCCTGCCGGTGCGGATAGGAAACCTTATGTAATCATCCCTCTTATTGGGATGCTATTTTTTTACGGCTTTCTGACGGCGGCCTCTCCATCGGCTGTGCGAGCGGTGCTGATGGGGAGTGTAGCGCTGGTGGCAAGGATGCTGTATCGCCCTTATGCGGCGCTTAATGCGATGGGGCTGGCCTGCTTCCTGCAGCTACTGGCTGACAGTAAGGTACTTTATAACTTAGGCTTTCAGCTTTCTTATGCCGCAGTGGCCGGAATTTTAGCCTGGTATAGTCCTTTCAGGCAGTTTTTATCTGGATTTGACCGATTGCCTCGCCTGGGGACCTATATCAAAGACCTTATTGCCATTTCTTTAGCTGCCCAGCTGGGTACGCTCGGTATTTCGTGGGCCTACTTCGGACAGTTTCCGGTGTACTTTCTCCTCGCCAATCTGGTCACTATTCCGGTTGCTACGGCTCTCAGTTATGTGGGGGTTTTGTGGCTTCTGGTTTATGGGGTGCCTTTCCTGGGGGTCGGGCTGGGATGGGGAGCGGCTATTCTGGCCGAGGGCCTTTTGAAAGTGGTATCGTTTGTGAGTGCCCTTCCGGGCAAAGCTATTGCTCTTCCGCCCATATCCCCTGCGATTGGTCTTTTCTTTTCTCTGGCGGCTATTCTGGCGGGCTTTGCTTACCAGGCTCTATATCCCAGAAGGAAAGCTGAGTTGATTGTATAGGGACTTTCTGGCGATGATAGCCTATAGGGAAGCCCTGTTCGGATCAAGAGATTTTTAGCGGGGGAAGGGGGTGGGGATCAGAGCACCTGTTCCTATTCGTTCCCGTACGATACGGAGGGTTGCAGTAGCGGTGGAGCGGGCTTTTTCGGCACCCTGCCGCAGGATGGTCTCCAGGCGGTTCTTATCGGAGATGAGCTCCTGGTAACGCTCGCGCTGGGGAGCGAAGCGCTCGCTTAGCGCTTCAAACAGTCGCTGCTTGGCCTGTCCGTAACCTAATCCTCCCCGTAGATACTGCTGACGAAGGTCTTCCACAGCTTGTGGCGGTGCTACTACGGAGTAAAGCTTGAAGACGGTGCATTTCTCCGGGTCTTTGGGGGCTTCTACGGGGGTAGAGTCGGTTATGATCTGCCGGATGCACTTTTCCAGAGCTTTGGGTTCCACAAAGGGGTCTATGGTGTTGTTGTAGCTTTTACTCATTTTGCGGCCGTCGATGCCGGGCAACACCATGACTTCGTCCTTGAAGACGGGTTCGGGCAGTTTGAAGGTCTCTCCATAAATGCGATTGAAGGTACTGGCTATATCGCGGGTGATTTCGAGGTGTTGTTTCTGGTCTTTTCCGACGGGGACGAGGTCGGCCTGATAGAGAAGGATATCGGCAGCCATAAGAATGGGATAAGTGAAGAGACCGGCGGAGACTTCGGCGAGGTTACTGGATTTTTCCTTGAAGGAGTGGGCATTGGCCAGCATGGGATAAGGGGTGAGGCATCCGAGGTACCAGGCTAACTCACAGACTTCGGGCACTTCCGACTGCCGAAAAAAGACATGGCGTTCGGTATCCAGCCCGCATGCTATCCACGAGGCGGCTACGGCATAGGTGTACTCTCTGAGGAGGTCTTTATTTCGTATCGTTGTGAGGGCATGCAGGTCTGCGATGAAAAAATAAGCCGGTTCCTTTTGCGCATCAGCCAGCTCAATAGCTGGCAAGATGGCGCCCAGTATGTTACCTAAGTGGGGTTTGCCTGAGCTTTGAATGCCGGTGAGGACCCTGCTCATGATGGCTGGGCTGGCGGAGCTGGCTGCGTACCGGGTAAGGGATGTTTGTTTTTAGGTTTGTGAGGACGGAATTTGCCATAGCTGCCACGCCAGATTTTTCCGCGGCGGGTGCGACGATCGCCTTTTCCCATGGGGCGCAAAGCTACAAAAAGTCCTGCGTTTATAGGTTTTCGGGTGGCTTTGGGCCAGATACTTATTTGTTTTTGGGCGTGCTCCTCGCTTTGCTCGGGGTTGGGCTGGCTTCAGGGTTCGGTGGCAGGAGCCCCCTCCTTCTCGCCTATGGCGGGAACCACCCCTCCGGGGCAGCCCTCCGCATCCCTCACGCAAAGCCCCTCATCCTCAAGGGTTGGTATTACCCCATCCCCTAACCCCTTCCCCTCCCGCAGGCTGAGATTACCCCATGTATGTCAAAACTCTCTGAGTACCAGAGTATTATGCCAGCGATTCTTCCTCACGCACAAAATATAGAGTCGGGCTGTGCGGAATCCCCCCTTACCCATCCCTTTCCCCCCTT
>Ga0197142_1004445_pt1 | contig 11338 bp, 10 predicted proteins | sample GBS60_MetaG_FD_148614 | JGI IMG/M metagenome (GOLD analysis project Ga0197142, IMG submission 148614) | Sediment microbial communities from Great Boiling Springs, Gerlach, Nevada, United States - GBS 60_MetaG | ecosystem: Environmental > Aquatic > Thermal springs > Hot (42-90C) > Sediment... | reverse complement strand
CTATCCGTAGAAACGGATATAGAGAGGTTCTGGAGGGAGTCACGCCTCTATATCCTAGCACCCATATCACAGGAGATGGTGCTAAACTATCTCTCCCACAACATCCTCGGACTACCCAAATCCTACTAAACCCCGCAGACGGGGAATTTGAGCGGATAGTTATGGAGACTCCAAGCCCTATCCTGGCCCACCACTACAGCAGCACCCAGTTGTATGCCAGCTCTGAGATCCGGTGTCACAGGCTGTGGCTGTATAACCATCACCATATTCTTTCTAAATGTAAAGGGTTCCCTAGGATGTACGCTGCTCTCGCTACCCAGTTCTGGGTTTTTAGCACCCTCACCATGCAGCAGGCTGTCATACACTGTGAACCCATGTTCCTCTATCACGGCTGCTGCCTTCAATATATCCTCAGTTGTTGCGCCATCACGTAAAACACTCGAGACCCTTTCAAAACATTCCAAGGCGGCATCATAAAGGCGTCTATAGAGAGGCGTGGGCTCACGACCCACTGCAAAGGGGCGGTGTATCTGGGAGTTATATCCATAATAGCCCACTGTTATCTCCGTTATGACTACATGACCTGACCTCACAACTCTAGATGTGGGAAACTGCCACGGCACATACACTGTCGGCTCATCCATGCTCGTGGTTGATATGAAGGCAATCCATAGCTGCCCGCCATCCCTGATGAAAGCATCGTAGACAATGGCTGTAAGGTCATGCTCTGTCAACCCCGGTCTTATCCGTTTTTCCAGAGCCTCTACAGTCAAATCCGTCAGGTAGGCACTCTTTCTAAACCATTCAATCTCCTCCTCACTCCTAACCCATCTTATCATATTATATTCCGATGAGACGTCGACAAAATTGGCTTCGGGCATCTTCTCTCTAATTCCATTAAATTGGCTGTAGGGTATGGAGTTTAAACCCACCACACCTATAGTGCTCCTATCCAGCTTCTTCTTAGAGAGAATCTCCACCACGGATTTCACGGGATTATTGAAATGCCATTGAACATCCTCTACCACTGCCATCTCCCTAGTGCAAGGTATGTGATTGTAGAAATGGAGTATGAGGGTTGGCTCGCCCTCCAATGGGAATATAAGATATGTGGGCATCCAGCTGATATAGTTGCTGAGGTAGTTAACGGTGCCTATTCCAGCTGTGGAGCTGTAGATGAGGAGAGCGTCTACACCTCGATTTCTCATCATATCACGGACAAGCCTATATCGCCTCTCAAACTCAGCTTGGGAGAACCTAGGGAAAAGCCCAGCCATAACTTAGATAGTTGCTGGATGCTTATATCATTTGATTGGGGAGAATACGCTTTACATGAAAGGATTTAAGGAGGATGCAGGGTCGCTATAACATGGTGGAAAAAGCCGTAGAGAAGACTGAGGAGACTCAGAGATTTGATATGTTCATAAACGGTGAGTGGGTAGAGTCGAGTTCAGGGAAATATTTCAAGGTCATATATCCTTTTGACCAGAGGGTTGTCGCCGAGGTGGCTGAGGCATCATCTGACGATGTAGAAAGGGCTGTAAGGTCTGCACGTCAAGCGTTTGATGATGGCGGCTGGCCTAAGATGGCAGCATCTGAGAGGAGCCGGATGCTCTGGAGGCTTGCCGACCTAATAGAGAGTGAAGCTGAGAGGCTTGCCCGACTTGAGACGCTGAGTAATGGAAAGCTCTATAGAGAGATGCTGGGCCAGCTGAAGGTCATTCCATACTACTTCAGATACTTCGCAGGACTTGCTGACAAGATACTTGGTGATGCAAAATATCTCCCAGACAAGCCGAATGTTCTCAACTACACCATACGCGATCCTTACGGGGTTGTTGCCATAATAGTCCCATGGAATTCACCAATATTGCTCACAACCTTCTCACTGGCTCCAGCACTAGCCTGCGGCAACACCGTAATAGTCAAGCCCTCCAAGAATGCACCGCTCGGAGTGCTAGCCTTGGGTGAGCTCTTCCAGAAGGCTGGGTTCCCGCCTGGCGTGTTTAACGTAGTCACCGGCCCGGGTCCAGTCGGCGGTATGCTGGCAGGGAATCCAGGAGTCGATAAGGTGTGCTTTACAGGTGGGACTGACACTGGTGTTGAGGTAGCTAAGACGGCGGCAGTTAACCTTACGAAGTATGTTCTGGAGCTTGGTGGCAAGTCACCCCAGATAGTCTTCGAAGACTGTGATGTGGACACGGCTGTCAGCGGTGTTGTCTCGGGAATTGTTGCTGCTACAGGACAGACATGTGTGGCCGGCTCTAGACTGCTGGTTCAGAAGGGATTGTATGAGGAATTTCTAGCGAGACTTCGTAGTGTATTTGAGAAGATCAGGCTGGGAGATCCGATGGATCCTCAGACTCAGATGGGCCCGGCCGCTACGAGAGATCAGCTTGAGAAGATACTCTACTACATAGAGACTGCTAAGAAGGAGGGCGCGAGACTTGTCTATGGTGGTGAGAGACCTAGGGATCCTACGCTCTCACAAGGGTTCTTCATACTTCCCACGATCTTCGCAGATGTCAAGCCTGACATGACGATATGGCGTGAGGAGATATTCGGCCCAGTCCTAGCTGCCACCAGTTTTGAGACTGAAGAGCAGGCTGTCAGGCTGGCTAACTCGGTTGAATACGGGCTTGCTGCTGGAATATGGACGAGGGATATTTACAAGGCTCACCGTGTGGCGAGGAACGTGCAGGCGGGGACGGTGTGGATCAACATGTATAGGAGTCTCTCATACGCCTCACCCTTCGGCGGCTTTAAGAAGAGCGGTGTAGGAAGGGAGCTCAGCCTTGAGGTAATACATGAGTTTACACAGCTGAAGAGTATATGGGTGGAACTCACAGGTCAGAAGAGGGATCCCTTCATACTTGGTTGAAAACTTTTAAAGACGTTTCAGATGTTGCAGTCATGGCTGATACATACAAGCTGATTCTCCCTAGGATTGATGTGGCTATGGAGTCAGGTAGGATAAGTGAGTGGTTGAAGAAGGAGGGGGACCGCGTATCTAATGGGGAGCTGGTCGCCATAGTGGAGACGGAGAAGGCAGCTGTGGAGATAAGATCTGAGGTTGACGGTGTCATAGTCAAGATACTGCATGGTGTTGGTGAGGAAGTAAATGTAGGTGAGCCTATAGCTGAGATAAAAAGAGACTAGCGAAACACTTATACGCACTAAATCTCCCGACAGGTCATGGTTACATCCTTCAGCTATGGTGTTGGGCTTCAGACCTATACTGGCGGCGCATGGGATGGTGGACAGCCTACACTGGATGAGCTGGGCGAGTATGTGAAACAGGCCGAGAAGCTCGGCTACAGCACCATCTGGCATACAGACAGACTACTCCCAACAGTCCCGCCGGGATACAGCACAGCATGGTATGAGCAACTGATCACATTATCAGCAATACTCCCCTATCTCAAGAGGGCTGGTGTTGGTACATCGGCTGTGGTCCTACCCATGAGAAATCCCGTCATTCTAGCCAAGCAGCTGGCAACCCTGGATGTGCTCTCAGGTGGGAGACTACGTGTGGGCGTGGCTATGGGCTGGTCTCAGCTGGAATATGCCGCAACCAACACAGACTTCAAACGTAGGGCCTCAATCTACAGTGAATATGTTAAGGTTCTCAGCCTACTTTTAACCGGTGAGAAGGTCAGTTATCAAGGCAGATATCTCACATTATCCGATGTGGAGATTAGGCCGCGTGCAATACAGAGACCGAGGCCGCCAATATACATGGGTGGGGGAGGCCCTTGGATCGGTGTTGACGATTCCACACGCCAGAAATTTGAGTTGAGAGTCTTTGGAAGGATAGCGGAAAACGCTGATGGATGGATAATCGGGGCTAGGACAGATCCGGATACTGCCCAGAGATACATAGGACTGGTTAGGAGGATCTTGGCTGAGAAGGGTAGGGATCCTGAGAAATTCACAATATTGAATCAAAACTTCGTCTACATCTTCGGTGTAAGCGGCCCATCTGAGATGCTGAAATCCACTCTCAATAAGATCGTTCCAACACCTTATGATGCGGCGACTAAGGTTTGGATAACCGGTGATAGATCCGAGGTAGAGGCTAGGATTGACAGAATCGTAAAAGCAGGTGTTCAGCATTTCATCGTCTGGCCAGTTGGAAACCATCTTCCAACCATCGAGTATCTTGCACAGGAGATATTTCCGAAATATATCAGGTGATCATAGTTGGTTAGGATTACGAAGATAGCCGGGGTTAGGAAGGGCATCGCCGATAGACTTGCCTATAGCCTCCGCACGTCAATTCCCGTCACCCTCATGACAACATATGACGCATCCAACTTGATGTCCGCCTACCGTAGTTTGAAGAACAGTATGGGTGATGGAGCACCCAGCATAACCTCCCTACTAGTCTATGTATCGGCCCGTGTTCTCAGGAGAAATGAAGAGTTCAACGCTGTGATAGAGGGGGATGAGGTGAAGATTTTGGACGACGTTAACATAGCCGTCGCCATCGATACTCCACGGGGACTCTACGCTCCAGTTATCCGACGGGCCGACACCATGAAGCCTTGGGAGATAGAGACTGATCTCAGAAGACTAGCCGAGAAAGCCATGACGGGTAGGATAACATACTCCGACCTGACAGACCATACATTCACGATCTCAAACCTAGGCCATGAGGGTGTCACATACTTCACACCTGTGATAAACCCTCCAGCAATCTCAATACTCGGCGTCGGCACGATACAGAAAACCAGCAATAGTGAGATAGGGTATCTAAGCCTGGTTTTTGACCATAGGGCTGTTGACGGAGCGCCTGCCGCAAGGTTTCTGAATGAATTGAAAAGAGAGTTGGAAGGCTTTACTTCACCAGCCGGGTAGCGGCCTCCACTATCTTATCCGCTGTCACCATATACTTTCTCTCAAGCTCGGCTGACTGGGGTGCTGGCATGGGCGGCGAGTTTAGCCTCACGATAGGAGCCTCCAGATATTCAAATGCATATTCACATACATGGCTGGCCACCTCCGCCGAGATACCGCCAGTCTTCACACTATCCTCAGCCACTAGCAGCCTGTTGGTCTTCTTCACAGAGGCTATGATGGTCTCGTAATCCATCGGCACGATAGTCCTAACATCCACCACCTCCGCACTGACACCCTTCCCGGCCAGCTGCTCAGCAGCAGCCATAGCCTCCGAGACCACTCTCGAAACAGCCACGATGGTGATATCATCACCTTGACGCTTCACATCGGCCTTACCGATCGGTATGAGATATTCTTCCTCCGGCACAGGCCCCTTGTACCCGTAGTAGTTTCTATTCACGTAGAGGGCCCCCGACTCCACGAAGAGAACAGGGTCGTCATCCCTTATCGAGGATTTGATCAAGCCCTTCGCATCTCGTGGGGTTGCCGGCGCCACAATCTTCAGCCCCGGAGCCTGCATAAATGACGCGGACAGGAACTGGGTGTGCTGGCTGCCATAGGCCCGGCCGAGGCTGTACTGTGTCCTCACCACCATGGGTAGTTTAACCTGTCCCCCGCTCATAAAACGCATCTTCGAGGCATGGGTCACCAGCTGGTCGAAGGCTATCCCAGCGAAGTCAAAGAACATCAGCTCAGCCACTGGCCTCAGTCCGCCCAAAGCAGCGCCTATAGCTGCGCCGACGATCGCTATCTCGGATATCGGAGTGTCCAGAACTCTTTTTGGGCCGAATTCCTTGAGTAGATCCTTGGTCACCTTATAGACGCCGCCGGATGCCGCCACCTCCTCCCCGAATACTATGACGCTGTCGTCACGTCTCATCTCCTCACGAAGACCCTCATTTAGCGCTTCAACATAGGTGAGCTCCCTCACGGACACTTGCATCACCTAGACAGGTGTCGCATAAACAAGCGAGGGCAGCTTCTCATAGTCATAGACCGGTGAGTTGAGAACTTCATCAACTATGGTGTCCAACTGCTGTGCAACATCATCCTCTATTTTCTTCCTATCCTCATCCGTGAGCATCCCACCGGCCTTCATACGTTCAGCCAAGATGTTTATCGGATCCCTTCTAAGCCACTCCTCTATCTCCTCCTTAGGCCTATACCAAGTGCCTAGATCATATGCTCCATGTCCCTTAAACCGGTATGTCCGGCATTCGATGAAAGCCGGCCCGCCCCCAGCCCTTATTCTGTCCAAAGCTTTAGAGGTGGTCTCATAGACCTCAAGCACATCACTCCCGAGGGCGGTGTAGGTAGCCATGCCATAGCTGGCAGCACGGACGGATATACTCTCAGCGGCCAGGACAGACTTGAGGGGGGTCGTCATAGCATACAGGTTATTTTCACATACGAAGAGTACGGGGAGCTCCCAAGCGGCTGCAAGGTTGAGGGCCTCATGGAATGCTCCAGTGTTTACGGCGCCATCGCCGAAAAACGCCACCGCAACATTACGCCGCTCCCTATATTTGAAGGCCAGGCCGACGCCCACGGCTATCGGTATGCCGCTACCCACAATAGCCGTAGCCAGCGGTATGTTCTTCTCAGCCGAGATAGGTGCGTGCATGGAGCCGCCCAACCCCCTACATGTTCCAACCGATTTTCCGAGTATCTCGCCTAGGACAGCTTTCATGGGCACACCCCTAGCTATCCCATGACCATGCCCTCTGTATGTTGAGATCACCACATCATCCTCCTCCAAGGCTTCTATAACGCCGACAGCCACACCCTCCTGGCCGATATAGAGATGGGTCGGACCTATTATACGGCCTTCACGATACAGCTTCTCCACACGCTCCTCAAACATCCTAATCTCAACCATCTTACGCAACATACCTAGTAGCTTGTCACGAGATAGTAGAAGCTGCTGCCGAGAACTCATCTGCATCACCCTCTTACTCATGAGATATATTTAAACTTCTCCGCACTTTCAGGGAGCCCTCTTTTTTGTGTAGCAGCTACACACAAAAGGGGTCTCAAATGGTTTTGAAGAATATTAGGGGTGTTTACTGCTACCTATTTTGAAAGGTGTGTGGAGATGTGAATGGTTTCAGGTTTGTCTTTGTGTTATGTGTTTTGATGGCTCTGCCTAGGGCTGCTGGTTCTATCTATGAAGTCTAGGGCATCTCTCCAGCTTATGGGCTCATGTCCACCAATCTTACAAGCTCGCTCGAAATACTCGGCCAGTGCATTCCTAAACTTGTCGGAGGCACATCTTTCAATTATGATGTTAGCCCTCTCCCTTGGTGATAATCCTCTCAGGTCAGCCCATCCATTCTCGGTGACGAGAAAATCCACATCATGCTCTGGCACGTCCACATGGGAGCAGATGGGTACAATCCTTGAGATTCTCCGGTCGGAAGTTATGGATGGCAGGGCTAGAATAGTTAAGGACGCGTTTCTCGTGAACTCACCCGAGCCACCTACACCATTATAGATGTCCCCGCCTATGTGGGTGATGTTTGCGTTGCCGTAGATATCAACCTCTATAGCCTGTTGGATTGAGATTAAATTCATGCGTCCTATTAGCTCAGCCCTGTTAGTAATCTCATATGGGCGTAGAACAAGACTCTCTTTAATGCTGGTGATCTCATCATATACCTCTTGGAGTATTTTCTCCTGACCACCGAGGGAGTATATGCATGACGCTGATATGGCGCTAACCTTCTCACCTATACTCCGCACCCAGTCTACCGTTATCGCTTCACACCATACTCTCAAATCCATGAGGTCAAGCCTATCTAATAGGGCGCTGGCTAGTGGGCCGGCACCGGGCTGGAAGGCGTAATTGCGGATTAGAGAATTCCCACCCACCACGTAGTGAAGCAAATCGCAGATATGTCCTGCTATAGCAAGCTCACTCTCACCCACGCTTCCATAAGCCCCTGCACCACTTTCAGGCTTATCGGTAACTATTACTGCCGCAATCTTTTCCTTGGGACACCCAACAATAGGTCGGCCCACCCGGTCTAGGATATCATATACTGGGATCGGCCCGCATCCACTTGGAAGCAAAATATCATGCAACCCATAAAGCACTGGTTTAGAGAGATTTATCTCAACAACAACCTTCTCGGCCGCCTCAACCATCGCGGGCACAGCGTCAACTGAGAGTGACGGCGTTATCCCATCCTCGGTTATTCCAGTTGACTCGATAAACGCTACATCCACATGCCGAGCCTGCGGTATACCACCGCTCCTTATCAGTCTGCTATATTCTGAGAGCCAGAAATCGCATACGTGGAGTGAGCCGCTATTGGCCTTCATGCGTGAAAGCCTTCCCGATGCAACCGGATAGCGACGGTTTACATGTACAGATGCGAGCTCCTCCTCAAATTGGGCTGTTGTCGTACCCCCCGTTAAAACTGTAAGGTTGTAATCGCCGTCCATCTGTGAAATGACAGATGGAACCTCTTTAGCCAATGCAGTGCCCGCCATCCCACCAAAGGCTAGGACACCAGATTTTGGAATAAACTTGACGACATCTTCTGGATCGATCACGATGTTTCTGAGTGATGGTGGGATGCGCATTTCATACATTCACGATACACTTAATGCAGACTTATTTGAACCTTACAGCTGGGCGGCTAATCATATCGAGGCATTATCTCATTAGCCACATATTCCAAAACATTCAAATCCCTCGTCAACGGTATCAGGTTGAAATGGGTAAGCCCCGCTGCGATCTGCTCCTCTATACGTTTAGCCAGCTCAGCCCTATCACATATGAAATATTGTTTCTTCGCCTCATCCAGCGGCATGTCTAAAACCTGTGACACCTCCTCCGCAGCTCTGGCCTCACGTCCATCAAGTAGATAGACATATTTATGGGACATCATGGGAAATTCCCTGTCATCCTTCTTCAACACCTTTAGATGCCTACTGAGTATTTCTACACTCTTCCTAATATACTCCGTGGGCACATAGGTTGCAGCATACCATCCATCGCCCAGCTCCGCAGCCCTCTTTAGAAGCCTCTCAAAACGGACCGGGTCGTTCAAAGACCGACCTCCGGCTCCAATTATTATGGGCGGATAAGGTTTCTGCAGCGGCTTGGGCTCAAGCTTCATGTCTTTGAACCGCCAGAACTTTCCTTCCCAACTGGCTGACTCGTTGGTCCAAAGTAGTTTCATCACTTTTATGGCTTCCTCAAATCGTCTACCTCTCTCCTTCATACTCACGCCCACCAGCTCAAACTCCTTATCAAGCCATCCGATTGCGACACCCAGCATGAACCGACCGTTAGAGAGAATGTCTAAAGTAGCCACCTCCTTGGCTAAAACACTAGGATTCCTCAGAGGTAGGATGAGTATTGCAGTTCCTATCTTAATTTTCTTGACAGCCGTAGCTACGGCGGCCATTGTAACAAGTGGCTCATACCAGCTTGTCGAGAGAAGAGGCGGAGCCATTACATAGTGTTCTGCATGCCAGATAGACGTGTAGCCTAGTTTCTCAACTTCTCTACAGTAGCTGGCCAGCTCATCTCCAGACATGTATCCACCCTTCCAGCTTCCGCCGCAGTAATCAGGTAAAACTACTCCAAAGGTTGCTTTATTACGCATGATGTTATTTCCTCAATGAATGTTATTTAAACAATAACTCTACCTGTTTTCCGACTCCCCTAGTGATTCTAGAACCGTCGACGTCGACAATTCCCCTCGTCCTCCGCCATGCAACCACCCTACAGGGAGCGGCTTCACATTCTACAATCGGTATCGGAAAAGCGGTTATCCAAATCTTGCTTACTCCGTTCAGCTTTGTAAGGTTGAGGTTCTCAATGATGAGTATGTCATTGGATAGCAGTATCTTGTGGATCGGGTAGTCGAATCCATCCCTCCTCATATGATAGGGTATTTCAGGTGTCAGGGTGTCAACACCTATCATGCTTACCTTAGCGTCCCTCAACCACCAGGCCACATCTTCTGATATGTATGGGTGGAGATTGTATTCTGGTTCTCTGAAGAGGCTCCCCCATCCTGTATTGAAGAAGACGATGGAATTCTCCTCCACCTGCCCTTCATATTTTCTGACATCGCTGAGGGTTATAGGCTGGTTTGGCGATTTCTTCACCTCGATAACAGTACATTCACCTGCAAATCTCGAAAGATCATACTCCTCTATTGTCTTACCCCTGTCGAAGAATTGTCGTGGTGTATCAACGTGGGTCCCTATATGTGATGGCATGTAGATGTTTGTGATGTTTACAGAGTCAACCATCACGTTGCTGGCGGACCTTATCTGCGGCGGCGTGAGTATCTTCGGTATGTGGGGCATCCCATTGAATATAGGCTGGGAAAGGTCTATGACCACGGGTCTGAAGCCATCATAGCCTCTCACAGTCTTGGTGGCGGCATCCACTCGTCTCCTCAGCTCACGAACAGTTAGAGAACCCTCCACAACCTGCCGGAACAGCTTTTCCTGCAAGACTCTGTCACGAACCTTGAGTAATACCCTGGCGTGAAGTAGGCCAAATCTACTAGTATCAATACTACCGCTTTGGATCGCACGGATTATATTGGGACTAAGGGAGAGGAGCTGAACCCTATTATACACGTATTCACGACGGACACCCATCAACCTAGCAATATCCTCGTAGGTTCTGCCAAACCTAGCTTTCCATGTCTCGAAGAGCTCGGCTTCCTCAACTGGGTTTTTGTCCTTCCTAAATAGGTTCTCAAGGGAGCTCTGGATTAGAACATCCTCATCACTCATCACCTCAACAATCGCACTTATTGCATCCAATCCTGCCAGCTTAGCGGCCTCCAGCCGCCGCCTACCCCATACAAGCTCGTAAAACCCATCCCCCGCCGGTCGCACCTTTACCGGAACATCAACGTCTCCCCGTGGCTTAAGCGATTTCGCAAGCTCTACAATCTCACCCATATCCTTCCTATTGGGTAGCCAGTTGATAAGACGTATCTTATCGACTGGGATTTTCGTAATATTTCTCGTGGTGCGGGGCATTTGATTATTGGAGTTTATGGTATGTATATAAGCAGTTGGTCTGATTATTGACAAGATTTATATGCCACAAACAACAATTGCATAAAATATGCGGGAAAAGAATCAAGAGAATACTAATCTACCAAAGATAACGAGAAGACGGGCCATCAGCACTACGATGGCGGCTGGAGCGATAGTCGGGGTGGGCATAATAGCAGGCCTCGGAGGATACTTTGCAGGGACGTCATCGGGCGCTAGGGTTGAAACGATAACCCAGAAAGAGACGGTCACGGTGGCCGGTCAGACAGTTACTGTTGGTGGGCAGACGGTTACCGTGACAAATACTGTAACGCAGCCAACAACGGTAACAGCCACGGTGACGGGGCCGGTTGGGCCTGTAAAGCCTGTTGTGATCGGATATACTCTACCTAAGACA
>Ga0197142_1004444_pt1 | contig 11339 bp, 11 predicted proteins | sample GBS60_MetaG_FD_148614 | JGI IMG/M metagenome (GOLD analysis project Ga0197142, IMG submission 148614) | Sediment microbial communities from Great Boiling Springs, Gerlach, Nevada, United States - GBS 60_MetaG | ecosystem: Environmental > Aquatic > Thermal springs > Hot (42-90C) > Sediment... | reverse complement strand
GCCGCGCTGACCAGTTCGTCGAGTTCCTGCGGGGTGAGGTCCGTGCGCACTTCGGGCTGGCTTGCTTTCAGCACCAGCAGGATTTCCTGAATCTTGTGGGCGATTTCGTCGCGGGTGGGCAAGGGCATCTCCAGCACGGTGATTTGCTTTTCCAGTTCGGGGGGCAGTTTGAGGATGGGCGCAAGGAAGATGACGGTGCGTCGGGCGCGTTGCAGGCGCGGGTAGAGGTCGCGCAGCAGGCGGATGACCCGCGCGTCCGAGAGGTAGGGGTGGAAGTCTTTGAGTACGACCAGTGCGTCCTCCTGCAGGCGCAGTAGTTGGGTAATCGCTTCCAGTTCGGGGGCGGGGGGGCGGCTGGTGGCGGCTTCGGTGGGCGCAGGAATCGGCGGTTCGTACCCGCGCGTGAGCGTCCACACATACAGCCGCTTGCCCCGCTCCTGCGCCAGCCGCTTGATAAGTTCCTCTGCGCGCGCCTCCTCCGCCGTCTGCAGGTATATCAGGGGATAGCACGCGCGGATCAGCACGCCCAACTCTCGCTCGAATTCGCTCATCGCCTTTACTATACCCGTCGTGGGGAATAGGCCGCAAGAGGACGAAACTTATATAAAACCTACCCAATTCGGAACAATTTGGGTATCATGTCCGTAATTAAAAAGCGACGCTGCCTATGCTTAAGAGGTGATCCGAGGATGAACGATAGAAAAGTAGATTGGAGTGCGCATTTGCCACTGATTGTCATGTTAGAAATAGTGGCACTCATTGTGGCTATTGCTGTATTTTACCCCGTGATCCTTACCCCCAAAGGATGCGGCGAATCGAGACCACAAGTAATTCGAATATCTCAAGCGAAACAGATCGGGGTTGCCCATCTTATGTATGCACAAGACCACGATGAGCGGTTCTGTCCTGCCGTCGTGGACAACCCCGACTCGGAGCCGCCGAATGGTACCGACTACGCCGCCTCGTGGATGCGCTTGCTGGAGCCGTATGTCAGGTTCCATGAAATCTTTGAGCTTCCTGTGCAGGCAACTCCACGAGGCGTCTCTCAAGAGCAGACGCGCACGCGCTCCTGGGGGATGCTGATGCGCTGGCGGTTCTATTCGGGCGGCGCCCCCAGTACGACGAACATGTGGAAGACCCCCTTCGGCGAAGCGATGATGGACGGCATCGGCGGCTATCATCGGGTGGGCGACAGCAACTACTTTGGCGCAGGACCCGCCAAGTTCTGCGGACAGCGCAGCGGGCGATTGCGCACCGAGATCGTGCCTTCCTACACCTTAGCGGATATCGCGAGACCTCCCGAGACCGCGCTGTTTCTGGATGCCCTGTCATTTGAGTACGGGATGACCTGTCGGCTGCGTGTGCCCGCACCCAAAGACGCGGCAGATGCCGCCTCGCCCTATCACGGACTGAACTTCGCGCCACGCATACGAGATAAATATGTCCACAAAAACGGCTATAAGTACCGTACTGGACTTGGCATCGTCGGCTTCTCAGATGGTCACGCGAAGTCCATTAGAGGTACTGAAGAGCTGTTTGCGATTCGTCGCCGCGACGATGGATCGCCCTACTATCACATGCAATATGTGAGGGAATGATGGAAAAAGAGTCGCCAACTTGTCTCGCCACGACCGCTTATTTACTGGGTGTGATACTCCTCGCGATGTGCGTATGTTGCATAGGGTTCGATATCTCTGACCAATTCAGCCGTCCTGAGCGATTAGGTCGCGATCCCGTCTACGAAAGCGCGCTGCCCGACAAAGCGCGCAGCCCGTGGCGGTAAGTATCTGTGCTCGTTGCCCCGTAGGGGGGTATAATCCCCTGCGATGCCCACTGTGCGAACCCATTCGTTGGACGCGCTGATACAGGGTGTGCGGGCAGGCGAGGTGCGCGCGGTTGCCCGCGCGATTACCCTCGCAGAGTCGCGCGACCCTGCACGATTGGAACTGCTGGAGCGCCTGTTTCCCCACACGGGACGCGCCTTCAAGGTGGGCATCACGGGGGCGCCGGGTGCAGGCAAAAGCACGCTGACCTACCAACTCATCCCGCGCCTGAAAGCCAAAGGCTACCGCGTGGGCGTGCTGGCGGTGGACCCGACCAGCCCCTTCAGCGGCGGCGCGATATTGGGCGACCGCATCCGTTTTGACGACGCGCTGGAGGGCGTCTACATTCGCAGCCTTGCCAGTCGGGGCAGCGTCGGCGGGCTGTCGCGCGGCGTGCCCCCCGCCATCCGCGTGCTGGAGGCGGCAGGCTACGACCTTGTGCTGATTGAAACCGTCGGCGCAGGGCAACTGCAGGTCGATGTGCGCTTCGTCGCCGATACCGTCGTGCTGACTCTCGTGCCCGAAGCGGGCGATGTGATTCAAGCGATGAAGGCGGGCATTATCGAAATCGCCGACATCTATGTCATCAACAAGGCAGACCGCGAGGGGGCGACCCGCATGCGCTTAGACCTGCGCAACGCGCTTGAACTGGGCGGCAAGCCCAAAGGCTGGAACCCGCCGATTACCCTCACCGAAGCCATCTACGGCAAGGGCGTCGACGAACTGGCAGAGTTCATCGAGGAACACAAGCAGTACCAGCAGCAATCGGGCGGCTGGGAGGCGCGACGCCTGCAACAACTGGAGTGGGAACTGCAGTTGCTTGTCCAAGACACGCTGGAACAGCAGGCGCGCGCAACCACACAACAACTCTTCAGCAGAGAGACACTGCGTGCAGTGCTGCAGGGCGCGGAGAACCCCTTCCCGAAGATTCGCATGTGGCAGATGCGTTAACCCTTACAGCGTTGTGTGCCACACCCCTTCGAACACCAACTCGGCATCGCCTGTGAGCCAGAGCGTGTCGTCTGCACGCCACTCTACTGTCAGCGTGCCGCCTGGCATCTGCACGCGCGCGGTGCGCTCAAGCCAACCCATCTGCGCGCCTGCGACGACAATCGCGCATGCGCCCGTGCCGCACGCCAGCGTCGCGCCTGCGCCGCGCTCCCACACCCGCGCCCGCACAAGACTCGGCGACTCGACCTGCGCCACCGACACATTCACGCGGTCAGGAAACTGCGGATGATGCTCCCAGTGCGGTCCCAGCGTCTCCAGCGGGAAGGCGTCCACCGAATCTACGAACAGCACGAGGTGCGGCGCGCCCGTGTGGACGAAGTTTGCCCTTACCCCGTTTCCCTCTCCCACGCTGTGGGAGCGGGGAACCGCGTGTTCCCCCTCTCCCAACTTGTTGGGAGAGGGGGATACAGGGGGTGAGGGCGTCAACCTCGGTACACCCATCTCCACCTGAAACAGTGTCTCGCTTAGTCGGTACACGCGCCGAATGCCCGCGCCTGTCTCAATCGTGAGGTTCTGAGCGTCGGGGCAGTGATACTCCCACAGGTAGCGTGCGACGCAGCGGATACCGTTGCCGCACATCGTCGCTTCGGAGCCATCCGCGTTGTAGAGGCGCATGCGATAGTCCGCGCGCTCGGAGGGCTCCACAATCAGCAGCCCATCTGCGCCTACGCCGAACCGGCGGTCGCACAGCCGACGCGCTAACGCCGCGAACTCCCACCCAGAAAATAGCTGCGCCTGCGCATCCAGCAACACAAAGTCGTTGCCTGCGCCCTGCAGTTTATAGAAACGCAGTGGGGTCACTCCTCGAACTCAGCCTCTGCTTGTGCTTGCTGGCGCCCTGAGGGACCGTATCCAGGCACGGGACGCGAGGGCACTATCGAGGTAATCGCATGTTTATAGACCAGTTGCACGGGCTTGCCTGGACTCTCCAACAGCACTGTGAAGGCATCGAATCCGCGCACCGTCCCGCGCAGCTGTAGCCCGCCGCTCAGGTAGATCGTCACGCCGATCCCTTCCTTGCGCACCTGATTCAAAAACATATCCTGCAAGTTAATCGACTTTGGCATCGGTTATTCCTCCCTGCTCCATCAAAAGAATCTCCACAAGGCGCGCCGTTTCTTCGATCCCCGGGCTTGCATCGACCCAGTGGACGCCTGGCTCTTTGCGGAACCAGGTCATTTGACGCTTTGCGAACCGCCGTGTATCGCGCTTCCACAGGCGCACGGCTTCGTTCCACGAGACGCGCCCCTGCAGATACGCAATCATATGGCGGTAGCCCAACCCCTTTAGGGCGGGTTGCTCTGGATTATACCCGTTTTGCAACAGCGTTTGCACCTCTTGCAACATCCCTTGCGCAATCATTTTGTCGACGCGCTGGTCGATTCGGGCATACAGTTGTGCGCGGGGCATCGTGAGTCCGATTTTGATTGCGGGCAGTTCGGCGTCGGCGCGCCGCTGCCACTGGCTGATGGGGATGCCCGTCATCTCGTACACTTCGAAGGCGCGCGTGATGCGCACGGCATCGTTGGGATGGATTCGCGCAGCGGCAACAGGGTCGATTTGCTGGAGCCGTGCGTGTAGGGCGGGCGCGCCGACGCGTTCGACCTCCGCCTTCCAGCGGGCACGCACTTCAGGGTCGGCAGGCGGCGGCGCAAGGCTGAACCCGTGCAGCAGCACGCGCAAATATAGCCCCGTGCCGCCGACAATCAGCACGCGCTTGCCCCGCGCCTGAATGTCGGCAATCGCCTGCAGCGCTAACTCGCGAAAACGCGCTGCCGTGAACACCTCGCTGGGATCGGCAACATCAATCAGATGGAAGCGCACACGCCGTTGCTCTTCTGGCGTCGGCTTCGCCGAGCCGATATCCAGCCCCCGATAGACCGCGCTCGAATCGGCGGAGATAATTTCGCCATCCCATCGCTCCGCCAGCAGAATCCCCACATCGGTTTTACCGACCGCCGTCGGACCGAGAATCACCCACGCGCGTTGCATAGGACTACTCACCCAATTGCTAACCGCTGCTTAGCTCAACAGTACCGCCTGTGGGGGTACAGGCATCTCACTAATGCGCAGCGCGTCTTGTAGGGTCGTCATCGCTTGCTGCAGGCTCGCGTTGGTGCGTGCGTGGACGCGGAATACGGGCTCGCCCATCTGCACGGGGTCGCCCACGCACTTCAACACCTCCACGCCCACGGCGGGGTCGATAGCGTCTTCCTTTTTCTGTCTGCCTGCGCCGAGTTGGAGCGTAGCGAGCGCGACGGTGCGCGGGGCGACCGCCGCGACATAGCCCGACGCAGGAGCATGCCACTCCGCAACAAGCGGTGCGCGGGGCAGTAGGTTGAGGTCGTCCACCACGCGCGGATCGCCGCCCTGCGCTGCTACCATCTGGCGGAACTTCTCCAGCGCGTCGCCGCTGCGCAACAGACGCTCGGCACGCGCCCGCCCGTGTTCGGCGTCTGGCTCCAGCCCGCACAGCACGAACGCCTGCCCCGCCAGCGCAAGCACCAACGCCTCGAAGCGCGGATGGCTCGGCATATCGGGGCGTAGAGTCTCGATGGCTTCGCGCACTTCCAGCGCGTTGCCGACCGTGTAGCCCAGCGGCTGGCTCATGTCGGTTAGTACCGCGTGGGTGCGCCGCCCTGCGCCTTCGCCGATGCGCACCAGCGTCTGCGCCAACTGTTCAGCGCGTTCGCGCGTGGTCATAAACGCGCCTGAGCCGACCTTCACATCAAGCAGGATGTGCTGCGCGCCGCCCGCCAACTTCTTGCTCATGATGCTGGCGGCAATTAGCGGAATGCTCTCCACAGTGGCAGTGGCGTCGCGCAGTGCGTAGAGCAACTTGTCTGCGGGCGCGAGGCTCGCAGATTGCCCTGCCAAGCAGCATCCGATACGCTGCACCTGCGCGAGCATCTCCTGCGCCGTGAGTTCCGTGCGGTAGCCAGGAATGCTCTCCAGTTTGTCCACTGTCCCGCCTGTGAAGCCCAGCCCGCGCCCCGACATCTTGGCGATGGCGACTCCGCCAGCTGCCAGCAGCGGCACCAGTACGAGGCTCGTCTTGTCGCCGACGCCGCCTGTGGAGTGCTTGTCTATCGTGGGCGCGTCAATCGCCGAGAGGTCTAATTGCTCGCCTGAGGCTGCCATGATTTCGGTGAGCGCGAGCGTCTCGGCATCCGATAGCCCCTGCAGGTAGCACGCCATTAGCCACGCTGCAACTTGGTAGTCGGGCACTTCACCGCGCACATAGCCCAGCACAATCTGCTCAATCTCCGCGCGGGTCAACTCGCTCCCGTCGCGCTTTTTGGCAATCAACAGCGGAATCACGCTTTGCAGTGTACCCGATGGGTATAATTTAGCCATGCTAAGGGCTGGGCGAGCAGACGAGCTTGCTTTCGGGACATTCTCCATCGTGGGCGCAGACCCGAAGACGGGGGATGTAGGCGTTGCGGTTGCCTCGAAGTTTCTGGCGGTCGGCTCGGTCGTACCGTTCGCACAGGCAGGTGTCGGCGCGATTGCGACCCAATCCTATGCGAACACGACCTACGGACCGCGTGGGCTGGAACTGCTGCGCCAAAAGGTTGCACCCCAAGAGGTTATCTGCAGGCTCACGCAAGGCGACCCCCAGCGCGAGCAGCGTCAAGTGGGGATTGTGGACGCGCAAGGGCGCAGCGCCACCTTCACAGGGCAGCGTTGCATTCGCTGGGCGGGCGGAATCGCGGGCAAGCACTTCGCTGTACAGGGCAACATTCTCACGGGCGAAGCCGTTGTGCAAGCGATGGCGGAGGCGTTCCAAAAGACGCAGGGCGAACTCGCGCTCAAGCTGATGGCGGCGTTGGAAGCGGGCGAGCAGGCAGGCGGCGACGCCCGCGGCAAGCAGTCTGCAGCAATCCTTGTCGCTCGCAAAAACGGCGGCTACGGCGGCTTCGACGACCGCTACATCGACCTGCGCGTGGACGATCACCCCAACCCTGTGCAGGAGTTGCGACGCCTGCTGAGCCTGCAACTCCGATTTCGCACGCGCGAACGCGCCTACCGCCTGTATGAGCAGAAGCGCTACGCACAAGCCATACGCCTGTTCCAGCAGATGTTGGCAGAAACGCTCGACGACGCAGTGCTGCACTACGATTACGCCTGCGTGCTTGCCCTTTCGGGCAGCCCGCGCGCTGCGCTACGCCACCTGAAACGCGCCCTCGAACTGGATAAAACACTGGTCAACTTCGCCAAAGACGATCCCGATTTCGCGAGCCTACGCAACGACCCCGAATTTCAAAGCCTTATCACACGCTAACTATGGAGGATACAAGCTATGCCGACAATCTATATCCCAACCGCACTGAGACCGTACGCAGATAACCAAGCACAGCTAACAGTGGAAGCAGCCACTGTGCGCGAAGCCGTCGAGAGACTCACGGAGGCGTTTCCTAAGCTGCGCCAGCACCTCTTTAAGGAGGATGGGCAACTGCGCAGCTTTGTGAACCTTTACTTGGGCGATGAGGATGTGCGCCATCTGCAAGGGCTGGACACACCCCTCGCGCCTGATTCGGAGCTGACCATCGTGCCGTCGGTGGCAGGCGGCGTCTCCACGCTGGAAGCGCAGCCTGCCCTGCGCAGCATCATCGACGACGCGCGGCTGCAGACATTCAGCCTCTCGCAAGAGGAGGTGCTGCGCTACAGCCGCCACTTGATTATGCCCGAAGTCACGATGGCGGGGCAGCGCCGACTGAAAGCCGCGCGTGTGCTGCTGATTGGCACGGGCGGTCTGGGGTCGCCCCTCGCCTACTACCTCGCCGCTGCAGGCGTCGGAACCATCGGGCTGGTCGACTTCGATGTGGTGGACTACTCCAACCTGCAACGGCAAATCATCCACTTCACCAGCGATGTGGGACGCCCCAAACTGCAGTCCGCCACCGAAAAGATTCAGGCGGTCAACCCGCATGTGCAGGTGATTCCGTTCGAGACGCGCCTGACTTCGGAGAACGCGTTGGAGATTCTGCGCGATTTCGATGTGATTGTGGACGGCACGGATAACTTCCCGACGCGCTACTTGGTCAACGATGCCTGCGTGCTGTTGGGCAAGCCGAATGTGTACGGCAGCATCTTTCGTTTCGAGGGACAGGCGTCGGTGTTTTGGGCGGCGCACGGTCCGTGCTATCGGTGCTTGTATCCAGAGCCGCCCCCGCCAGGCTTAGTGCCCAGCTGTGCAGAGGGCGGCGTGCTGGGCATCCTGCCTGGACTCATCGGGCTGGTGCAGGCGACCGAGACGATTAAGCTGATTCTGGGCATCGGCGAGCCGCTGATTGGGCGACTGCTGTTATTGGACGCGCTGGGGATGCGCTGGCGTGAGCTGAAGCTGCGCAAAGACCCCAACTGCCCCGTGTGCGGCGAGAATCCCACCGTGCGCGAGTTGATTGACTACGCCGAGTTCTGCGGCATTCGCGGCGAAGAGGCGCCTCAAGACCTGCAAGGCATCCCGTGCATCACCCCGCAGGAACTCAAGCGTCGTCTGGACGCGGGTGAGCCGCTGGTGTTGCTCGATGTGCGCGAGCCGTACGAGCTGGAAATCAGCTGCTTGCCGAACATCAAGCACATCCCGATGGGGCAAGTCGCCGAGCGCGTGCATGAACTCAACTCCGCCGATGAAATCGTCGTCATCTGCCGTTCGGGCGGGCGCAGCGGGCAAATCACGCGCCTGCTGCTGCAGATGGGCTTTCGGCGCGTCAAAAACCTCACGGGCGGCATGAACGCCTACGCGCAGGAGGTAGACCCCAGTCTGCCTGTGTACTAATACCAACCGCCGAGCCAGAGTTCACATTTGCCCCCCTCCTTTAGGTTCCCCCCGCTCCGCGAGGGGAACCGCGCGAGGCGTGCCTACTCGGTTCCCCTTGCGAGCAGGGGGAACCTGCAGGAGGGGGTCATCAACTGCTGTTTTTGTGAACTTTGGCTTGGCGATTCGTATAAGAGCCTGTCGCGTGTCTCCCTTGCGAGGCGAGGGGGGACCTAAAGGAGAGAGCAAATTCTGTAGGTGTGCTTGGTGTGGGGCGGTCGGCAGTTGCCCTACCGCCGCTTGCCGAACGGCGACCACTTGCGCTTCTGCATGCGTTGCTGGAACTTCGTCATCTGTTTCATCAGCCTGCGCATCTCAAACAGTTGGTTCACTAATGCGCTGACCTCTTCCAGCTTCACACCACTGCCTTTGGCGATGCGCACCTTACGACTGTAGTTGATGATTTCAGGATGGCGTCGCTCTTGAGGGGTCATCGAAAGGATTATCGCCTCCGCCCGCTTGAGGGCGCGGTCGTCGATAGGCATGTCGCCCATCTGACTTTTGATTTGGCTAAAGCCTGGCAGCAACTGGAGCAGCTGTTCGAGCGGCCCCATGCGGCGGATTTGTCGCATCTGCGCGAGCATGTCCTCGAAATCGAAGCTGGCGTCGCGCATCTTCTTCTCCAGCCGTTTCGCCTCTTCCTCTTGCATGGTCTGCTCGACGCGCTCGATGAGCGAGAGCACATCGCCCATGCCGAGGATGCGGCTGGCGATACGGTCAGGATAGAACGGTTCGAGGGCGTCGGTGCGTTCGCCGACGCCGATGAATCGCACGGGCTTGCCGACGACCGCCTTAATCGAGAGCGTGGCGCCCCCGCGCGCGTCGCCGTCCATCTTGCTCATGATGATGCCCGTCAGCGCCAGTCGCTCGTGGAACGCCAGCGCCACATTCACCGCCTCCTGCCCTGTTGTGGCGTCCACTACAAGCAGTACTTCGTGGGGTTGCAGTGCGGCGTGCATCCGTTGCAACTCGTCCATCAGCGGTTCGTCCACCTGCAAGCGTCCCGCTGTGTCCACAATCAGCACATCGTAGCCGTGCGTGCGCGTATATTCCAGCGCGCGCTGCGCGGTACTCACAGGGTCGTGGGTTCCTGACTGCTGCGGGGTGAACACGGGCACGCCTACTTGCTGTCCCAGCACCTCCAGCTGCTTGATTGCAGCGGGTCGTTGTAGGTCGCACGCTGCCAGCAGCGGGTTGCGCCCTTGCGACTTGACCCAGCGCGCCAGCTTCGCGCAGGTCGTCGTCTTGCCCGACCCTTGCAAGCCGCAGAGCATAAACACCGTCGGCGGGCGCACTGCCCAGCAAATCGGCTCCGCTTCGCCCCCCAACAGCGCAATCAACTCGTCACGCACGATTCGAACCACCTGCTGGTCGGGGGTCAGGCTCTTCAGCACCTCTTCGCCGACCGCCTGCTCGCGGATGCGGGCGATGAACTCCTTCACCACACGGAAGTTGACATCCGCTTCCAGCAGGGCAAGCCGAATCTCGCGCAGCACCTCGTCAACGGTCTTCTCGTCCAGGCGACCCTTGCCCCGAATGCGTGCGAATATCCCCTGCAGCTTGTCGGTCAGGCTCTCGAACATGGCATGAGGATACCTGACACGGGCGCGTCGTTAGCCCTTGAGTGCTTCCGCGCCGCCGACCACTTCGGCAATCTCTTTGGTGATTGCCGCTTGGCGCAGGCGGTTCATGGTCAGCGTCAGCTCCTGAATCATTTTGCCTGCGTTGTCGCTTGCCATCGACATGGCGGTCATGCGGGCGCCGTGTTCGCTCGCGCTGGCTTCCAGCAGCGCCTGCAGCACCTGAGTGAGCAGGTAGCGGGGCAACAGGCGCGCCAGCAGTTCCTCTGCCGACGGTTCGAACACGAAGTCGTAGCGTGTCCCGTCGTCTTCGCCTGCAGGCGGCTCGATGGGCAAAAGCGGCAGCACCGTCGGACGCTGCGTCACGGGGTTGATGAACTGCGAGTAGATGAGGTACACGCGATCCAGCTCGCCGCTGACGAACATCTCTTGCACGGCGTCGGCGACAGCGCGCGCGTCTTCCAGCCCCGCGCCTGCGGTCGGCATCGAGCGGTAGAAGGCAACCGCGTAGCCGCGCTTGCTAAAGAACTGATACCCGCGCCGTCCGACGCAGATGAGTTTCACCTGCTCTGGGGTCAGCCCCATGTCGCGGATGGCGTTCTGCTGGGCGCGGATGAGGTTCATGTTGTACGCGCCGCACAGCCCACGGTCGGAGGTTGCCAGCACGAAGCCGATGGTGCGCGGCTCGCGTTTTTGCAGCAGGGGATGGTCGGGCAGCTCGCCTGCGCGTCCCAGTTCCTGCAGCACCTCGTGCATGCGCTGGGCGTAGGGGCGCGCCGCCAGCACGCGGTCTTGCGCCCGACGCAGGCGCGCCGCCGAGACCAACTTCATCGCCCGCGTGATTTGCTGGATGTTCTTCGCCGCGCGTATCCGCGCGCGCATCCCGCGTAGCGTCTTCATGCCAGACCCTGCTCCTTCAGGAACTGCTGCTTGTACGCCTCAATCGCTTGGCGCAGCGTGCGCTCGGTGTCCTCGTCGAGCTTCTTCTCGCGACGAATCTTCTCGCCCAGCTCAGGGTACTTCTCGCGCATAAACGGGTGGAAGCCCTCCTCAAAGGCGCGTACCTTCTCGACGGGGATGTCGTCCAGATAGCCCTGCGTGCCC
>Ga0197142_1004442_pt1 | contig 11341 bp, 10 predicted proteins | sample GBS60_MetaG_FD_148614 | JGI IMG/M metagenome (GOLD analysis project Ga0197142, IMG submission 148614) | Sediment microbial communities from Great Boiling Springs, Gerlach, Nevada, United States - GBS 60_MetaG | ecosystem: Environmental > Aquatic > Thermal springs > Hot (42-90C) > Sediment... | reverse complement strand
CGGCGCCTTCGAACGCTTCGTCGAGCTGTTCCGCAGCAAGCTTTTTCAGTACAGCCTGCTGGTGTGCGGCCACCACGAGGACGCCGAGGAGGTCGCCCAGGACGCCCTCTTCAAGGTGTTCGAGAAGCTGGATCAACTGCGCGAGCCGGAGCGGATCCGTCCTTGGGTGTTCCGCATCGCCCGCAACGCCTGCCTCATGAAGCGGCGCAAGAGCGTCTTCGCGCCCGAGCGCGAGCTCTCGCTGGACGAGCTGATGCCGCAAGCCAGCGAAGACGGAGGCCAGCGGCGGCTGGAAATCGCGGATTGGTCCTCGCTGCCGGAAAACCAGGCGCTGCGGGCGGAATTGCAGCGCGTGGTGCGCGAAGCCATCCAGGAGCTGCCGGAGATTTACAAAACGGTGCTGTTGCTGCGCGACATCGAGGGACTCTCGACGGCCGAGACCGCCGAAGTGTTGGGCGTGAGCGAGGAAGTGGTCAAGACGCGGCTGCACCGGGCGCGGCTGGCGATTCGGCAAAAGCTCGACGGGTATCTGCGTTTCTCGCGCGCTTCCTCTCCCGGAAAGGCGAACTGAGATGGCGACGGACTCGCATCATCATGGGGAAGAATGCCGGCGGATTTTCGCCCTGCTGTCCGAGTATCTGGACGCCGAGTTGCCGGCGGAAACCTGCGACGAAATCGAGGCCCATCTGAGCGACTGCCCGCCTTGCCTGGAGTTTCTGGAAAGCTTGCGCAGGACCGTGGAGTTGTGCCGTTCCCTCGAGCCGGGAGAAATGCCCGCGCCGCTCAGCGAGCAGGTGCGCGCGGAGCTCAGGCAGCTTTATGAAAGGGCCCTGCACGGGAGAACGGCCGGCGACGCTCGCTGAAGGGCGCCGTGCGCCCAATCCAGGGGCCGGCTTGATATGATGAATGAGGCTAGGCAGGGCGCGCCATCGCCCGCAATCATCATGAACCACCAGCGCAAAAATCGAGGAGAAAATACGCATGCCAGTTAAAGTCGGAATCAACGGTTTCGGCCGGATCGGGCGCAACGTCTTGCGCGCCGGTCTGAACGACCCCCATATCGAGTGGGTCGCGGCAAACGACCTCACGGACACCAAGACTCTCGCCCACCTTCTCAAGTACGATTCGGTGCTCGGCCCGCTCAAGGCCGAGGTCAAATCCGAAGGCGATTGTATTGTGGTGGATGGCAAGCGCATTCGCGTCTTCGCCATCAAGGATCCTGCCGAGCTGCCCTGGGATTCGCTGGGCGTGGAAATCGTCATCGAGTCCACCGGCAAATTCACGGACGCCGCCCAGGCCGGCAAGCACCTGCGCGGGACGGTCAAGAAGGTCATCATTTCGGCGCCCGCCAAGAACGAGGACATCACGGTCGTGCTGGGCGTGAACGAGCACATGTATGACCCGGCGAAGCATCGCATCATCTCCAACGCCTCCTGTACGACCAACTGCCTGGCCCCGGTGGTCAAAGTGGTGCACGAGAACTTCCGCATTCTGAAGGGCTCGATGACCACCATCCACAGTTACACCAACGATCAGAACGTGCTGGACTTCCCGCACAAGGATCTGCGCCGGGCCCGGGCCGCAGCCATCAACATGATCCCGACCACCACGGGCGCGGCCAAGGCCATCGGCCTCGTCATCCCCGAGCTGAAGGGCAAGCTCGACGGCCTCGCCATTCGCGTGCCCACGCCGAACGTTTCCATCGTGGACCTGGTGGCTCAGGTCGAGCGCAACACGACCGCCGAGGAAGTCAACGCCGCCCTGAAGGCAGCCGCCGAGGGACCGCTCAAGGGCATTCTGGATTACACCGAGGATCCGGTCGTCTCCACCGACCTGATGCAGCATCCGGCCAGCTCCATCGTGGATGCCGCCCTGACCAAGGTTCTGGATGGGAACCTGGTCAAGGTGATGGCCTGGTACGACAACGAGTGGGGCTACTCGCTGCGCATCGTGGACCTGATCAAGTTCCTGGTCGAGAAAGGCCTGTAAAACCTCCCCTCCCTACCCCTGCCCAGCGCGCCCGGCCCCCGCTCGCCGGGCGCGCACCCCTTTTTTCATCCCGCCGCGGGAACTTTGTTCCGGGCGGCGCCGTATCTGGTTCCGAGGAGCCACTCCGTAATGTACTGCACCCAGTGCGGCTTGCAGCTCGAAGAGACCGATCTTTATTGCGCGCGCTGCGGGCAACCGACTCGACCCGATCTGGTCCGCCCCGCCAGGCCCCGCAAGCTCGTCCGCCTCATTCGGGGCAAGAAAATCGGCGGCGTGTGCGCGGGATTCGCGCGTTTCCTCGACATGGACGTCACGCTGATGCGCATCCTGTGGCTGGCGCTGCTGCTCGTCTCGGGCGGAATCGTCGGTCTGGTCTACTTGGGCGCATGGATCATCATGCCGCGCGAGGACGAGGTCGGTGAATAGAGGCCGGCTGCGGACCGCTCACCGTTTCCTGTAGACTATGCGCCGGAGAAACCCCGATGAGCGAACCCTGCTTTTGGTCCCGCCGCCAGTGGATCGCCTCCGCCGCCGCCTCGATCCTGCATCCGGTGTTGAGCGCCGCTCCGCGGCCGCCCAACGTGCTCTTCATCGCATCGGATGATCTGAACACCTGCCTGAGCTGTTATGGTCATCCGCTCGTTCGCACGCCGAACCTGGACCGCCTGGCGGCGCGCGGCGTCCGTTTCGCCAGAGCCTATTGCCAGTACCCGCTTTGCAACCCTTCGCGCGCCTCCTTGATGACGGGACTGGCGCCGGACACCACCACGGTCTACGACAACAGCCGCCACTTCCGCGACGCCGTTCCGGACGTCGTCACGCTCGGACAGCTCTTCCAGAAAAACGGCTACTTCAGCGCGCGGGTGGGAAAGATTTTCCATTACGGCGTGCCCAGCCAGATCGGCACGGACGGGTTGGACGACAAGCCCACCTGGAACCGCGTGGTGAATCCCTGCGGCGTGGACCGCACCAAGGAGGAAGCGTTCCTGACGAACTACACGCCCCAGCGCGGTCTGGGTTCGGCGGTGTGCTATTACGCCTCGCCCGCGCGCGACGAAGAACACACCGACGGCATGGTGGCGCGGGAAACCGTCCGCCTGATGGAAGAACACCGCAATGATCCGTGGTTTCTGGCCGCCGGCTTCTACCGGCCGCATGTGCCCTGGATTGCCCCGGTGAAATACTTCGACCAGTTTCCGCTGGAGCGCATCCAACTGATTCCCTTCCGCGAGGACGAAATGCGGATTGCGCCGGAGCCGGCCTACTTCACGCGCCCGGCGCACTGGGGGATGAACGAGCAGCAACGGCGCGAGGCCATGCGCGCCTATTACGCCTCGATCGCCTTCATGGACGCGCAGGTGGGCAAGCTGGTCGAAGCGCTGGAGCGGCTGAAGCAGCTCGACCACACGATCATCGTGTTCTGGAGCGACCACGGCTACCAACTGGGCGAGCACGGACAGTGGATGAAACAGACGCTGTTTGAAGCCTCGGCCCGCGTGCCGCTCATCCTCTGCGGTCCGGGCGTCACCGCGCGCGGGCGGACTTGCTCGCGCACGGTGGAACTGCTGGATTTGTATCCCACGCTGGCCGAACTGTGTAACCTGCGGGAGACGCCGGCGCGCCTGCACGGTCGCAGCCTGGCCCCCCTGTTGCGTAACCCGGCGGCAAGCTGGAACAAGCCCGCGATCACCCAGGTGCGACGAGGCACGGGCGAAACCGCCGTCATGGGGTACACGATCCGGACCGAGCGTCACCGGTACACCTGGTGGGACGAAGGCCGGCGCGGCGAAGAGCTTTACGATTACCAGAAGGACCCGCGCGAACTCGTGAACCTGTCCGGCGCCAGCGAGGCAGCCCGGTTGAAAGCCGATCTTCAGAAACAGCTCGCCTCGCTTTTGCAAGCTCGCGGCAAGAAGCCGGGCGGCTGAATCCGGCGTCAACGCCCGGTCGCTCCGGCTACACTAAGCCATATATGGCCAAGCGCGCGATCCTCTTTTTGACGGCCGTCCTGGCCTCGGCGGCGCAAACCTTTGACATTTCGGGCGAGCGGATCCGGGCTCACGTGCGATTTCTGGCGCACGATCTCATGGAGGGGCGCGGCATCGGCACGCGGGGCGAGATCGTCGCCACCGAGTACCTCGCCACGCAGTTCGCCCTGGCGGGCGCCAAACCGGCCGGCGATCAGGGCACGTGGTTTCAAACCGTGCCGCTGGTCGGCGTGGAAACGCTGCCCCAGGCCCAGCTTGCCGTTCATGGACGCGGCCGCACCCTGACCCTGAAGTGGCTCGATGAGTTCGTGGGCAGCAGCCTCCGACAGCAGCCGCTCGAGCAATTCGAGGCCGAGGCGATCTTCGTGGGGCACGGCATCGTCGCTCCCGAATATGGGTGGGACGACTTCAAAGGCGCCGACGTGCGCGGCAAGATCCTGGTGCTTTTCACCAACGAACCTCCCTCCGAGGACCCGAAATTCTTCGCCGGCCGAGCGCTGACGTACTACGGACGCTGGACGTACAAGTACGAGCAGGCCCTGCGCGCCGGCGCGCTGGGCGTGATCATCATCCACACGAACGCCACGGCCGGCTATCCGTGGAGCGTCGTGCGCGGTTCCTGGGGCCGCGAACAGCCGTTCGTCGAACTCAAGCCGGGCGAGAACGCGCTGGCTTTCGCCGGCTGGGTGAGCGAGTCGGCAGGCGAGAAGCTTCTGAACCTGACCGGGCGCAAGGTAGCCGAGATGCTCAAAGCCGCGCAGTCGCGCGAATTCAGGCCGGTCCCGCTCGGGCTGCGCGTGCGCGGCCGCCTGCCCGCAAAGATCCGTCCCATCCGGACGCGCAATGTCATCGCCAAGGTGGAGGGCAGCGATCCGGAACTCAAGTCCGAAGCCGTCCTGTTCACCGCGCACTGGGATCATCTTGGAATCGGCGAGCCGGTCAACGGCGACGCCATTTACAACGGGGCGGTGGACAACGCCACCGGCTGCGGGATTCTGCTGGAAATGGCGCGCGCCTGGGCGGCGCTGGAGCAGAAACCGCGCCGCTCGGCGGTGTTCCTTGCGGTGACCGCCGAGGAAGGCGGGCTGCGCGGGTCGGAGTATTACGCCGCCAACCCCGTCGTTCCGCCTGGAAGAACGGCGGCCGGCCTCAACTTCGACGCCTTCCACCCGCTGGGCCTGGTTCGCAGCGTGGTCGTGGCCGGGGCCGAGCGCACGACCCTGTATCCGGTCGTGCAGGAAATCGCGGCGCGGCTGGGGCTGGAAATTAAACCGGACCCCCGCCCCGAGCAGGGCAGTTACTATCGTTCGGATCACTTCCCGCTGGCCAAGGCGGGAATCCCCGCCTTTTCCATTCACCAGGGCGGGGACTTCGTGGGCAAGCCCGCGGGCTTCGCCGAGCAGGTCTTTCGCGAGTTCAACAGCAAACACTATCACCAGCCCTCCGACGAGTTCCGTGAGGACTGGGACTTCGCGGGCCTGGAGCAGATGGCGCGCTTCGGTTTCCTGCTCGGTTTCGAAATCGCAAATCTGGACAGACTTCCTCACTGGAAACCGGGCGAGGAGTTTTTCGAGGCGCGCGAGAAAAGTCTTCGGGAACGCTGAAGCTCAGCCCAGGCGCAGCACCTCACGTTCTGCTTCGGTGACCACGCCGCGGTAGGCCAACCGCAAGAACGGCGGCGCCAGCAAAGTTGTGCACACGGCCATGAAGACGGCCACCCCGTAAACGTGCGGGGAGATGACGCCCAGGGAAAGGCCGATCTGCGCCACCACCATGCCCACCTCGCCGCGCGGCATCATGCCCAGTCCCACGCGCAGCATGTTCCGCCAGCCCATGCGCCAGGCGCCCAACCCGCATCCGACGAGTTTGGAGAAGATGGCGGCCGCCAGGATCGCCAGCGCGAGCGCGATCACCGAAGGTTCCGTGAACCCGCGAATGTCCAGATGCATGCCGATGCCGGCCAGGAAGAACGGCACCAGCAGCTCGGTGACGCCCTGCGCCAGGTGCTCGACGCGAGGGTCTACGGTCTCCGAAAGCGCCATACCGGCCAGGAACGCGCCCACGATTGCGGCCACGCCGACATGCTCGGCCAGAAAGGCCAGAGCGAACAGCACGACCATGGCCAGCGCGAAGTAGGCCTCGCTTACGCGCAGCCGCGCGTGGGCGCGCGAGACGACCTGACCCACGGTGCGGCTGCCCCACTTGGCCACCACGAAGACGAACGTCAGGGCAAGCACCGCGGTCAGCGCCAGGCCGGCGACGTTCACCTTGCCGCGCGCGACGCTGGAAACCAGCGCCAGCACCAGCAGGCCGAGGACGTCGTCAATGACCGCCGCGGCCAGGATCATGCGACTGGCCACGTGGTTCAACAGGCCCTTGCCGGCCAGGACCTGCGCCGTGATTCCGACGCTCGTGGCCACCATGGCCGCACCCATGAAGATCGCCTCGATCTGCGGCTCGCCCCAGGCGAGCAGAATTCCCCAACCCAGGAAGAACGGGACGACCACGCCCAGCACCGCCACCAGTAGCGCGGTTCCTCCGATCCGCAACAGTTCGGAAGCCTTGACCTCCAGACCCACGCGGAAGAGCAGGAACATCACGCCGAGATCAGCCAGCGCGCGCAGGAAATCGTTGGGCGCCATCCAGCCCAGCACGCTCGGTCCGATCAAAACGCCGGCCAGGATTTCGCCCACGATACCCGGCTGGTTGAGCCGTTCGAACAGCTCCGCCAACAGCTTGGCTGTGCCGAAGACCAACAGCATGGCCAGCGGCACGCTGGGCGCACCCGGCGCAGCCGCCAGCCACAGAGCAAGTCCCGAAACCAACAGTACTGTTCCCGTCACTTTCGCCTCCCCGCAGGTTTGGCCGGCGCTTCCCCGCGAAGCTCCACTTGCAGAGCGGGATGGTCCAAGGCCTTGCGCAAGGCGTCGCGGATGATCCCTTCGGCCACAGGCTCCAGCGGCGTTGCGCTTTCATACACGACGCGGACTCGTGGGCCGTCGGCCGTGAGCGCCAGCTCATAGCCGCGGAGGGGTATGACGTCGCTCGGCCACATTTCTTCGATCGCCCGCTGCAAGCGGCCGAACCACTCGGCCTGGGCCTGCCCCAAATCGGGACTGGGGGCCGCGGGCTCCGGAGGGGCGCGCAAACGCTCGCGCAGTAGCGCCAACTCTTCCTCACCCGCAACTTTGCGGACCGTCAGCTCCGCGTCTTTGCCCGTGCGCTTCATGATCACGGCCCTCGCCTGCTCAATTCGCGCGGGATCCACCTGGTCGGTCACCACAAGGCTCACGCGAATGCGCGTCTGCCCCAGGCGCACCTGTTCGCTGACGATGGCTTCCGGACTCGCGACCCGGCGCACGGCTTCCCGCACGGCGCTGCGGGCGAGCGTTTCATCGCGCACCTGCATCAGGCCTTTGCGCAAGGGAACGTAGACCACCAGCAGGGCCACCGCCACCATGAGGACGCGCCAGCGCAGTTTGCCGATCACTTCCACGGCGCCCATCAAGGGCGTTCGGCGCAACAGCCGGTACACGGGATCGCGCTCCAGGTAGTGCCGATAGTCCGCCTCGAGCCGCGCGCGAACCTCGGGCGCGTGCAGGTCGAGCAGGTAAAAGACCAGGAAAGCGCTGGCCACGATGGCGGCCAGGTTGGTCATGAACAACAAGCCCGCACCCGCGATGATGTTGCCCTGAAAGCCGCTTCCCACTCCGAAACCAACGGTGCACAGCGGGGGCATCAACGCCACGGCGATGGCTACGCCCGGCAGAGCCGTCAGAGCGCCGGCCCCGCCGCTGCGCGCGATCACCACGGAACCGGCGAGGCCCGAAAACAGGGCCACCCCGAGGTCGAGCAGGTTGGGCTGGGTGCGGTTGAGGATTTCGGTCGTCGCGGCGTGGAAGGGCAGGAGCCACACCAGCAGGGCGGAAAACGAAACCGCACCGACGATGCTGACGAGCAGACACAGAGCTGCTTTCAGACCCAGGTACAGATCGGCCGCGGCCAGCGCCAGGCCCGCGGACATCAGCGGACCCATCAGGGGCGAGATCAACATGGCCCCGATGACCACGGCAGGACTGTTCAACACCAGCCCCAGAGTTGCAATGCCCGCCGAGAAGACCAGATCCAGCCAATAACTCAGGTTGCCCAGCTCGGCAGCCGTGAAAATCTGTTCGTACACGCGCTGCCTGTCGGCCTCGGTGATTCCGAGCAGTTTCTGCATGCGCATCGAAGCGGACACGCGAGCGGAGGGCATAAGTTGCTTTCAGCGATTCAATCCTGAACCACCGCCTCCAGGAGCCGGAAGAACTCGGGCAGGGAGACGCCCGCCGCTTCCGCGCCGTGGATCTGGGTTTCGCCGTCGGCCGCAAGGGCCGCTACGGCGCAGGCCATCGCGATGCGATGATCGCCAAAGGAGTCCAGCTCGGCGGCGCGGAAGCGCTGGTTGCCGGGCACGCGGAAACCGTCCGGCGCTTCCTCGATTTCGATTCCCATGCGTCGCAGGTTCTCCGCCATGGTGGCGATGCGGTCGCTCTCTTTGACGCGCAGTTCGGCCGCGTCGCGCACCAGCAGGCCGTCGCGGCTGGCGGCGCCCAGCACGGCCAGCACGGGAATCTCGTCAATCAGTGCGGCCGCGAGCGCTCCCTCGATGACGCCTCCGGAAAGCCGCGAGTGGCGGACCAGAACGTCGCCGGCAGGCTCGCCGGCGCTCTGCCCGAGGCGCAGCACGCGAATCGCCGCGCCCTGGGAAGCCAGAAAATCGAGCAAAGCCGCGCGGGTGGGATTCAAACCCACACCCTCGATGATCAGCTCGGAATCGGGCACGAGCAGCGAAGCGGCCAGGAAAAACGCAGCCGAGGAAAGATCGCCCGGCACTTCGAGCTCGCGCGCCTTCAGCCGCGCGCGGCCGCGAACCGAGATGCGACGTCCTTCCACGCAAACCTCTGCGCCGAACTCGCGCAGCGCAATTTCGGTGTGGTCGCGCGTGCGCACCGGCTCGATGACGGTGGTGACGCCCTCGGCATACAAGCCTGCGAACAACACGCACGTTTTCACCTGCGCGCTGGCTACGGGCAGCTCGTATTCGATGGGCTTCAGGTTTCCGCCCACGATCTCCAGCGGAGGATAACGGCCATCCCGGGCCCGGACCGTGGCGCCCATCTGCTCCAGCGGGCGGATGACGCGGTCCATCGGGCGGCGCGAAAGGGATTCATCGCCGGCGATCACCGCGCGGAAGGGCTGTCCCGCCAGGATGCCCGCCAGCATGCGGATCGTCGAGCCGGAGTTGCCCGCATCCAGAGCCCGGTCGGGTTGGCGCAGGCCGGCCAACCCCCGCCCTTCGATGACCACTTCATCGCCGCGGCGGTCCACGGGAACGCCGAGGGCTTCGAGAGCGCCCAGCGTGGACGCGCAGTCGCCGGCGCTGGAATAGTTCCGGATGCGGGTCGTCCCCTCCGCGATCGCCGCCAGCATGGCGTAACGATGCGAGATAGACTTGTCGCCGGGCAGGCGCAGCGAGCCGCTCAGTCGCGTCGCGGGACGAACCGTTCGGGTCATCGCGAAAGTTCCATTCTAGCGAGCGCGCTTCAGTCTATGAAATGCGGCCCCGCGTTCTTGACGATGATTTCGCGTCCGGTGCGCTCCACGGCCTGGATGCGAAAGCTGACGGCGCGCACGTGGTCGCGCATCTGCCAGCGGAACTCGGCTTCTTCGCCGGGATCCAGCGGATCGGGTTCCACTGCGCCGCGCTGACGCGTGATGACCTTGCCGTCGGTGGTTTCGAACTCCAGCACCAGCTCGAGTCCTTCCAGAGGCCGGGCGGCCAGATTGCGCAATCGCCCGTCAATCGTGACCAGACGTTCCGAGCGGTGCGCCGCGATCTCGAGGATGGCGATGGCAGGAGGCGGGGGAGGGGACTTGCGCTTCTGCGGCAGCGCGAAGCACAATGTGGCGAGTGCCAGCAGCCAGAACGCTGCCGGGCGCACCCGCGGACACCCCCCGGAGGTCCGCATGGGCCCCATACAACTAGATCATTTCTCAGGAGGTCGAAGTTGGTCAACCGCAGGGAATGGATTCTCGCCACGGCCGGTTTGCCCATGGCTGCGCACGCAGCGCCGGCGGGTCGCAACGTCGTCATCTCCAGCGCCAACGGTCTCCGCGCCTGCACGCGGGCCATGGAGATCCTGCAAGCCGGCGGCGACACGCTGGACGCCGTGATCGCGGGAGTGAACATCAACGAAGAGGATCCTGAAGATACTTCCGTGGGCTACGGCGGTCTGCCCAACGAAGACGGCGTGGTCGAATTGGACGCCAGCGTGATGCACGGCCCCACGCGACGTTGCGGCGCCGTGGCCTCGCTGCGCAACATCAAGACCCCCTCGAAGGTGGCGCGGCTGGTGATGGAGCGAACCGATCACGTCATGCTCGTAGGCGAGGGCGCGCTGCGTTTCGCCAAAGCCCACGGTTTCAAAGAAGAGGATCTGCTGACGGAGAAGGCGCGGCTGGCCTGGCTGGTGTGGAAAGAATCGCTGCGCGACGCGCGCGGGCACAGCAATTGGAGCGACGGGCTGGACGCGCCCGCCAGACCCCAGGCGTGGCTGCGCCGGCGGTTTCCGGGCGTGGACGAGGCAACGCTGGCCTGGGCCTGGGAAGTCGCGACCAATCCGCCGACAGGCACCATCAACTGCCTGGCGCTCAACGCACGGGGCGAGATGTCGGGCGTGACGACCACCAGCGGTCTGGCCTGGAAGATTCCGGGGCGCGTGGGCGATTCGCCTTTGCCGGGTGCGGGCCTCTGGGTTGACCAGGACGTGGGCGCCGCCGGATCCACGGGCCGCGGTGAAGAAAACATCCGCGTCGCGGGGGCGCACACCATCGTGGAGAACATGCGCCGCGGGATGTCGCCCAGGGAGGCCTGTCTGGAAGCGCTGCGCCGCGTGGCCCGCAATTTTGACAACGACCGCACCCGCCTCGAGCGCTTCGATCTCGTCTTTTACGCTCTGCGCAAGGATGGCGAGTACGCCGGCGCCTCGCTGTGGAACGGTACTTATCGGCAAGGCAAGTTCATTCCGCGGCGTTTCGCCGTCAACGACGGCACGGGCAGCCGGCTGGAGCCCTGCGCGTGGCTGCTGGAACGGAAATCGTAGGAAATGGAACAGGGGCATCATGCGCGCAACAATTTGGCTGGTTCGGCTAACGGTGAGCGCGACGCTGGCGGTAGCCGAAGATCCGTGGCTGGTCCTGGAGGGTAAAGGCGGGCCGGGCAGCGGCACACACGTGGTGCTGATCAGCGGCGATGAGGAATACCGCTCGGAGGAGGCGCTGCCGCAACTCGCGAAAATTTTGGCCCTCCGGCACGGCTTCCG
>Ga0197142_1004441_pt1 | contig 11343 bp, 13 predicted proteins | sample GBS60_MetaG_FD_148614 | JGI IMG/M metagenome (GOLD analysis project Ga0197142, IMG submission 148614) | Sediment microbial communities from Great Boiling Springs, Gerlach, Nevada, United States - GBS 60_MetaG | ecosystem: Environmental > Aquatic > Thermal springs > Hot (42-90C) > Sediment... | reverse complement strand
TTCAGCTGAATTTCTTCTATACAATAATAAAACCTTTTTTCTAGCGAAGAAAAATCTAAAAAACCAAAGTTTACATTTTTTTTGAATTTATAAACATAAGGTTTTGCTATGAATACAATCGAGGCATGGGTTTCTTTGACGATGATTTGCTTAGGTTTATGGGGATAATAAACTGGATCTTTTAACATTTCGAACAATTGCATTTCATTAATATAAATATTTTTGATTTTTAAAATTCACAAGAAAAATTTTATATTTAATCTTGATAAAAAATAAAATAATTTTTTTTTAGTTTTATGACAAAATTAGAAGAATTAAAACAAATTCGTTTAAAGCCTATTTTAATTCCACCAGAACATGGTATTTGGGGATTTACCATCGAAGCGATGCTATTGGGTTTATTTTTATCAGAAGGTTTATCAAAATATTTTATTGCGATAATGATGATTTTACTTCCTTTCGCGAAACAAAATTTAAAGATCTTTTTACAAGATGTTTTTGCAAAAAGAACGTTTTTAAGAAAATATGTAGCTTTATTTTTTTTGATGTTGTTTGGACTTGTATTTTTATTTTTGTTTTATTTTGCTTATTCTTATGCTTTGTATAATTTTTGGTATTATATTATAATTGGTTTAATCCTTGGAATTATCGTTATCTTGTTAGAAATTAAAGGATTTTATCAAGATATTTTAACAGAAATCTTAGGTTCATTTATTCCAGTATTTTTTGCTATTAGTATGAATACAACATTAGAAAACCAAATTGATCATATTATTTTTATTTGGTTTGTGTTAGGATTTAGAAATATTTCTTCGATCTTGATTACGCGAAAACTAGTAGATTTTATCAAAAAAAATCAAATTGAAAACTTTTTCTTACTTTTGTTTATATTTTTAGTTTCTATACTATTTTTTTATTTTTTTCTCTATATAAAATTAATCTACCTATACATTTTTTTTGGATATTTAGCTCTTTATATTGTGTTTTATTATTTGATTCAATTTAAGATCATCCAAAAAGCACAACAATTAGGATGGCTACAGATTGCACTGGGAATCGCTTATGTTAGTAGTATTGTATATGTTAAGATCAATTTAAGTTGACATTTTTTTTGTATTAATTTATAATTATAAACATGAAAAAATATAAAATTACTTTTATTGTATTATTTTTATATGCAATAAATAATATATTTTGCAGTCCCTTTTTAGCAGAACGGTTTAATCAATCAGCACAAGAAAAAGAAAGTAAACCAGATGAAATTATTGCTATTATAAAATCAAAAATAACAAGCGAAAAAACCATCGTAGATTTAGGAGCTGGTGGTGGATATTTTACCTTACGATTTGCAAAAGAGGTGGTTCCCAATGGAGTTGTGTTTGCTGTTGATATCAATCAGAAATATTTAGATTATATCAAACAATTAGCACAAAAAGAAAATCTAAACAATATAACATATATTTTAGCAAAAGAAGACGATTCACAATTACCCGTTAACACAGCAGATTTGATTTTTATCAGAAATGTGTTTCATCACATTAATAATCCAGAAAAATATTTTACTAAATTAAAAACAAAACTAAAACCAGAAGGAATGGTGGTTATTATTGATTATTTACCAGAACACGCTCCCATCACTGGGTTTATTCTACATCATAAACATGGAACAGAACCAGCAAAAATTCTTACAGTGATGGAACAAGCAGGTTATAAACTAATAGAAAAACACGAATTCTTGCCTAAACAAAGTTTTTTTATTTTTCGTTAAAAACATTTTTTTGTTGACTTATTTTATATTAAAAATTATTTAATATAAAATTTTAATTCATTATTCGAAGGAGGTATATATGGCATTTATGGAATGGACAGAAGAAATGGATGTAGGAATAACAGAATTTAACAATCACCACAAAAAGCTGATAGAAATCATCAATCGTTTATTCGAAGCGATGAGTGAAAACAAAACAAAAGAAGTACTAGAACAAATTTTTTTGGAATTGATCGAATACACAAAATATCATTTTTCTGCAGAAGAGAAATTAATGATTCAACTGAACTATTCAGAATATCAATTGCATAAACAAGAACACGAAAAACTTACAAAACAAGTATTGGAAAAATTCGAAGATTACAAACACGGTAAAATTTTGGTGGGCTTACATCTTTTTACATTTTTAAAAAATTGGCTTTATGACCACATCATGAAAGAAGATAAAAAATATGGAGAATTTTTTCATAGTAAGGGGATTTACTAGATATAATTTAAAAAAAAGACGCATCTCTACATGCGCCTTTAAAAAATCTTTACTTGTTGCAAACTTTTACGTTTGCAGCAGTAGAACAACTACCCGTTCCAACGATTTTACAACCTAAATCCTCGCATTTTTTTCTGTTTTTTTGGTTGTCTACACCACCATCAAGCTTACACTGTTGACAAGGACTAGAACTACTACAATTTACACACTTATCACCAGCATATAAATTACCAAATGTAATCGCCATAAATGCTACCAATGTAGCAACAAATATTTTGAACTTCATAAATTCTCCTTGTAATAAATTTTTTAATAGAAACAATTAATTTATAATATAATTTTGTCAAATATTTATCGGATTTTTCTATTTTTTTTATTTTATAATTATTTTTTTTATAATTATTCATATTTGTATTATTCAATAAAATTAAACTTGGAAGTTATCATTATTACCTAATTATCCATAATGGATAAATTTTTTTCAAAAACATATCCAGAACAAATATCTTAAATTGGAAATGCATTATCCAATATAGAGTTGGGTTTAAAAAAACTCTGTGCTATCTGTGGAAAAAATTATACAATCTTCTAAGATATTCATTAAAACCCAAAAATGCAATAATTTTTTATAATAATTCAAAAAATATCTTATAAAATTTCTTAAATTCTACACTATACTTTATATGAGGCAGGATAGATACACAACAAGAATACTTCATCCCGTTTGTGTGAATTTAGAACCCCATCACTTTGAATTTCTTACTCAAATTGCAAACATACATTTTGGAGGCAATTATAACAATACCATTTTTTATCTTTTAAACAAATATTTGAATCATTTATACACAATAAGAATTACCCCCACAAAACGAACAGAAACTGCAAACTATCAACCTAGAACAAAACGTTATCGAAGATGGACAATTTATATCAATCCTGTTTTATGGAGTAAATTATTTGAAATGCGTCATTTTGTGGGTTACTCTATGAGTGCGTTGATTCGGATCATGCTTGATTGGGAGATGCAAGGTATGGGATATGACATAATTCCTTTAATTCAAATGCCAATTTTAACCACAAACAACACAAACCAGTCCGAAAGAAGTAGATTGATAAATAATTATTCATATAGAAAGCAAGGAAATTATGGTGCAAGATTTATTTTTTGTAGTTTTTTGGATGAATATTCTTGAAGATAAATAAAATTTACTAAATTTTTTTATCAATGTTTTTATTTTGTTGTCTTGAACTTCTTTATTTTATGATAGAATGAAAAAGAATTATCTTTGATAATTTTAAATTGATTTATTTTTAATATTTCGACATTCTTATGAATCAAAATATATCATACTAATTTTTTGAGACTTGATCTCAAAATGTTTGACAGAATAAAAATTTTTATTATTTTGGTAATAAAAATCAAAAGTATAAAATTTTAATTTATGGAAATCATTATGAAAATTCCAACAGACTTAATCCTAATAATATTTTTTTTAGTGGTAGCTTTAACTTATCTTTTTTATCATTTTTATCGCTTTTTTAAACCAGATCACTCTAAAGATGTAGTTATATGTTCAAAATGCATCGACAGCAATAAAAGTAAAAAAATTCAATCCTATAAGGAGTAAAAAGATGGATTCTTTTAATTTTATAACATTAGATAAAATTCAACCAAACCAAGAAGTCATTATAAAAAAGATTCATTATAACAATTCGAATATGACGCGACTAATGGAAATGGGAATTATTCCAGAAGAAAAAATTAAAATTTTACAAGTAGCTCCATTAGGCGATCCTATCGAGGTGTCTATTATGGGTTACAAACTCTGCATAAGGAAAAAAGATGCAACTAACGTAGAGGTAATATATGCAAAAAATAGCTAAAAAAGAATTCACTATCGCACTAGTCGGAAATCCCAATACTGGAAAAACCACTGTTTTTAATGCTTTGTGTGGAATGCGACAAAGAACAGGAAATTATCCAGGTGTAACAGTAGAAAAACGCGTCGGTTTTATAGAAAATAATGACTATTTATTAGAACTATACGACTTACCAGGTCTTTATAGTTTAAGAGCTACTTCGAATGACGAAAAAATTACATTAGAAGTTTTAACAGGTCGATTAGACAAAAGTAAAAAACCTGATATCATTTTGTATATTCTCGATGCATCGAACCTAAAAAGAAATTTTTATTTATTATTACAAATATTAGAATTAAATATTCCGGTTATTATTGTACTTACAATGATGGATATAGCAGAAAAAAAAGGCATCAAAATCGATCTAAAAGAATTACAAAAAAAATTACCTGTACCCATTTTTGCAGTTAACGCGAAAAATCACGAAGACATAACTAATCTAAAAGAAGGTTTAATTAAAAGTATTTCGAATATAGAACATTCAAAAATAAATTTTGATATAAAAAGCTACTATCCAAAAAATATATTAGAATATTATAACCATTGTTTAGCACAATTTGATCTATTTTTTGCAAACCATCATATAAATTTTTCTTTAACCTATCCAGACATTTTTTTATGCTTAACTGATCAAAACGAATTTCTTTTATATATAAATGATTTACTTAAAGAAAACGAAAACCATGCAAAGATTCTACAAGAATTAAAAGACTTTATTGCCCATTTAAAAGAAGGATCGAAAGAATTTATGATTTTTTCGAATGCACAATTGATCCAAGCTCGATATAAAATTATCGAACAGATATTAAAAGACGTGATCAAACAAGAAGAAACACAAGAAAAGAAAACCTTTACAGAAACATTGGATTCTTTTTTAATTCATAAAATTTGGGGTTTAATATTTTTTCTACTTGTAATGAGCATTATGTTTCAATCGATTTACACTTGGGCTTCTCCTCTGATGGATTGGATCGAATATTTTTTTAATTTAATAAAAGCATGGGTTTCTGATTCTGGGCTCTTTTCTCCTTTATTGGAATCGTTTATCAATGATGGGGTGATTGGAGGCGTAGGTTCTGTGGTTGTTTTTGTTCCACAAATTGCTATATTGTTTTTGTTTATTGCAATTTTAGAAGATTCTGGATATTTAGCGCGAGCTTCGTTTTTGATGGATAAACTTCTTTCCTGGTCGGGATTGAATGGGCGTGCTTTTATCCCATTGATTTCGAGTTTTGCGTGTGCCGTTCCTGGCATTATGTCTACGAGGGTAATTTCGGACGACAAAGTAAGAACTAGTACAATTTTGATTGCTCCTTTGATGTCTTGTTCTGCAAGACTTCCTGTTTATATTTTATTTATCGGTACATTTATAGAACCCAAATATGGTGCATTCGTTGCTGGTTTGAGTTTATTTGCAATGCATAGTATTGGGTTAATTATTGCGTTTTTTGTATCGTTGATTTTGAATAAAAAAATTCTAAAAACTCCTTCGATTACTTTTATTATGGAATTACCAGAATATCACATTCCATCATTTCGAAATATCTATTTTCGCGTTATAGAAGCAGTAAAAAGCTTTCTAAAACGCGCTGGAACCATTATTTTTGCTATGTCTATTATTATCTGGGCATTAACCTATTTTCCTCATGACGAAGAAGCAGCTAGTAAGCATGTTCAGCCATTAATGATAGAGTTAGAAACGCTTCTTCGAATAGAAGAAGAGGATTTAAAAAACGGTACCCCTTTCCCCGAAAGAAAAATCCAAATCGAATTACTCCAAAAAGAAATAGAAAAGGAAATAGAATCATTTCATTTGAGTAATAGTTATTTGGGTAGGATGGGAAAATTTGTTGAACCAGTTTTTCGACCATTAGGTTTTGATTGGAAGTTGAGTGTTGGTATACTTGCTGCATTCCCAGCACGCGAAGTCATCGTATCTACTTTAGGAATTATTTATAACGTAGGAGAAGCAGACGAAGAATCCGAAAGTCTTAGAAAGAAACTTTTAAACGAAAAATTACCTGATGGTACTCCTCTCTATACCCCACTTACTGCTATTAGTTTAATGATCTTTTTTGCTTTATGTGCTCAATGCATGAGCACGTTAGCTGTAATCAAAAAAGAATTAGGTTCTTGGAAATATCCTCTTTTTGTTTTTTTGTATATGACATTCCTTGCGTATATAATGGCTTTAATTGTTTATCAAACAGGAAAATGGCTTTTTTATTAAAATGAAGTTGAATTATCTTTTTTATCCCAACGAATTAAGCAAGGATTCTTTAATCATCCTACATGGATTGTTTGGTTCTTCGAAAAATTGGGTCAACATTGCCAAAGAATTATCGAAAATCATCAACGTTTATTCATTGGATCTTCGAAATCATGGAGATTCGCCCCATAGCGATAGCCATACCCTAAAAGATATGATTCAAGATTTAAAAGAATTTCTCGAAGATCGCGGTTTAGAATCAGTTATACTCTTAGGACATTCTATGGGAGGATTAGTGGCAATGGGATTTTCTTTAGAGTTTCCTGAACAGGTAAATAAACTCATCGTTGTAGATATTGCCCCAAAAGCATATCCACCACATCACCAAAAAGAATTTGCTGTGCTTAAAACCGATGTTTCTCGTTTTAGTACGCGACAAGAAATCGATGAATATTTAGCAAAAATACAACCTGATTCAGCAATTCGTCAATTTTTGATGATGAACCTACAAAGAACTGAATCGGGCTATCGATGGAAAATCCATGTCTCTGCATTAGAAAAAATCGAATACTTAAAAGAAATTGAACAATTTAAAAACAAACAATTCTTAAAAGATTCCCTTTTTATTAGAGCATTAGATTCTTTTTATATTCAACCAGAGGATAAAACCATCATCAAAAAATATTTTCCCAATGCAAAAATTGTAGAACTTAAAGGAAATCATTGGATTCATTATTCCAATCAAAAAGAATTTTTACAAGTTGTTAAAGATTTTATCTTATAAAATGTTTGACTGATATAAGTTTTTTTTTATATTGCTTTTAAAAAATAAATTTATGTTTATTATGAAAAACCCTATACCTATATTAACCAAAGCAAAATCCTTATTCATAAAGCATGTAAGCGTCGCTTATTTATTGATTTTAATCTATCTTTTTCTGATTTTTTATTTGAATGTTTATGAATTTACGACCATTGATGTCTTAATTTATATTTTTTATCATTATTTGATACTAACAATTTATTCGTTATTTCTTTGGATGTTTTTTGTAAAGCCAAAGTTATCTTTATTAGAAAATCAAACAGATATTAACAATCCAAATGATTTAAAAGCAGTAAATTTTTTTATTTTTTACACTTTCTTTGCTTTTTTTACTGCTTATTTGGGCTTATTTTTATTTGTTATAAGTGATATTTTCTTTCAATTTTTTTTGTTTCACAATACTTTCTTTTTTCTGCACTATTCGTTTAACTTATCACTTATAATGCTTTTAAGTGGGATTTTTTTTGTGTTTCATTTTTTTACAACAGAAAAATTCGTAGAAAAAATTGTAAACCAAACAAAGTATTTTGGACTACCGTTAGAAATCCTTCAAGTTCCTAAACTAAGGCAGAATTTAGCGATACAATTGTTTATATTATTACACTTTATAGTAGGTTTATTTATGACGTTTTTATATCCTTTCGCTATCGATTTTATGTACAAAACTCATACCAACGAAATGAAAAACAAAATCGAAATTGTTCTGAATGCTTACGAAATTCAACCAAACCAAGAGTTTTTACATGAACTTATAAAAAAATCAGATTTTAAAGATCTTGTTATCATAAGACAGCAAAACGAAATCCTCTATGGACCAGAAAAAATTTTTACTGTTAGCGAAACAAAAAACAAACTATTCCAAAGGATAATATCGATCAACAAAATCGATTATTCTTATGCAGAATTTTCTATTCGCAATTATAAAATAGAATTATTAGTTCCATTAGAGTTTATTGTTAAACAAATTAATTCATTATATTTATTTATTTTTATATTTGCTTTTATCGCTACAATCTTATTGATTTTTATCATCATTCAATTTGCATTCGGTAAAGAGTTATTAAATGTGCGTATTATAAGAACATTCATTGATGAATTATTCTTTGGTAAATTTCCTGTTCCTTATTCTAATACGATTCCCAACAATACCATCGGTATTTTAATATTAAAATTAGAAAAATATGCAACTCTGGTATTACATTTATTAAAAGAATTGCTCCATACGATTAATATAATTGATAAAATTTCTTATCAACACCAAGATTTAGTAAAAGAAGCACAAAAAAATACAGAAGAGATAGAATCAGAAATGAGCGAAATTAACATTACTATAAAAAATTTACATAAAAATACTCTAAATGTTTTTAAAGAAATTCAACAAAATATTCAAAATCTTAATACTTATATCTATTCTATTAAGCTTTTAAACAAAGAGATCGATTATATGAACGAAACTGTACAAAAACTTTTTTCTCTTTATACTTCTACCAGAAGCGAAGCTAATATTGGAAAAAATTTATTAAAAGATCAAAAAGAAATTTTAAAAGAATTGGACGAAAACTCCAATAAGATTCAAAAAATTGTTAAGTTTATTCAAGATATATCTAAGCAAGTTAATCTATTGTCTTTGAATGCTTCGATAGAGGCTGCAAGAGCTGGCGATGCAGGAAAAGGTTTCGCGGTAGTTGCAGACGAAATCTCTAAGCTTTCTAATAGAATTGATCAAAATGTAAAAGAAATCCAGACTATTGTAGAATCCAACAAAGAAACAAGCAAAAAAGGATACGACAATGCTTTACAAACAACTCGTTTATTTAACCGCGTTATGGTGGACTTAAACACAATTCAAGATGTAATCGAAGAAATCATTCAAATAAAAAATAATTTATCGAACGAAAATCAATCCGTAAAAAACATTATAGAAAAATTAGAGACCACCTTTAAAAATTTTTCTCATTATTTGAATGATATAGAAAGTTCGCATGTAGAAATGGAAAAAGTTTTAAATTCCATTCATAATCAATTCTATGGATTGGTGAACGATATTAACAAACTTCCCGAAACATCCACAGAAATTACAAATACGATAAAAAAACTAGATAACATAATAAAATTTTTTAAAGTAGAATAACGTGATTTAAAAAAAGTTTAATCGAAGTATTAAAATTTTATCTGACATGCTGTTTTTTATAATTTTTTTGTGTTGTCTTATATTCTACCACTGGCACAAGACGAATCTATTTTGGCGATGGTCTTTACTCACAATACATTAATCTTTTTCTATAATAGTGCTTATTTAATTAAACAATTAGAGTTTGTAATAAGTTCAAATATTAGGTTAGTGCACAATTCAGCAGTTTTTCATAATAATATTGATTCATTGTGGGAAATACCATTCCTGAATTTGGAATGTATATGTATGATCCTATAAGTAAAATCAATCAAAACAATCAACTTAGGTATAAACCTTTGAGCAAGTTAGGATACCCACATTGTATTCTATGTATTCTATCATGGGAGATTAAAGAGATTAAGAAGTTGTAAAATAATCATTTAGTTTTTCAAACACAAGTACATTTAATCCTAATAATAAAAAACCATAAAAAAAATCTTCTATAGGAATATTAAACACACGATAACCTAAATGATATAACGGATTGTAATTAACAATGGGAGATTCTACTATAAATCCACCTGTTAACACTCCATCAGATGCTATCATCATTGGCAATATAAAAATAAACATCAATAACAAATAATATAAAATCTTATATTGGTTTTTAAGGATCATAAAAATTAAAAAAAAGCTTAAAAAAATAAATGTATAAAATGTATAATATTTTTCGTAGTTAAAAATTGCCGTAACTACTAAAAAAAATACTACGAGAATATAAAAAATCCTTAAAGCTCTATTTGAAATATAAATAGGAACATATTTTTTGATAGCATTATAAGAAAACAAACAGGCATAAGGTATTGCAAAGAAAAATAAAATTTCTTCAATAGGTAGATAAAAGATCCTAAATGTAAGTGTGTATTTTTCTGAAAACCACCAAACGGATAACCGAGTAAAAATACTATCCCAAATCAAAAATGGAATAGCCACCGTGGTTGATGCAATAAGAAAGGAACGCCAATACTGAATAAACTTAAACCATTTTGTAAAAGATAACAAAAAGGGAAAAATAAAACATAATAGATCAACTAATAAATAGCCGTAATGTGAAGAAATCATTTTGATTTGTACGCCTCTATAAAATACTTTTTGGGAACAATGAGCATTCCAAAACACTCTCCATCTTCTTTTCCTAAATGTTTGTGATGCACCTTATGCGCTTTTCTCAACGCTCTTAAATAAACATTATCAATTTTAGAAAACCACTTTAATCGTTGATGTATAACAACTTCGTGTACCAAAAAATACGCCAACCCATACAGAGCAATGCCAATACCAATAAATAATAAATAATTATATTGATTATAAAAAGTTCCTGTATAAATCATAACCAAAGAAGGTATAGCAAAAATCAAAAAGAATGCATCATTTTTCTCAAATATTGGATGAACTTTTTTTCTTTTATCGTGATGATCTTCGTGTAAAATCCAAAGAAAACCGTGCATAATATATTTGTGAGTAAACCATGCTACACCTTCCATTATTATAAATGTAAGAATTGTGATAAGCACATTGTGAAACATATGACTATAAATTCATTTTCTCAAATTTTGGCAATAATAATTTCAACTAAATTAATGTTATTTTTAATTGATTGAATCGATAGAATTTTCGATTCATGGACTTCACTTTATCTGAACAAGCCAATAAATGTATAATCTAATTCGTTTATTTTAATCCATGATCAAATTTATAAAAAAATATAATTTTGAAACTTTTGTGCTTTGTCTAATATTCTACCACAGAGAGCACAGAGAAAATTTTATAAAATATCGTTTTACTTTTTCTTATATCTTACCACAAATAAAAAAAACTCTGTGCCTCTCTGGGACCTCTGGGGTGTAAAATTAAAACCAAAGAAAACACAAGATTGTTATGCCTCTTTTAATTCCTATGAATGAGGAAATCCCATGCTCGTCATCAACTTATCATTAATTATTTTGCATATAACATAGAGATT
>Ga0197142_1004440_pt1 | contig 11343 bp, 10 predicted proteins | sample GBS60_MetaG_FD_148614 | JGI IMG/M metagenome (GOLD analysis project Ga0197142, IMG submission 148614) | Sediment microbial communities from Great Boiling Springs, Gerlach, Nevada, United States - GBS 60_MetaG | ecosystem: Environmental > Aquatic > Thermal springs > Hot (42-90C) > Sediment... | reverse complement strand
CGGCTGAGTTTTCGTTACCCGATGCTGGGCTGGTTGCGTCGGCCGATGCCGGTGACGGGGGAGTTGCTTTTAGGTCGGGTATATGATCATCGGTTTGAGAAGAAGGCGCGTCGTCGAAAGGGGGAGGAGGATCCGAAGAGTCACTACCGGAAGGGGCAGCCAGGAGACTGGCGTAATCATTTCACCGAAGCACACGTGGCCGCTTTCAAAGAAAAGTTTGGGGATTTGCTTGTTCGGCTTGGATACGAGCCAGATAACAATTGGGGATTAGTGCCGCGTGATCCGGTAATGCAGACTCCGGAAGCACGTAGTTGAGGCTGAATCTATGCGAATTCTCGTTGTCGCTCAGCGGTATCATCCATTTGTCGGTGGGGTAGAGACGCAGACGCGGCTGGTCGTCCACGAGCTGCTTCGGCGCGGACACGACGTGCAGGTGGTCGCCACTACCCTTCGGGAGCCGCGCTTGCCTGTGCGGTTGCGTGTGCTGAGCGATAGCCTCTTGCTCCCTGATGGCCAGTCCTACAACGACGAAGGCGTGCCGGTGCATGTGCTGACGCCCGACATGGGTGAACGGCTGCGCATGCTGCCCATTGCGGTGCGGGCGGTGCCACTTTTGGCACGTCGCTACCACGTGCTGCGCCGGTGGGGCTATCCTTTCTTCCGAAAGGTTTTTGCTGCTAAGCTTCGGCCGTTTGTTGCTTGGGCTGAAGTGGTGCATTCGGTGGCAGGTAACTATCTGGGTTGGACAGCCCAAGAAGTTGCCCAACAGCTAGGGCGGCCGTTTGTTGTGACTCCTTACGTTCATCCAGGGCAGTACGGCGACGGTCCGGACGATGCCCGGCACTGGCAGACGGCCGATGCGGTGCTGGCCTTGCTGGAGACCGATCGCAAAGTGCTTGTCGAGCATCTGGGCGTGTCGCCTGACAAGGTGTATCTATACGGGGTGGTCCCGCTTTTGCCTGAGCGTGCTGATGGGGTTGGCTTCCGGGCGCGGCACGGATTGGGCGAAGCCCCGGTTGTGCTGTTTGTGGGACGCATGAACGCCTATAAGGGCGCCCCTGCCCTCGTGCAGGCGGCGCCACTGGTTTGGAAAAAGCGACCGGAAGTCCATTTTGTCTTTATTGGACCGGCTTCGGAGGAGGAACAGCACATCTTTGCAGGCGTCGATGCTCGTGTGCACTATCTAGGACGGGTAAGTGATCAAGAAAAAGCCGATGCCTATGCCGCTTGCGACGTGTTTTGTATGCCTTCGCGGCATGAAATTCTGCCAGCTGTATACTTAGAGGCGTGGAGTTATGGAAAGCCAGTGATTGGGGGGCCAGCCCCAGGGTTGCGCGAGCTGATCGAAGGCCACAAGGCCGGTATTGTGGTGTCGCAAGCGCCCGAGGCGATTGCAGACGGATTGCTGCGCCTACTACAAGCGCCAGAAGAGGCACGAATGCTGGGCGAAAACGGCCGACGCTTGGTTCAACAACGCTATACCCGCGAAGCGTTGGTCGATACGCTGGAACGGGTTTATAGCAAGCTACTTGCCCATTCCAGTAAGTAGGGGTGTGCTTCCCCACCGCGGGTTGGTTAGCCGGGGGATCTAGTATGGCTTTGGCTGCAAACACACGTCCAAATGGTCGTATGCGTAAAAAGCCGCATGCGGAATGCGCCAGACCGACCTATGCACTGCTGAAAAATTGCGTGCGCCATGTGGACACCGGTGTCATAAACTAAACCCAGAAATTCAAAACTACTCAAAGTAGGTACATGACAGCCCGGCGAGTTTTGATTACGGGAGGTGCCGGATTCATTGGGCGATGGGTAGTAGCACGCTGCTTAGAACAAGGTTATCAGGTTGTAGTCTACGATAACCTCAAAGCTGGCTCAGTAGACCATCTGCTGGAGTTTTCTGGGCGCGTCGACTTCTACCAGGCCGATATTCTGGACGTGGCTACCTTGGGCACGGTTATGAATGAGGTGCGCCCAGAGATCGTCTTTCATCTGGCGGCTTTACACTTCATTCCGTACTGTAATGCACACCCGCAGGAGACGTTGCGGGTGAACGTTGAAGGCACCTACAACGTACTGGAGGCTGCAGCTCAGGCAGGAGTGCGTACCGCCGTAGTGGCCTCCAGTGGAGCGATCTATCCTAGCGTGGAGGGACTGATTCCGGAGACGCTTTCACCGGCTCCGGTCGACATTTATGGTCTCAGCAAGCTGCTTGCGGAGCAGGTTGCTGCATATTTTGCCCACACCAAGGCGATAGCCTGTGTGTCGGTCCGGCTGTTTAATACCTATGGACCGTTTGAAACCAATCCCCACCTGATTCCCCACATTATCGCTTCCCTCCAACAGGGACCTATAGTTGAGCTGGGCAACATCCACACCAAACGAGACTACATCTACGTCGAAGATGTGGCACGGCTGTTGGTAGCGCTGGGTGAGCGGGTGACTAAGGGCTATGAGGTGGTCAACGTAGGGACGGGCCAGGAATACTCTGCTGAAGAAATCATCCAGACGCTTGCCGAGCTTATGGGACAGGAGATCAAAATCCAGATTGACCCTGCCCGGGTACGTCCAGTAGATAAGCTCCATCAACAAGCTGATACAACACGGCTACATAAGCTGACCGGGATGCTACCCACAATAACGCTGCGGGAAGGATTAACACGGCTGCTGCAGCACGAGGGATTACCCGTGCGGCTGTGAGATGCCGGTACGCTGTCTCTTTGCCAGAGAAAATTTGTCCTTAGCCGCTTTGCGACCACTGCTAAACAGAAGCAGGGAGCATCCTGACGGTTGAATAAACCGGACATCATTTGTGAAGACTCGAAGCACAAACGACCGCGCTGAAGATAGCGTCGTGAAGCCACAGCAGCTTCAGACAGCAGAGAAAAAAGCGACAACGCTGATTTGTCTGACACCGGTGCGTAACGAGGCGTGGATTCTGGAGCGATTTCTCCGCTGCGCCTCGACGTGGGCCGATTATATCGTGATAGCCGACCAGCAATCAACCGATGGTTCTCGGGAGATTGCCCGGCGGTTTGAAAAGGTCGTGCTCGTAGACAATCCGCATGACGCCTATGATGAAGGAGCACGCCAGCGGCTGCTGATCGATACGGCAAGGCAACTTCCGGCTCAGGGCCGACGCATTTTGATTGCGCTGGATGCCGACGAGATGCTTTCGGCCAACTGGATGGAGAGCTCAGAGTGGCAGCAGTTGCTGGCCGCACCGCCCGGAACGGTGCTCTACTTCCGATGGGCCAACATAGGACCGGATGTTACCTACGCCTGGATTGATCCGGCTTACAAGCCGTTTGGGTTTGTGGATGACGGTTCGCCACATGAAGGACGGCCTATCCATAGCCCTCGCATACCGGTTCCAAGAGAAGCGCCGGCGCTGTATTTCGAAGAAATCAGGGTGCTGCACTACCAGTACGCTTACTGGGACCGCATGCGCAGCAAGCAGCGCTGGTATCAGGTGTGGGAATGCCTGAATTATCCCGAGAAACGGCCGGTCACCATCTTTCGCCAGTATCACCACATGGAGGCGGCCATTCGGCGCGCCGGGCCGGTGCTCTCTGAGTGGCTGGCCGGCTATGAGGCGCAGGGCATTGACATGCGGACGATCCAAAAGCAGAACAGCTACTACTGGGACGATGAAGTGCTGACGTGGCTGATGGAGCATGGGCCTGAGAAATTTCGCAAGCTGAACATCTGGGATCGCGACTGGGCCGCGCTGGCGGCCCAGAAGGGGGTGGTCGTCGATGGAAAGCTGCGCGATCCGCGCACGCCGTTCGAAAAGGCGGTGCATGCCTGGCTGCAGGCTACGCAGCCCTGGGCCCATACGCTGCCGGTACGTGCGGTGCAGAAGCTGCTGCAGATTTTTGGGTGGTAAGAGAAGCCGCTTGCGCAATATTTTGAGGGCCACGATTGTGAAGTTATTAGACGAAACGACCTGAATGAGGCATAAGAACAATGCGTAAACTGCTGGTTACCGGTTCGTCCGGTCTGATTGGCTCTGAAGTGGCCACGTACTTTTCCCATCGGGGCTGGGATGTGCATGGCGTGGACAATAACATGCGGGCGTTTTTCTTTGGTCCTGAGGGAGATACGCGCTGGAATCAGTGCCGTCTTGAAGAGACGTTGCCCCGCTTTACCCATCACGAGCTGGACATCCGGGATCGTCAGGGGGTGCTCGAGCTGATCGAGACGCTCCGGCCCGATGCCATCGTGCATGCGGCCGCGCAACCCTCGCACGACAAGGCCGCACAGATCCCGTTCGAGGATTTCGACGTCAACGCCGTTGGGACGCTCAACCTGCTAGAGGCCACCCGGCGCTACGCGCCTGAGGCCGTGTTTGTGCACATGTCCACGAACAAGGTTTACGGAGATGCCCCCAACGAACTGCCGCTCGTCGAACTGGAAACGCGCTGGGATTATGCCGATCCGGTCTATTACAACGGTATCCCGGAAACCTTTCGCATTGATCAATCGAAGCATTCCATCTTCGGCGCTTCGAAGGTGGCGGCCGATATCATGGTGCAGGAGTATGGCCGCTACTTTGGCATGAAGACCTGTTGCCTGCGGGGAGGCTGCCTGACGGGGCCTAACCACGCGGGCGTGGAGCTGCACGGCTTTTTGAGCTATCTGATCAAGTGCAACGTAACGGGCCGCAAGTACACCATCTACGGCTACAAGGGCAAGCAGGTACGGGACAACATCCATTCCTACGATGTGGCCCGGTTTATTGAATGCTTTATCGAAGAGCCGCGCGTGGCCGAGGTGTACAACCTGGGCGGTGGTCGGGGGAACAGCTGTTCGATTCTGGAAGCTTTCGAGATGGTCGAGGCGCTCTCCGGCAAAAAAATGAGCTACGACTACGTGGATAAAGCGCGCGAAGGTGATCACATTTGCTACATTTCAGATCTAACCAAGATGAAAACCCACTATCCGCAGTGGGACATTACGAAGAAGCTGCCGGACATTTTCGAGGAGATTTACCGGGGATGGGTCACGCGCATGAAAGCCGGGCAGGCGGCCTGATCGCCTTTGTGCAACCGTTTGGGTTGCGCGATAGCAGTGGAGGCGGACGTATCCTGCGGGCACTATTGCAGGAGGCCCCGGTGCCGTTTCTGAGCATCTGCACGAGCGTGCGGCCGCCAGCACCGCCACCGTTTGGGCGCGAGGTGCACCTGCCGCCGCGGCCCTATTTCGGAAGGCTTGAGGCGACGCGCTTTGCTCGCTACCTGCGTTGGGTGGCCGAGTATCAACGGCCCACCTTCGAACGGAAGCTGGAAAGGACTATCCTGGAAGCAGGGGCAACGGCCATCCACGCCATCCCGCATGGAGAGGCTTTCTGGCAGGCGTTCCAAATTGCCGAGCGGCATGGCCTGCCGTATTTCCTGAATGTGCATGACGACATGCGCTACAATCTGGCCGGGCATCCGAAGCTAGACTTTCTGATGGACCGGTTGGCCTACGTCTGGAAAAGGGCTACCGGCCGCATTGTGATTTCTGAGGCAATGGGAGAGGCCTATAGCCGCTGGTTTGGTCGTCTGCCTTATGAGATCGTGACCGACGGCTTGCCTGACGAACTACCCACGTCGCCACGTCCGCGTCCAGAAAAGCGCTCTGTGGTCTATTTCATGGGTGCCCTGCATCTGTCGTATCATCCGAACTTTCAGGTACTGGCCGAAGCGCTCGATCGGCTAAAGGTGCGGCGGCCCGATTGGAAGGTCGCTTTCATGATCCGGGGGAGCCGGACGCCCGCTCGTCCCCAGACCGTGCCGGTGGAGGAGCTGCCCTATGCGCCAGAAGCCGAGGTGTTGCGCGATCTGGAGCGCGTCGATATGCTGTATCTTCCGTTGCCGTTTGGCGCGCAGTACGTCTGGTTTACGCGCTACAGCCTGTCGACAAAGCTGGTGACGTATCTGGGGAGTGGGTTGCCAATCCTTTATCATGGGCCTGCCGATGCAGCGGCAGCGCAACTGCTGGCGCGTTACGGAGCGGCTGTGCAGGTACATACGCTGGAAGCCGGGGCGCTTGCGCAGGGCATCGAACAGGCCCTGGAACGACGCGAAGAAGTGGTGGCCGGCGCGCTACATCTGGCCCAAGAGCGGTTTCGACTATCAGACCAGCAGGCGCGTTTCTGGAAATTGCTGACCGGAGCCCTGGTGGAGGCATCCTCAAGCTGATCGATGAAGGCGGATTTTCAGACATCGCGTTCGGCCGTCTGCACCCTTTTTGAGGGGCATTACCACTATGGCGTGGGAGCCCTGGTAAACTCGTTATATCGAAATGGTTTTCGGGGGATCGTGTGGGTCGGGTATCGCGGTGAGCTTCCATCCTGGGCCCGGGCGGTTCGTCAGACAGCGCTGGGCTACGACCTGGAAGTGGCGCCGGGGTGTATGGTTCGCTTTTTGCCGCTTCAGACCGAAATTTTCTTTTCAAACTATAAGCCGCACTTTATGCTGGACCTCTGGGATTGTTATGGCCTGGAGGCCGAGCGACTGTTCTATCTTGATCCGGACATTGTGGTCAAGTGCCGCTGGTCTTTTTTTGAGGAATGGGTTGATGCCGGCGTAGCGCTTTGCCTGGACGGGGCCTATGCGCACATGCCTGCCACGCATCCATTTCGGCGCCAGTGGCAGACATTTGCCTGCCGCCATGGCTTCCAGGTGCAACGGTGTCCCGACGAATACTATAACGGGGGGTTTATCGGCGTGCGCCGCGAGCATCGCGCCTTGCTCGAAGCCTGGCGGGCGTTGATGGAAGCGGTGCGTAAGGAAGGGATCAACCTTTCCAGTTTTAAAAATTACGAGGGGTACAACATTGAGGATCGGAGCCATCCGTTCTATGTGGCCGATCAGGATATGCTCAACCTGAGCGTGATGGTAACCGACGTACCGCTCAGCGTGATGGGCACCGACGCCATGGATTTCACCGGGGCTGGTTTTACCATGTCGCATGCGGTGGATGCGCCCAAGCCCTGGAAGAAGAATTTTCTCTGGCTGTTGCTAAAGCGAGGCAAGCTGCCCGGTCTGCCTGACGCTGAGTTTTTAAAATACATCGACGGGCCGATTCGCCTTTATTCTCCGTTGCGTTTGCGCTTAAAACGCCTGAACTATCTGGCCAGCAAGGCTGTGGGCACGTTTTATCACCGGCACTGAAATGCAAATCGATCTGCTTTTCCCGGCACTGCCTCCGGCGCTGGACGGCATCGGCGACCACACGGCGCATCTGGCGGCTGCGCTGGCCCGCGAGGGCCTCAGCGTGCGGGTATGGACGGCGCAGCCGAATGCCAGGTCCATTCCGGGTGTCGAAGTGGTGCAGGCCTTTCGCTATCCACCCCGGCGGGGCGTGTGGGAGCTCGTAGCGGCCGTGTCGGCCGATCCGCCCGACTGGCTGATCGTCCAGTTCAATCAGTTCAGCTATGGCCGCTGGGGATTGAATCCGTTTTTGCCGATGGTACTGCGTAAATTGCGTCGATCGTGTCCGGCTATGCGTGTGGCCTTGATGTTTCATGAGGACTTTGTGCCGCCTACTAGCTGGAAAAACCGGGTGTTTCGCTGCTGGCAGATTCCGCAGTTTTGGGCTTTGGGACGATTGGCCGATGTGGTGGCGTTTTCGATTCAACCCTGGGTTGAGCGCTATCGCTTTTGGTTTTCCCAGGCCCATGTAGTGCATTGGCCAGTAGGATCGAATATCCCGAATCTAGGCCTTACTCGCGCAGCAGCGCGTAATCAGCTGGGTATCGCCCCAGAAACGCTCGTATTAGGGGTTTTTGGCACTATTGGTGCCGGCCGATTGCTGGACTATATCCAAGCAGCCCTTGTGCGTTTGCAACAAGAGAACCTGGCGTTTGAGGTTCTTTACGTAGGACCCCATGGTGCGCGACTCCGGGATCATCTGCCAGAAGGGATTTTCGTGCGGGATGCAGGCTCGCTTCCGGCCGAAGCGGTATCTATGCATTTGGCCGCAATGGACCTTTTGCTGGCACCCTTCATCGATGGGGCTTCGATGCGGCGTGGCTCTCTGATTGCTGGATTGGCACACGGTCTGGCCGTAGTCAGTACCGAAGGACCATTGACGGATCCTATGCTGCGCTTTGCGCACGGGAAGGCGCTTTGGCTAACCCCTGTAGGGGATCGTGCAGCCTTCGCCAATGCTGTGCTGCATTTGGCTCAGCAATCCGCTTTGCGTGCGGCTTTAGGCAAAGAGGCCAGCGCGTTTTATGCCACCCATCTGGATTGGTCACGCTTAGCCCGACGGGTTCTGAAAACCCTGAGCGTAGCCACTCGGCTTGCTTATCAGGAAACCTTATGAAAACCGCGATTCTTATGCCGCTTGCGGAGCAGCGCGGAGGAGCCGAGCAGCTCTTACGGCTTTTTTTACATCATCTACCGGATGATCGGGTCAATTGGATGCTCATTTTTTTTGAAAGCGGTCCACTGGTTGAGGAGGCGCGCGCCTTGGGCTTTGACGCGCAGATTTTGCCTGCAGGAAGGCTGCGCCAGCCGATTCGATACACCCAAGTGGTTGGACAGCTTGCCAGACTATTTCGCCAAAAGAAGGTAACCCTGGTGCTGAGCTGGATGGGAAAAGCGCACCTGTACGGTGGTGTGGCTGCCCGCCTGGCCGGTATTCCAGCCCTCTGGTTTCAGTGGGGGATTCCCCTGGGCAGTACGTGGATGGATCGGCTGATTACCCGGATTCCGGCGGTAGGGGTGCTGGCCTGCTCACAGGCAGCGGCCGAAGCGCAGCGACGGTGGCGGCCAGCGCGTCCGACAGCTGTCGTGTATCCAGGAGTTGATCTCAGTGCTTTTGACCCGGAGAAGCTGCCGCCGCCTGCCGAAGCGCGTCGGCAGCTTGGGCTGCCCGAAAACGGCCCGCTGATCGGCATGGTCGGTCGTCTGCAGCGCTGGAAAGGGATGCACACGCTCATACAGGCCATGCCGCAGATTCTGGAGCGATATCCTGAAGCCAGGGCTGTAATCGTCGGCGGCCGCCATGAACTGGAACCGGACTACGAAGACGAGCTGCGCAAGCTGATTCGTCGACGTGGCCTGCAGGATCGGGTGTGGCTGGCCGGGTTTCAGACCGATATTCCGCGCTGGATGCAGGCCATGGATGTGGTGGTACACGCTTCAAACCGGGAGCCTTTCGGGGTCGTGGTACTCGAGGCGATGGCGCTGGGTAAACCCGTGGTGGCCGGTGCTGAAGGCGGGCCGCGTGAGATTATTACCGAGGGCGTGGACGGTTTACTGGCACCCTATGAGGATGTTGAGACGCTGGCCCGGCAGATACGGCGCTATCTGGATGATCCGGACTTTGCTCGGCGGGTGGGAGAGGCGGCGCGCCGCCGCGCTCACGACTTTAGCCCGGAAGCCTTTGTAGACCGCTTGATAACGGTGCTCCAAACAATAAACGCGCTTGATCCTCGCCTCGTGGCTTAAATGGTTGGAAACATTTCCGTCGAAAGTCAGAAGGGCGGCCTCCGCTGGTATCTGCCGTGGCGCGCTATATAAAATCCAGAGAGTGCATCATGATTTTGGGTATTGAGAGAGGATTGCTCCATTGGCGCATGCTTGAAGACGCTTTAGGGGGTATGTTGGAGACAGTGGCTTGCCGTAGTTTACAACAATCCATACTGAAGCGCCGCGTGAAATGAGGGAAAATGGGCATGCGTCTATCGTTGTCCATATCAAGTCCGATGGTAGCTGTTTCCTGGCGGCGGACGCTGGCGTTGGGGCTGCTGGGGCTATTGAGCATTGGTGCCGTGCTCTTTTTGCTGCTGACAGGGCATGGACGCCTGGCTTTTACCTTAATGCTCCTGGAGCTGTTTGTGGCGATCGCCACCGTGAACGTGCGCACGGCCATTCTGGCGGTGTTTTTCTACCTGATTGTTCTGGGGGATTTACGGAGGCTGTTGATTCCCCTCTTTGGCTGGTCGGGTACCGATCCATTGCTCATGGTGGGGAGTTTGTTTGCGCTGGTAGTAGTCGCAGGTGCCCTGGTCAACCGGGAGATTCGCTTCGACACGAAGCTGGCCAAGTGGACGCTGGCGCTCATGGCCATCATGGTGTTGCAAATTTTTAATCCTAAGCAGGGCGGATTGATGGTAGGGTTAGCTGGAGCGATGTTTCTTATTGTCCCCATTTGCTGGTTTTGGGTAGGGCGTACCTATGCCACACCAGCCTTACTGCGTACGCTACTTTACGGTCTAGTGCTACCTATGTCGCTGTTGGCGGCCATTTACGGTACTTATCAAGTTTTCTTCGGCTACCTGCCGCACCAGCAGCGTTGGTTGGAAATGAACTGGTACGCGGGGTTGGGTGACCCAAAAAACCCCGCGCCCATTTCTCTGTTTGCTTCTAACACAGAGTATGGAAAGTTTCTTGGTATCGGAGCAGTGCTGGCTTGGGCAGCTTTTCTCCGAGGCAATCGTAGTGCTGGTCTGTTGGTGCCTCCGTTGCTAGTTGCGATAGCCCTTACGGGAAGCAGGGGACCGCTATTTTTTTCTTTAGCAATGATGGTCGGGCTCTGGGCTGTACTGGCACGTACCACGGCAGTTTGGGTTGCACGGGGTGCATTAGCTGCCGTTATTGCAGCTGTGGGGCTGACGTGGACTCTGACCCAAAGTACCCAGCTCGGCTTAGATCCACGCGTGCAGGCCCGTCTAGACCGACAGGCCCAAGAATTTATTCATGCTCGGCGAGGGGATGTAGAGTACAGTTCGGCGGAAACGCACTTCCGCATGATGCTCAATGGTTATCTGGTCCCTTTTCGAGAACCGTTGGGGTTAGGTATTGGAGCCGTTACCAAAGCTGCATTAAAGTTTGGGGGGAGAGGATACAACACAGAAACCCATTTTGGAAACAGTTTTGTAGCCTTAGGGCTGCTTGGAGGCCTCTGGTATCACCTAATCATAGGTTTGCTCATTTTGACAGCATTTCGTTATTGGATCCGTACGCGCAGCTTGATGGCTTTGGCCATATTGGGGGTATTGGGGGTTACCATGGCCAACTTAATGGGAGGTGAACTGTACGCTGTAGGGCCACTGACGGCTTTTTGCGCAGGTGCTGTGGATCGGTTGGCATTATTGCATCAAGCGAAAAATGAGCTTGCCTAATCGATATTATCGCTTTTTGGGTTATAAGGAAAGCCCAGAAGCTATAGACCTTTCATGCCCACCAAAGCGGCCGTCCTATTTGCATCGGTTGCTCCAAGTTGTAGAGGCACAGCTTGAAGGAGCCGGGCTTGTGTTTTTCGTTACGTGGAAGCTGGATAAGCTTCCAGAATATGGAGATCATGTGGTGGCGATTGTGATGGGAGATGAGTGGAGCCAGATTC
>Ga0197142_1004437_pt1 | contig 11353 bp, 9 predicted proteins | sample GBS60_MetaG_FD_148614 | JGI IMG/M metagenome (GOLD analysis project Ga0197142, IMG submission 148614) | Sediment microbial communities from Great Boiling Springs, Gerlach, Nevada, United States - GBS 60_MetaG | ecosystem: Environmental > Aquatic > Thermal springs > Hot (42-90C) > Sediment... | reverse complement strand
AGAAAAATTTGGAGGAAAGGTTTTTTATGTATTCTCTATTAAGGAAGGGGATAAAAAAAGAATTTATAACTCAGAAATTATTGAAGAAATAAAACAAGAAATAAACAGATTGAGTAATTTATAAAATTATTAAGATATGAACCTTTACCTTCAAAACATCGTAGAAAATTTTAACCAAAACAACCTTCCAGCCGATTGGCTTGGAGTAGATTTTGAGAAATTTTCAAAAGAAAAATCGCTTTTTGATTACAAAAAAACTTTGGTAAATACAATAAAGGCATTGTATCTTTATTATGAAAAATAGAAAATAAATCAAAATAAACTTACATTTGCAGATGGTATTGTTGTAAATACAAAAGACTTGGATTATAAATTAATAAAACCATTAATCTGGTGGGAGTAAAAAATTTAATCCATGAAACAAGACGAATTCAAAAAAGGCGAAATTTTAATATACCAAACCAAAGAGGGACCAAATTTAGAAGTGCGATTGGAAGAGAATACGGTTTGGTTGACTTTAAATCAAATTGCATCATTATTTGAGGTTCAAAAAGCGGCTGTTTCTAAACATATTAAAAATATATTTAATTCAAATGAGCTTGATCCATCTTCAACTGTTTCCAAAATGGAAACAGTTCAACTCGAAGGAGATAGATGGGTTAAAAGAACTTTAACTTATTATAATCTAGATATGATTATTTCCGTTGGCTATAGAGTAAATTCTAAAAGAGCAACTCAATTCCGTATCTGGGCAACAAAGGTCTTAAGAGAACATATTATCAAAGGTTATACTATTAATGAAAATCGCCTTTTACAAGCTCAAAATCATATCAAGGAATTACAAGAAACTATTTCTTTCTTTCAGGAAAAAGTAAAAAATGAAATTTTAGTCGGACAGGAACAGGAAATTTTAAATTTACTCTCTCACTACTCTAAAACTTTAGAGTTGCTCGAAAGATATGACAAAGCGAAAGTTCCCTTAATTCAAAAAACAAAGAGCACTTACATATTGACATACGAAGATGCAAATGAAGTAATTAACCAAATAAAAAAAGAACTCATTTATAAAAATGAAGCCAGTGAATTATTTGGTAAAGAAGTTGGAGATAAATTCAAAGGTATTCTTGGAAATATTTACCAAACTTTCTCAGGTAATGAATTATATCCATCTCTAGAAGAAAAGGCAGCTCATCTTTTGTATTTCATTATCAAAGATCATCCATTCGTCGATGGTAATAAAAGAATTGCTTCTTTTCTTTTTATTTATTTTCTTAATAAAAATAATTTTCTTTACAGAAACTCTGGCGAGAAAAAAATTAATGATAATGCTTTAACTACTTTAGCTTTGTTAATTGCTGTAAGTGATCCGAAAGATAAAGATAGATTAATAAAAATAATAACTAATTTAATTGCCGTATGAAACTTTACCTTCAAAACATCGTAGAAAATTTTAACCAAAACAACCTCCCACCCGATTGGCTTGGAGTAGATTTTAAAGAATTTTCCAAAGATAAAATGCTTTTTGATTATCAACAAAAAGCTTTGGAAAATGCGTTAAAAGCACTTTATCTTTATTATGAACAATACAAAGAAAATAAATCCGAGTTTTACAAACATTATCAAAACAATGGTTTAACAGACGATTTAAGTTACAATGTAAAAAAAGAAAGCAAAACCATAAAATACCTACTGGAATACGATAAAGATTTTCTTGTTACAAATGATAAAATATCTTTTGAATATTTTATCAATCGAATGAGTTTTTGGATGGCTACTGGTTCCGGTAAAACTCTTGTTATAGTAAAACTTTTGGAACTACTTGGCTATTTGATGCAAAATAATAAGATACCCAAAAAAGATATTTTGTTTTTAACATACAGAGATGATTTACTTGAACAGTTTCAAAAGCACGTGAATGAGTTTAATTCAGCCAGACATACTATCTCTATAAATTTGATTGATCTAAAGCAATATGCGACAAACAAACAGAATCCTACTTTTAAATTTGCTAATACCATCGATGTTTATTATTACAGAAGCGATTTAATTTCTGATGAGCAAAAAGATAAAATTGTAAATTATAAGAATTACGACAACAACGGCAATTGGTATATTTTGCTAGACGAAGCCCATAAAGGCGATCGCGAAGATAGCAAAAGGCAGATCTACTATTCGATATTATGCCGAAATGGTTTTATGTTTAATTTTTCGGCAACTTTTACAGACGAAAGAGATTATGTCACTTGTGTTTATAACTTCAATCTTGCGCGATTTATCGAAGAAGGATATGGAAAACATATCTATATTTCTAAACAAAATATTCAAGCTCTTGAAAAAAAACAAGATTTAACAAAAACAGAAAAACAAAAAATCCTACTTAAAATCTTTCTCTTACAAGCAGCAATTAACAAGCACTATAAAGAAATTAGAAAAATTTCGAATCATTTATATCATAAACCATTATTGTTAACACTCGTTAATTCTGTAAATACAGATGATTCTGATTTGGAATTGTTTTTCCAAGAAATCGAAAAAATTGCTTTAGGTAAAGTAGATCAAAATATTTTAAATATCGCTAAGCAAGAAATCATTAACGAACTTTCCTCCAAAGAAGCAAAGTTTGAGTTTGAAGAAAAACAAATCAACAATCGTTTATTAGAAATGATTCATCATATAAAATATTCTGATATATTAAATGATGTTTTTAATGCAAATACAAACGGAAAAATCGAAGTTTTAAAGATACCATCAAACAAAAAAGAGTTGATATTTAAACTTACCACATCAGATCGCCCATTTGCTTTGATGAAAATAGGTGATATCTCTGAATGGATAAAAAGCAAGCTTTTGGGATACGAAATTCTAGAAAAATTCGATAACGAAAGTATTTTTAAAAATATCAATAATAACGAAGATATTTCTATATTGATGGGGTCGCGTTCTTTTTACGAAGGATGGGATAGCAATAGACCCAACATAATTCTGTTTATCAACATCGGAAAAGGCACAGATGCAAAAAAATTTGTTCTTCAATCCATCGGTCGTGGAGTTCGAATTGAACCATTGCCAAATAAACGAAGAAGAGCAGTTTATCTTTACAATAATCAAGAAATCCATCATGATATTTTTGAAAAAATCAAAGATTCTATAGAACCGCTTGAAAGTTTATTTGTTTTAGGAACAAAAGCCGAAAACTTAAAAGAAGTAGTAGAAACATTAAAACAAGAAAAACCCGAAGTCTTACTTGGCGATCTGTTCGAAATAAACCCAAAAACCAAAGATAAAGAATTATTAATTCCAGTTTATCGCGATTCAGATAAAATCATCATAGAAGAAAAAGAAGTAGTTAAGTATCCCATACATCCAGAAGATTACGAAATAACCAAAAACTATTTTAACTACATTGGCGAAAAAATTACTTTATGTAAATTTGATTGCGATGTAAGAGTATTATCAAAACTAAAAGAAGGCTTTAATGGACATAAGAATGATTATTTTATAGAAACAAAAGAACATACAAAAATCAACAATCCAGAATTTTTATTACAAAACATATTAAGGCATTTTTCGAATAAAACCAAAGAGTTTGAATCCTTCAAAAAACTTCAAGAAGAGATTATTCATTTTAAACGAATCAATATCTCTGCAGAGAAGTTAAATTCATTGCGAGAAAAAATTGAAAAAGTAAAAAAAATTAAAGATAAAGATAAAATCGAACAAGAAATCGATGAACAATTTGATCAAGGAAAAATAACAAAAGAAGAATACAAAAAGAAAATAAAAGAAATGGAATCAGATTACCTTCAAGAAGCCGAAATTGTTTACAGTTATAACAAAAAACTAAAAATTAAATTTATTACAAATCATTACTATATACCTGTTGCTCTAACAGAATCAGAAAAAGTCGATTTTATTCAACATATTATAAAACACAAAAGCGAAATCAATTTTATCAACGAATTGGAAACTTATTTACAGCAAGAAGATAATTTCTTTAAACAATTCGATTGGTGGTTTTTCTCTAAAATTGACGAAACACTTGACGAAGTTTATATCCCCTATTATAATCCAAAGACAAATCGAATCGATAAATTCAAACCCGATTTTATCTTTTGGTTAAAAAAAGAGCATCAATATTACATCATTTTTGTTGACCCCAAAGGAACTGAACATAGCGATGGTTATCGAAAAATTGATGGATATTCAAGAATTTTCGAAATACAAAACGAAAATGGAACAATTAGTAAAGATTTATTATTTAATAATTTTAATGTAAAAACAAAACTATTTTTAAAAACCGAAAAGGATATTTCTTATATCCTAGAAAAATATAAAACTTATTGGTTTAACGATATTCCTAATTGGATAGATGAAATGAAAAATATTTTATAAATTAAAAAAATAATTCAACTAAATAAATAAATCCATAATAAATTATGCTATTTAAGAACGTTAGAATCATCCCAATTTTAGTGAATTCCCAAATAGAAATATGTTCTTTGTTTCTTTCTGCATTTTGAATAATGATAATATTACTTGCCGCTCCAAGAACAGTAAAGTTGCCTGCAATTGTGCTCGAAGCTGCAAGGGAAATCAATTGTGGAATGGTAGGATTACTTCCTAAAAATCCCAAAAACAATACTACCAATGGCACATTAGAAATAAACTGACTAACAACAATTCCTATTAAAAAAATAATTTCTAAAGAATGTATGTTTAATTTGTTCATATATCTCTGAAAGAAATTCGAATCCCAAACACTTTGCATTAAAATAAACATCGCAATAAAAAAAATGATGGTATACCAATCGATAGATTTTAAAATTTCCCAACGCCTATTAGAAAATAAAATAACTACAGAACTACTTATAATTGCAATATAAACAAGATCAAAATGCAAAGGTATTTTAAATATATAACTAAATATTTTTATAAAAATCATTATAATGATTATATATAAAGAAATTTTACTTAATTTTGCTAATTTATGATCTTTTATTTCTGGTTCTTTATGAATAATAGGTATAGAAGTAAAATATTCTTTATAGAATATTTTTATAATAATATATATCAAATATAAATTAATCATTGTAGGAATAAACAAATATTTAATAAAATTTATAAAAGGATCAATAAATGCTGAATTTGATGCAATAACCAAATTCTGGGGATTTCCGATAGGACTCATAACACTTCCAATAGTAATAGAATATGCTAAAGCTAATAGTAAAATTTTTGCAGGAATTTTATGATCTCGCGAAAATTGAATTACTATTATCGTTCCAATAATTGCAATTGTATCGTTCATTAAAATTGCAGAAAAAAAACCCATCAAATAAATAATGTATAGTAGTAATTTATCTGTACTATTTGCTTTATTAAAAAATCGATAAGCAATTTTACTAAGATAACCACTTTTATATAATGCTTCTCCTACAATAAACATTCCCACAAGAAAGAAAATAATTTCGTAATTGATAGATTCCCAAGCACGTCTTAAAGAAATCTGAAACGTAGCCATGGAAAGAAGTGCCCCCATAGACATGATCTGCCAAATCTTAAACTGAATACTACCCCATCGGCGAAACATAATTAAGAGAAAAACAGCTATCAAGATTATAACAGAAAATGGTATCATAAGAGACAGTTTTTTAAAATATCTTTAAATAAAAATATAAATTTTCTTTCGGTTATTATTCTAATGGATCAGAGATTTTAAGTTTAATTGTTTTAATCTATTAGTCTATGATTTCTTTTTAAGTCTAAAAAATTTTAAAAACATATCAAAATTTTTAATAAGAAATCTTTCAAAAAGTGTATATAATAAGTATGAGATCTCATAACTTTATTTCACACAAAAATGTCAAAACTACTGTTAATCTTACTCCATTCCATTATCAATATTTGATGTATTTAACTAATACAAGGTTTGAAGGAGACTTATCTTTAGCGATAAACTATCTATTAAAAAAATATTTAGTTTTTCTTTATCGTATAAGCATTTCCCAAACTAAAAGAAGCTTAACAGCAACGTATCAACCCAAAACAAAAGGATATAAGATAAAAACCATTCGTATTCAGACTACTTACTGGGGAAAATTATATGATTTAAGAAAGTTTTTAGGTTATTCGATAAGTTTTATTATTCGCATCATGTTAGACTGGGAGATGCAAGACCAACATATACCTGTTGCAGGACTTTTTGAATTACCCCATTTGAATCCAGAAGACCGAGAAGAACATGCTCGCATCCAGCATGGAGATAATTATGCTTTTAGGAACAGCATGCATCATGAGAATTTAGAGGTTTATGTTGAGTTTTCGTGTCCAGCAGCCTGATTTTGATATAATTTTGATTTAATCATAAATAATATTTATAAATATTTTTTTGTTGTTTTTCGAACTTTGTTTACAATACGAAAATGCATTGTACAATTTTATTAATCCAATTACAAAAAATATACTTATTATTTTATTAAATATTTTATGATATATTTTTATAAATATTCAAAATTTTTGTTGTATATAAAAAGAATATTCTCTTAAAGAATCTCCATTTTTGATATCGTTTATTACTTTGTAAGCATCTCCTGCATTAAAATAGGCAAGTTGGATCCTTATAGAAAAATTCACCCAAGGTTTATAAACGATTTTAACATTCCATTCTGAACCATAATAATTCGAAGGATTTTTAAAATTCATTCGATTAAAAAATTGATTGTAATCTATCACAGGAGTTTTATGGGTTTTATAAAGATAATATTGTGGCTCTACTAAAACCCCTTGTAAAAATTGATATTCAAACTTTATTCCTTGGGCAATCATCCCCGACAAAGTATCAATATTTATAATCGAATAACCTCCTGATGAATCTATACCTATTTCCGAAAACTGAAAAGCCCCATTGGCACTTTCATAATAATCCTTATTATAAAACGTGATTGTTCCATCGTGATTTAATCCCATTCTTCCTGTTGCTGTAGTTAAAACATACGAAATTTTTAATTCATTTAAAATTCGATAGGAAAATTCTATATTCCCTGCATAAGCATTTTTGGGATATTTTTTTCTGTTTCTTGGAAATGCATTATTTTGATTTTGTAAAAATTGATATACATCAGAAAAATATGTTTTTAAATAAGCTTCGTTTGGAATGATTTTTGTTTCGCTAAATAAATATCCTTGTTGATTTACAATATTTAAATAAATATTCCAATTTTTTTGCGTATATTGTTGATAAGTTCCAATCCAGTAAAATTGAAAGGTATCTTTTGGATTATCATATTTATCCTTTTCTATGGGATCTCTTTTATACACAAAATAAAATTGAGGCGTTAAAGTAGAAAATCTAAATATTTTATAAATAGTACTTATTAATTCTACATCTTTATAATTTTCGTCCGAAAAGCCATTAAAATCACTATCCTTAAAAGAATTATCTTGTAATTTAAAATATACAATTTCTAATTGGGAATTAATTTCTTTAAATTCTTTGCGTAATCTTACACCTGCTCCTGATGCAGCTAATACCAGACCATCTGGTGTACTGTATGGAAATATACCTACATCAATCCTAAACAAATAATTCTTATTAATCATTGATAATCGTAATTCTCTTGTTTCTACATTTGTTGCACCACTACCAGAACCACCACTTCCCGGCCCTACTAAATTTCTTTCTCTTCCAAAGGAAACATCTCCTACTTCTAATCCATAATAGACATCAACATTTGAACTTGGAGAAAATAGAAAATTCAATCGAAATCGAATTCTATGTTCATCTCTTTTTTCTTTGCATTTTGTATTGGGGATATTTGTAGGATTTAAATAATTTTCTATTGGATTGGGACAGACTTCTTTTGTTTGTTTTTCAAGTAGAATATCACGCGAAAGATAGAAACTACGAAATAAGATATCTCCATCGTAGACTAAGTTCTTCGATTTTTCTTGTGTATATAACGAACTTAAATAAAATCCTATTAAGACAATAATCAATCTTTTAAAAATCATTGAGTTAACCAATTTCTTGTTTCTAAATATTTTGTTATAATGGCTTTGAGTTTTCCATTATTTTCAATTTGTTTTATAAAGGTATTAATAAATAATAATAGTTCTATTTCGTCTGGTGGTACCATGATAGAAACATGTTCTTGTATATAAGTATCTAAGATTAAATGAAATCTTTCTTTTATAGTGGGATTTTGGATAGCGTAAGATTTGATTAAAATTAAATCCGAAATAAATAATTCATTTTCTCCATTTAAGACGGAATCTAAGGCATCCTGATTGGTTTTGTACACTATAATTTCGTGCCGTAAAAATTCTGGATTTTCCTGTAACAGTGTCTGATAAATTGTATTTTCTTTGATAGCAATTTTTAGTTTAGGTAATAGAACAATATCTCCTATATTTTGAATTTTTGTTTTTGGAAAATCAATTGCAAGTGATTCGCGCGGTAACTTCGCTTTATTTAATATTCCTGCTGGTGTAGTGATTAAATAAGGATTAGAAAAATTTACCGCTAAACTTCGATGTATGTCTGTCGAAACACCACCAAAGGATATATCTACCTGTTTATTGGAAGTCCAAAGAATAAGTTCATCAATATTTCCATATACCAATTTATAGTTAATTTCTAAGTATTTACACAGAAGTTGGATGATTTCTACATCGATCCCTGGATATTGGTCATTTTCTGTTGTATATGGTAGATGATTTTTTTGTACACCCACAACGATTTCTTTGTTTGTAAGAATTTTGTTTAATAATCCTTTACGATTTTTTATTGCGAGTTCTCTGTAATTTTGAGCATAAATATTTAGAGTAAAAAACAAAACTAACCCTATAAATCGATAAAATGACATATGAGGTATTTTTACACATTAAAATATAAGTCAAATCAATTTAAAAAAAGATTGCTATTATCAAATGAATAATAATTAGGTTCTTTAATGAAAGAATTTGTCTATCATGTTTCGGAAGAAGAAAAAATACCTTTGATAATAAACAAAATATTATCTAGTCCAGAAGATCAATTTGTAATTTTTTCCAAAGATAAAAAACCAATCATGAATCTTTTTGAGTACTGCAAAAAATACCATATTCCTTACGCACATCTTTATTCAGAAAATGCGAATTTAGCTTTTAAAAATTATAACGAAAAAAAAAGCAAAGTGTTTTTTATCAGTGATGATCTATTAGAAAAAAAGTCTTTTTTTATTCCATCAACCAATCAAATGATTCATTTTGATATTCCATCACATCCATTAATATACCAAAAAAGAAATCAATTGATCAAAAATATTCATTCCATTAGGTTGATTCATATTTATTGTATTCCCAACGAAATTCAAGACCTAAAAGCCATCGAGGTTTATTTCGAAAAAAAAATTTCCTTAGGTAAGGTTTTACATAAGGATCTAAAACTACCACCATTAGAATCTATTGTAAAAAAATCTACCAAAAAGTCCATTACTAAAAAGTCATCAAGAAAGTCATCAAGGAAACAACCACAAGCAAGATATCCCAAAGAAACTGCAAAACAAGAAGAACAAGAATCTTTATGGTCTAAGATTAAATCTTGGTTTAGAAAGCTATGGAGTAAACCGAAAAAAAATCTCTAACGGAGAGATAATTTTAAAATAGATTCTTTTTTGATTTTCTTCTTTCCGAATGGTATATGCATACAATTTGATCCAATTTTCTCCATCGGATTCTAAATAAGAAAGGTTATATTCTTGGTTAAATTTATCATAAATTTTGAATATTTCTTTTTTTCCGTGAATTTCCGTAAATACAACATAAAATCCCTTTCGTTTTGGTAGTATTTCGAACAGAGAAATTTCTTCGAAAAAATTTCTATCTAAAAGTATTTCTTTTTTAATTGTATAGGGTTTATTGCTACATTCCAAATAAAAATTATAAAGATATTTTAGTGGATCTCGAACTTCGCAAATATAATATACAGTTTGAGATTGAACTGGTACATAAATCACTTCGGAAAAATTTGCATCCACATCCTTTCGCCAAAAGGCTCTTCTTTCTGGATCGATTCGATTTAAAAGTTCTATTTGTCTTTGTTTATTAGATTCTAAATTTTTTAAATAAGAAAATTTGTATTCATGAAATTGATTTTCTTCTTTGATAACAAAATCTTTAAAAGAAAGTATAAATTGTTTGTTATTTAAGTATAATTGGTAATCTTTTTTGTATTGTTCTTCTTCTAATATGATTTGTTTTTTAAGAGAAATTAGAGAATCTTTTTCTTCTTCTGTGGGTTTAATTGGCACTATTTCTTCTGGTTTAGTTGTATTTTCCGGTAGTGTTTCTTCTGGCTTAGAAATGTTCTCTGTTTCTATTGTATTTTCTGTTTTGTTAATTTGTTCAGAAACAATATTTTGATCGTTTTTTACCACATCATTTTTTTTTGTTTGTTGTGTTTGATTTTGTATTTTTGCATTAGTTTGACAACTAATTAAAAATATTATAAATATTATTATAAAATTTTTTATATTAATCATAATAACCATTTTCTATCAATACTTTTTGAGCTCTTTGAACTAAAAAAGAATTTTTGTTTAAGTTTACGATCAATTTTCTTAATTCAAACAAATTATTCTTTGTAGGATTTTTTTCTGTTTTTATGAGCAAAACAAAAAGTTTTTGCATTGGATCATTAGGAAGATAATAGATATATTCGGATAATTCGTATACAATTTCTTCGTAGCCCGCCCTATACAACGAATACAAAGCTAATGCAAGTTCTTTTTCGTAATCTCTCGATGTAGTAGAATAATTTGCAGATAAGAAAAAATATGGAATAGAATCCAAAATATTTTGTTCTCTTTTAATTTTACCAATTAAGTAGAGAATATTTTCTTTATATGCATAAGAAAGCTGATAGGATTCATTTGTACTCAATTCGTAAAGAATTTGTTCTGCTTGTTCATATCGGTTATTTTCTATTAGATAGTTTGCCAAAAATAGTTTAGAGTCTATATTACTATTGGTATCCGCAAAAGCTAATTCTTCTATATATTGATTTTGATTTTTTTCTAAATAGAAATCCAAAATTTCTTTTTTAACAAAAGGACTCGCACTACGATAAATTATTTTTAAAGTGCTTAAATCGTTTTCTTGAATTGCTTTATAAAGATTTAAAAATTCTTCTTTCGAAAGTTTGGTATAATATTGTACATCTTCATAAAATTTATTTTCTAAGTTTGATCTATTTGGAATTTGATTTAATATACTCCAAGCTAATATATACTTTTTTTTACCTTTATAAATAAAATATAAACGCCATAAAGCTGTTTTTCTTAAATCTGCATCTAATCCTTCTTTTAGAGCTATA
>Ga0197142_1004436_pt1 | contig 11354 bp, 13 predicted proteins | sample GBS60_MetaG_FD_148614 | JGI IMG/M metagenome (GOLD analysis project Ga0197142, IMG submission 148614) | Sediment microbial communities from Great Boiling Springs, Gerlach, Nevada, United States - GBS 60_MetaG | ecosystem: Environmental > Aquatic > Thermal springs > Hot (42-90C) > Sediment... | reverse complement strand
CCCTACTACTACTACTATTAGTAGTAGTATGATCATTCATGGATGCTAATGCTTTAATTAATTAAGTATCCTATCCCATACACCTTCCTTCCTTCCTCTTGCCACCTCTCAATTAATTATAGTTATTTGATGAACTTTTGAGCTTGTTTACCTATTAGTATAGCTCGTCTGATCCGAATGCTCCTTCCCTATCTCCTAGCATAGGAAGTACACATGTTCATGGTTATTCCATCTAATCTATCATACCAATCGGGATCAAGAGTTGATCAAGTGACTATAATTAAGCCTCTTCCAACATCTCTTGTATGAGCCATACTCTAAAGGTATATCCATCCATCTACCGTGATAAGAAGATAGAGTATACCATTGATTGATTGATTGATACTCTTCCTATCATCTGCTCTAGGTCTACCAACCTTTAGCCTTAGGAGACAGTAAATGTCTGATGATCTCTACTAAGCTCATGGAACTCCATAAGAAGATGTACTCTAAACAAGTTTAAATAGTTTAGAGATGAGTTCAAAAATAATTTTATAACGCATGTCCTAAGAACACTTGATAGAATTGAGTAGGGATGCGGTAAAGCATAAGGGTCATGACGTAGTGTGTCTAAGGTGTAACCTACTAGCAAGAGATTTCATAGATTACGAACTTGCGTTAAAGAGTAGAAGGCCATTGCTTTACGCTAAGAATAAATGTCTATGTCTCTATACAGATGAATTCTACTGCAACGATTGTAAAGAAACAATAGTTATGATAGTTGATAATAAATAAGTCAATATGATTGGGTATTGTATAATAAAATGGTTTAGTATATTTTATTGGCTCTGTTAACTTAAGAGTAAGTTATACTATGCTATCAGTACGTAATTAATAGAACCCCACATATTCAAGATATATACCATATACCTTTACTATTCAGCAAGGGGCTTAAGTAAGGTTAGCATCTAGATGGTTAGAGCCATTGATAAAGAATGCATGTAGCTATAGGAATATTACAGTGTATAGATATCAATGAATTTACTATAGATAGAGAGAAGGAGAGAAGGATAAGATGCATAATGATAGATGAAACTATTATAGCTGTAAATAAGAGATACTGGTTATGGGTAGCATATATATGAACCTTACATAAATAAGTATATATTAATGAATACTTCTAAGGATAGAACCACATTAAGATGTTATTATTTCATAAAGCTGAGGAGATTGTATGGTAACAGATATATCATATGTACAGATGGAGCTGATTATTATTACCATCAAGCATGTAGATGGTTAAGGATCAAACATCATCATGTGTATGATCGAGAAGATAAGAATGTGATGGAGAGATCTATACAGTGCATAAATAAAGAAGGATAGAACTGAATGCTTTGATGATTTATAACTTTCCAAAGATAGCTACAATGGCTCTGTTAACTTAAGGACTGAAGTAAGGGTGTATGGTATGCTAGAGATAACGTTAAGTTAACAGAGCCGCTACAATAGAGAGCATGTCAATAAGAACCGGTTCAGAGCATTCATGAATGAATGACATACCTTAATGTTAAGATTGATCTAAGTTCATAATTAATAAAACTTATGGATTGTAGTTAAGTTAACAGAGCCCAGCGGAGCGACTAAAAGTATTAATAGTAGTTTAACAAAGATAAAAGTATGATAGGATATAATAAACAGGTGAATCAGAGTATAAATAGGCAACTTATTAGGAATGCAGGGGTTTACTATGTTTGCTACGAGTTGAGCAAGCGCGGATGGAATGCCATACATACGTCAAAGAACTCAAAGGGTATAGATATAGTGATATATCGCAAGGAAGGGAGGGAGGCGCATACTATAAAGGTAAAGAGCTCCTCAAGCTATGGTAGATTCAACGTACTCTTTGGCGAGAAACCAATGAATCTACTCGCAGAGTACGTTATCATAGTAAAGGATGTGATTAGTACACCAGAGGTCTACATACTTGATAGTAATACGGTCAGAAGAGTATTGGATAGTGAGATTGTTATGGAAGGACTTACCAGCAGCATACTCAAGGGCTCAAGGCAAGGTTACTTCCTACCTTATGAGGTATATAAAGACTTCAAGGATAGATGGGACTTGATAGGAGAATGAATATACTCCGTATTTTTTCTTCGACAACGGGGGCGGGACATTGTGACTTGATAGGAGAATAATATACTCCAACTATCATTACAGACCATATCGCATAAATAATATGTATATCATAATAGGTATCTAATCATCTGCATCTAGATGATCGTTTAAATCAGTCCGTAATTCTTAGCCGTACCCCGAGTTACCATACCCTACAATTGAATAGAGATCATGTAAATTAAATAAAGTTACCTTATACATCAAGTATCCAGTCTAAATAATTACAGATACAAGGGATAATCATATCCTCCTTGCCAATAGCATTATACCGATTATACTTGCTGCTACAACAAAGCCTATCTGTCCAAGCATAGGATAACTCTGTATAACTATAGCCGAACTTATCAGTAGCGAGGCTGTTATTATACTACTTGCTATTATAGTTGTATTAGAGCCTTTGTGTGCACCACTGTTCATCAGACCCCTCTCAAGGTAATCCTTGAGCATAGGGGCAACAGATATGTAGTCCCTAGCACTCTTGAATATATCCTCTACTGCATTCTTTATCTCTTCTATATACGCATCTCTAACCAATCCCTCCTCTTGGAGTAGAGATGATAGTACTTTCATGAACTGAAAGTCCACCTTCAATGCTAAGTATATACCTTCTAGCAGAGTTGCCATACGTATATACAATGCTAACTGCTTAGGTAACCTGAACGGGAATCTGCTCATCGTCTTGTTTGCTAGTTCCATCAGTGCCTTAACCTCCATCTCATCAACCTTCTTACCATACATGCTCTCTATGGCAAGTGCCAATCCTCTCTCTATTACATATCTATTAGCCTCTGGCGATAGCGCGCCCAGTGAATATAGTATGTTAACTGCTCTGTACGGGTCCTTCTCTATCAATGCTAGATAGAGTCTTATAAGCTTCATCCTTGTAGAGTCATCTAAACTCCCTACCATGCCGAAGTCATATAAGATGATTCTGCCATCTGGCTTGACTGCTATATTACCAGGATGAGGATCAGCATGGAATATATCATGTTTAAGGAGCATCTTAAAGAAGAGCCTATGAAGCCTCATAACCAGTCTCCTCCTATCTATATTGTTACTATCAAGCGAGGCGAGATCTGTGATCTTTATACCTGGTATATACTCTAGAGTCAGTACCCTAGATGTACTCATCTCCTCTATAACATCTGGTATAATAACATAAGGTTCGTCTCTAAGGTTACGCTTTATCCTCTTAAGGTTACTAGCCTCTACAGTGTAGTCCATCTCCTCCCTTATACTCTCTACGAACTGTGCAAATATAGACTCCAGTGAGAATGCTATATTAGGATCTATGAACCTTATAGCATAAGGCAACAATACCTTTATAGCCTTGAGGTCCCTCTCCACTACATAATGTATATTTGGTCTGAGTACCTTAACTATAACCTCCCTGCCCTTATACCTTGCTCTATATACTTGTCCTAGACTTGCACCAGATATACAGTTGGCATCGAACTGGTCGAATAGTTCATCTATATCCTTACCAAGTTCAGACTCGATTATACCTCTGACCTCCTTGAACCCTGCAGGGGGTACATCATCCTGTAGTTTAGAGAACTCCTCCAGGTATGGTTGAGGGAGCAGATCAGGTCTGCTTGATAACCACTGTCCTAACTTTATGAACACAGGTCCTAGGGCTATGAATGTATTTACTGCCTTATAGGCATTCCTCCTCATCCTTGCTACGTCACAGCCCTTACCTTCCTTCCTTATCCACTCCCTTCTATCACGTCTGAACCTAACTATCAACGGGGCCAGCTTTACTACTAGTATCAGGGACCTCTTCTTTATACCCATAGTACTCTATGCTTTATCCATTTTATTATCCTGTAGAGGGTGTAACCTGAGAGTAATGCTAGTAATACTGAGAGTACGATGCTATTACAGCTGTCATGATACCTGTCCTTCCCCCGACTCTTCAGCATCATACCATTCCTTCTGCCAAAGCCAATATACAAGCCTACAACAGAGCCTATCAGTACCTCTGGTGCATCGAATATAAGATGTAGGAGCGGGTCCTTCCTGGGATCAAAGATATCACTATGAACGATATACTTATCCTTGTACTCTCTTATATGCAGATTCCCATACCTGTACTGTCTTATAGCGCCTTCAGGGTCCCCTAGAATACTCTCCTCTGCACCATCAAGCATTATAGGTCTAACATCCTTGGGTACCTCTATCTCCATCCATTACTAATTCAGTTCCAAAATAATATAATTCTTAGCTCAGTTTAATATAACCTTAAACACACGATATCGTAGTGTCTTATCTCAGATTAAATTAAATTAAATATAGTACAAAAATAGATTGAGATGATCAATGGTTACTCTCCTATGATCTGAAAGAGTACCTCCCTCTCCCTGCTCCTTATATCCAGCTCTACAAGTACCACCTGCTGCCATCTACCTAGTACTACTCTACCATCCACGAATGGTATGCTTATGCTCTGTCCTATCAACGAGGCTCTGATATGTGAATGCCCATTACCATCATGCCATGTCTTCTCATGCTCATACTCTAAACCTTTTGGTGCTATCCTCTCGAGTGTATTGGGGAGATCCTTCAGGAGACCAGGCTCATACTCTATCGTAGTTAAGGCAGCAGTCGATGCAGGTACGAATGCTGTTACTATACCTGCTCTTAACCCACTATGCCTTACAGTATCCGCTATGAACTCAGTTATATCCACTATATCCCCCTCGCCCTTGGTCCTCAGCCTTATGCTCTTGCTTACCACTGGCATATCATAATACCATCATACTCTGCCATTAATACTGATTACTCATCAATCAAATCTTTATATGAATGAACCGATACTAAGCATACATGCGCTCAGATTATGTGTACAAGGGCAGAGTGATATCTCTAAGGGTTGATAGTTTGGATGAAGGAAGGATAAGGGAGATCGTAGAGCATAGGGGCTCAGTAGCAGTACTCCCACTGCTAGACGAATATACTCTTATACTGGAGAAGCAGTACAGATACGCCATAGGCAAGTACCTACTCGAGATACCTGCAGGTATGGTAGAAGAGGGTGAGAGTATAGAGGAGGCTGCTTTAAGAGAACTAGCTGAGGAGACGGGGTATGGAGCATCCAGGCTAGAATACATGGGCAAGTGCTATATGACACCAGGCTACTGCACCGAGGTCATACACTTCTTCGTAGCAAGAGATCTGAATAGGGTAGATGGGTATAAGAAGGAAGATGATGAGGATATAGAACTCATTACCATGGGCATAGATGAGGCCATATCAAAGATAATCGATAATGGTATAGAGGATGCTAAGAGTGCTTATGCATTGCTACTACTCTATACACTAAGGCATAAGAGAGGCACTACTCAATTCCCCTAACGATGTAGTCTCCCTATATGTGACAGTAACGCTATCACCTATCTCATGGTTCATACATTCATTTACATTTATGAGTCTATGCGAATAGGTCTCTACTACACATGAATTACCATTCACACTCACAACCCTGCCGCTCTCATCGACTACACTCTTAACCCATGGGAGATTAGGCACCATAGCAACCAACGCTAATGTTATCACTGCCCCTATGAAGAGCGGGAACAACCATCTGGAGTACCACCAACCCTCTTCCTCTTCCCTCATAGAGTATGAACAGATGAAGTTGTAAATAAATCTTTATGTATAATGACCTCTATCTCATAATTAATTAATACACAAATGGCCATTCATTGATAAATTATTTCGTGTTGTAGATATAATTCTATAGTTATATCCTCCTTCTTAATACATAACTTATACCATCTACAATGAATACAAAGATCATTACCACTATGAAGAATGTGAATGCAGCGGAGTAGTTGAGTATGTTTATGTACTGTGTTATGTAGTAACCTATTCCACCAGCACCAACAATACCCAGTACTGCTGCGGTCCTGAGGTTGTACTCGAACATGAACATTATATGACTCACTATCTGCTTCTCACTATGTTTGAGTAACGCCTTCGCTAGTACCATCCATGGTAATGCTAAAGAGTGCAGAGCCTCATAATGCTCCTTGTTCACATTCTCAAAGGTCTCATAGAAGAACTTGGAGAGGTATCCTGATGTGTATACTGCTAGCGCCAGAGCACCTGCCTTGGTACCAGGCCCGAACATTATAACGAATAGTATGCCCCAGAATATAGCAGGTACAGTCCTTAGTATATTCGCTATACCTCTTACTATCACTGATATCCATCTGGATGTTATACCATGTGCAGATAGAGATGCTATAGGATACGCTATCAATGCGCCTACTACTGTACCGAATGCTGCCATGAGCATAGTCTCACCTACAGCATGCAATGCATCTGGTATAAGGTCCTGTTCTATGTAGAGATCAGATACGAACTTGGATAGATTAGAGGTTGCCTTGGTTATAGCATCTATATCGAGTATTCCAAGGAAGTACGAGAGTATCAGTGCCATGGATATTAGAATCCATATGTTCATGTACGCTCACTCATACTACCATACTACCACACCCTCTCGAGTAAACCATTGCCAAGGTAGTAAGCCTCATCCATGTACTCCTCTGCAAGCCTCTTGTTATGTATTACAACTATCGCAGTAGTGCCTCTACCTGTAAGTCCTTTGATCAGATGTATTATAGATCTAGCGTTATCATCATCCAGGTTAGATACAGGCTCATCTGCAAGTATTATACTGGCCCTCTGCATCAAAGCTCTTGCTATCGCTACACGCTGCATCTCCCCTCCACTCAGCCTATTGATCTTACGCTTAGCTTTATCATCTAATCCTAGGCTCTTCAGTATCTCCATAGCCTCATCTACATATTCACTCTTCCAGAGGCCTAGTGATGCCCTCAAAGGATTATCAGCAGCCTTAGAGAGCATAACGTTCTCCAGTACACTCATATTGTATACAAGGCCTAGGCTCTGCGGTATATATGATATCCTTCTTCTGATCCCGTTCATATGACCATTGTATATATTCACACCTAATACTCTCACCTCTCCTCTCAATGGTCTTATGGAGCCGTTTATTATCCTGAGGAGTGTACTCTTACCAGAGCCGCTCTTACCTAATATCGCTACACACTTGCCTATCTTAACATTGAGATCAATACCCTCAAATAAAGGAGTGGAGTTATAGGCGTATTTCAAACCTTTAGTCTCTACAGCATACTCATACATAATAATACTCTCCTTCTCAGATATCATATCCTTATCACATTATCTAATCCAGTATCTCTTAACGCATCTATCACTGGTTCAAGATGATCCTCTGCCTTTTTCACACCGAACTTGACGAATATAGCACTGACGAACTTCTGTACCTTCTCAGGCTCCTTATTAAGGTCCTTCAATGCATACCATAACTTCTTCTTAACATCTTTAGGTAGAGCATTGGATATCAGTACTACGTGTGATGGATTGGGACCATTTTCCTCTATTATCTTACTATTCTCTAATGCTTCCTTGTATAATTTTGCTGGTACATCACCTGCTGTCACTGTAACATCAACCCTGCCTTGCTTCAACGCCTCCCAGCACTGTGCATACCCTCCAGCGAATATAACCTCACTGAAGTACTGATTAGGTAACTCTATGGGCTTCTTCTTATCATCTATAGGATTTATGTAACCCTTCTTTACCATAGTATGCATCGGCATTATGAACCCTGATACACTGGTCTCACTTGGGAAGCATGCTCTCTTATCCTTCAGATCATCTAGGGTGTTGTATGGAGAGTCCTTTGGCACTATGAAGTATGAGTAGTAGTAACTCAGTACCTTTGGCTCATCGCCTATGAATATACTCCTCCTCTCTACTATCGGTGGCTTCATTACATCAGCGTTCTTCATTATCATGGCTCCTACCAATGAGCCTACACCCAATGCAACATGTGCGTGCCCAAACCTCATGCTCTCTACTATTGCAGCATTACTATCTGGGTAGAGTATCTCAACATCCATGTTAAGCCTAGACTCAAAGAATCTCTCAAGTTCTGCAGCCTCTGTAGTAACTCTATCCTTCGGTATAGGCTGGATCACTATAACGAGTTTATTGATTCTCTGAGCTTCTACTTGAGTGCTCATACCTGCTGCAAATATACCTGCTACGAGTATTACTGTAGAGGCTATAGCACCTATCTCTCTCATGTACTTCATTAGGCTAGACTAATTAGGTTAACCTATTTAAACATTGTTATAACGTTGTTATAAACTATAAAACCAGATCTATCTAAAGCACCATTGATGTATGATACTCTTAATGGTCTACTCATCATGTAGTAATCTATCTATACAGTTCATGATACTTACCTCTACGTCATCTATAACCTTGTATATGAGTGTAGCAGGTATACTCTTGAATAAACCATGCGTCTCTATATCTGCCTCTACTGCTAGCACTGTAGAATTATTTGATCGCTCCAGTCTAATACGCATATTTATCTCGAATGAGGAGCCTATAGAGGAGCCCTTTGTATGTATGGTTAGATGTTCATTCTCCTTCATCTCACTGATACTAGACTCTAACCTGAACTTACCCTTGATGAACGATAACCTTGGCTTCACTCTAGCCTTGAATCCATGATCATGCAGTATTATACCCTCAACATCTGGTATGCACGATGATATCTTCTGCACATCAGTTAGCACTAACCATACCCTCTCTATACTAGAATCGAGCGTATATTCCCTTTTAAGATTGATCATAATTTTATATCCTTATCTTTCTATAATAATCTATGGATAAGCATGTAATCGAGGATGTAGATGGGTTCTGTAAAGAGTTAAGGCCCATAGAGGACCTATGTTACCTTGAGCGTAGGTACAACGATCAACTCGTACCATTAGCAAGGAAGTACAGATTACTAGGCATGCATATACCAAAGGAGTTAGGTGGGAGAGGAGCAGATGAGTATACATACGCAAGGTCATTGGTGAGGATAGGTATGGAGGGGAGTGGTATAAGGTCATTCTTCTCAGCTCATAGCTCGTTAGCACAGAGTACGCTTCTAAGGTACGGGAATGATAAACAGTACGAGGATTACCTGAAGCCATCTGTCAGAGGAGAGAAGGTACTCGCCTTTGCTCTAACCGAGCCTGATGCTGGTAGCAATCCACTGGATATGCGTGCCACTGCTAGACTCGACGGGGATTGCTATATCCTGAATGGTACGAAGTATCTTATAACCAATGCTACCATAGCAGATGCCATAATAGTATTCGCCAAGACTGATAACAACAGGATAAGCGCATTCATAATAGATATGGATAAGAGTGTAGAGAGGGAGGAGCTTACAGCGAAGATGGGCACACCAACCACAGATACAGGTATGTTTGAGTTAAGTGACTACAGAGTAGCAAGGGAGAATCTCATAGGCAAGGAAGGTGAAGGATGGGATATAGCAAAGGAGGCCCTGATGAACGGTAGGTTAAGCGTAGCTGCTGGCTGTGTGGGCAGCATAAGGGACTGCCTGGCTGAGGTTATTAGATATGCTAAAGAGAGGGTACAGTACGGCAAGCCTATAGCCAAGCACCAGCTAATACAGGAGCATATAGCAACTATGAGAGTTAACTTGAGTGCATCTACTACCATGCTAACTAGAGCAGTAGCACTCAAGGAGAGGTGGGAGAGGGATAGGGATAACAAGAACCTCAAGAAGATAGCAGATAGAGCTATAGCAGAGGCCAAGCTATTCTGTAGCAGTGCAGCTTACGATGCCTCAGATAGGGCTGTACAGATATTCGGTGGAAGAGGATGGTCATACCTATACAGGGTAGGCAGACACTTTGTAGATAATAGAGTATGTAGGATATATGAGGGTACAGATGAGATACTCAAGTTAAAGATAGCCAGTAGCATACTAGGTAAGGAGTTCAGAGCCTACAGTTAATTGATCAGTACATATTTTTATATAATAGTACCATTGCAAGGCTAGGTATGGGTAGGAGGTTTGAACTACAGGGGAGCAGGGAGCATTACCCTCCATCGAAGGTATTCACTGTGAAGCATATAAGACTGTACATAAGACCAGACTTCGATAAAGCGAGTATAGAATGCAAGGAAGATATAATCATTGTAAGTAATAGGAATGCTCTATCAACTGTAATACTGGACGCATCTGAGTTGAATATCAAGAGTGTAGTTATGAATGAATATGCATTGAACTTCAGATACATGGACGATAAGTTAAGGATAGAACTACCCCATCCTATAAATGAGGGAGAGGAGTTCATAGTAAGTATAGAGTATGAGGCTAAACCAAAGAAAGGTCTGTACTTCATAAAGCCTGATGAGTATTACCCTAAGCGTAGACTCCAACTCTGGACACAGGGAGAGAGCGAGTACTCGAAGCACTGGTTTGTATGCTTTGATCATCCTGATATGAGGTTCACACACGAGATGATAGTGGAGGTACCTAGGGATATGATAGCTGTGTCTAATGGCAGGCTAATCACTGTCAAGGATAACGGGAGTAGTAAGGTCTACCATTGGAGTGAAGATTGCGTGCATCCAGCATACCTAACCTCATTGGTTGTAGGTATGTTCGAGGAGATAAGGGAGGAGTATAATGGCATAGAACTGATCTACTATGTGCCAAGTGATATGCTCGAGTATGTGGAGCTATCATTCAAGAATACCAAGGATATGATGAGGTTCTTTGAGGAGTACACTGGGGTAAGATACCCATACAGCAAGTATGCTCAGATCACAGTAGATGAGTTCATCTATGGTGGTATGGAGAATATAAACGCAACAACATTAACCATAGATACTCTACACGATAAGAGGGCGCATATAGACTTTACAAGTGATCACTTGGTTGCACATGAGCTTGCACATCAGTGGTTCGGCGATCTAGTTACATGCAGGGATTGGCAGCATATATGGCTGAATGAGTCATTCGCAACCTACTTCGAGGCTTTATACTGGCTACACTCAAGGGGAGAGGACGAGTTCAATTACTACATAATGCAGTATGCAGAGGAGTACTTCGACGAGGTATCTAAGCGCTACTCTAGGCCTATAGTCACTAACGTGTATAAATATCCAGATGATCTATTCGATAGACATGCTTATGAGAAGGGTGCATGTGTACTCCATATGCTAAGATCACTGCTTGGAGATACGATGTTCAGAAGGGCAGTCAAGAGGTACCTTGAGAGGTTCAGGTTCAGTAGCGCTGAGACTGAAGAGTTCAG
>Ga0197142_1004435_pt1 | contig 11356 bp, 8 predicted proteins | sample GBS60_MetaG_FD_148614 | JGI IMG/M metagenome (GOLD analysis project Ga0197142, IMG submission 148614) | Sediment microbial communities from Great Boiling Springs, Gerlach, Nevada, United States - GBS 60_MetaG | ecosystem: Environmental > Aquatic > Thermal springs > Hot (42-90C) > Sediment... | reverse complement strand
GTGAACAGCCCTGCGACGACCACCTGCTCGATTTCCGCGCCCGAAAAGCCCTCGGTTGCCGCCGCCAGCCGTCGGAGGTCGTAGTGCTGCGAGTCGCGCCCACGCTTGCGCAGGTGAATCGCGAAAATCTGCTCACGCTCTTGGGCGGTCGGCAGGTCGATAAAAAAGATTTCGTCGAAGCGTCCTTTGCGCAGCAGTTCGGGGGGCAGCTGCGAGACATCGTTGGCAGTGGCGACCACGAACACGGGCGCGCGCTTATCTTGCATCCAGGTCAGGAAGGTGGCGAACACGCGGGCGGTCGTGCCCGAATCCGAAATGCCCGACCCCTGCACGCCCGCGAAACCCTTTTCCAACTCGTCGATCCACAGGATGCACGGCGCGACCGCCTCGGCGGTGCGGATAGCAGCGCGCATGTTGGCTTCCGAAGCGCCGACGAGGCTGCCAAACACGCGCCCGACATCGAGGCGCAGCATCGGCAGGTTCCATAAGTTAGCGATGGCTTTCGCGCTCAGGCTCTTGCCTGTGCCCTGCACGCCGAGCAGCAGCACGCCTTTGGGCGCGGGCAGCCCGAACGCGCGCGCCTCCTGGCTCAGTGCAGCGCGCCGCTTGCGCAGCCACTCCTTCAGCAAGTCCAATCCGCCGACATCCTGCATCGTCTCGCGGGCATCATAATATTCCAGCACGCCCGACTTGCGCACAATTTGCTTTTTCTCGCTCAAAATCGCGTCCACGCGTAGCGACTTATGTTCCACAATTGAGCGGGCGCACACATTTTCGATTTCGTCCATCGTTAGTCCCTGCGCCGCGCTCACCAGTTCGTCGAGTTCCTGCGGGGTGAGATCTGTGCGTACTTCGGGTTGACTTGCTTTCAGCACCAGCAGGATCTCCTGAATCTTGTGGGCGATTTCGTCGCGGCTGGGCAGGGGCATCTCCAGCACGGTGATCTGCTTTTCCAGCTCAGGAGGCAGTTTGAGGATGGGCGCAAGGAAGATGACGGTGCGTCGGGCGCGTTGCAGGCGCGGGTAGAGGTCGCGCAGCAGGCGGATGACCCGCGTGTCCGAGAGGTAGGGGTGGAAGTCTTTGAGTACGACCAGCGCGTCGTCATGCAGGCGCAGCAGTTGGGCAATCGCTTCCAGTTCGGGCGCGAGGGGTCGGCTGGCGGCAGCTTCGGTGGGCGCGGGAATCGGCGGTTCGTAGCCGCGCGTAAGCGTCCACACATACAGCCGCTTGCCTCGTTCCTGCGCCAGCCGCTTGATGGTCTCCTCCGCGCGCGCCTCCTCCGCCGTCTGCAGGTAAATCAGAGGATAGCACGCGCGTACTAACACGCCCAGCTCCCGCTCGAATTCGGTCATCGCCTTTACTATACCCATCAAGAGCCTCGGCGCGTGCGTCAATCCGTGCGGGAGCGTTTTCGGGCGCGGGTTTGGAGTGGTTGTAAGTGCCTATGCGTAGAGATTTAAACATCGCCCCCCGCCCCAACCCTCCTCGCGGGCGGGGAGGGAGCCGCGACTCCTCCCCCGTTCACGGGGGGTTGGGAGGAGGGCATGAGGATACACTTTCAGAAGCCTTCCACTTGCTTGCGGAATTGAATAAAACTCTCGCGCGCCATCTGTTCCCACATTTGCCGCACGGCGTACAAGCCCTGCATCGCGACCTCGAAGTTCTCGGAGAGGCGGCGGAACATCGGGGCTTCCTCGCGCCATTCGCCGATGTCAAACAGCGACACCAGCCGATACGACTCCTTGCCCTGCTTCACATAGTCGATCAGGTGGTCTTTGCGCAGGGAGGCGCGCAGACGCGGCAGCGCTTCGGGGTAGACACCCGTCCAAAACAGCGTGAAGTCGCCGATGTGCCGATGCACCTCGCGCTCCTGATAAAACGACTGCGCGCCCAGCCGCACATCGGCGTAATATAGCATCTCGGCGACCTCCTGTAGCGGGCGACCCTTCAAATCGCGCAGTCGGTAGAGGCTGTCGATGTGCGCGAACTCGGTCAGCAGGCGCGTGAGATAGCGCATCACCTGCCGATCGTCCCAGCGCAGCGACAGTGCGAACGCCCGCTCCACCAGTTCCCCAAACAGTTCCTGCAACGATAGGTCTCGCCGTAGCATCGTCAAGCCACCTCTTAATTAAGATATTCCACATCGGCGCGGGAGTTCCCCAGGCGCACGCGCCATGCGGTGCAGCGCGAGCGTGCTTTGCGAGGCGCAAATCGGCAGCCCAATTAGCAAGAAAGGCGCAACCGGCGCACAGCACGCCAGCAGGCTGTAGGCGCTTGCCTGCAGCGTCGCGCGTGGAGTCAGCACAGGCGCGCCGCCCCCTGAATGGGTCAACTGGTCGCGTATGGCGGCAGGCGCGGCAATCAGCCACGCACACGACCACAGCGCCAAGTATGTGATCTGCGTCGCCAGCCCGAAGCTCGCCCCGAAGATGAGCCATTGGAGCCATCCCATCCCCCATGCTCCTGCGCCCACCCGTACGAAGCCAAGCGTCCATCCCATCAGCCCGCCCCCAAACACCGCCAGCAGCACGCGCAACTGCTGATACCACGCGCCGTACACCCAGCCCCAGAAAATCTGGTTCGGCGTCAGCCCCGCGAGGAACGCGCTGGTCAACTCGCCCGAGTCGAGCCAGCGGCGCACGCGCTTCGCCGTCGCATAGTACCCCCACAGCCAGAGAAACAGCCCTAACGGTATCAGGAGGATGATCATCTCAAAGCCTCTGCCGACCACACTGACAAGTGTAGCGACGAAAGTCGCAGCGCCGACAAGTAGCGCGAACGGTGGGTGGCGTTCAGCAATCGTCAGGCGCGTGATGGGGTTTGTGGTGTTGCGCTGCACGAGCCAGTCCAGCAGGGGGTACAGCAGCGGCAGCGCAAGCCAGCCCCACGCGGGGTGCAGTCGCTTCGTCGGCTGGGTCGCTCGTGCCGTAAGCGTCATTAGCGTTAGCACGCCCAGCACCAGCGCGTAGCGTGCGACAGGCAGCACGAGGCACACCCACAACGGCGGCTGCGCCCTAATCCCCGTTGTCGCCCACGCATCGGACGCCAACACCAGCGCGTAGGTGGGGCTGAGCGCGCCGATGACGAAGTGGAACGGCTCAATCCAGAACACGACTGCAGGCGCGACGCCCAGCAGCAGCGCGAGGTACGCCCCCGTGCGCGTGCGGCTGTGCGCCCGCTGCAACTGCCCGCGCGTCAACGCGCCAGCCAGCCACTCCACAACCGTCAGCCACACCAGCACCCCCCAGAACGCCGCCGACCCCATCGGCAAGCCACCAACCGCGACCGCTCCGACCGCCAACAGCACGCTCATCAGGCGCAACAGTCCCGTCTCCAGCAGGTGTGCCCGCAGCGGCTGCACAATCGGCTCCGCTTGGCGGCGCAGGGTCAGCAGCAGCAGGCTGAGGTAGCCGACCGCAGCGAACAGCGCGCTGACGCCCAACTGGGTGCGTGCCGCGCCCGCCGCCGAGAGGGTCTGCTCACACCACTGCCCAAACAGCGCACCTGCCGCCGCCATCAGCGCCACGCTGGGCAGCAGGTACGCCCAACGCCCCAACCCCGACGGTGCGTTCACCCAGCGCGCCAGCCGCTCGAACCGCAGCCACTCCACCAGCAGCCACACCAGCGTAAACGGGAGCAGGTTCGGCAGCGTCGCCATCGCCTGAATCGGCAGCAACACGCGCCCGACAATCGGCAACGCAAGCATCACGCTGAACAGGCTGCTGCTGGACACCGCCGTGCGCACGCGCCCGCCGTCCAACAGCAACGCATACGCCAGCAGCCCGCAGAGCAGAATCCAATGGATCTCTTCTGACGGGATCAGCAGTGTCAGCGAGACCAGCCCCAGCACGAAGTAGTTCGCGAAACTGAACAGCAGCCACAGGGCGCAGGCGTCCGCAAGGCTTGCACCGAGCGCGCCGACGACAATCGTGTATACGGGCAGCCACACGCTCTGCGTTGCTGCGCGGAACATCAGGTCGGGCAAGCCGCGCTGCACAAGCAGCCCGTGCGCCGTGAGCGGCGCAAGGCGCAGCTGCTCGAAGTTGCCCGTGCGCACATCCTGCGCGAACGACGGGTCGGGCAGTCGCCGCTCCAGCCAGCCGCGTCCCAGCAGGTGCAACGCCGCGACCCAGCCCAGTAGTAGGTACAGACCCGCGCCGCCTTTAATTTGCGCCAACGCAGGCGTGAGCAACGCCCCTGACAGCCCCGCCCCCAGCGCGAAAAACCACACCCCGTGCAGCAGCGCCGCCAGCGACAGACGACGATACTGCACCCCCCAAAACATCAGCCCGTCCCACACAGACAGGCGTTCCTGCTCCGTGTCCCGTACCCCCGACACTGCCATCAGCCCACAATTACGCCCCCCGCCCGCCGATTCCTGCTGTGGGTGGGGTATAGTCTATGCATATGGACGCGAAGACGATGCTGGAGCAACTCGTCGCGCCCGAATTTCCCGTGCGGGTAGACGCTCACGGCGTGGCGCGTGTCGGGAATACCCGCGTGGGGCTGGATTCCGTCCTCATCTATTTCCAACAGGGCGCAACACCCGAAGAGATTGCGCAAGACTTCCCCGTGCTCGCGCTTGAAGATGTCTACGCCGTGATTGCTTATTACCTGCGTAATCGGGCGGTCATAGACGCCTACCTTGCCGAGTTAGCGCGAATTGGCGAGCGGAACCGTATGCTGTGGGAGTCAGACCCCGCAACGCAAGCACTTCGCCAGAGGTTGCGGGAGCGGATCGCATCGAACGAAGTCTGATGGCTTCCCCTCTAACCGACCGTCAGTGGTTGCTGTTTCTGAGTTTGTTGCCCGATGTGGGGCGCAAGACGCTGCGCCATGTGCTGGAGCGGCAGCAGGTGCGCCGCGAGACGCCCGCCGAGATACTGTGCCTGCCCGACGAGACGCTGCGTGAAGAGTACCGCCTGCCCCCGCGCGCCCTGCGCGCCCTGCGTGAGGAGCGCGCCGCCCGCCTTGAGGAGACCGCACGGCTGGACGCGCACTTGACCCGCTGTGGCGTGCGCTGGCTCAGCTTCCAAGACGCTGCCTACCCCGCCGCGCTGGAGGCGATGCCCGAACCGCCCGCCGTGCTGTTCCTGTACGGCAACCACGCGCTACTGGACGGGCTGACCGTCGCCCTGCTGGGGTCGCACGCCATCTCGGCGGCGGGACTGCAGGAGCTGGAGCAGCTCGCCGAGAGCCTCATCGCGCAGGGGCTAACCCTGCTTGTGAGCGCGACGCAGCCTGCGTACCAGCGTGCGCTGCTCTGCGCCGTGCGTCGTGGCGCGCCGTATGTGCTGGCGCTGGACAGGGGGCTACTGAGCGCGTTCGGCGACGATTTGCGCAAGGAGCCACTCAAGCAGGCGCGCATCTGGCAAGCGGAGTTTGACCCTGCACACGCGCTGGCAATCAGCCCGTTCCGCCCGCGCGACGGCTGGCTCGCCTCAAGCGGCAAGTACCGCGACGCGCTCATCGGCTACCTCGCAGGCGCGGTCATCGTAATCGAGGCGCGACCCGACGGCTACATCGTGCAACTGTGCCGCGCACTGCTCCAGCACGGGCGCACCGTCTATGTAATGACCCAACGGTTAGACCACCTGCCCGGCAACCGCCAGATCCTGGAGGCAGGCGCGACACCCTTCACGCCCCGAGATTGAGATGCACGCTCAGTACGCCCACGAACCGCTCCAAATCGCCCAAATCGTTGCGGGCAATCTGCAGTACGCGCTGATCATCCACCTCCCAGTAGCGGTGCAACAAGAGATTACGGAATCGCGCCATCGCTTGCAGGCGATTCGATAACTCGGCGTCAACTATGCTGCGCGCTGCCAGACGCTCGAAGCATTCCGCATAGGCGGACGGCGGCTCGCCGCCCAGAATCGCAACCGCCTGATTGCATAGTGCGAAGGCGTCTTCCAGCGCCAGCAATAGATGCCATTTCAGCGCTGCCAGCCGCACGGGATCGCCCAGTAGCGTCGCATCATCCGCTTGCTGGAGCGCCTCGCGTATGCGCTGAAGATTTTCATGCAGCGCACTAATCCGAGTTAGCAACCTTTGTGTACTGTTCATACTTTTCTTGAAAATGGCGTAATCGTTCGCGCAGGTACATCCGTCGGTAAGGTTCGAACTCGGCGTACTCGTGCCAAGTGCGCGTCGTCCACTCCAGACGGAACGCCTCGTCGCGGCTGACGAGTACCTGTCCGCAGGTTGCGCTAAAGCGGAACCCGCACGGCGCGTCGTTGAGCCGATGCACATCCACAGGGTAGCCCACCACCCGCTCCAGCGCGTCCGCCAACTGAAAGCAGTAGCGCAGCGGGTCTATCTCTTGCAGGGACTCTGGCTCCAGGTAGACAGCGATGTCGATGTCGCGGAACGGACGCGCCTCCACGAACGACCCCAGTAGGTACGCCAACCGAATTTCGGAACGCACAGCAAGCACAGCGCGGAGTTGCTTCACAATCGCCTCACGCACATTAGGCGGAACATCGAAATAGCGTAATTCAGGCACAGGTTCCACGATTTCAGTATACCTTTAGACGTGTTTCTGCAGTGCAAGCGCTTGGCAGAGCTCTCCACCAAGCACAACGGGCGTCGAAGCGTCGATTCCCCAAAGCTCGGCTGCAAAGCGGGATGGCGAGAGGGAAGAACCCCCAACAGAAGAAAACATCTACGCAAGAGGACTGACAACTCATCCGTGTGCCTGACCCTACCACCCGCTATCGTATCCTCATCAAACTCTCACAACAACAGTGGCAGCAGCAGGGGCGACGCGCGACTGCAGCCCCCGCAAGTGCAGGAGATGACCGTTGCTGGGGACACCACAGGCTTTCGCAACGATACGGCGAGCGCATGCTGTCAGAGCCGCTGCGGGCGCACACGGCGTTCGTGGCACAAGGGCGGGTTTGGGGTGGGTACTGAAAGCCTGTGGATAATGGGACTGCAGTTGGAAAGCGGTGCTGGTTCGGACGCGCAGGAGTTAGCCCCGTTGCGGGCGAAGGCGCGTCGGTAGGTGGTGTGCCCAGGGCGTTCGGCGCGGTTGGGGCGGTTGGCGGACGCGGGGTTTAATGGGCGGGATGGGAAATGGATGGACGAGGTGCTACCTGTTTGCTGTGGAGGTCGGTTGTGGGGGTAGTTGTGCGTGGCGTGCGGCGTTGGTGGCGCGTGCGAAGGCGCGTGGTTGGTATAGTTCGCGTTGGAAGGTGGAGACTGTGATTGTTGTGATTATGCGCAAGTTTGGGGATAGTGTGCGTCGTTAGAGGTTGCGTTTGGCGGGTTGTGAGGCGCCGATGGAGGGTGTGTCGTACAACTTGCGTTATCTTTTTAGTGTTTTGTTTATACATTAAGCCTTGCGTGGGGGCGTCGAAAGTCGTGCTGGGTATTCTTGCAACAGGGCAAATTTGGGTATCATCTTCAAGGTTTACCATGAATCGTATATTCGCTGCTGAGTGCTTACGCCTGCTTGGACAAAGGACTTACACAGTAGGTCCAACCAAGCCGGCAATAGTCGCGCTCTTTATCTGGCTCACGGTGGCCTCTACTTTTATCACGGGTTACACGCATATTTATGGCACAAATCATCCCTATCAGCTCGTTCTGGTACAAAAGTTGAACGATCCATCGCTTTACCCAAACGACCCTTTCTCTGACACTGTTTATCACTACGCCTCTGTATTATGGTATGTGATTGCTTGGTTCGCCCGCTTCTTAGATCTTTCAGTAATTTTATTCATATTTTTCATTGTCAATAAGTTTTTATTTCTACTCGCTGGGTTTCAGCTGGCACGCACCTTCTTCCCTGACACAGTCTACGCGCCTACGATAGGTATGGTAGCGATGGCTGTCTTCCCTCAGCTCCTCTTTGGAGGCGGATACGAAACCAATTCAACACAACAGTCTTCGCTGGCGATTGCTGCGTTACTCTTAGCGCTGGACGCCTTTTTGAATAGGCGATGGATTGGTTTGACAATCTGGCTTGGACTCGCCCTCAACTTGAATCTAATGTTCTCGATCCATGCAATGACCTACCTAGCAGCATCATCGGTGGTGTGTGTGAGTACCAATCGCTCCACCGATTTTCTTCAGAGGACGATAGTAGCCGTATTAGGCGCTATATTGATCGGCGCGCCCGCCATTTATCTGATCGGTAGAGCGTCGATGAACGCTGAGTGCAATCCACGCGCTGTGTGGCAAGCCATAGAGCTTTCAACCCCTTACCATTTTTACCCGCAGCTGTGGGAGATCCCGCGCCAGCTGCTTGCCCTATTATTCGCTATTACGATACTGTGGGTGGTCTGGCGTTTTCGCAACGCTTCTCCAGTTGGGACGCACTTAGCGGCGTGGACAAGTACAGCACTAGGATGGTATCTCTTGGGATGGGTCAATCCGCTAATACTTCACTTGCTACCTTTGATGCACCTGCATCCTGTGCGCGCGCTTATTTTTTGGCAGCTCGCGTCAATGGTTTTTCTAACAGCTTTTTTGGTTCGCCTCGTCAAGGATAATAAACGCTTGGTGGAGCAAAAGCAAGGATACCTGTATCTGATTTCAGAAGTAGTTATCATTTTCATCAATAAATTCTACCTCCACCGAATATCTATTTTGCTGATTGTTGCGAGCGTGGTTTCCTGGCGGTTTTTGAGGCAGATATCGTTGCGCTGCGGGATTCGTTCAGGCGATTTCTTGCTTACTGTGGCAGTAGTTTGGGTTGTTTCCCTTGCAGCGTGTGGTGTTTTGGTGTGGTCAGTGCTCTTCCCCAAGAAGAGTGCTTTCGCTGTGTTTCAAAGTCCCTCGATTCCTGTTGCCGAATGGGCGAGAAAGAACACATCGAAAGAGTCTGTGTTTTTAATTCCTATTTACAGTGAGGGCGGTTGGGCGCTTTTTCGCCATCTTTCACAGCGGAATGTGTTTGTGCATCAAAAAGACGGAAGCGCAGTGACCTATGCGCCCTATTTTGCGGACGAGTGGCTGGAGCGCGTAAAGGCGTTAGGACTCCACGAGACTTTGGGAATTGATGAGAACGCCTTCAAAGTTGGTAGCTGGGTTCATCTTTGGTGCCGCAACGCGAAAAACTTTGTCTATGTCTATGACAAAGTGGACGATTTTAGAGTAAAGCAATTGAAAAAGCGATACCGAATTGATTATTGGATTACTCGCTCCGCAGTGAGGACGCGTTTCCCAAAGGTCTACGAAAACGAGGGCTGGAAGGTGTTGAAGGTCTCTGAGTGAGGGTATAATTCGCGCGTGCGGGTTGCTTGATGGCATCCGCGCTATGGAGGAAACAACTATGCCGACCATCTATATTCCAACCGCACTGAGACCATATGCGGACAACTATGCGCAACTGACGGTGGACGCGGCTACCGTACGCGAAGCTGTCGAGAAACTGACTGAGGCGTTTCCTCGGCTGCGCCAGCACCTGTTCAAGGAGGATGGGCAACTGCGCAGCTTCGTGAACCTGTATTTGGGCGATGAGGATGTGCGCCACCTGCAGGGATTGGACACGCCGCTTGCGCCCGATGCGGAGCTGACGATTGTGCCGTCGGTCGCGGGCGGTGTCTCTATGCTGGAGGAGAAGCCTGCCGTGCGCAGCATCATCGACGACGCGCGGATGCACGCGGTGAGCCTTTCGCAGGAGGAGGTGCTGCGCTACAGCCGCCACCTGATTATGCCCGAAGTGACGATGGAGGGGCAACGGCGACTAAAAGCCGCGCGCGTGCTGCTGGTCGGCACGGGCGGGCTGGGGTCGCCCCTCGCCTACTACCTTGCTGCCGCAGGTGTCGGCACCATCGGGCTGGTCGACTTCGATGTGGTAGACTACTCCAACCTGCAACGGCAAATTATCCACTTCACCAGCGATGTGGGACGCCCGAAACTGCAGTCCGCCATAGAGAAAATCCAGGCGGTCAACCCATATGTGCAGGTGGTTCCATTCGAGATGCGCCTCACTTCGGAGAATGCGCTGGAGATTCTGCGCGATTTCGATGTGATTGTAGATGGCACGGACAACTTCCCGACACGCTACCTAGTGAACGACGCCTGCGTGTTGCTGGGCAAGCCGAATGTGTACGGCAGCATCTTCCGTTTCGAGGGGCAGGCGTCGGTGTTTTGGGCAGCACAGGGCCCGTGTTATCGGTGCTTGTATCCTGAGCCGCCCCCGCCAGGCTTAGTGCCCAGCTGCGCAGAAGGTGGCGTGCTGGGCATCCTCCCCGGACTCATCGGGCTGGTGCAGGCGACCGAGACAATTAAGCTGATTCTGGGCGCGGGCGAGCCGTTGATTGGGCGACTACTGCTACTGGACGCACTGGGGATGCGCTGGCGCGAGCTGAAACTGCGCAAAGACCCGAACTGCCCCGTGTGCGGCGCACACCCCACCGTGCGCGAATTAGTTGACTACGCCGAGTTCTGTGGCGTGCGCGGCGAAGAGATGCCCCAAGATCTGCAAGGCATTCCGAGTTTGACCCCGCAGGAGCTGAAGCAGCGATTAGACGCGGGCGAGCCGCTGGTGCTGCTCGATGTGCGCGAGCCGTATGAGCTGGAAATTAGCCGCTTGCCGAATATCAAGCATATCCCGATGGCACAGGTCGCCGAGCGCGTGCATGAACTCAACCCTGCCGACGAGATTGTAGTCATCTGTCGTTCGGGCGGACGCAGCGGGCAAATCACGCGCCTGCTGCTGCAGATGGGCTTCCGCCGCGTCCAGAACCTCACGGGCGGGATGAATGCCTACGCTCAAGAGGTCGATCCCAGCCTGCCAGTGTATTAAGACTGTCTCCGACTTCGGTGGGGCTCTGAGTCTGCTTCGACTCTTGCCCAGCGATTTTTTTGGATATCCACAAGTTTTGGAGGCAGATTCAGCGCGTGGGGCTGCCCGACACGCAGCGGTGGTCGCGCACATAGAAGCGCCACAACCGCTCCGTGCCCTGCGTGATGCCGATGCGCGGCGAAATGCCCACCTGCGCGTCGGGCACAGGGTCGCCTCGCCAAATCTGGATGCGCCCCGTTATCAGCGACTCGCCGTTGAACGCGCGCGTGATGCCCAGCGCACGGCACAGGTTGCCCGGTCCGCGACAGAGTTGCGTCCAATGCACCCCGCCGCGCCGTTGGCACATCGTCTCCAGCCCGACGGTCGGTTCTAAGGCGCGTATCAGCACCGCCTCGCCGACACCTTCGGGCTGGCACACGGCGTTGAAGCACTCGTGGACGCCGTAGATGAGGTAGATATACGCCGTGCCAGGCGCGCCGAACATCGCGGCGTTGCGCTCGGTCTTGCCGCGATAGCTGTGGCTGGCGGGGTCGTCTTGGGTGTACGCTTCCGCTTCCACGATGCGCCCGCCGACCCAGCCTGCCTCGTGGCGCACGA
>Ga0197142_1004434_pt1 | contig 11357 bp, 10 predicted proteins | sample GBS60_MetaG_FD_148614 | JGI IMG/M metagenome (GOLD analysis project Ga0197142, IMG submission 148614) | Sediment microbial communities from Great Boiling Springs, Gerlach, Nevada, United States - GBS 60_MetaG | ecosystem: Environmental > Aquatic > Thermal springs > Hot (42-90C) > Sediment... | reverse complement strand
AGCCGGTCGCGGAGGGCGCGCCCCAGGCCGGTATCGTCGAAATCACGGGCAAACATGCGGTTGGGATGGCGCTCGTCGAGTGCGCGCAGGGCAGCGTAAAGCCGTCGGGCCATTGCCTCTGGATCAGCGATTGGGCCGAGCGATTCGACCTCCGCCGGTAGATCGCGCATGAGCGCCAAGTCTTCTTCGGGCAGAAGCAACCCGATGCGCATGCCGCTGGCAAGTGCTTGTTCGGCCTCGACTCGCAGGTGCGCTAGTGCGACCTCTGGTCGGCCACTAAAGAGCCATAGCTCGTGATCGGGAGCGTAGTGACGCTCAAGCAGTCCAGGTGAGACCAGACCTTGCGTTTCGTCGGTATCAGTCTTGGACAGACGGTGAATCTGTATCGGGCCAATTGAGGCCGTTAATGTTTCAAGGCTCACTCCGCCAGGACGTAACAGCGTAGGTGGGCTGGTGGTACAGTCAAGAACCGTCGATTCGATCCCGATTGGGGTTGGGCCGCCATCGATCACGGCAGCGATCCGTCCATCAAGATCGGCCAGCACGTGATCGGCTGTCGTTGGGCTGGTATGACCAAAGCGGTTCGCACTCGGTGCGGCAACCGGTACCCCAGCGGCCTGCAAGAGCGCTTGCGCGACCGGATGGGCAGGTACGCGCACCGCTACCGTCTCGCGCCCGGCAGTGACCGCGAGCGGCACCTGTGGATGCCGCGGGACAATGAGAGTCAGCGGGCCGGGCCAGAAGGTTGCCGCCAGTTGCGCCGCCAGTGGCGGGACGCTGGCAGCAACGTGCGGCAGATCACGACGATCGGCCAGATGAACGATCAGGGGATCGCTCGCCGGACGGCCCTTAGCTATAAAGATGGCCTGTACTGCTTGTTCGTCGAGCGCATGACCACCCAAACCGTAGACTGTCTCGGTTGGGAAGGCGACCAGTTCGCCGCGACGGATCAGCGCAGCAGCCAGTTCAATTGCAGTGGGTGATGTATCGAGTCGTTTCGTTTGCATCAGCCTGTATTCTTCAAGCCTGCTGCGATGCCGTTAATCGACATCAGAAGCACTGTTTCCAGTTCAACCTGTTCTTCGGGTGGCGCAGCCCGTAAACGTTTCAGCAACTCGATCTGAATGAAACTTAGCGGATCGATGTACGGATTGCGCTGCCGGATCGCTCGTTGCAGAACGGGTTGATGTGCTAAGAGATCGTTCTGTTCGGTGATCTGGCAAATCATCCGTTCAGTGCGCCGGAATTCGTTCTCAATTTGCCGGAAGATGCGCTCGGCAAGCTGTTGATCTGGTACCAAACCGGCGTAGGCGCGAGCGATGTTCATATCGGCTTTTAACATAATCATCTGCGCGTTGTCGAGCAGAGTGGTAAAAAACGGCCAGTGGCGGTACATTGTGCGCAGCAGATGCAGATGATTGGGATCGGCTTCGACAAAGGACTCCAGCGCACTCCCTAACCCAAACCAGCCGGGTAGCGTGTGTCGGCTTTGCATCCAGCTAAACACCCAAGGAATGGCGCGCAAGTCTTCGATCCGGTCACTCTTACGCCGCGAGACCGGGCGTGATCCGATCCGTAAGCGGTTGAATTCAGCAACCGGAGTTGCGTTGCGAAAATAGATCAGAAAATCAGGGTCTTCGTAGACTAGACTTCGATAGACAGTCCGTGCCGTTTCGGCCATGCGCTCCATTGCGGCAACCCACTCTGGTTCGGGGTGGCGAGCCATGCCGGGGAAACCGGCGCGGAGCACTGCATTCACCACCTGTTCAAGATGACGATGAGCGGTGCGCGGATCGAGATAGCGATCTGAAATCATCTCACCCTGATCGGTCACTTTAATCTGACCGTGAAGCGTACCCGGCGGTTGGGCCAGAATCGCCTGACCAGCCGGGCCACCGCCGCGCCCAACGGCGCCACCCCGACCGTGGAACAGTCGTAAACGGACACCGTGCCGGTCTGTGACTGCTGTCAATTCAACCTGTGCCCGGTAGAGTGCCCAGTTTGCGGCGACAAAGCCACCCTCTTTGTTGCTATCGGAATAACCGAGCATCACCTCTTGCAGGTTATCGCGCAGCGCCAGATGTTCGCGGTACACCGGCAATTGCAGCAATTCGTCGAGCAAGAGTGGTGCCCGTTGTAAGTCTTCACCGGTCTCGAACAGTGGCACGATATTCAACTGACTGTATTGGCCGGGCTGATACAAACCGGCATCACGGCAGAAGAGCAAGACGGCCAGCAGATCACTGACTTGGCTGGTGGTTGAGATGATGTAGGTCTGAAAAATCTCGGGATCGAGCTGTTCACTAATCGCCGCCATGACGCGAAACGTTTCCACCGTCTCTGCCGTTGCCGGGCTCAGGTGGCTGAGGCGACTGGGAGTGAGTGGACGAGGTCGTCGAATTTCGACACTCAGCACTGCCACTCGTTCAGCTTCATCGAGGGCTTCATAGTTACTCACGACACCGGCGGCAGCCAGGATTTCACTCAGCGCAGTGGTATGCCGACTCGCGTGCTGGCGAACGTCAAGGGTGGCGGTGTGCAGACGAAAGGCAGCTACGTTTGTGCGAACATCGCGGAGCAGGCCATCGGCAATTAAGGCGCCACCATTGTTGCGCAGACTGGCATCGATCAGATCGAGATCGGCTAACAGTTCACGACTATGGTAGTAGATGTCGCGCATGCGTGGTGGCTGCGGATCGGCCCCCCAACGAGGCGTATGATGTAACGTGTAGTGCAGTGTTTTCTGCAAGCGGGCTTGAATGAAGTGACATAATTGACGGTACGGTTCGCAGCGGTAATGTGGGTTGAGCGTTGCCGCCGCATCAGGCATCAGTTCACGGTACTCGGCAATCCGGTCGATGATCGCAGTATCAACCTTCACCTGCTGTACCGACTGACTGAGATCGGTAATCAGGCGATCAAGGCATCCAATCAGATAACGCAGCATTGCGCTGCGCATCAGACGTACCGTCTCGACCGTGACTTCTGGCGTCACAAAGGGATTACCATCGCGGTCACCACCCATCCAGCTTCCGAAGCGGAGGAAGGGCGGCAGATGCCACTGATGGTCGGGGTACGCGGCAGTAAGCGCCTCGGCAGTCTCGCGGTAAAGGAGTGGTAACAGGTCCCAGAGCACCGTCTGAAAATAAAACAGGCCGTTCTCGACCTCATCGAGCACTGAGGGTCGCCGGTTCCGAACATCATCACTCTGCCAGAGACCAACGATTTCGCGTTCGATGGCCGTGATAGCGGCCTGACGGTCAGCCGGTAAAACTAGCCGCTCCCCGAATGTCAGATCGATCAGCCTATCGAAGATGCGGCGCAGCTTGATCAAAATTGTTCGTCGTCGTGACTCGGTGGGATGTGCGGTAAGCACCGGCATAATGAGGGCGTGATCCAGCCATTCCTGGATTGCCGCAGCCGGTACTCCATGCTGCTTTAGCAAGTGGATAGCGTCGGCAATGCTCTCGGCGCGGGGCGCAGGGGCATGACGAACATCGCGGGCACGCAACGCACGGAGACGTTCAACCCCTTCGGCCAGATTGACCAAACCGAAATAGAGGGTAAATGCTTTGACCAGACTTTGTAACTGTGAGAGGCTGAGGTCAGCGATCAGGCGCGGCAGGGCATCGGGATCGGTTTGCGTAGGAGCATTACGCAATTCCTTAGCCATACGGCGCACTTGTTCAACGAGGTTCAGCGTTGCTTCACCGTGCTGTCCGGTGATCACCCGACCAAGAATATCACCCAGCGCTCGGATGTTTGCCGACAGCAGATCATGTTCAATACCGGTCGTTCGTCCGCTCATACGTCTACTCGCCGCCTTCTACCACCAGGTCTTCAAGGTGGGCGACATCGTTCATCCGTAATAGCCGCCAGCCACTTCGCCCGCGGACGATTTCGCTCAACGAACCATTGTCGAGCCATAATTTACCGAAGTTTGCCAGATCAAGACCGATAATATGACAAAATAATGCCCGAATCGAGCCACCGTGCGAGACCACGATAATCGTTTCACCTGTCTGGTGGGCTGCCTCGATCTGCGCGAAAGCTCGCAACACTCTTGCCTGGAGTTGGGCATAACTTTCACCACCGAGACGAACGGTACGCGCCGGGTCACGGTCGTACTCTCGCATATGGTCAGGGAACCGTTGATACAGCTCCGTTGGCGTTAATCCTTGCCACAATCCGACATCAATCTCACGCAGATCGGGCATTGCAATCGGGCGGAGACGAACATACTCGCCGATGATCTCGGCAGTTTCCCAGGCGCGGGGCAGATCGCTACTGTAGAGTGCCACCGCCCCACTGCGAGCCAGGCGCTGTCCTGCCCGACGTGCCTGTTCGCGCCCACGCTCGTTAAGCGGGATTGGCGCCTGGCCCTGATATTGCAATGTTCGATTCCACGGCGTCTCGCCGTGTCGCACGAAAATCAGACGCATAGCTTCTATAAGAGCGACGCAGCGCCGCCGTCTGTTTGATCAGCGCACCAGTTCACGGCTGATCACCAGGCGCTGAATCTCACTCGTTCCCTCATAAATCTCCGTAATCTTGGCATCACGGAAGAAGCGTTCTACCGGATATTCCTTTGAATAGCCATTCGATCCGTGGAGTTGCACGGCCTTGGTGGCGACCCACATTGCCGTCTCTGACGCAAAGAGTTTCGCCATTGAAGCATCTTTGATAAAGTCAAGGCCCTGATCTTTACGCCAGGCAGCTTCGTAGGTGAGCAGCCGTGCAGCCTTAATGCGGGTAGCCATATCGGCCAGCGTAAAGCCAACCGCTTGGAATTCGTAAATCGGTTTGCCGAACTGTTCACGTACCTTGCTGTATTCGAGGGCCGCCTCGAATGCCCCCTGCGCAATTCCGACTGCTTGTGCGGCAATACCGATTCGTCCGGCGTTGAGGATGGTCATCGCGATTTTGAAACCCTGACCTTCTTCACCGAGGCGGCGCCACGCCGGTAGACGGTAATTGTCATACGCCATCTGGCAGCTATGGGCGCTGCGAATACCCAGCTTGTTTTCAACCTTGACCACGCGACATCCGGGAGCGTGGGTGTCGACCAGGAAGGCAGTAATTCCTTTGGTACCTTTGCTCGGATCGGTCATTGCCATCAGAATGATAGTATCGGCGTGATCGCCGTTAGTCACCCAATTCTTCACCCCGTTGATGATATAGTAATCGCCATCACGCACGGCAGTGGTGCGCTGAGCGGCGGCATCCGACCCAGCACCCGGTTCGCTGAGCGAGAACGCACCGAGCATCCGACCGCTAGCGAGTGGTGTCAACAACTCACGCTTTTGCTCTTCGGTGCCAAACTTCTCGATCCCGTAGCAAACCAGCGAGTTATTCACCGAGGCGATCACGCCCAGCGATGGATCGACCCGCGACAATTCCTCGATCACGATCGCATACGAGACATAATCCATCCCGGCGCCGCCATATTCCTCGCTGACGGCAACCCCCATCAGGCCGAGTTCACCCATCTTGCGTACCAGCTCGGTCGGCCAGCGGGCGTGTTCGTCTCGCTCGGCGACGGTTGGTTTGGCCTCTTTCTCGGCAAACTGCCGCACCATGTCGCGCAGCATCAGTTGATCTTCGGTAAGCTGGAATTCCATGATCGCCTCCTCGGTATATGTATTGTCCTTCTATTGACCGCTGTTTTCATTCTACGTGAGCTACTTATTGCAGGCAAGCAGCAGGTGTGAAAGCTGATCACACAGTCGGTCAGGCGCTTCCAACATCGGCATGTGACCAACGTTGGTCATAAGATGATGTGCAACACCAAGCCCAGCCGCCAGCTCGGCGCCGAGTTTTGGTGGCGTCAGTCGATCTTCAGTTCCGGTGATCACCAGCGCCGGACAACGAATTTCGGCAAGTCGTGAACGGAGATCAAAACCGTCACAGGCGCGGAGATCGGCCAGCAAGAGTGCCGGATCGAGCGCGGTATATTCGGCCAGGGCATCGGTGATCAGGTCGGGGCTGGCCGTTGGGCTGAATAACCAGTTGACCAGCGTTGCGATCGCTTCACGGCGCGCCGGGAGATCACCGGCCAGACCGGTGAGTAGCGCCGGAGCAACCCGCAAACGGGCTGCGGTGCTCACCAATCCCAGCCCGGCCACCATGTGCGGCGCAGTCAATGCCATCTGCAATGCGATGGCGCCACCCATCGAATGACCGACGACAAGTGCCGGTGGTAGTTCAAGGGCCTGGTGCAAGGAAACCACGTGTGTGGCATAGTCGGCAATAGAAATCGGCTCGCACGCCGGCGACCGCCCATGGCCGGGCAGATCAACCGCGATCATCTGGATGGTCGGTGGCAACAGGGCAAACAACCGTCCCCAATGCCGACTACTGCCACCGGCGCCGTGAATAAAGATAAGCGGCAGCCCGCTTGAGCCACGTCGCATCACAAATAGCTTGCCAGTTGTCGTGGTTATGAGTGGCATCAGCCCATGATCTCATCAATGGCAGCCGCTAACGCAAAGTCTTTCTCGGTTAATCCACCTGCATCGTGCGTGGTCAGTGCCAGCCGTACCCGATTATACCGAATATCAATGTCGGGATGATGGCCGGCTGCCTCAGCCAGAAATGCAACGTGGGTCACGAAGGCAATCGCAGCGGGGAAGTTAGCCAGGCGAAAAGTACGAACGATCTCGTTATTCTCTAGGCTCCAATCTGGACGTTGTGCTAAATGCTCGGCGATCTCGGCATCACTTAGACGCGGCATAGCAGTTTACACTCCTTATACTACAAGAACACGCGGTAAGGAAGACAACAGGCTATTAGCACTGTGTATGATACCACAGAGTGGTTGTTATATCAGTTAGGTTTTCTACCACCTGGAGATGCAGGGGTTTCAGTGCATGGGTTGTGAAGTATACCTATGCCCATACGGACCTAAGTGCCTATCCGGACAATTCGTTGTCTTTCGACCATGCGTGAAACACGGCTCACTACTAAGTTCGCTCTCTACCGAACTGCTGTAATGGGGTCACGCTGATGTCCCTGTCATTGTCACGGATAGGGTACGGCGCCGATAATGGAGATCGGATCGCCACCGTTGGTACGAACGTTCCACCTGAATGCCACCATTGAACGTATCGATGGGATGGTCAGGCCAATGGCGGTGACACGGACTACTGCCAGCCAGGAAAAACCTGTTGAGAAACCCTATTCGCAGCCCCTACTGTCTAAGCAGTTGCCGGATCAGGCTGGCAAAGTTCTCAAACGGCAAGGCGCCACGCACAATTTGACCATTGATAATGAAGTTAGGGGTTGAGTTAATACCCAGTCGCGTTGCTGTCTCGATCTCGGCGATAATCGTCGCTTCAGTCGTTGGATCGTCGAGGCAGGTCGTCAATTGATCGGTATCGACGCCTAACCCGCCAGCCAGTTCGATCAAGACAGCCCGATCACGGCGTGGGACACCACCCCACTCGACACCGTGGCTCTGAAAGAGCAGCTCGTACATCGGCCAGAACTGATTCTGCGCAGCCGCGCAGTGGGCAACACTGGCCGCTAGTACTGCCGAAGGGTGGATCGATGTCAGCGGATAGTCGCGAACCACCAGCCTGACGAGGCCGGTCTCGACGAATTCACGGATCAGGCGTGGCCGGGTTTCACTGACAAAGCGGGCACAGAACGGGCATTCGTAGTCGGTGAATTCGATCATTAACACTGGAGCGTTCGGATCGCCCAAAGCCCGCGGATCATCAGCGGTCAGGTTGAGGAACTCGACCAGATCAATCGGCGGTGAAGGCGTGACCGTTGGTCGGCGTAATTCATCTGGTACTGGCGGCACTGTCGGTAGACCCTGGAGGGCAAGTTGAGTCTGACGGAGTTCTACTGCTGAACGAGTTGGTACTGGTGGCGCAACACTGCCACAACCGGTAATCAGGAGGATGAGCACGATGGCAAAGTGTTTAATCAACTGCATAGATTTGAAGAAAAAGACAGAAACATGGCTGCACTTCTTCTGCACCCAACCCTGGGTGAGGAAGAGCAAGAAAGGTAACTGTTAGTATTTATATCCGCATCAAGCGGTGGCGTCAACTCACCTGACTGTACTATTAAGGGTTTTCAACGTTTCTGGATTATTGTTTCCTGGAAGTGCGGGCCGCTGACCCGCACCCTTGATGAAAAGAACGTTGAGTGCACTGCAAAAACTTACCACGGAGCACACAGAGTACACAGAGCGTGTAAGGTTTATGAATAATATGAGCAAAGGGGTGATTTTTTCAACCTTTTAAGGCATATAAGAAAAATTTTTACGCCCTACTTTGGACAGAAGATAAATCTATCTTTAGTCTCTGTGATCTCTGTGGTCTCTGTGGTGAGACGATTACCTTTTTGCAGTGAAGTCAACTCTGAAAACTCCGTCTGCTCTATCAACCATCTGCAGCCGCTAATGTGGCCGTTGCACCAAGTGGCCTTGCTTCACCGCGCGCAAAACTGGGAACGTCAACTTGCTGTAAGATCACAATACAAGCGATTAGGCCAAGCGCCTCTAACAGAAAGACACTGGCGTAGGCAATGGCATACGACCCGCTAATGCCGAGTGCAACATCGCGTACCGCACCACCGGCAAAAATCCCCAGACCTCGGAAAAGGAGTTGGGTCATCGACCAGAGGCCGAGATAGGCTGCCGCATGGCGTTCGGTGGTCATTGCAGCTAAGAGCGAAACCGCTCCTACGGTGTAAATACCAAAGCCCAGACCAAACATCACCAGTACCGGGATTAGAAGCACCTGCCATTCTGTGACTGCCAGAACGCTCAGGAGAAAGAGCGGCAACGCAGTCAGCGCCAAGCCAATCTTGGTTACACCGGTCTGCTCGTGCGCAGCGCGATGGCGGGTGAAATAGACGGTTGCCAGCAGACTGATCACGACACCAACACCCCAATAGGCGTTGAAGCGCGTGGTCTGGCCGTTATCAAGCCCAAACACATCGCCGCCAAACGGTTCGAGGACCGCATCCTGGGCAAAGGCACTGACGGCGCCCAACGCCAGAAAGAGGAAAAAGCGGCGTGCGCGCACATCAGACCACATCTGGCGTAAGAGGGGTAAGAAAGGCTCAGGTGGAGTTGGATCGACATCAGCAGTTGTAGCGGTCGGTTTTTCAGCACCCCAGAGAGCAAAGGCAATAAAGCCAAACGCAATGGCCATACCGATCAACACCAAGCGCCAGAAGCTCTCCTGGTCGTAGACCGGCATCAACCGACCATAGATCACACCGGCTACCGGAAAACTGATCACCAGGAAGACCTGCACAATAGCCAGGGCTTGCCCACGGCGGGCTGGTGGTGCGCTATCACGCACCAGACTGAGGTACGTACTGCCAGAAATAAGGGTACCGACGCCATAGATGAGAAAGGCGAATAGCGCTAACGTCCAACCCGCCACCGATGCGGGATCGGTAGCCAATAACGCGGTCACAATTGGCAGCAGCGGGAGCGAAAGGAGCATTGGCAAGCGTCCTCCCCAGATGAAGGGCAAGCGACGTAACGTACCAGGGGGACGGAGATCGGAACGGTAACCCGCCCATATACTCAGCGGCGCCAATAGATACCGCAAGGCCGAAAGGAGCGCGACCGGTGTTGCAGGGAGAGCCAGATCCGTGATCAGTACGCGATTGAGCACTCCTGAGGTCAACAGATCGATAAATGATGAACCAATGTGAAAGGTACCCAGCTTAAGCGTGCGTGGTACATTCAAACGTTGATCGGTGGCGGTCTTCACAGTTTACTCCTCCGTTTCGTATCCACGAACGACTGCCAGTTGTACCTCGTTGGCAACCCGACTGATTCGGCGTAGCAGCCGGGCACTCTCTGACGGTCGTACATGCGCTTCTTCGGGAAGGTCCATCGTCGCTTCAACCAGCGAGTCGCGGAAAAACAGCGCGGCGGCGATGGCATCGCTTAACGAGAGACCGGCGTTACGTGCCAGGCGAGCGTAGCTCTTGCCGACTGCGCGTGCTTCTTCCAGGAGTGGACTCTGCTCATCATGCGTACTCACATACCGCAAAACAATCCCCATAAGTTGCTGACCAACTCGCCGCCACGCCAGCCGTTCCTGTTCACTCATCGTTGCCATCCAGGCCGGCACCGATGGCGAATGCGCCAGTTCATTGCGTGTTTGCGCCAGAGCTTTACTGGCGAGAACGCTACTGATCGATTGGGTCGGCAATGGTCGGCGCGATGCCAGCGCTAAAATATCGGCACGCGCAAAACGGCGGTGACCACCCGGTGTAATGTACACCGGCACTGCGCCTTCATCTGCCCAGCGTCGAAGAGTCGAGGCGTGCACGCCGAGTAACCGACTGGCTGCCGATAACGAGAGATAGGTTGGTGGTTGCTTATCGTCCATCATCGTAATCTACACAAAACTACTCAAAACTATACTAAAGTATAACACATCTCCCGCCAGGTTCTTCACCATCTGGCGGGAGAGCGACATGATCGTGCGAAATGTTGTCTTATTTCAACCGAAAACCAAGGCGATGCAGCACATCGCGCAACACATCTCGACCCGATAACGTATGTGGTCCGGCTACACGACGGGCCGAGTGATCGACCCAATCGCCTTCAACGTTCATCTGTTGAGCGGCGTAGAATGCTTTCATTGTCTCATTGTAACGCTCTACTGCTGGTGGAATCTGTTCAGGCCGGTACACTTCACGGTGAAGGACGGCATCCTGCGGAAGGCGCGGCTTGATGGCCGCCGGTCGAGCTGGGTTAGGGCGACCAACGCACATCCCAAAGACCGGCATTACCAGCGGAGGAAGCTGTAACTCTGCGGCTACTTCGAGTGGATGATTGCGAATAGCACCGATGTAGACAGTGCCAAGACCGAGCGACTCGGCAGCAACAACGGCGTTTTGAGCAGCGAGCGCTGCATCGATGACGCCAACCAACCACATTTCGAGGTAGTCAAGACCTTCGTGTGGCATCTGACGCGCCGCTGCTGCCTGAGCAATGCGGGCCAGATCGGCTAGCCAGACGAGAAAGAGTGGCGCACGTCGAATCTGGTTTTGGTCGCCCGCTAGCGTAGCCAATCGATGTTTCCGTTCTGGATCGGTGACTGCCACTACACTCCAGGTTTGCAAGTTTGAAGAAGTAGCTGCCGACTGCGCAGCGGCGATCATGGTCTCTAGCGTTCCCTCTGGGAGCGGCTCATTGCTGTATGAACGTACCGAGCGGTGGCTCAGTAACAGGTCGATAACCGGACTGCTGATAATTGAGGGCGGAATATCATCACCGTAACGCTGGCGTAAGAGTTCCTGAGTTGTTATTGTGGTCTCGGTCATACGTTGTTGTTCCTCGTCTTTGTTTCTGTCATGTCAAATATACTACG
>Ga0197142_1004433_pt1 | contig 11358 bp, 7 predicted proteins | sample GBS60_MetaG_FD_148614 | JGI IMG/M metagenome (GOLD analysis project Ga0197142, IMG submission 148614) | Sediment microbial communities from Great Boiling Springs, Gerlach, Nevada, United States - GBS 60_MetaG | ecosystem: Environmental > Aquatic > Thermal springs > Hot (42-90C) > Sediment... | reverse complement strand
TCTGGTAATTTGATTCTAAAATATATACTAAAGCTAATTTTTCTCTCACATACGAATCGTTTTTTCGTTTTTTTATCATGAGTTTTATTGAATGTAGAAAAAGAATACGGGCTTTTTTAAGACTTTCTTTATCATTTCTTACGAAGTGCATTAATAACCAGAGTTTTCCATATGTGTATGTCAGGATATCTAAATCAATAAATTCTTTTTCGAGGGTTTTTAAGTCTGGTGAAATGGCAAGTTGAATAATATCTTCATTAATTTCAGGTTTTTGTTTGTTTTTTCTGTAATTGTATTTCCAGATTTCAATAAATATTTCTTCAATAAGATTAATTGCTTTGTTTAATCTGGTAAGATTTTTTTCATTCGGGAAGTTGTCTTCAAATGAGTTGATGTCTAATTCAGGATGAATTTTTTTTGCAATGGTGATAATTCGTCTTTCTTTGATGTTAATGAGATCGATATAAATTTTAGTTAGGTTGTATAAACTTTTGATGTAGTATTTGAAAAATCTTTTTTTTGCGTCGTCATCAATTTGGTCGCTTTTATAAATTTCAATCAAGTTTTCAAATTCTTTGATGCCCAGCTCGAGTAAATTCCATAAGTTCTGGAAGTAATCGGGTAATTTGCCTTTATCGTCAATAAACTTAATGTGAGGAATAATAATTTCTGTAATTAAATAAGCTTTTCGGTATAAATCGTTTAATCGGTGGGGATTGATTTTAAGTGTTTCGTCAAAGTAAGAAATGGCTTTGTAAGCATCATCAAAAAAGTTGCCGTCTCTTCGTCCGTTGGGGAAAATTAATTCCTGAGCATATTGATAATATTGATAAGCAATGTTAGATAAAATTTTTTGTTTTTCTTCAAGGATATTTTCAGAAAGTTTAAGACATTGTTCGTAAAGTTTTAGAGTTAGTTGACGATATTTCTTTTTTTCCATTAAGAAGTTTTTCAATTTTTGTTTGTCATCTGGTTTGTTGAATTTCTTTTTTAGATTGATTGAGCAGTTGGAAAGTTTTGAAGTTGCAAATGCGAGCTTTGAAAGTAATTCGTAAGAATTCCAGTATTCAGATGTGGTGATATTATCGAGTGGTTCAAATAATTTAACTATTTCATCCCAGTTGTTATTTTTTTCGAGTTCTGAGAGTTTGATTTTTAAACTATAATTTTCATTTTCAAGGATGTTTAGAAATTCATTTTTATTAACAATTGAGCAAAACGGTAATAAGTTTTTATTGCTGGAAGGGAAGTTTTCTTTGATGTAATTTTTGAGAGCAAATTTTATTTGTTGATTGGTGAAGGGCGAAATTTCTTTTTCTTCGAAGTCAATATAAAAGAAATTTTCATTTAAGTGAGCGGCTTTAACTTCAAGCCAGATTCCTTTTTGTGATTTTTCGTTCTCCGGTTTGTTGTTAATTAAGTAAACTAAAGCTTCGTTGATATTCTCAATATCTTCTTTTGAGATGAAGTCAATGAATTGATTTAGGTGATTAGAATTCCAGAAGAACCTTTTTTTCTTTAAAAATGAATAGTCAATTGTAGAAATGATAAAGATTTTTTCCATGTTGCCTCAGAAGAATTTAGTTATTTCGTTTTTTTCGATGCCCAGGATTTTTTTACCAATGTGTTTTTGTTCTTCAGCGTGATAAAAGATGATCGAGTCTTCTTTTTCGTTGATGATATCTTTTAATTCATTAACTAAAGCTCTGAATTGTTTAGCATTTAACTCGCCTTCAAAGGCGGAATTTTGGACCCAGTTCATATATTTTCTGAATATTTTTAAGACTTTGTTCAGTCTTCTTTCGCTTGCTATGTCGTAAACTGCAATGTAAAACACTTTGTTTTCCGGTACATTATAGTTCATAATTTTTAATCTACACTGTATGGTTCGTAGTTTTTAATTTTTCCGTTAAGGAATTTGACCAGGTTATAACATTCCATTCGAATCAAAGACCGAAGAGAAAGCCTTCTATTTAGTCTTTTGTGATGAACGACACTTGAGAGTTTTCTTTCAAATTCTTCAACAAATTTTTGTTTAGGTTCATCTTTTAAGAGAAATGCATTATCTTTTTTGATGAAATCTTTTTCTGAAATCATCCCTAAGTTTATTAATCTAAAAATTACACGATCGACAATAATTGGTTTGAATAATTCTGAGATATCGTAAGCCAGAGAGTGTTTTTTATCACCTGGTTCGTGAATAAAACCGATGTATGGATTTAATCTGGTTCGAAAAATTTCTGTAATGCAAACGGAGTAAAGTAGAGCATTTCCGAAAGAGATTAAGGAATTAATAATTCCTTCAGGTGGATTTTTAATTCTTTTTTCGAAATCAATCTCTTTACGAAAAATTTTTTCCCAGCATCCATAATAAATGTTTCTTGCATTTCCTTCGTAACCGAGCAATTCCTGAACACTTGTTGAGATGACAATTGAATTTAATAGAGAAGATATTTTTAAAATTTCTTCATCTATATTAGCTCCACGGTAAGCAAAGACGGTTAAGTTTTGTAATAAGTTTTTTACAGCACCTTCGACAATTTTTTTGGCGATGTAGAGTCTTCTGAAATCATCTAAGTAAAATTTTATTTGTGAAATTTGAATTTCACCATTGCCTTCGTATTCAACCGGTATAAAACTTCCCAGGTATTTTCCATAATAACTGAAGAAATGAACCGGAATGGAGTAATAGCTCATATTTTTTAAGAACTGAGAATTAAAGCTAACCTCGCCGAATGTATAAATAGCTTCGATTGATTCAATTGGTAGATATTTGAAGTTGCCATCACCTTCGACTCTTTGTGGCGGAAGTAAAACATACTCTTTCTCATCTTCAAAGATGTCTATTTCGTGAATGGGATTGAGGTTTTCTATTTTTTCGATTTTTAATGTGTTGTTCTTCCGTGAAAGTTTTGTGTCTGAGAATATGTAAATGTTGTTTTTCATATTTAATCTCAACCCTTTTTATTAGCTAATTATATAAGAGTTTAACAGGTTCTATTTTTCCAATGATTTGGTGATGATTAATGATAATTGAAATGGTAGGAATTGAAATGGATAAAATTTTGGGAAATAAAAATTGTTATTGGAAGAGGAAATTGGCAGGGATATGTCAGGGATTGCTTCGCAACTCCGTTGCTCGCAATGACTGAAACAAGCACATTGTCATTGCGAACGAAGTGAAGCAATCTGTCCATAATTCATCACAACTTTTCATATGTCAGAGATTGCTTCGAAACTTTGTTTCTCGCAATGACTGAAACATACTTCATTGTCATTGCGAAAGAAGTGAAGCAATCTGTCCATAATTTATCATAACTTTTCATATGTCAGAGATTGCTTCGAAACTTTGTTTCTCGCAATGACTGAAACACACATCATTGTCATTGCGAACGAAGTGAAGTGATCTGTCCATAATTTATCATAACTTTTCATATGTCAGAGATTGCTTCGAAACTTTGTTTCTCGCAATGACTGAAACACACTTCATTGTCATTGCGAGCGCAAGCGAAGCAATCTGTCCATAATTCAACACAACTTTTCATATGTCAGAGATTGCTTCGAAACTTTGTTTCTCGCAATGACGGAAACAATAACAGTCATTGCGAAGGAAGTGAAGCAATCTGTCCATAATTCATCACAACTTTTCATATGTCAGAGATTGCTTCGAAACTTTGTTTCTCGCAATGACAGAAACAAGCACATTGTCATTGCGAACGAAGTGAAGCGATCTGTCTCTAATTCATCATAACTTTTCATATGTCAGAGATTGCTTCGAAACTTTGTTTCTTGCAATGACTGAAACAAGCACATTGTCATTGCGAACGAAGTGAAGCAATTTGTCCATAATTCATCACAACTTTTCATATGTCAGGGATTGCTTCGAAACTCCGTTGCTCGCAATGACTGAAACATACATCATTGTCATTGCGAAAGAAGTGAAGCAATCTGTCCATCATTCATCACAACTTTTCATATGTCAGGGATTGCTTCGAAACTTTGTTTCTCGCAATGACAGAAACAAGCACATTGTCATTGCGAACGAAGTGAAGCAATCTGTCCATAATTCATCACAACTTTTCATATGTCAGAGATTGCTTCGAAACTTTGTTTCTCGCAATGACTGAAACATACATTGTCATTACGAGCGCAAGCAAAGTTAATTTTTTACTTTTAGAAATATCAAAAAAAATGTCAGGCCGAGAAAAAATCTCAACCTGACATATTTGAATCAATTGAACTCTCAAGCTAACTGAATGGAATTTTTACATCACAAATACCAATTAAAAGAAATTAAAAGCTTCTAATTCGTAATATTTGATCTCAGGGATTTTCAGATGCTCTTTTAAGTATTTTACCTCTTGACGAAGCTCTTCAACTTTATTCTCAGTATCTTCCACAATTGTAATTGTGAAATAACCGGGCCATATTTTATTGTTGAACAATGGATCTACATTTTCAATCGTTCCAACTGCTTTATCAATACGAGTGAAATTTTTTATGTTCAATTTCTTTAAGATTTGATCAATGCTTTCTGTTTCAGAGACATTGTGTATTATAAAAACTACTTTCATAATTAGCTCTCTTTGTTTTTCTTAAGTCGACTTTCGAAAATATTATAAATTACAGGCACAAAAATAAGCGTAATAAAAGTTGAAAAAGTCATTCCACCAACCATAGCGGCACCCAGAGGCTTCCATGTCTCAGAGCCACTTCCCGTGCTTAAAGCAAGTGGTAAGAGTCCAAATATTGTTGTAAATGCAGTCATCAATACAGGTCTTAAACGATTTCTTCCACCATTAAGAATTGCTTCAACAAGTCCCTGACCTCTTGCTCTCAAGGTATTAATAAAATCAACAAGAACAATTGCATTGTTAACAACAATTCCAACCAGCATTATAATGCCAAGGAATGAAATAACATTCAAAGTTTGATCGAATACAAATAAACCAATCAGAACTCCAGCAAATGCAAAGGGAATACTAAACATAATAACGAATGGATCAATCAAGCTTTCAAACTGAGCCGACATTACGATGTAAACCAGCACAATACTAAGCAACAATAAAAGTAATAAATCGCCAAAAGCTTCCTGCTGCTGTTCGAAACTTCCGCCAAAATCAATTCTTGTATTTGGAGGTAAAGGAATATCTTTTAATATGTTTTCAATTTCTAAGACTGCCTGACCGAGTGAAGTTCCAGAAAGTCCAGCTTCAACTTTTACAATTCTTTCCTGATTTTTTCTATCAATTTCAATAGGTGCGAATTCTGTTTTTATCTTTGCAAAATTTTTAAGAGGAATTTGCTTACCCATTACATTTGTGACTTCGAGATTTGCAATGTCCTCAATTTTCATTCGATAGTTTTCATCAAGTCTTAAACGAATATCATAAGTTGTTTTTGTTCCTCTGAATTGAGTTGGAATGCTACCAAAGACATAGTTTCGTAGTGTTGTTGCAATTATGGCTGTGTTTAATCCAAGCATTGCGGCTTTATCTTTATCTATCTCGATAACAACTTCAGGTTTATTTTCTTGTAGAGAAATTTGAGGTTCAACAACACCTTTAACTTTTGAAATTTTTTCAACAATTTGTTCAGCAACTTTTCTTGATGCATTCAAATCAGGTCCTAGGATTTCAATTGAAATAGGTTTTCCCTGACCGAAAATAGCTCCCTGTCCACCAGCCTGAGTAAGAACATTTAATTTATTTATTTTTGGATATTGCTTCAGAAATTCCCTTAAGTCATCAGCAATTTCTTTATTTGATCGTTTTCGTTCTTCGACATTGACGAGCCTTATATTGATAATTCCAATATTTTCACCTTCCTTAGTCCCAAAGACAGAGCCTAATCCCGAAGCACTCTGACCAACCTGATAGAAAATATCTTTTATCTCTGGAGTTCTTTCTTTAATCAAATCATACATTTCTTGAACAAATTTTTCGGTTTCGTAGACGCTAGTCCCAACTGGTAATTCAAGAACAACCTGAACCTGAGAGCTATCACTTTCTGGAATAAAATCACTGCCGATAAAAGGAATTAATCCGAGAGTTAAGATCAAGAACAATATTCCAGCGATAAGAGTTGTTTTTTTGTGACCAATTGCCCAGCTTAGTGACTTATAATAAGCTTCGTCAATTTTACTGAATATCTTTTCGCTCCAGTTAAAAACTTTATCTAAAAATTTTTGTGTCTCTTTTCTCTCTTCAAATTTTTTGAGAATAGTTGATGTAAGCATTGGGGTAAAGAATAAAGCGACAAATAGAGACATAGAGATCGTAATTGTTATGATCGCCGCGAGTTGTGTGAAGAGAATCCCGGCAATACCAGTCAGGAAGAATAATGGAGAGAAAACAGCAATAGTAGTTAATGTTGATGCAAGAAGGGCGGAGCCGACTTCACTTGCTCCATACATCGAAGCTTCTCTGATGTGTTCACCTCTTTCAACATGCTTAACCACATTTTCTAACACAACGATCGCATTATCGACAACCAATCCCACAGCAATAGCTATTGATGATAGTGAAAGAATGTTGATTGTGTAATTAAAAACATACATGAAGAAGAATGATATTATTAACGAGAAAGGAATTGATAGAACAATAATCAAACTTGCTCTAACTCTTCTCAAGAAAATTAATACAACCAGTGAAACAAGAAAAAGACTTATGAAAAATGTTCGTAAAAGATTTTTAATTGACAACTTGATGAATTCTGCACCATCGAAAACAATGCTTATCTTTAAATCATATTCTTTTTCAATCTTTGAGATTTCTTTTTTCAAAGCCTCTGAGACATCAACCGTATTTGCACCAGAGAGTTTATTCATCAAAACAACAACACCTTTTTCACCGTTAATCAATGTTCTTCGTTCATCTTTGGTAATTGTATCGACAATGGTCGCAATGTCTTTTAAGTATAAAATTTTACCATCGTTAGCGCCAATTACAACATTTTCAATGTCAGCTGGTGAAGTAAATTCACCTTTGACTCTCAAAACATAAGAGAGTTTTTTATCGTCTAAATTTCCAGCAGGCAAAGAAAAGTTCTCAGATCTAATTATTTGCGAAATTTGATTAATTGAAAGATTGTACGCCTTAAGCTTATATGGATCAAAATCAACTCTGATTTCCCTTGCTGGTGCACCAAATGCCTGAACTCCACCAACTCCCGGAATTCTCACCAATCGATCAGCAATATTGTCATCAATAAAATCTTTGAATTCTTTGTAATCAATATTCTTTGGAACAGCAATTCCAGCAACGATAACTGGAAATTGTTCAGTACTGAATTTGAAAATTTTTGGAGTCTCAACTCCTTCAGGTAATTGGACTTTTGCAAATTCGAGAGATGCTCGACAGTCGTTAGCAGCTTCATCAAGATCAGTTCCCCAATCAAATTCAAGAGTTACAATTGATATGTTTTCTTTAGATACTGAGGTGATTTTCTTCAAATTTGGAACAGATGCAAGCGACTTTTCAATTATTCTTGTAACTTTAATTTCAATATCATCAGCACTTGAACCGGGATAAGTTGTTAAAACTGTCAAAACAGGAGCTTCGATCTTTGGCAGAAAATCAATTGGAATTAATCTAATTGCATAAAGTCCAAATACAAGAGTTGCGATAAAGACCATCAAAGTTAAAATTGGGCGCTTTACTCCAATTTCTGGTAGTTTCATATTAAATAGCTCCTCCTTTTATAAGCTTCTATAAATTTTTACACTTTCACCATCAGTCAGATTAGATTGACCTTCTATTATCACCTCATCACCTTCTTTCAAGCCAGAGCGAATTACACTCTCATCGTTAACTTCTTTACCTTTCACGACAAATTTTTTTCTTGCCTTTCCATCCTGATAAACATAAACATAGTTCTTACCCGTCATTGGATCTGTTAAGATGGCAGAGTTTGGAACTAATAAATCTACGGTTTCACCCAGATCAATTTCTACTCTAACAAAAGAATTTGCTTTGATTTTATTTCCTCTGTTAGGGACACGCAGTTCAAGTTCAACTTTCTTGCTGATAGGATCCACGATAGGACTAATTCTGGTTACATAACCAGTAAATGTTTCACCCGGTAGAAAATCATTTGTGATAGTAGCTTTTTGACCAACTTTTATTTTATAAGCATCAAATTCATTAACTGAAATTTTCACTTTCAAATCACTTACATTCATCAGGTGCAAAATTGCTGGCACAGATCTTCCTCCAGCTGGAGCCATCAGGAATAATTCACCATCATTAAGATATTTTGCCGTAATCACACCAGAAAATGGTGCTCGCAGTTGTGTGTTCTCTAAAATCTTTTCATAATTTGTCTTTAATGTTTCATAAGCAAGCTTAAATTTTTCATATTGTTGATCAGAAATTGCACCTTCAGCTCGTAACTTTTCAGCTCTCTCAAAATCTCTTTTAGCATCATTGAATTGAATTTCAATTTGAGTTAATTGTTGATCATCCATCTGAACAAGTAATTGACCTTGCTTAACATAATCACCTTCTTTAACAAAAATTTTTCTAACTCTCGAAGCCATCTGAGCCGCAAGTGCAGCTTCCTCCCAGGGATAAGCTGTGCCAGTGAACAATAAATTATTCTTCACAGTCTTTTTTACTACTTTCTGAACCGTTACGGATTTAACTTCTTCTTCTTTTTGAGCTTCTTTTTTTGAACCGCAACCAATAAGTAGTGTGGTGATTAAAAATGCGACTAATAAAAATTTAATTTTCATCTTCTTCACCTCTATTTAATTGATTTATTTAAGTAAAATTCAAGTTCCGCTTGTGTAACTAAATACTCATAAATTGATTGAGCATAGCCCAGTTCCGCCGAAAGTAAATTCACATTTGCATTACTTATTTCAAGTTGAGTACTCATACCTTCGTTGTATCTGACTTCCGCAATTCGGTAATTAATTCTTGCTTTTTCACGGTTAAGTTTCTGAGATTCAATTTTTTCCAGAGCTGTTGCCATTCGATTTTTGGTGTTGTTGATGGCAATTTCAAGTTGCTTTTTAGTGTAGTTGATAGTTTCTTCGAGTTGTTTAGATTGAATTTCTGCCTGTTCAACACGACTTTTCACTCCAAATCCGGAAAAAATGGGAAAGCTTAGTGTCAATCCAACAGAAGCACTCTTTACCCAGCGATAATCATTGAAGTTGTAATCTTCAGCCTGTGTTTGAATTTGATAATTTCCAAAAGCCATTAAACTTGGAAAATGACCCCATTTTTGAAGCATAATATTTTTGTCAGCAATTTGTTTTTGCAAACCAAGCTTTTTTAGAGTGAAGGTATTTTCAACAACATAACTATCAAGTTGTGGCAGTGTCTTACCTGTATAAAAACTTTCAATTGAACCAACAACTTCAATACTATCATCAGGTGATAAATTCAAAAGTGATTTGAGAAAGTTGAGAGCTGTTTGATAAGTATACTCAGCTTGAAGAACATTTGGTTTTATTTTTTCAACTTCAACCTGAGCGCTCAGATATTCAAAGTCGGAAAGCAGTCCTTGCTTATTTAACTTAGAAGCATTTTCAAGATTTCGTAAAGCATTCTCATAACTTTGTTTAATAAATTTTTCAGTTTCACGAGTTAAAAGAACATCAAGGAATGCCTTTGTGGTGTTTAATCGAATTTGAGCAAGTGTTTCTTCGTAAGTCAAATTACTCAGTTCAAGCCCTAATTTACTCATTACAATTCCGGTGTAAACCTGTCCCATAAAAATTGGCAATCCAACTTTCAGTTGTCCTGTATATGAATTAGTTGCGCCTATTTCGATAGGCCTAACCTGTCCAGTTCCTCCAAAGAAATCTGGTAAGAAGAAAACTGGCTTTTTGATGTTTCTAATGTAAGTTCCTTCAGCTGAGATACTTGGAAATAAAGATGAAAATGCTTCGTTAAGTTTTGATTCAGATTTATCAACATCATATCGAGCAATTTTGACCTGTGAGTTTTCTTTTAATGCTATTTCAATTGCTTTATCTAGTGTAAGATTTGTGATGACTTTCTTTTCTTTGGCTGAAAGAATATTAAATGTTAAAAATATTAAGAGAACAACAAAAATTATATTCCTCATACTTCTCCTTTTTCAATTTGATTGACTAGTTCAAGTGAGACTTTGTAAAATTTTTGTAATGCCTTTAGATAATCTTTTTGCTCTTCAAGTGAAAGTTTAGAAATTAAACTTTTGAATAATGCTTTATTTTCTTCGACATGCTTATCAATAAATTTTTTACCTTTGGGAGAAAGATTTAGGACAATTTTTCTTCTATCCTCTGGAGAAATTTTTCTATCTACATAATTTAATTTTACAAGTCTATCCACCAGTTCAGATGCAGAACTTTGAGCGATAACGAGCTTATCTGCAAGTTCTTTCAAAGTTATATTTGGGATATGACATATGTATTGAAGAGCTATTAGTTGAGTAAGTGTTAATTCAGATTTGAAGATAGTAGGATTAAGTTTGAACATAACTTCTCTTAGTTTATAACCAAGGTCCATTAATTCAGAAATAATTGCTTCTGTTTCTTGATTTTTAGTCATTCGGTTCTCCATTTATTAGAAATTCGAACTAATAGGTTTCCTATTAATTCGGAAACCGATACAATCTTAATGATAAAGGTATTTAAAGTCAAGAGAAATTTTTTTGAAAGAAAATTTTATCCCCAATTTTTTATTTACGAGTTTTTGAAGAGAGCAAATCCGCCCAATAGAGCAGCATCATCTTTGAGATGAGAAATAAAAATTTTGGTCTTCGTGAAATTGCTTTTTAATGCTGTCTCTTTTGCTTTCTTTTTAATAACTGGCAACATAAAATTGCCAATTGCTTCCATTACACCTCCAGCAAAAACAACACAATCAAAATCGAACATATTGATAAGATTACCAGTCACAATACCAAGTTCTTCTGCAGCATGTTTAACCGCTTTAATTGTTACTTTATCTTTTTTCTTAATAGCCTGAGCTAAAATACCGGACTTGATAATTTTTCTATCGTCTGTGAGTTTTGTGATGATAGATTTTTTACCTTTTTTAATATCCTCATTTATAATTCTTGTGATTGCTGTTCTCGATGCTTCAGTTTCAAGACAACCATGATTCCCACATCCACACTTATTACCTTTTTCTCTAACTTTTATGTGGCCAACCTCACCTGCAGAAAAATTTTTACCTCGATACAATTCTCCATTGATGATAATTCCTGCACCTACGCCAGTTCCCACAAATAATGCAATTAAATTTTTACAATTATCTTTTCTTTCAAAATGATAAATTCCAAGTGTTCCTAGATTTGCATCATTTTCAATTAAGACTTTTGTATTAAAATGATTTTCAATTGGTTCGGCAGCATTTA
>Ga0197142_1004432_pt1 | contig 11360 bp, 9 predicted proteins | sample GBS60_MetaG_FD_148614 | JGI IMG/M metagenome (GOLD analysis project Ga0197142, IMG submission 148614) | Sediment microbial communities from Great Boiling Springs, Gerlach, Nevada, United States - GBS 60_MetaG | ecosystem: Environmental > Aquatic > Thermal springs > Hot (42-90C) > Sediment... | reverse complement strand
TAATTGGAATTGCACTCGGTTTATCTCTTTCAAAATTTGAAGCGATTGAAAATGTCAGAGGTGAAATTGCTGGCTGGCTTTTGATTGCTTTTGGAATAGGTTATACAATTTATGGATTGATTAAAGCTAAATATAAACACTCACACATTCATCACCATCCTGAAGAAAATATAATCCATACTCACGAACATAATCACCTTTCCGTTGAACACAAACACATTCACAAAGAACCAGAAAAAATATCAAGCTGGACACTTTTTATAATTTTTGTCTTTGGACCTTGTGAAGCTCTGATACCAGTTCTTATGATTCCTGCTGCTCAACACAGTATCAGTGGATTAATTCTGGTAATCTTGATCTTCGGTACTGCTACAATTCTAACGATGTTGGTAATGGTATTGCTTGGACTTTATGGAGTTGAAATTTTACCCCAGAAAAAACTGGAAAAACACATTCACACATTAGCAGGACTTACAATATTGCTCTGTGGAATAGGCGTTCAATTTCTTGGTTTGTAATTAAATTATATTGTTTCAGGCTTCTCCTTAATCAATTTAGAAGCCAAGATTGATACTGTTATAGTAACTGTAATTACACTCAAAGAAATATAAATTGGGATGTGATAAAAATCTGAAATCAACATTTTTACACCAACAAAAAACAAAAGAAATGCTATTCCATATTTAAGAAATCTAAACAAACTCATAATTCCAGCCAATGCAAAATAAAGTGCTCGCAATCCAAGTATTGCAAATATATTTGATGTAATTACAATGAAAGGATCCCTTGATATTGCGATTACCGCCGGAATTGAATCAATTGCAAAAACTATATCTGTTGATTCTATTAATAAAAGAGTCAAAAATAGATTAGTAATATGAAGCTTGCCGTTTTCTTTGACAAAAAACCTGTGAACATTATTAGTTTTAACTGGGAAAAATTTTGAAGCTAATTTTACAAAGAAATTTTTCTCCGGTTCAATTTTCTTTTCCTCTGTAAACGCCATTTTATAGGCAGTGTAAAGCAAAATTGCTCCAAAGATGTAGATTACAAAATCAAATTTTTCAATGAGAGCAACCCCTGCAAGAATGAAAACTACTCTAAAAAATATCGCACCTAAAATTCCCCACTTCAGGATATGAGGTTGGTCTCTATCTTCAATTCCCATTATCGTGAAAATCATTATAAATACAAATAAATTATCTACCGAAAGAGATTTTTCAATCAAATAGGCAGCTAAAAATTCCATTGCTTTGACATGACCGTTAGGAAATTTAAAATAGATTGAAATGTTATAAAGCAAAGCGACACCAATCCAGATAGCACTCCAGATTAAAGCTCTTTTGATACCCAGTTTTGTTTTTCTATGATCTGTAAACCAGAGATCAATTGCGAGCATGATTGTAACTAAAACAGTAAAAATTATCCAATACCATAGTTGTGTTGTCATAATTAAACCAGATTTTTACAAAATTAATTAATGGTTATGAAATGATTCTCATGATTATTAACATTAATACTTGACCCGCGATACTACGAAGTTAAAATATTTTTTATCATTATTTTTACAATTAAAATATTGTAAAATATATGAGAAAAGCATTACTACTTTTTTCAGACGGATTGGACAGTTTGCTTGCTGGTAAAATTATTCAGGAGCAAGGCATTGAGGTTATTCCTGTAACTTACATAACCCCGTTTTTCAACTGGAAGTATTTTGAAAATCCTGATTTATTTCACACACACTGCAAATCACTTGGGTTCGAAAAAAGCATTTTAGTTGATTTAACGAAAGAATATTTGAACATTCTTCATAAACCTAAATATGGTTTTGGTAGATTGGCTAATCCCTGCATAGCCTGTAAAATTTTAATGTTCACAAAAACAAAAGAGCTTTTAGAAGAACTAAATGCTGATTTTATTGTAAGTGGAGAAGTTATTGGTCAAAGACCAAAATCTCAAAACAGATGGGCAATGAATGTTATTAGAAAAGAATCAAAAGTTAATGATTTGCTTGTTCGACCATTATCAGCTCGAATTCTTCCGCCAACTTTACCTGAAAGACTTGGATGGATCGATAGAAAAAAATTATTCGGTTTACATGGAAGAAGTCGAAAACTTCAATTTCATCTGGCAGGAAAATATGGAATAAAAGAATTTTCAACACCAGCTGGTGGTTGTCTATTGACTGATCCGCAAATTGGTTCAAGAATGTTAAAAATTTTAAAAGAGAACAAACCTTTAAATGAATTAACCGCACAATTATCTGTCTTCGGGAGACACATAATCGAAAAAAATTACTGGATTATGCTTGGTAGAAATGATAAAGAAAATAGAAAAATCTTTAAGATAGCCCACAATAAACTGCCACTTTATACATTAACCGAGCCAGCTCCAGTTGCTGCAGTATTAGATGGAAATCCAGAAGAAAATACAATTAAAGATTTATTGATAAAATTTTCTAAGAAAGCTCAAGTAAAAATCAATGCAGGAGAAAATGTTGAACTTATCCCTGCAAGCGAAGAAGAATTTGGAGAATAATTTCTAATTGTATCTTAAACATTTTTCTTGTTAAACCTATTATTTATTGCCTATCATGTTTATTTGCGGAGGCTTTTCATTTAATACATAGGTCCCAGAAATAAATAATTTAAGTAAGAAAAATCTTACAAGTCTTTTTCTTGATTTCTAACATTCTTTACACTACATTGTCATTGAGATTTTTGTTAGGAAGTTGGCATTTTGAATAAATAATGTTATCGTGAAACAGGAATAGAGCAGATACACATTTAGTAATTACTAAAAACTTAATTTGAATTTTTGATGAAACAAAAAAACAAATTACAGTGTGTATCGAAAGTAACTTTAGCTCTAATAATAGTCAATGCTTTCTTGAAAGTAATTTATGATCTAATCAAATCCATCCGACCTGAATATAATCCCCAACATATTAAAATCAGAAACGAGCTCGAAACAAGAATTTTTAATTTCTTTGCATCCGACATTCTCCCCGGATCAACAGAGGATTTTTATGCCTTCCATTGAAAACAGCAGAACACAAAAAAGAACAAAACAAGATTTTACTTTAAGGTCGATAAAGAACTTAAAAAATAGGAGGCACTAATGAGAATCGTAAGACTTAATAAACTTGATAGTGGCAAATCATTAGCTTTCGTAGATATAGAAACTGACGAAGGAATAATCATTAAAGGATTTCGATTGGTCAATGGGCAGAATGGAATTTTTCTTGCATCGCCCGACGAAAGGGGAAAAGATGGAAATTATTACGAAACGGTTATAGTGCCAAAACACATCAAGTCTCAAATGGAAAAACTGGCAATAGAAGAATACAACAAGCTCAAATAAAAACATTTTGAAAATATTATGATGTTTGACAAAACATCAATATCAAAAATAGATTTGCAACAAAACTGGGGTAAAAACTAGAATGTTGAGTAATGAAGAAAAAACATTAATCCTAGCAGCGCTTTTTCATGATATAGGGAAGTTTCAACAGAGAGGAGGTCTCCATGAATAGATTGACTGATAGAGAAATAAATTATTTTGGAGCACTCTTACACGACATTGGAAAATTAATATGGCGTTCAAAAGACATAGTGGCTGGAGAAACGCATGAAACTTTGGGAGAAAATTTTATTAGAGAATATTTAGCAAAGATTGAATGCTTAAAAAACGATATTGGAGAAATTATAAGAGCTGCTAATAGAGAAAGAGGTAAAATCTGGAAAGCCGATGTAATAGCCGCTGAGGAAAGAGAAGATAGTTTAGATAAAGCGCCACGAAGGTATTTAGAAGCTATAACTAATCGTGTTGATTTTAATAGACCTGAAATAAAAACAAAATCTGATAATTACTGGTATTATTTACCCAAACCATTGGATTTAAGTAGAGACAATAACTTCCCAATTGATTCAAAAAAAGAACTTAGAAATTATTCGCATAATGAAATTGAATATCAAAAACATCATAAGGAATTATATGAAAATTTTATAAATGAAATTAAACTCTTAGAGAAAGAAGATGATTTTAAGTCTTTTTCACGGACATTTATAAAATTGCTTGAGAAATGTACATCTAAAGTCTTATCAGCTGGATTTCTTTCACATCCAGATATTTCTCTTTTTGACCACTCAAGAATTACAGCAGCTTTAAGTGTGTGTTATGAAGATGGAGATCCAGATAAAGAGTGTCTACTAATTAAAGGTGATATATCTGGTATTCAGAGCTATATATATGATGGCATCAGAGAAATGACAGATATAGCTAAAAGATTAAGGGGTAGATCATTTACTATCCAATTGTTAGCTGATGTAATTTCAAATTACTTTTTAGAAGAACTGGATTTATTTGAGGCTAATCTAATTTATAATGGTGGCGGTCATTTTTTAATTTTGGCTCCTTGTAACGATAATATTAAAAAAAGATTAGAAGTAATTTCATCAAAAGTAAATCAAGCCCTGTTAGAAAAATACTCAGGGAGAATATCTCTTGTTTGGGATTATGTTGAATGTAGTGGGCAACAATTCATACTGGATTTCAAAAATTTATATATAAGCTTAGATGAAAAAATAACTAACAATAAAAAATTAAAATTTAAAAATTCCTTGGTGGAATTATTTTCGCTTGAACTTAAAGCAAAAGATTTTAGAGCCAAAGAAGAAAAAACTGAAGAAATTGAAAAAGAAATTGGTGCATTACTACCAAAATTAAAATATTTTGTTATTTCTAATTTCAAAATACCCTCAAATAATACAGAGAATTCTTTAGGTATCTATTTCCCAGATTTTAAAACATATATCTACCTATGTAGAGATAAAGTATCTGTTGAAAAATTAATTTCAATGTCAGAAACAAAAAAGGGCTTAAGGATTATATCAATTAATGATACAAATGTTGTAAATGAATTTTCAAAAAGTATTTTCTTAAACGTTGCTAAAGAATTTCGATTCCTGGGTAACCACGTTCCAACCAAGAATGATAAAATAATTAGCTTTGAAGAATTAGCAGAGATGCAATCAGCTAATTACCCGCTACTTGGAATTATGCGAATGGATGTTGATAATTTAGGTGCTGTCTTTTCGTTTGGATTAAAAGAAATAAATGATACTGAAAAAAAATATACTCCTTCGAGAGTTGCAAACTTATCCAGAGAACTAAATTGGTTTTTTACTGGATATATTAATGAAATAGCAAAGAAATTCAATATCTACATCGCTTATTCTGGAGGTGATGATGTTTTTGTTGTTGGTAATTGGTTTGATTTAATAAAATTTGCTAGAGAATTGAGAAAAGAATTTCAAGAGTTTGTTTGCAAAAATAATAATCTATCTGCTTCTGCAGGGATTATTTTTACTAAGCCAAATTTCCCGATTTCTCAATCAGCATTGCTAGCTGAAGATCAGGAAAAACTTGCAAAAAACACCGAAATAAAATTAGAAAAGGATAAAGTTGGTGTTCTGGATATTCAACTAAATTGGAAAGAATTTGATGAGTTTATCGAATACGCAGAGGAGTTAATAAAATTATTGGAATCGGATGAAACTAAAAATATTATACCCCGAAGTTTCCTTTACTACATTTACAATGTGACAGATAGAATTTTTGATAATAAAGGCAAATTGGACTTAAGAAAGTTAAACAAAGCAACTACCATTTTGCACTATATGTTTGCAAGAAGAAAAGTAAATGCATCAATTATAGAGAGTAAAAATAAGGATGAACAAATTAATAAATTACTTTATGAGCTTGCTGTTAAACTTCTATTAAGTACGGATAAAGAAAAAGAATACAAAAAAATAAAATTTCCATTAACATTAGTGTTATACAAAACAAGGAGGTAATTATGGACTTGTCAAATGCAACCCCAAAACAGATAGAAGAATTTTACGCTAATAAAGACAGGGAATATTATAAAAAATTTACGACCAATCAGCTTAGAAATTTCTTTTCTGAAATTGTTTCGTTAAGAACTTTTTACAGAGCTAATCCTGATAAAAGAGAAAAGATAGAATTAAGATTAAGGAAATTGAAAACTATGCTTGTTTATGCTGAAGGGAAACAGCCCAAAGGGACAGATTTAAGTGAATTGAGAAAGGATATTTTCAGTTTAATAGATTCGGTTTTAGATAATAGAGGTGACTTTAATAAAAAGTTAGAAACATTTTTTGATATAATAGAAGGCATTGTAGCATATCACAAATTTTATGAATAGAAAGAAATTAATAAAAGGAGAATAAAATGAGCGTAAATAATTCATTTTTAGGCAATATTATTTTAAAAGGCAAACTTAAAGTTGTCACTCCACTCCATATTGGTGGTTCAAAAGATAAATTTGAAATTGGTGGAGTAGACAATCCCGTTATAAGAGATCCGGTAACAAATTATCCTTATATTCCTGGATCTTCACTTAAAGGAAAACTTAGAATGTTATTAGAATTTGCTGAAGGTGTTGTTAAAGAGAGCGAAAAAAAGAAAGGTGAATATCCACCAAGTAATGATCCAAAAATTACTTGTTTATTTGGAGACAGTGCTGAAAATAGCTCAAACGGGCCAACAAGATTAATTGTAAGGGATGCTTACCCAGATGAAAAAACAATTAAAATGTGGGAAAATACAAACTCTGAAACTCTTTATACCGAGTATAAAGCTGAAAATACAATAGACAGGATGACATCAGCAGCTAATCCTAGATTCATGGAAAGAGTTCACAAAGGTTCTGAATTTGATGTGGAATTTATTTTGCAAGTTTTTTCAATGGACAAAGATAAAGGTAAAAGTAATTTTGAAAAGTTAGTTAAAGCAATTCGTCTTCTTGAAGATTCAACTCTTGGTGGTGGTGGAAGTAGAGGAAGCGGAAAAGTCGAATTCAAATTTTTTGAGCCATACTTTATAAGTGTTGATGATTATAAAAATGGAAATGGGAATTTTAAAAAAGACTTTGATAATCAAGAGCCCGATAAAAGTTCTAAGGATATAAAATTTGATACTGAATGGTTCAAAAATAATTCGGCTAGTGGTGATAGTAATTAATTATAAGTAAAACCATTATAATAAAATACGGATTAAAAAATGAAAGTTATCAGGATTATCCCAAAAACTAATTTCCATACATACCTTCATTCAGATACTTTGTGGGGAAACTTAGTTTACGCTTATAAATTGTTATATGGGGAAACAGCTTTAGAAAAACTGCTTGAAAATTATTTAAAGGGTAATCCTTCTTTTATTGTTTCTTCTATATTTCCATATGAAATAATCAAAAATGACTCAGAACAAATTATTTACTATTTCCCTAAACCTTTACTGGGCGGTGAAACTATTGAGCCTGAAAGCCCGGAAGATATGACGATGATTAAGGAATTTAAAGCTATCAAATTTGTTGAGCAAAAAATATTTGAAGAATACCTGAATGGAAATCTTAATAATAAATCATTGTTTGAAAGATTTAAACTTTTTAGAATTGAAGAGAATGAGAAAAAGGAAGAACAAGACCAAAATAGTATTAAATATGAAAAATTCAGATATTTGAAAGATAAAGATATTAAACCAATTTATAATCTACACAACTCAATTGATAGAATGAGTGGATCGACACTGGAAGCTGAGGGCCGAGGACAATTATACTGGGAAGAGGAATTGGCTTTTAGGGATAAAATGGGATTATTCTTTCTGGCTGAAGTTACAAACCTGGATGAATTTACAGCCTTACTAAGATTACTATCGCACGTTGGAATAGGTGGTAACCGCTCTATTGGAAAAGGGAGTTTTAAGTTTGAAATTGAAGATTTTACTTTAAGTATACCCTCAGATTCAAATGCATTGATTACTTTGTCTCTATATCATCCTACAGAAAAAGAGTTAGAAATTATTTCCAAAAAAGAGATAAAAAAATTTTATGATATAAACATAAGGATAGGTGCTGTTGGAAGAGATTTTAATATAGAATTTCAGGAAAAAAATCCTGTCCCCTGCTTTGTAGAAGGTTCAACATTTTTTGTTAAAGATAAGTTAATGGGTCATCTTGTCAGCACAGCTAAAATGAAAGATCAAAAAGATATTTTTAGTAACTATTTATTCTTTGGTGTAAAAGCTAATTTGAGGCAGTCATGAGATTAAAAATTAAAACCTTAACACCGATCCATATTGGAACAGGTAAAGAACTAACCCCACTGGAATTTTTCAACAACTACAGAATTAGTTACGACAAACTTTTTGATCTAATTGCGGAAGAAAAGAAGGATGAGTTCTTTAACTGGATTGACCAAATACAGGACACAAGCTTCTCGGTTAACGGTATCCAAAGGGAATTTGGTATAAAAACAAACGATATTATTTCAAAGTGTGGACTATATAGATTCAACCAATCGTTTCAAGATAAAGTGAGGGAAGGAATTAAAGATTCATCGAATAAACTTTTCATTCCAGGTAGTTCAATAAAAGGTTCAATACGAACCGCATTGATGTATAAAGTATTGAAAAATCCATATTATAACTCTACAATAAAAAACTCTATTGAGTCTTTAATATCTAAAGCAAATAATTTAAGAGGACAGGCAGGAAAAATCAAAAACTTACTGAAATCGTCAGATGAAGAACTCCAAAAAGAAGTTTTTATTTGTGGTGTATTAAAAGAAAAGGATGGTAAACGAGAAATAAAATATGAAGATCAGAAATATGATTTACTAAAACTTGTTCGTGTTTCAGATTCCAAATCAGTAGCAACTGACACAAACGGTGAAATTTGTGAATTACAAGTTTATGCTTTGCAAAAAGATACACCGCATAAACCATTTAAAATTTATACTGAATGTATTTCAGAAAATATAGAATTAGAATTTGATATCTCAATTGATGTTGAATTTTTAAAAAAAGCAAAGATTGAACTTAATAACCCCAACAGTGATTTTGGGAAAAAATATTTTATTGGAATAGAAGAAAAGCTTAAGAATCTTTTTGGTATTGACATAAAAAATGATACAGAATTCAGTGAAGAAAGAATAATTAATACTATTGTACAAGCTTTAATAGATTTTGGTGTAGCTATTTCAAACCTTGAGAGTCAATGGGTTAATTCAATCAATAATAATTCAAAAACTTCTTCCCTAAGAACTCTATATGCAACTACAAATAAGTTTAAACTTGGATTTGGAACTGGGTTCAGTGGAATGACTATTTTGACTTTATTATTAAACAATTCCACATTAAAACAAAAAGCTTACGAATTTTATAAAGCTGTTGGAATAGGTTATCATCATTCAACAAAACAACCATTAAACATAGATGAATTTCCTTTCACACGTAAATATTTTAATAATAAAGCAATTTTAGGCGGATTTGGGTGGGTTAAAGTTTTAATCGGGAACGAAATGGAAAGCACAAATGTTACAACGCAACAAGATAATTTAGCATCTACACAAACCAGACCAGCAAATGCTATTTTAGCAGAAATTGTAAACGATAAGTCTAAACCTGCTAAGATTAAAATACTCGAAGGAGATCATGCAGGCAAAGAAACTATTCTTACACAAGTTAATATAGCTACTCTGGGGCTAAAGGTTGGTTCAAAAGTTTATGTAGAGTTAGTTTTTCAGGGAAAAAATCTTCAAAGTGCAAGATTCAAGCAAAAATATTAATGGTATACTATCAGACTAAACTAAATGCCAATAAGATTTTAAACCGTTCGAACTTAACTTTCATTTATGTTTCATTCCGATTCTACGCGATAACTATCTTTTGTAACTTGGATAACAGTTTGAAGATTAAGAATTGGAAGGGGTTAGTATGACCAAATCCTTCATCTCAATTTTAGGAACAAATGATTATTTAGAATGTCTTCATTCATTTAATCATCAAAAAAGCACTCAACCTGTCAAGTATGTTCAAGAAGACTTAATTAGTTTTTTTTGTAAAGATTTTAACGAAGGCGATGAAATAAGAATTTTTTTAACCGACTTAGCCAGAAAAAGGAATTGGAAAAATGATGGTTTTGGTAAACCTAATGAAGGATTGAAAAGCAGACTTGAGAAGTTATGTTTAAAATGCAAAGTAATAGACTTTAGTATTCCTGATGGAAATAATGAAAGAGAAATCTGGGATATTTTTGAGATTATTTTAAATACATTTCAAAAAGAAGAAAGTGTAATTGTTGATATAACTCATTCCTTCCGTTTTCTACCGATGATTCTTACTACTTTATTGAATTATGCAAAATATCAAAAGAACATTTTGGTCAAGGGTATTTATTATGCTGCATTTGAAAGTCTAGGAACCTACACTGAAGTCAAAAATATTCCAATCGAGCAAAGAATAGTTCCTATATTTGATTTAACATCTCTTTCGAATTTACATGATTGGACAGTTGCTTCATTTGATTTTATTCATAACGCTAATATTTCTACACTTAAAAAACTTTTAAATAACGAAAGGTATTACGATAGAGGAAATTACTTACCAGGAAAAGTCATTAACAAGCTAGAAGAATTAATTTTGAATATCGCTTTATGTCGCGGTAATGAGCTTGTTCAATTCAATTATGATGAAATTAAATCGCAAATTTTAGAATTGAAAAATATGAAAGAACTTACCAAACCATTCTATTATTTGATAGATGAGCTATATAAGAAAATACAAAATTTCAGTAACGATATTAATGTTCTCTCTTTACGACTTGCTGAATGGTGCTTTGAACACAATTATTATCAACAGATGGTAACTCTGTTACAAGAATTTTCGATAACATTAGTTCTTAAAGCAAATAATTTAGATTTCACTAACAAAGATCTTAGAGAAATTGCCTCTCAAGCTTTTAGAATATATGGTGAGAAAATTCCTCAAGATAAATGGAAAGAACCAGCCAAATGCAGTCCTGAAATAGTCAAACGAATTCATAATACTGAATTGTTTATAAAATTATGCGATTTATTCCAATCTCTAACAGGAATTAGAAACGATATTAATCATGCCGGATTTTTAAAAGATTCCAGAAGGGTTAATAGGCTTGAGGGTAGATTGAAAACGATACTTGAAGATTATAAAAAAGTAATTAGCAATTATAATAATTAATCACGGTGCTCTAAATGTCCAAAACTGTTTAGAGAACAAATAACTTATGCTCATTAATCTCTCCAATCATCCAAAAGAAAAATGGTCTGAGAAGCAACTCAATGCTGCGTTGAAAAAATACAGGCAGATTGTTGATATTCCTTTCCCTCTTATCTCACCAAAGGCTAATACAAGGCAGGTAGTTGCAAAGGCTCAAAAGTACTTTAATAAAATCATGGTTTTATTAAAAAATTCTCCAGATAAAAACAATGCTGTTCATCTTATGGGAGAATTTACTT
>Ga0197142_1004429_pt1 | contig 11374 bp, 10 predicted proteins | sample GBS60_MetaG_FD_148614 | JGI IMG/M metagenome (GOLD analysis project Ga0197142, IMG submission 148614) | Sediment microbial communities from Great Boiling Springs, Gerlach, Nevada, United States - GBS 60_MetaG | ecosystem: Environmental > Aquatic > Thermal springs > Hot (42-90C) > Sediment... | reverse complement strand
CTCGGAAATGCGCTGGAACATGGGGGCGATTTTCTCGGCGAATTCTTTGGGCGGGACGGCGCGGAACAGCGAGGCCACGCGCGGGCGATTGTTGATGTAAATGCCCGCCGCGCTGCCTCCCACCGCATCCAGACGCGGCAGATGACCGGCGGCGCTGCGGATGGAAGCCATGATGCCCTGGTAATGATAGTCGGGATCGGAGGCATGCCGGGGATCCCAAGGCACTTCCTCGCTGTACACCACCTGTCCGTCTATGACCGCGCTGGCCTTGCGGTCGCTGGCCCCCAGGTCAAAGCCCACGCGGCAGCCATCCAGATGCCGCCCCAGCGCGATGCTGGTTTCGCGCGTTTCCGGGACGGCCTCCGGGGTCGTCACCACCACTTCGAAGGGACGCTCGTAAACGCCGGCCATGAATTCGGCGTCGAACTGGCGCGCTCCCCCGGCAGCGTAGGCGGACGCGAGGTAGCGTCCGATTTCTTGCGGACCGCCGACGTAAACCTTGTAACCGCCGCGCTGCCAAAGCAGGAATTTGACGATGCGTTCGACGTAAAAATTCGTCAGCTCCTGCGGCAGCGCTCCCGGCGCGGCGGCGATCGTCTCGTAGCGCGATATCGAGCCGTCCGCCCGTTCGAGCGCGAGCGCCAGGGACACGGCGCCGCGCTGGCGCGCCAGCTCGCGGTAGGAACGATTGAACAGGGAGGCGGGCAAAAAGCCGGGATCCAGCGGCGGCACAAAGCGCGGCTGGATCTTCAGCTCGGCAAATGGGACCTGCATAACGGCCTCGTATCTGAGGGTCTCGCTGGCTGAAGCTTCGATTATCGGGAATCCCGCCGCGCCCGCGCAAGCCGAAGACCAGCCGCGGGCCTCCCGGGGGTTTCTTGGCGGGGCGTCTGTTATACTGAGATCAGCGCCGATCCTTTATGACTCGCCGCCTGAAAGCGTTCACCCTCGCGCTCTCGACGTGCCTTGCCGCTCTGCTGCTCGTCGGCGCGGTCCTGGACAAGCCCGGCTCCGACACCCCCTACCGGCATCTGGGCGTGCTCACGGAAGTGCTGCACCGCATCAAGAGCGATTACGTGGAAGAGCCGGATCTCAAAAGCGTCACGCTGGGAGCGATCAACGGCTTGCTGCAAGCCATTGATCCCTTCGCCAGCTACCTCAACGCCGAACAGTACAAGGAGTACGTGAAAAACAAGGACGCGCTTCAGGGCGACGTCGGGTTGCTGCTTTCCTGGAAGTACGGATATTTGGGCGTGGTGGGAACCGCGCCGGGATCCCCGGCGGCGCGCGCGGGTTTGGTCACCGGAGACATGATCGAGACGATCCGCGGGATTTCCACCCGCGACATGCCGCTGGCCTACGCGGAGATGCTGTTGCGCGGCAAACCGGGCACCACGGTCGAAATCTCGGTGCTTTCGCTGCGCCAGCAGGAACCTCGCAAGCTGACGCTGACGCGCGAAATTCTCAGCTTTCCCAAGCTGAGCTGGAGCATGCTGCCGGGTCAGATCGGGTACTTGCAAGTGACCAGCCTCGCGCCAGGCAAGGCGGCAGAAGCAGCCGAAGGATTGCGGGCCCTGCTCGCGCAAGGGGCGCAGCGGCTGGTGTTGGACCTGCGTAACTGCGCGGCGGGCACGGTGGAAGAGGGCGTGGCCCTGGCGAACCTTTTCCTGGATAACGGAATCATAACTTACGTGGAGGGCCAGCGGTACGGCCGTCAGGAGTTCCGTGCGGACCCGGCCAAGACGGTCTGGCGGCTGCCCCTGGTGGTCATCACGAATCGGGGAACGGCCGGCGGCGCCGAAGTGGCTGCGGCGGCGCTACTGGATCACAAGCGCGCCGAAGTGGTCGGGGAGCCGACGTTCGGCAACGCGGCGGTTCGCAGGCCCGTCACTATGGATGACGGGGCTGCCATCATCCTGGCCGTGGCCAAGTATCATTCGCCGAGCGGCAAGGCCATCCAGGACACCCGGGTCACCCCGACCGTGCAGGTCATCGAGTCGGAGCCGATGCCCGAAAGTGAAGAAGAGCCGGTTCCGCCCGAGACCGAGAGGGCGCCCAAACCCGAGGAGGATCGCCTGGTCGAAAAGGCGATCGAGGTGCTCACCAAGGGCAAGCCCGCGGGTCCACCCACGGCGTGGCGGATCGGCCCTCCGGCCGGAGAAAAGCCGGCAGGCGCCCCTGGTCCCAATCCGTAAATTCGCGGCGCCTGAGCCGCAAAAGGGCTTCAACGCCCTCAGGGGCTGTGACTGAACTCCAAACGGGAGGTATGACAGCAAACTATGCCGCTTTATGAGTACAGGTGCCAGAGTTGCGGTAAGGTCTTCGAAGTGATGCAGAGGTTTTCCGACCAGCCGCTGAGCATCCACGAAGGCTGTGGCGGCGCTGTCGAACGGCTGCTGTCCCCGCCTGCCTTCCAGTTCAAGGGCAGCGGCTGGTACATCACCGATTACGCGCGCAAAGCCGACGGTAAGGGCGACTCGAAGCCGGCCCAAAACGGCGAGTCCAAATCCGGGTCGCCGAGCGCGAGCTGCTGCGGCAGCAAGTCGGAGTCCGACGCCAAGTAAGTTCACCGCGCGGCCCGACTCCGGCGCTTCTCGAGCGCAACAACCGCCAGGAAGGCGAGAAGCGCCGCCGCCAATCCAGCGACCGCGTCCACAGCATAGTGGTAGCGGCCGTAGACGGCGCCGGTGGCGATCAACACCGCCAGCACCAGCAGGAAGCGGCCCACCCACGGATGCTCCGGCAGCCACCGCATCATGCCGAAGGCCGCCGCAAATCCGCCCGCCACGTGGGCGCTGGGAAAGACGCTGGTGCGGATTCCCTGCCCTTCGAGCAACTGCCAGTTGAGCCGCCGGAACCAGGTGTCTGCGCTCGGGAACAACTCGCCGGGGAAAACGGTCCGGGGCGGTTCCGAGGGGAAGTAAGGAAACAGGCCGTAGCAGACGAGAATGGCCAGCAGGAACAGGGTGAGAAACGCATCCACCCGTTCGCGTCGCCGGTAAACAGTCAGCATGAAAACAGCAAACAGCGGCGTTGTGTAAACCAGCAGGTAAGCCAGCTCCAGCGCGGCGGGCAACACGGGGCTGAACGACTCGATCAAGGCGCGCAGTCCCCAGTCGTTGAGCAGCTTCCTGTCCCAGACCACCCAGGCCTGCTCCAGCTCGTGCGTGTGATGAGCCGGGGCCAGCCAACCCATTTCGCGGTACGCCAGCAGCATCAGCGGCGCAGGATACCAGTCGCGCAGCACGCTGAAAAAAGGGTTGTCGCGCAGCGATTCCGCCCACGCCAGCACGAGCAAGCCGGCGATGACGGCGAGGTTCACGGCCGCCGCCAGCAGCGGGACCGGATCCCGAACCGGCAGGATTTGAGCCAGCGCCGCCACATAGGTGAAGTACCCCATGAGGATCCAGTCCGAGCGCCGCAGACGCGGGCCTCTCCGGCGCCGGGAGGCAACGGCGGCGCCCGACGCATGATCCGGGCAGCATTCTCTCACGGCGAAGACTTAAAGGTTACTACAGCGGGGCGGCTGCATCCCGGCAGTACAATCAGGGAATGAAGCTCATCGCCTGCTTGTTGGCGGCCGGACTGGTTTCGGCGCAGCCGCTGCCTCTGGCCGGACTCGCATCGGTCGGGTTTCGCGTAAGCGACCTCGCGACGGCTCGCAATTTTTACTGTGACCTGCTGGGATTCGAGGAGGCGTTCCGGATCCGGGGCCCGCACGGAGAAATCGAGCGCGTGGGCCTGAAAGTCAACGACGAGCAGTTCATCGAACTGCTGCCCGGGTTGAAGCCGGACCAGGACCAGCGACTGGCTTTCGTCGCGATCCAGTGCACAGACCTCCGCCGCACCCGCCAGCTCCTGAGCGCGCGCGGACTGAAGCCTTCGCCCATCGCCATGCGCCCCGACGGCAACCCCGGCTTCCGGCTCGAGGATCCGTTCGGAACCCGTCTGGAGTTTCTCGAATACGCTCCGGGCTCGCACCAACATCGCGTGCGCGGAAAATTCTTGGGCATGCAGCGGATTTCCGAGCGATTGTGGCACGCAGGCGTGGTGGTTTTCGATCTCGATGCGGCGATGAAGTTCTACGCCACGGCGCTGGGCTTTCGAGAAACATGGCGAGGCGGCCCTTCGGACAGTGAGCTGCGATGGGTCAATATGGAGATGCCCGGGCGCGGCGATTACGTCGAATATATGCTGGCCTCTCAACCGCCCAATCGCCAGCAGCTCGGCTCCATGCAGCACATCTGCCTTCAGGTTCCCGACATCCAGGCGGCTTACGAAAAGCTCCGGCGTCGCGGCCTGCCCGACGAGCCGCGCTACCAGCCTCGCATTGGGCGCAACGGGCGCCGGCTGGCCAATCTGTTCGATCCCGACGGGAGCCGGACCGAGTTGATGGAACCCAATCCCGCCGGCGCCGACGGGCCGCGCTAGAGTGAAGACATGGACGTGACGCGACGCAGCTTTCTGGAGTCGGCCGGTTTCGCTGCTCAGGCCGCCACGGCGCCGGCGCGCCGCTTCTCAGCCAATGAGCACATCCAGTTCGCCCTGATCGGCGCCGGTGGGATGGGGATGGGCGACGCCCGCATGGCCCTCGCCGTCGGGGGCACGCGTTTGGTGGCCGTGGCCGACGTCTACGACGGGCGGCTGGAGCGGACCCGCGAGCTCTGGGGCAAGGACCTGTTCGTGACCCGCGATTATCGCGAAATCCTGGCCCGTCCCGACGTGGATGCGGTGATCATCGCCACGCCCGATCACTGGCACGCGCGACAGACGATTGACGCGCTGGAGGCGGGCAAGGACGTCTACTGCGAAAAGCCCATGGTCCAGAAGCTCGGCCAGGGTCGCGCCGTCATCGAGGCCGAAAAGCGCACCGGGCGCATCCTCCAGGTCGGCAGCCAGTACGTGACCTCGATCATTTACCAGAAAGCCCGCGACCTGCTGCGATCAGGCGCCATCGGCGAATTGAACCTGGTCGAGGCGTGGCTGGATCGTAACTCGGCGCTGGGCGCCTGGCAGTACACCATCCCGCCCGATGCTTCCCCGGAAAACATTGACTGGGACCGGTTCCTGGGCGACGCTCCCAAACGACCGTTCGATCCCGTGCGCCTGTTCCGCTGGCGAAACTACCGCGACTATGGCACCGGCGTCGGCGGCGATTTGTTCGTGCACCTGTTTTCCGGGCTTCATGTGGTGACGGGCGCGCTCGGCCCTTCGCGGGTTTTCGCCACCGGCGGCCTGCGGTATTGGAAGGACGGGCGCGACGTACCCGACGTGCTTTTGGCGCTCCTCGACTACCCGGGATTCAACGTCGCCTTCCGGGTGAACTTCAAGGCCAGCGTCGCGCAAGAGCGGTTCGGCTTCCGGTTCGTGGGCAGCGAGGGAATCATCCAGACCGGTCCCACGGTCATTCTCTCCAAACCGCCGCGCGAGACCGAGCCGGGCTACACCATCTCGACCTTCCCGCGCGCGGTGCAGGAACGGTTTCTGGCGGAGTACCGCAAGAAATACCCGCCGTTGCCGCCCAGTCCCGAGCGGATGCGAGACGAGGCGGAGACGCGGTTTGCGCCGCCGCCCGGCTACGACGCCCACGTCGAACACCACCGGGTGTTCTGGACCGCGGTGCGCGAGCGCAAGCCGGTACTCGAGGACGGCACGTTCGGATTCCGCGCAGCCGGCCCCGCGCTGCTGGCCAACGTGAGCTATTTCGAAAACCGGATCTGCCGCTGGGATCCGGTCACGATGACCGAGCCGTCCTGAGAATACGGGCCGAGAATTTCCTGCCCGGACGCAGCCCGACCCGACCGCTGCCTGGGTAGTTTCGGATGCCGGCCAAGGGCGGCAGCGGCGTTCGCGCGCCGCGCTTCACGCCGGGATGCGGTTATAATCCGTGGTTTATGTCCGATTCCAGGGGCGAACGCTTCCGCGTCGCCGTGGTCGGCTTCGGTCGGGCCGGCGCCGTGCACGCACAGGCGTGGCGCGATTGCTTCGGCGTGGAAGTGGCGGGCGCCTGTGATCCGGACCCGGCGGCGCGCCGCCGTGCGGCAGAGCTGGGAATCCCGGCGTTCAGCGATCTTGACGAAATGCTCGAGGCGACGCGGCCCGATGCGGTGAGCGTTTGCACGCCGCCCGCCTGCCACGGCGAGCTGGCCGCGCGCTGCCTGAAGCGGGGATTGCACGTGTTGTGCGAGAAACCGCTGACCACGGATCTTGCTTCCGCACAACAACTGTGGAACGTGGCTGAGCAGGCGAACCGAAGTTTGCTCGTCGCCGCCAAGTATCGGCACGTGCCCGAGCTCCGGATGGCCCGCGAAATGCTCCGCTGCGGAGAGATCGGCGCGGTGAAGGTTTTCCGCATCGAGTTCGCGGCCCCGGTCCCCATGGCGACCCGCTGGAACGCGAAGCGTGCGATATCCGGCGGCGGCGTCATCATGGATAACGGCTGGCACGCGTTCGACCTGATCCACTTCCTTTTCGGCGGCATCCTGACGGTGCGGGCGCGGGCGAGGAATGGACCGCAAGGTTTCGATGTAGAGGAGTCAGCCTGGATTGACGTCGTTGCGGCCGGCGGCGAAACCGGGCAAGTTGTGCTAAGCTGGAGCACGCCGGCCGGCAGAGATGCGTATGTCTGGATCCGGGGCGAGCGCGGCGACATTCACGTAGGCTGGAAGGGGTCGCGCCTGGAGCGCGACGCGGCTGCGCCAGTGGCTTTCGGACAGCCCTACGACAAAGCCGACGCTCACCGGCGCATGATGGCATCCTTCCGGGAGGTCGTCACGGGACGGCAGCAACCGTGGCTGTCCCGGGAGGAAAGCCTGGGCATCGCCGCCGCCATTGAAGCCGCATATCGTTCCTGTGCCTCCCAGAGCGAAGAGCCTGTCGGCGAGCCGCTGGGCGCCGCGGCCGCGGACTGACGGCGCGACCATGGACCTGCCGCCTTGCCGCATTCACCCCACCGCGATCATCGAAGAGGGGGTCAGCATCGGAGAAGGCGTCGCGATCTGGGACCACGTCCATATCCGCCGCGGGGCGCGGATCGGCTCGGAGTGCATTATCGGCGAGAAAACTTACATTGCCTACGATGTCACCATCGGATCGCGAGTCAAGATCAATGCCTTCGTGTACATATGCGCGCGGGTGACCATCGAGGACGGGGTCATGGTGAGCGCAGGAGTAGTCTTCACGAATGACCGCTTCCCGCGCGCGGCGACGCCGGACCTGAGCGCGCTGCGCCCATCGGAGCCGGACGAGGCCACGCTTCCCACTTTGGTGCGCTGCGGCGCTACGATCGGAGCTAACGCGACCATCGGCTGCGGTCTCGAGATCGGGCGCTTTGCGATGGTGGGGATGGGGGCCGTCGTCACGCGAAGCGTCCCCGATTTCCACCTGGTCGTCGGAAACCCCGCCCGGTCGGTAGGCGCCGTCTGCCGCTGCGGCGCATTGCTGGTGCGATTCGAGGGTCGTCCCGAGGATGCCGCAGGGGAAGCGACGTGCAGGGCTTGCGGGCGCCGATACATCCTCACCGGCGGCGCGGTGCGCGAGGCCGATGACTGACGGGCGGGACGATGTCGCAAGCAGCCCTCCGTTGGGGGATCATCGGCGGCGGCGTCCTGGGCATGAGGCTCGCCGGAAAGCTGGCCGAGCGCGGCGGCCAGGTCGTCTTGATCGAAAGTGCTCCCGTGCTTGGCGGGCTCGCCGGCGCGTGGACGATCGGCGGCGTCACCTGGGACAGGCATTACCACGTCCTCCTGCGAGGCGATGAGCATGTGCTGAACCTGCTGGCAAAGCTGGGCCTGGGACAGGAAGTTCGTTGGGTGCGAGCACGCACAGGCTTTCACGCTGACGGTCGGCTCCATGCGCTGTCAAGCAGCCTCGATTTTCTGCGCTTTCCGCTTCTCGGTCCGATTGAGAAGCTCCGGCTGGCGGCAACGATTCTGCATGCCTCGCGAATCCGTGACGGCCGAAGGCTGGAACACGTACCGGCAAGCACCTGGCTGATTCGCTGGTCGGGTCGCCGCACTTTCGAGCGCATCTGGCGCCCCCTGCTTCGCGCCAAGTTGGGCGATGCCTGTCAGCTCGCGTCCGCCGCTTTCGTCTGGACCACGATCGCGCGCATGTATGCGGCGCGGCGAACGGGAATGAAACGCGAAGAGTTCGGTTTCGTGCCCGGAGGCTATGGGCGCATCCTGGAGCGGTTCGAGAAACAACTTCGGGAACTCGGGGTCAAGATCCATCTCAGCCGAACCGTCCGGCTGGTGAGGCAGGCAGGCACGCGTTTGGTCGTGGAGGCCGCCAAGGGCGGCGGGGAAGAGTTCGACCGTGTGGTCGTGACGATTCCGGCGCCCGAGGCGGCCCGGCTCTGCCCCGACCTGACGCCGCAGGAAAGGACGCGTCTGGAAGGGACCTGTTATCAGGGCGTCATCTGCGCCTCGTTTTTATCCCGAACGCCCCTGCCGGACGTCTACATCACTTACTTGCTGGAGTCCGGTTATCCGTTTGGCGCGGTCATCAACATGTCGGCGCTGACCGGTCGGGAGTTCTTTCAGGGTAACTGCCTGGCGTACTTGCCCAAGTATGTCGCGCCGGATGATCCGGCTTTCGAGCTTTCCGATGAGGAACTCGCGGCGCAGTTTCTGCCGGCGCTGGAGCGTATGTACCCGGGCTTGCGCCGGTCCGATGTGTCGGCGTTCCGCGTGTCCAGGGTACGGCATGTATTCGCGATACCGGTCTTGGACTACTCGCGGCGCCTGCCCCCGGTCCGGACTTCGATACCCGGGCTGTTTGTGGTCAACTCGGCGCACATCCTGAACGGCACGCTGAACGTGAACGAGACGCTCGCGCTGGCTGAGCGGGTCGTGCCCGTGCTGGAAGCTTGACTGGATGGCCGAACGTCCCATCGCCAGTCTGTCGCTGGATCTGGACAACCAGTGGTCCTACATGAAGACGCACGGCGACCGCGGCTGGGAGTCGTTCCCCTCGTATCTGGATGTGTTGGTGCCAAGGCTGCTCGAGTTCCTGAAGCAACGCGGCCTGAAAATCACGTTCTTCCTCGTGGGACAGGATGCGGCGCAGGAGAAGAACGCCGGGCTGCTGGCCCAGATTGCGGCAGCAGGTCATGAAATCGGCAATCACTCCTTCCGCCACGAACCTTGGCTGCACTCGTTGTCGGCCGCGGAGATCGAAGAGGAGATCACCCGCGCCGAGCAAGCCATCCGCGCGGCGACGGCCCGGACGCCCGTGGGCTTTCGGGGCCCGGGCTACTGCTCCTCGGAAACGTTGATCAAGGTGTTGGCGCGCCGGGGCTATCTCTACGACGCTTCGACGCTGCCCACCTTCCTCGGCCCGCTGGCGCGCGCATACTATTTCCGGACGGCGCGGCTCAGCGCCGAGGAGAAGAGGCTGAGGAAGGACCTGTTCGGGACGTGGCGCAACGGCCTGCTGCCCACGCGTCCTTATGCGTGGGAGTGTGAAGGCCGTCGCATGGTCGAGATCCCGGTGACGACTATGCCCTTGCTGCGTCTGCCGATCCAGGTCAGTTATATCCTGTATTTAAGCCGGTTCTCATCCAGCCTGGCGCGCGCCTACGCCGCCTTGGCGGTGCGGCTATGCCGCGCCCGTGGCGTGGAGCCATCCGTGCTCTTGCATCCGCTGGATTTTCTCGGCGCCGACGACGTCGCGGGACTTCGCTTCTTTCCCGCCATGGATCTGCCGGGCGAGAGAAAGAGGCAGATCACGGGTGAGGTTCTGGAGGCGTTCGGCGCTGCATTTCGATGGGTCAGCCTCGAGGAACACGCGCGGCGCGCTTTGGCGTCACGAAAACTCCCAGTGAGGAGACTGGATGGCCGTCTATGAACTGAGAAAGTTCGGGGTGGGCGCTCCACCCAACGTGCGAGACATCTCGCGGCTGCACGCCGCCCTATTGCCCCACAGTCCCCTTACGCGACTCGGCGCACGCTTCCGAGAGCAGTTCTACTACAAAGATCTCCCCGAAATGGGTCTGATCTTCGGCGCCCTGGCTTACGTGGGAGGGCGCGCCGCAGGCTTCATCTCGGCCACATGCGACTCCGACGGTTTCATGGGCGCGGCGCTCGCGCGGAAGCGGTCCAAGGTGGCGTGGATCGTGGCGACGGCGCTGGCCGCCGATCCCAGGCGGCTCGCGGCGGTCTGCGAGGTCGTTCGGATCAAGCGCGATCGCGAACGTTCGACCGAAAGCGTCTGCAAGGGGGAGATCCTCTCTCTCGGTGTGCTGCCCGAGTACCGCTCCGGAAGCGGGCTGAGCATCGCGAGGGATTTGGCGGAGGCGGTCCTGAAGGTCTTTCAGGCCAGAGGCGTCACGCGGGTGTGCGCCGTGGTAGACGCGGACAACGAGCCATCCCTGCGTTTTTTCCAGAAGCTGGGTTTCCGCGTGGGCCGCGCCCCGCTTCCGGGCTGGCGGCGTCCGAGCGTGGAGATCGTGTGGGAGCCAAAGTGGAGCGAGCGATGACCGGATGTGGGCATCCGCCGAGCGCTTCGTCTGGCGCCGTCTGGGGGGCGCTCAGGCGCCGGCCGCAACGGTTTGGCCGGAGTTGGCAACGAGCGGGACACCATGGGCGAACACTCAGTCAGGGAGGAGCCTGAATGCATCTGCCTTCGGACGCCGATCGGACGGGCCGTGATCTTGGTTCGGAGGAGTTGGCCCTTCTCAGAGAAGTCATCGAGTCCGGGACTTTGAACTGCACCCTCGGCAGGCAGGTCGCCGCGTTCGAGCAGGAATTCGCGGCGCGCTACGGCGTGCCTTACTGCCGCGCGGTTTCTTCGGGCACCGCAGCCATGCACGCTGCTATCGCCGCCATAGATCCCGAGCCGGGCGATGAGATTATCACTTCGCCGATCACCGACATGGGAGCGATCGCGCCCATCGTTTACCAGCAGGCCATCCCGGTGTTCGCGGACGTGGATCCGGTAAGCCTGAACGTGACCCCGGAGACGATCGCGGCCCGCATCACCTCCCGAACGCGCGCGGTAGTGGTCACGCACCTGTTCGGCAACCCGTGCGACGTGCCGGGGATCCTTCGCGTCGTCGCGCCCCGCGGAATCCCGGTGATCGAGGACTGCGCCCAGGCGTACCTGGCAAGCTACAGCGGTCGGCTGGCGGGGACCATGGGCGTAATGGGCGTGTTCAGCCTCCAGCAAGGCAAGCACATCACGGCCGGAGAGGGCGGAATTATCATCTCTTCCGACGGCAAGCTGGCCCGGCGGGTCCGACTGTTCAGCGACAAGGCCTGGGGATACGGCGATCCGACGCCGGATCACTACTTCCTTGCGCTCAACTACCGCATGACCGAGTTGCAGGGCGCCGTGGCCCGGGCGCAGCTTCGCAAACTGGACGGCATCGTGG
>Ga0197142_1004428_pt1 | contig 11374 bp, 8 predicted proteins | sample GBS60_MetaG_FD_148614 | JGI IMG/M metagenome (GOLD analysis project Ga0197142, IMG submission 148614) | Sediment microbial communities from Great Boiling Springs, Gerlach, Nevada, United States - GBS 60_MetaG | ecosystem: Environmental > Aquatic > Thermal springs > Hot (42-90C) > Sediment... | reverse complement strand
TCTGAGCATCGGTGGCGCTGCTGATGGCACTCACATCACTGCTATTGACAACTCGGAGGGTATCCGTCCCAGCACCCCCATCCACGGCATCCCCAGCCGTGAAACCAACAATCACATCATCCCCAGCGCCACCTGTAATGGTATCACTGCCAGAACCACCCCTAACCGTGAACCCTTCCGTCTGACGCGACAGATTGATACTCACCCCAGTCGTCAAACTGGAAGCATCAATCACCTCGATACCAACAATCTTGTCATTTTCGGCGCCGCTGATGGCATTCGCATCACTACTACTCTCTACTTTCAGGGTATCCGTCCCAGCACCCCCATCCACGACATCCCCAGCCGTGAAACCAACAATCACATCATCCCCAGCGCCACCTGTAATGGTATCACTGCCAGAACCACCCCTAACCGTGAACCCTTCCGTCTGACGCGACAGATTGATACTCACCCCAGCCGTCAAACTGGAAGCATCAATCACCTCGATACCAACAATCTTGTCATTTTCGGCGCCGCTGATGGCATTCGCATCACTACTACTCTCTACTTTCAGGGTATCCGTCCCATCACCCCCATCCACGACATCCCTAGCCGTGAAACCAACAATCACATCATCCCCAGCGCCACCTGTAATGGTATCACTGCCAGAACCACCCTTAACCGTGAACCCTTCCGTCTGACGCGACAGACTGATACTCACCCCAGTCGTCGAACTGGAAGCATCAATAATCTCAATGTTTTTGATCTGATTATCTGTAGCAACAGAGATGGCACTAGCAAAACTTGCATTTGGAACTATGATCGTATCTACCCCATCATGGCCATCAATAGTGTCACCAGCGAAATCCCCTCGGTTGTAATTAGAGAATGGATTAGAGGCACTAAATATAAATTTATCACTTCCTGAGGAACCAACTATCCTGTAAGCATTGCGGTTTGTATAATCATAGGTAGTTCTACTATACGAATCATAATCAGTGAATATAATATTAAAACCTTCTCTTTGATTTCTAAGATCAATCCTCACGCCATAACTCCAATGAGTGTAATTTACTACAATGCGTACATCTTCTATATCTTCAATCTGCTCATCTCTCATTTGAGCGATATAGTGTTCTCCACCTGGTTGACCTTGGCGTGATGCACCGAAATGTCGTAAAAGTAAAGTATCCCTCCCTTCACCTCCATCTATGGTTGCCCTTGGATTATAAAAATCATTATTATTTATTTCGTCTACAGCGATTAAGTCATCACCGCCCAAAGCATTATATATGTTATAATTGGTACTTACAAACTGACGATCTGCCTGATTGCTTCCGTTCCAGGTAGACATGGCTAATCTCCTTAGCTTGATAGCTACGCCCATAGATTACCATAAGAGTTGAAGTGAGTCAAGCCCCCAGGGACGGATATTTTTGGACAACCCTCCCAAAGCAGATACCTATGGAACCCCTAAGAGCGTCCACTACAGAACTTCTCAGGTTTTACCAAGTCAGCAATACACAGGATGAGGGCGCCTGCTCATGCGCAGACTAAGACAAAAGCCAGTAGAAACTAGTGGTTCAAACTCCGCAACAAAAATGCAGTAGAAACGTCAACGGTTAGATCTACCGCCTACTCCCTTTTCTTCGAGAAAAAGTAGAGTATTGACATATTCCAAGCGAGAGGTGAGGTCAAATTCCATCTTTCTGGGCTTTTTAGGGAGTTGTTGTGCCACTTTAGCAAGAGTTTTATCAATATAAGAAGGCGTTAAATTGCTTTTGACCTTCTTAATACGTACCCTTAGCTCATTAATTAAATCTTCCTGGTCTAAATGGATAAAATCATAACTTAGGGATTTCAGAAGCAACAACGGCTCTTGTTTCTTCCAGTCAATGAGTTGTTTGATCACTTCACCCCGTTGAAAGAGTTTATCTAAAATAGAGCATAGTTCCTGGCGCAAGCGTCCCCTAAGTCTTTCAGGAACAAGGCGCTTACGCTGCTTACAATAATAAATCAAAAAATCATCCCAACAACTTTCTGCATATTTAGTAAATTGAATTTCTTTTGGGTCTATCTTCACAGGCATGAGAATGGGGATATTGGCCTCTTCTTTACCTTTTTGTTTTTTGGTAAAGCCTGGAGAGATAAGGACGCACGTTCCAGCGGGCATCTTCAAGAATTGAGAGGGTTCAAATAGTTTTCGTGTCTTGTCCTGCTCGCTGGTGCTAACACTGCCGCCGCCTTTGCCTGTAGAACGGGACTTAGACTTGTAAAATACCTCCTCCTCACCTAAAATCCTGCTAAAAAACTCCGCGCTTTCCGGCTCTCCCGGATTAAAGATGGCCTTGGTGGTGCATCCTGTCATGATGGCACGACTCATTTCCTTGCCATAGGTCTTTTCCATCTGGTTCATATTCTGCAGGCCAATAATGCCACAGAAACCATCCGAACGGTTTTCATTCAACCAGTTCTGAAGTTGGGGCAGGTACAAGGTTGGCAACTCATCAAGGGCAACCACCAAGGGGTCTTTCCGCTTTTTCAGGGTCAGGTTATAACTGACAATCATATGCAAAACAGTGGCCACCAATGGACCAATCGTGTCGCGTCGCACACGATCCATACCAATAATCAAGAGTTTGCGCCCTTCAAGCCAGAAATCAAAACTACTGTGACCCGTAAAGTGCGGGGCAATATTCGGTTTCATAAAACGCGTCAGATTGTTGTTCGCCACACCGATAATCGAAGATAAGGTCTTTTCTGACTTGCCCACAGACATAATTTGGCCAAAGCTGGCCATGATCCAATCCTTCTGGTATTGAGGGATAACATAGTTTTCCCAAAGAGGGTTTTTATCCCGCAATAATGCTCTATCCTGAGATTCATCCCTTTCCCGCCACAGTTCCAAACGATGAACCAGTTCCGTCAAGCTTAAAATGGCTTGGCAGGTGATCAAATCTGGCTCTGGCGCAGCCTTGGCCAACATAAATACCGCTTGGATCAGTTGGTTAGCCGCATTGGAGAAAAATGGGTCTTCCTCTTTGCCGCCCAAGTTAAAGTTTTTATTCATCACAGATGCAATTTGCCCGGACATTTCCGCATCAATGCAATCCCTGAGAAAATCCAAGATATTGACCGATTCAGATTCTTCAAAGCCCGGCGCAAAAATATAGACTTCATAGCCAAGCATGGCAGCATAAGGAGCTAAGATGGCCGCTTGACCTGGATACTTAAAGTCGTACAGCACCACCGGTAAGCCCTGCTCAATCGCCGAGCGAAGTAATGGATCTATAATACTAAATGTCTTACCACTCCCCGGAGCGCCGCAAACAAAAGTCCCCCGCTGCATATCCGGCAGATAAAACCGCTCCTTTGACCGGTATTGCTGCATCTCCTGAAGCATCACTTCAACATTGTTTAGAAAATTAATTTTTGATTCTAAAGACCTTTGGATATCAATCAATTCTTCGAGCGTTTGAGCCTCCTTCATTTCTTCATTTTCAATTTCCTTACCATAGCTCGCCTCTGTCTCTAGGAGAGCATTCACTGGGTCGATCCCTATATATAAGGAAACCTCGTTATGCTTACGTTTGCGAATTTGCTTCAGAGCCTTTTGCTTGGCTAGATAGATTTGATGCTTGTTACCCCAATAGCTCGTTGCTAGCTTAGGACGCATCCCTTCCCTCGCTCCTAACCCCTGCCACACGATTAGTTTATATCATAGGGGCGCATCTGACAACGCTCAACCTTGACCCACGCATACCTTCATCCCCTGAGTCAGCAGAACTAGATCTTCACTGCCAACAAGAAAATATACATGAATAAGTTGAATCTTGAGGTGCACTCTATCTAGTCTTTGCTATTGTTTGTGGTAGTTGTGGCGCTGCGACTTCGCTCCATGTACGAACTTCCTTCTTAGCTTACAAAGCTTAGGACAACTCACGATGTTTTGACACTCCCACCGCCTGAAGGCGGGGGATTCTTACGCAGTCCACAAATGGACTCGTAACGGCGTTGTCAAAGCGCCTCTAGACAGTCCTCCAAGGCAAAGCCCCAGAGTTCTGCTTACTTTTTTCAACAGGTTGGCCGCAGCATTCGCATCTGCGTTAACCAACCACCCTTTTGCCGTTTCGTACAGGCCCCGCTTGACGCGCTTCCCAGATGGTCTCCACCCGTCGGGTTTTTCACCGTAATTAGGCAGTTCATCTCCATCCAGGAAACTTGCCTGCGAACTGTACGCCTCCTCCACCTCGATAAACTCAATGCCATAATGTCGGCATAATTCAGCGATACGTTCTTTTAATCGCCCTGTTGGAATCGAAACAAAGTTTTGGTTATTGACCTTCCCCGAATTGCACTCTTGCTTTTGTTCTTTGTGCCAACCAAAGATGATTTTTCCAATGGAGTGGTGCAAACAGAAGTCAATGACCTTACGCGCAGCTTTGTGAATCGCATCCCGCATCCTCCGGTTTCTTTTCTCGGTAATTTGCTCAAGTTTCCGCGACCAAAACCCCTGCGGCTTGTCAGTTTTGAGCCTAGCCACCTCCTTGTTGTGCCACTGGTTGAAGGATTTCACTTGGCGTCCGTCAATGATGAAACTATGCCCTAAGTTGCTAACGCAGGTGAGCCAGTTATAGTCATTTCAAACAAGTTTGCGACATTCGCCTTTACCTGCAAACCCTGTCCTAGCAGGGGATACAGTGATTACCAGGTTCTCAAAGTGTTGCATTTTCCTGTGAAACGACTATATTTACCCCGTGGTCAATCGCCAGTACCTTTTTGGGATCAAGCGGTTGGGGTTGAGCGGGTTTCGTATAGACCCACTCCAAGTAGAACACTCCATGCCTGGGCAGAATTCTTAGCTCCTTAATATCTTTCCACTCTAAATTGGTAGGAAATTGTATCCAGAAAGAATCTAACCCAAACCAGGCTTTGACTTGGTTGCCAAGTGGTACTCTTACCCTTCCTTCTTGAAACTTGAGCCACTTTTTTGGGTATGCTACCGAAAACATTCCCTTCTTACGGTAGCGCGGTAGGTTTGGCCTCGAACTCATCTCTGCTTGCCAGAAAAGTTTAAGCTTCGCCTTAAAACCACTCAGTGCCTCAGCTACGGACTGACACGTCTGCTGCGCAGAAGAGGCGTACATCGCGATAAAATGCTTGTTCTTGGTTCTCACCATCTCAGCGCAAAGCTCACCATAGCTGGCCAATCGCTTTGTCTTGAAATAGACCTGCCGCGCATAATACAAAGCGCAGTTGTAGACCTTGTTGGACTGCTGACACAAGTACTCTAGTATGGGTATGAGTCCCTTGTCCTTGATCAGAACCTGCTGACACCCGTATTCCATGCCTGCGAAAACTACCTAGCCTTTGGAGCAGAAGTTATTTTTTCTGTACTGCGGGAAATGCTAGCGCTGAGGTAATTCAAAACGATATCAACGACCCACATCATTGGTAAGCGACTCAAGTCGCTTAAGGGCTTTTCCTCCCCGTACTACTCGCGCTAGCGGCGCGGAGCGCTTAGTACGGGGCTACCAAGCCACCCCTCTGTGTGGAAATGCCTAGCCCTAAATCAGTCCCAACCACATTTCCGGCATATTCCCCTTATTCCTCTCCCCCTACATCAAGACAGAACTGAGCACAGTATCCGTCGGCTTTGCACATCACCCATTCTCCAGGAACAGAATGCTCCGATTGCAATAAGTATTGGAATTAAGCGCCTCTAAGCCAATTGTTTTCAACCTTAATATACACAACAAGGAAGCAAGTTACGTGAAATTCATCAATAGCTACATTGAATTAAATTACGGTAAAGATGATGAGCCACTCAAAACAATGGTTCGCGATTTCTTTGTGCCAATCAGGGAAATCTCAGATCGCTTGCCAAGGCAATTACGATAATTTTCACAAATCTATTTATCAGAAAAGATGCGCTCATGAAGGGCATCCAGTACCTTAGCGTATTTAGGTGACATAGGTGGCATAGTATAAACCGCAAATAGCGGCAACACTATTGCTAAGATTAAACCGCCACCTAAAATTAAATAAAGTTGTTTAATTCTTTTTAGTATTTCGCTCTGTTCTTTCTTATTTTGAGTAACAGTTGCCAAGTAAGATGAGAATTTATGGACTAAGTTACTGTTAATCATTATTACTTCTTTGAGAGAATTGTTCATTTCCGATGAAATTTTTAGCACATTAGCATTGGCTCTCTCCAAGTAAGAAGTTAAATTTTCATTTTGGGATTGAATCATTTCCGTGAGTATTTCTCTTAATTGAATATCATCAATTAATGTCTCTGCTTTCGACATGAGTGATTCAGTAGAAGTTTTCAAGTCGCGGACAGGAACCCGCAAATCTGCAATAACACGGGATAGCTCTTCCCACTTTTTCACATTGTTGATAGCCTGAGCAAAAGTATCTTCCTTCTCCAGCAAGGAGACGGATAGTTCTTCCAGTAACTTCTTGATCTCTAACAGTTCACTCAACTCATTATCAACTGAGACTGGCATCAACAATTCCTCCTAACTATGTGACACAAAGGAATTATCCCCATGATAACGACTTACAACAGGTATCATCAATCTGTTCGCTAAGCAAGTTCAATGCCTCCCTGCGGGTTCCCAATGCCTTCCTTCGGGTTTGGCTGCTGCTCTGTTTTAGTCATCTGAGCCATGGTCTTATGGTATTCATCAAGATTTTCGTAGTACGCTATAAATCTCTTCATGAGTTCTTCAATTAACAGTTTTACCAATGTATTAGGAGTCAGATCAAGATTATTTAGTATTTTATCCATGTCAATCGTACTACCGTTTTGTCTCCCATTTTCAATAGTATTGTTAATAATCGCTAAGTTGCGATAATCTTCGCTAGTAAAAGCACGTGTCGTGGTCATCTGACCATTATTGCCAATCGTTGCAATAGCTGTACCGTTCCTTTTGATTACAATAGTATTATATTGGTCATTCCTTTTAGAGAAAGTATAGCCAGATAGATTACTTATGTTAAGATTTTCTTGCGCCCAATTCAAATTAGAGTGTAATTCTCGATAGAACTTTTGCGCTTCCACACCTAATGAATGATTAAGATTAGTAATGGGTGTAGCAGCGTTTGCCATAGTTCATCCTCTCGTGCACGATATGCCAGTCTAAGAAGCTTAACTACACTAGCATTGATACACTTTTTATACTAGCGTACTATATAAACCTCCTTTTGTAAATATGGGAGGCGTAGCGTTCTTGTAACTCATTAGAATAGGATAGTCCTACGGGAAGGCGTCAAAGGAGGGGATAAGCCTGCAGCCCGGGTATTGCAACTCGCTCTGGTGTATTCACCTTCTGCCGACATGTCTATTTTAACAGGTAAAGCAACTACTGGGAACTATAGCTAAGCAGGCAAAGGTTGGCATATAGAGCAGATGACTGAATCGATAAGGTCATGAAGATGTTGGGTTGCAGATGTCCTGGCTTTTCTAACTCTTTGCTTGATTCTATAGCTAAGCAGGCAAAGGTTGACATATAGAGCAGATGACTGAATCGATAAGGTCATGAAGGTTTTGGGTTGTGGATGTCATAGTTTTTCTAACTCTTTGCTTGATTCTATGCCATTGATGCTCAATCGGATTTAAATCGGGAGAGTATTTCGGTAGATATATCCATTCGCACCCAGCGGCTTCCACCACCTTCCGAACGAGTTGGCAACGATGAAAACTTGCATGATCTAAAACAATTTTCTGCCCTGCTCCAATTGTGGGCAACAACATCTCTGTTAACCAGGCAATCAAGACTTGCAAATTACAACTATAGCTAAGCATACAAAGGTTGACATGAATATGGATAGCTGGGCGTAACCCCACATCGGTTGCCTCATAGCTTGCGTGGCGTAGCCATGAATCTTAAGGCGACAACTAGCTATAGTCATTAATTTTTATGGTTCTGATGACCCGTGTGAACTGAAAGATACACTAACAGTCCTACCCTTCACTGATGCACTTTACATCATGGATAAAGCCCATAAAAGAAACCTCAATATTCATATTCACACTTTAGTATCTTTTAAGACTGTGATAAAATAAGCTAACTTTCATACTATAATTAACTTTTTTATGATTCCTTAATAGGAATATAGCTAATCCACTATTTAAAATTACTAATAATATTAATAGTGTCAGTATAACCCAGTGATACCATTTAGATTTAACCATACTTGGTAGCAATTGACATATCTCATCTATTTTTTCCTGATTTAGTTGATAGAACTGATAACTATCAGAGATAAGAGTATCTAAAAGCTCATGATGCTTGATCAAGTCAGCCTGGATACTTAACAAATCCCGAAGCATTGCCTCCTTACTAGCTATTCGCTCAGAGGCATCGTCATCTTTTTCTTTTTTTCTCTCAGCTATTATTTGATTAATTAAAGTGGTAAGATGGCGAAGTTCCGATTCATACCGTTGTTCTATCTGTTCTATTCGATATTGCAGGCGGTTATATTTGTGGGTTAGTTCGGCATTATCCATCTCACCACGGAAACTTCTGGGAAGTTCCCCCGCTGCAGATGGATATCTTGGCGAGCCTCCAATAAACACTTACAGATTAGCGCTCCTGTTCGTAGTCACTCTGTTGTTTGCTTGGTTCGGGAGTTACTTGCAGCTGACTAGAGATTAAGTTTTCCAAAGGACTGAATTCGACTCTGACACCTTGCTCAGTTTGCCGTTGCCGTTGTTGTTCCCTCACAGCAGCAGTGGAAACAGTGGGAACAGCCTGACTAGCAATTTGCGGTGGCGTAAAGTTGCCAAAGTTACGTAACACTTGCTCAGGTGGGGTGCTTTCAAGGTACTCGTGAATACTTTCATATCCTTTATAAGCAAGACTCCTTTCTATAAGTGCAAGTTGTTGTCTAATAAGTATCACCTCCTCAATTGGTAGTTTTGACCAAATCCGTAGTGGAGAGAAGGGACTCTCTTGATGCACCGACATCAACTTATTCCCGTTTATGTCCTCCAAGGAAAAATACCCCGGTCCATAAGTTTTAAGAGTATAAATTACCCCCCGGATTTCACCTGGTCTCTCTGGTAAATCCAATTTTCTCGCTAAGTTAAACAGATCTATTGCTAGCGCTTGGAGCGCACATACTTCTTGAGCTGCATTCTTAGGATTTGGCTTACCAGATACACGCTCTCTACGCCAAACTACTTCGGCAACATTACGTATAAAATCCCGCCAACCTCTTCTGGAATTAGGCTCTATCTTCTCCAAAGTTACCCTTAGACTTGGGTCAAATTGTTCAAGAAAGTTGTCTTTTTCGGGGTCTTTTTGAACCGGTGACACGGAACTATTATTACCATTATCGCGTTTGAGCCACTTGTCAGATAGCTCTTTCAAGTTCCTATTAATCTCACAAATGTCACGCTCAATAGACTCTACGATTCTAGCAAGTTCACCGTTTTCGGATTTATTAATACCATTTTGATTTATCTGGAGAATTGTTTCAGCTACCTTTTGAGCGACGCTACTCATATTAGGAGGTAGTTCTGTTTGCGCGAGGTATATTTTCTCATAGTTTAACTGCCCAGAGGGTTTGTAATTAACTAAAGTACCTGGCCGAAGTTGCCCTTTTGCAATCGCCTCTAGCTCAACTAATAGTTCTGGAATTTGCTCTGGAGGCTTAGGAGGTAGTACCAACTCCCGAACATTAGTTTTTGGATCTATACTCAAATAGATTTTATCTCCTGGTACTTCAGGTAACACTATTTCGTATACCTGTAAATTTTTCACCCGACTTTTATCGTCCACATTCCTTGCAGGGTCGCTACCATACCGAACCACAACATCTCCTAGCTCCGATTCAACTCCTCTGCTCTTAGGCTCCGCATCAAGCTGTTGCTGAGGGGACTTAGAATCAGGCTGTTGCTGAGGAGTAGTCCGGTTACTAAGAGAACTTAAAGTTAAAGAAGTTAATAGGACTGTCGTTCGTCCCAGCTGTTCGATAACACTTCCCAATACCTCTAGAAAGCGCTGTACTTGCTGTCTCGTGGCTCCATCAAATGGACTTCCCTCTATCGTCATATATGACATATTACTACCCTCCAAAGTGAAAGTTTAAACTTGAACCCATCCGGTTTACCCAGTCAAGATATTCGCGGTAGTAGTCCATAAGTGGCTTGCCCAACACTGATAATCCGACTAACTTCCCATTTATATATAACCTCACAATGGGCAAGTCGTTAACTTTTAAATTACTCAAATTATTAATGATTACTAGACCATCTTGATAAGAATAAAAACACCGATACAAACCGAATATCTCTAGAGAGTGAAAAGAATCACCTGGTTTGGGATATTGACCTTGTTCAACATCCTCGGATGCTTTTACTAACTCATCAATAATATGATATGCGTAGCGCAGTTGCGTGTATTCTGCGATGTCTAATTCTCGCAGAAATAGGCCCTTCCTAATCAAATAGTTGATGTCAAACTCTGCTCGCCGGTCACTATCCGCATAATCAGACCACTTATCACTATCATAGCCTTTCTCGATTATACGAGTTTCACCAACATCGTTCCTTTTCGATAAGGCCTGCTCTCCCTCATCTGGTGCGTTTGTCTTAAGCATGTTATCACTTAACATAGGTAACTCCCCCTAGTCGCAATTAGACCTTCCCCCTAGAAGAATTTTTGCTTCTCATCATGAGTGTAATAATAGCAGAGATAGAATTAGATGTCAAGCCAAACCCTGCCCAAAAAACTTAAAGCCCCATTCTTATGCCTCCGGCGCGGTACAGTCTAAGCGACAGATTTATATCTATGGCTAAGCATACAAAGGTTGACATGATATAGGTCGTTGGGCGTAACCCCACATTCGTTTCCCATAGCTTGCGTGGCGTGGCCATGAATCTTAATGCGACAACCTTAACCTACCTAGCCATAGAGTCTAAAGCTTCATAGTCATTTCAAACAAGTTTGCAACATTCGCCTTTACCTGTAAACCCTGTCCTGGAAGGGGATACAGTGATGACCAGTGCCTCAAAGTGTTGCATTTTCCTGTGAAACGACTACAACTATAAGGTGGGACAAAAAGGCTGTATGCCTTGCGCAAGGACGCGGCCTAGGAACTTTCATAGTTATAGTCATTTCAAAAAAGTTTGCAACATTCGCCTTTACCTGTAAACCCTGTCCTAGAAGGGAATACAGTGATTACCAGTGCCTCAAAGTGTTGTATTTTCTTGTGAAACGACTATAGGACTGCTATCGTTTACAGTTACGAATGTCATTCTTGCCAACACCATCCCAGCGGCCAAAACTAGAGGGTGTAGTGAAAATCCTCTACCAACATGCCCGGTACCAATGCCCCGCCCAAACTGCGGTGTTCGTAGGTATCCGTAGCGGGGATC
>Ga0197142_1004427_pt1 | contig 11380 bp, 7 predicted proteins | sample GBS60_MetaG_FD_148614 | JGI IMG/M metagenome (GOLD analysis project Ga0197142, IMG submission 148614) | Sediment microbial communities from Great Boiling Springs, Gerlach, Nevada, United States - GBS 60_MetaG | ecosystem: Environmental > Aquatic > Thermal springs > Hot (42-90C) > Sediment... | reverse complement strand
CTGTCGTGCCATTGGACAAAGACAATCCAGCAAGGCTTCCTGCCTACAACCTGCCCCAATGGGGTCAACCTCATGTGTATCCGGTGGAATGGTCAGAGGATGGAAGGTTTCTATTGCTGAACATGGGAAAGCGATATCAGCACATACAATGTGCGAGATGGGATGGAAAGAGATGGTGGGTCATGGGTGTTGCGGGGCGTATGGGAACTGGATTTGCAGGATTGAAATTTGTTGCATGGGGGCCAGGCTCGTTTCTCGCCATTGTGCCAGATATCACGCCAGAGATATGGATTACGGAGGCTCGCACCGACGAAAAGTGGAGATGGAGGACGATAACTATGCCAGAAGGGGTTTGGATTGAATGGATGGATTGGTAAGTATCCGAAGGACTAGACATGAGCGCAAAGGAGAGGATATAGCGTGAAGTCTCATTGTCATGTTTTTACTGTGTTGGCATTCGTAGTGGAAAGGTTGTTTCAGAGACAGGTAGTTTCCCATTAACTTTTTGCTGGCTGTCAGAAGTCAAGATTTGATCAGAATTAGCAGAGGACACTGATGAGGAGACTAAGAAGATATGATAACCTTGTGTGTTTTTGTGTCGTTGTATCATCCTTTGGTCTTTCGTTGAAGCCAAAGGCAGATGATGGATGCCCACGACCTTTGAAGATGTCGCCCCATGACATCCTGCTTGAGGTAGAAACCCCTAAATCACCGAGATGCATCTGTGCCCGCCCACTTCTCAGGTAATAAGTCAAGCCTGTAAGAAATATGTGCATGAGGTAAGTGCGATGTGCCGAGTGCAAGGCAAGATGTTTGGTGAGAAGTGCTGAGTTCATGATATGGTTGCTATGCACTAAATTTTTTCGGGAGTGCACAAGTGATGCCCTCCGATATTTGCCATGTGCTATCATTTTGGCTCGGCAGGAACCTCGCCCTCCCATAATTTTCTTGTGGCATCGTGACGGATGCGAAAGGCGGTGAGGGTTGAGTGAAGTCTCACTGGCTTTTGTTGCCCATCGTTTTCGCTCAGACATTTGCTGCAGCGCAAGCCAGTTGGCGACCGGCGAACCGCATGGTTGTTATTGACGAACACGGGATTTTGCGATGGCAAGACACTGGCGAAGAAGTATCTCTCTTCGGCGTCAACTGCTACGCTCCCTTTTCCATTGACTACCACCGATTGAAGGCACTCGGCTTCCAAATTGAGGGGGTGATTGACATTGACTTGCTCCACCTTGCTCGGATGGGCTTGAACCTAATTCGCCTGCATGTTTGGGACAGAGAAATCAGCGACCGAGAAGGCAACTTGATTGACAACGAGCATTTGCGCTTGCTTGACTATCTCATTGCGAAGGCGAAAGAGAGAGGCATTTACACACTTTTGACCCCGATTGCTTGGTGGGGGACGCCAAACCCGAGCACAGGCTTTTCCAACTTCTTCACGATGCAGCAGATGACAACCGACCCTGTAGCGCGAAAGGCTCAACGAAACTACCTTGCCCAATTTGTCCAACATGTTAACCGCTACACTGGTCTCGCTTACAAAGATGACCCAGCAATTGTCGGCTTTGAACTGATAAACGAGCCACTATATCCGCCGGGCACGACCAACGAACGAGTGAGGGACTACATAAACGTCCTCGCCAAAGCGATTCGCGATACTGGATGTAAGAAGCCACTCTTTTACAATGGTTGGGGTGGAAAGTTTGCAGCCGTTCGCGATTCAATTGTTGACGGTTGCAGTTTCGGTTGGTATCCGACGGGTTTGGTTTCCGGGCGGTCGCTCAAGCGGAACTTTTTGCCTTTAGTTGACGACTACCCATCAATGCGAGTGCCAGAACTTGAAAAGAAGGCGAAAATCGTTTACGAGTTTGATGCTGCCGATGTGCCCGGAAGTTACATCTACCCAGCAATGGCTCGTGCCTTCCGAAGCGGTGGCGCTCAAATTGCAGCCCAGTTCCAATACGATGTGCTGCCGTTGGCTCCTTTCAACATCAACTGGCAAACCCATTACCTCAACCTCGTCTACACCCCGAACAAAGCGGGGAGTTTTATCATTGCAGCCGAAGCGTTTCGCAGGTTGCCGCGCTTGAAAACTTATGGTCGCTACCCTGAAAACACTCGCTTTGGAGCGTTTCGTGTGAGTTACGAAGAGGATTTGAGCGAGATGGTGACTGAGCGCGAATTTTTCTACTCCAACAACACGAAGACGAAACCGCCATCACCAGAAAAATTGGAGCGAATCGTTGGCTGTGGTTCTTCTCCCATCGTTCGCTACGACGGCACGGGCACATACTTTCTGGAAAAGTTGGACGACAGTGTTTGGAGGCTTGAAGTCTATCCCGATGCAGTTTGGGTGAACGACCCATATGGCAGACCGAGCCTTGAGCGGGAGGTAGCAAGGGTTTACTGGCGTGAACGGGTCATGCAAATCAGCCTTCCAGATTTGGGGCAAAGTTTTGTTGTTGAACCTCTCAACGAAGGCAACAGTTTCCGAACAAAGGCAATTGCTGGCAGGTTCACTATCCGACCCGGCGTTTACCTGCTTAGCCGTCAAGGCGCAAAGGTTGACATCAAAGGGTTTCAACTCCCAGTTGCGGTAGGTCTCCGTGAATTTTACGCCCCGCCAAGCAGCAACGCCCTTACAACGGTTTGGCACGAGCCAGTGCGAGAATGGGTTGAGGGTAAACCTTTGAGGCTGACCTTCACTGTGGCATCCTTGCAAGACCCAGGTAAAGTCACGCTCCATCTTTGGCACGAGAAGGCGAAAGTTTTTCGTTCAATCCCGATGAGGCGCAACCGGGCATACCTTTACGAAGCGACGATCCCAAGTGACTGGCTCAAGCCCGGCACAGTTGAGTATCTTGTTGGCGTAAAATTCGGGCAAACAGTGCAAACCTTCCCGTTCAACTTGGGAAGAGAGCCAGTGCGGGGAGAGGAACTCCTTGGAGCGCAAACGATTTTTGCTCTAAAGGAAGGAGACAAACCGCCGACCATCTCATACACTGGACCGAAGGAACACAAAGCAACTGCGGAAATCGTTCAAGGCAGTGATGTCGGAAGTTTTGCCCTTAGGCTAACGGCTTCTGGCTTTGGGGAGCCGCCAAGTTGCGCAGGTGTGAGGCTAAAAGTTCGCCCACCTAAATTGCCGACCGACGATATTTCCGCACTGGTCCTCGTGGTTCGTGCGAGGGGTTTGTTCCCGCAAACTAAAGCCGTTGAAATCGGATTGGTTGAGCGTGACGGTTCTGCTTACGGATACGAAGTGCCATTGACAAAATCTTGGCGGGAGATTGAAGTGCCGTTGGATAATTTGAGACCGCTTTGGGGCACGAAAGGGCAAAGGCTGCAGGTTTCTGAACTTGCCGAACTTTCCATCGTTTTCGGCGCTTGGCTTTACGGCAAGGAGAACACATTACTGCATGGGTTGGAGATTGAACGGATTGCGATAAAGCCGAAAGTCTGGAAGGTCGCTGTTTTGAGCAAAGATGCCCCAATTGTCTTGTTCAGTGCCGAACGCCACCGAGTTTCGGTGCGAGGCGATGTCCCAGTTCGCACAAGTCTTGTCGGTGGGGTTGACAATGTTGCGTTGAGAATTTCCGTTGATGGTTTTGGTCCGCCTCCAAGTTGCGTTTACTTCCGACACGATGTGTCTGAGGAATTTGAGTTCCGCCGTGACGAACTCGCCCAATGTGACACTTTGGTTATCAAAGCACGGGCAGTCACCCCCTTGACAACCCACATTGAAGTTGCCTTGATTGAACGGGATGGGACGCCATGGGGGACGAATGTTCCGCTGACGACGGAGTGGCAGGAAATTCGGCTGCCACTTTCTGCCCTTCGTCATTTTGCCCATTGGGGAACCAGCCCGCAAGGGCGCGGTGGCAAAGATGACCGATTTAGACCGGAAAATGTCGTTGCCGTTAATGTCTGTTTCGGTGCGTGGCTTTTCCCTCAAAGAGCGTCAGAACAGCACATCGTTGAGATTGAAGAAATTGCGCTGGTCAGGAGCAAGGGAACGCATTCAATCCTTAACCACCCACCCGAGGTGGGTGACTAAGGTTTCAAAGCAGGCTAAAGCCTGCTATACGGGTTGAGTGTTCAGAGTTGAGAGTTGCAAGGCAGAATTTTCCCAAACACACGCTCCGCAACTTGTAACCTTTTCAGTTCCAGTTTTGTTAGCCTGCTTCAGCAGGCTTCGTTTTCGTAGCCACCGACTTCAGTCGGTGGACGAATTGGAGTGCGAGGCTCCTGCCGAGCCGAAACTTATCGGCAAATCGTGAGGTCGGCAAATCGGCAAGTCGGGAATATCGGAAAGATTTTTCGGCTCATCGGGAGATGAGCCTTCCAGTCCATTAGCCTATCGTCACGCTTTCAACTTACCTTGATGCCTAACCCATCTTTGCGGAAGGGTGACGCTACAAAATTCGCTTTTGGCTACCGATTAAAGTCAAGGACTCAAAAAGGTTTTTCAAAAACGCCCGTTTCAGCAGAAGAACCCGCTTTGAAAGCGCCAACTTGACACGGTGAGGCGAGAATGAGTGAACGGAGCGAAACCATGAAAGGCGGGTCACTCTCGCTGCTGGATATGGTTGTCGTTGCTTTCGTGATTGTCGGCTTCGTTTGCCTGCTCAATTTCTACGGCTATGCGTTGTTGCCATACTCTCCCGACGAAATTTGCTTCCTTCAACCTGCTCAAAACTTTGCCGAAGGGAAAGGAATGGGGACTCCCGCATTGGACGATTTATTGCCTGGCATCTCGCAGCGGACATATTGGCAGCCACCGGTCTATTTCCTCGTCCTCGCAGTTTGGGGAAAGTTGGCAGGGTTTGATGTCATGTCGTCAAGGTTGCTGAGCAGAGTTTGCGGGGTTGGAGTTTTGCTTTTGCTTTGGCTGCTCGCTTTAAGATGGGGCGTTCACCCTCAACTTGCGCTGATTTGCGCTATCTGGACGGCTCTTGACTTGACCTTCCAATACAACTCCAACCTCGGTCGGATGGACACGATGAACGCTCTTTGGTTAATGGGGTGTTTGCTGGCTTTCACTGAAAACCAGCGTAGCGGAAAGATTTGGCAAGCAACGATAGCAGGTTTTTTCGGAGTGTTAGCGACGCTTACCCACTTCATCGCTATCCCTTCAGTTTTGACTTTGGCACTTTTTCTCGCTTGGCGGAAACGATGGCGAGACTTGTTGTGGTTCTCGCTTCCCATCCTTTTGGGTTGGGGCATGTGGCTTATTTATGGTGCTCAAGATTGGCAAAGTTTTTGGGCTCAGTTGTGCTACCAATTTGCCCGCAAAGGGGAGTCTGGCTTTGCAGGTAAATTGCTTCACCTTTTGTTCCTTCAGGCACTCTTCCCCTTCAGTGGGGTCTTCGCCGTCAATTCACCCCCTGTTTGGCTTCCCTTGACTTTGGTTTCCGCCTTAGCGTGGAAGCAAAGGGCGTTATCGCTTCGTGGGTGGCAGTTGGCTTTCTTTCTCGCAGTTTACCTCTCGGCATCTTTCGGTGGCGAGTTATGCTACATCGGTTGGTTCACCCCCTTCGGTTACTTGCTCCTCAGCCTTTGGTTTCAACAAGCCTTCAAGGAAAACCGATGGCGCTTTGCTTTAGTTGGGCTTTGTCTTTTGTGGTGCAGTTATCAAGGCTTCAGGGTTGGGCAAGCCCTTTCATCGGTGCAAAGTTTGAAAGCGGAAATTGACCGTTTCAACTTTGAACTGGCGACAGTTTTGCCCGAAGGCGCTCAAGTTCTGCTCCACGGACTTCCAGACCCCTTCCCTACCTTACAGCGCTTGCGCCCAGATTTGCGGCTCGTTCAGTTGAGCCCAACACCTATGCAGCAAGAAGCGCTAAAGCAAACTTTTCGCCAGTCCGAATTCTTTGTCGGGATCACGGGCTACGCTCAAAAATGCGGTGCCCCGCTGAACGAAAAATTAAAGGAGTGGGTTTTCCACGCTCCCTTCGGGACTTGGTTGGTTAGACTTTACACTTTGAAGGGGGGAGAGACTCGTGAGTAGGCGATGGCAACCCTATTTTGCCTTCCTTTGCCTTTGCGGAATTTACTTGCTGATGGAAAAGTTCAGGGCAGGTCAGATAAGTTTCGTAGCCGATGACGCTTGGATTTTCGCCCAGTTCGCCCGTAACCTCGCAAACGGTTTCGGGTTCAGTTACAATCCGGGCGAACCTGTCCCAGGCTTCTCGTCTGCCCTTTGGGTCGTGCTATCCGCTATCGGCTACAAATTGACAGGACAATTCGTTTTGCCGATGAAGTTGATGGGCATCTTGGCTGGGTTGGGGACTATCGCTATCGGGCTTCAAATCGCACGGCAATTGCAAACCACCGACGAAGACGAGATTGTCGGCTGGGCTGTTGCTCTTTCTCCTCTCTTGGTCACTGCTTCCCTTTCGGGCATGGAAACAAGTTTGTGGGTGTTTTTGGTCATGTTGGGATTTTGGTGGCACATTCGGTTTCTGGCTCAACCGTCACCACAATGGTTGCTGGAAGGCTTCATTTGGGGGATGGCAACTTTGACCCGACCTGAGTCTTTGGCTTTCTTCGCCCTTTCAGCGCTGCACAAACTTTTGATGCATCGCCAAAGGAGTTTGCTTCTGCTCGTCGGCATGACTTTCTTAGTTGCGCTTCTCGTTTCCCCTTGGGTTGCTTTCAACTTCAAACACACGGGCACTCCGTTCCCAGCGACTTATCGCGCCAAGGCTGAACCTTCCCATGTCCGCTTCGGTGCACTGTTCACAATTTCCGTTGGCATCGTGCTTTTCACTTTTTGGCTGGCGATAAATCCAGCAGCCTTCGTTGCCTTTGTGGAAGCAGTCAAGAGGAAGTGGAACGAACGGGATTGGCACTCGGTTTTCCTGTTGGCAGTTCCCTTCATGTTCACAGCAATTCGTTTGTTCGCCCATCGTTTCCCGCCCATGATCGTCTATTTCACACGCTACTACTTGCCCGCCTTAGTTTTGGCGTCAGTTTTCGGTTCGGTTTGGAGCAAGCGATGGAGAAAGTTGCCCCTTTGGGTTATAGGTGCGATTCCCGGCATTCTTTGGGTCGCCAACGAGCACGGATGGATGGTTCAAAACACAACCCACATGCAAGTTCACATGGGCAAATGGTTGGCTCAAAACACGCCACCAAACGCTCTCATCGCCACCAATGACATCGGCGCTATCGCTTTCTTTTCTGAACGGCGAATCATTGACACTTGTGGCTTGGTTATGCCCGAGATTTTGCCTTTTGCATATAATCGTCAAGGGACGGGCATCTTTGGAACGAACGAAGAAGGCGTTTGGGAATTTCTGAAGCGACGCAAAGTGGACTACATCGTCATCTTCCCCAACTGGTATCCACGCCTTTCCCGTCGTCCTGAATTGAAGCCGATCTATCGGGTTAAACTGGCTCATAATGTCATTTGTGGCGGGGACGAAATGGTCATCTATCAAGTCAAGTGGGAGAGCGAGGGCGATGAAGCGGGTCGTTAGCGTGAGTTTGGGCTCGTCTAAGCGGGACAAGAAAGTTGAGGCGGAGTTCTTTGGTGAACGGTTTCTGATTGAACGAGTCGGAACTGACGGTGATTTGCGAAAGTTCGCCGATTTGCTCCAGCAACTGGACGGCAAGGTTGATGCTTTGTGCTTTGGCGGGATGGACATTTGGGTTCGGTGCGGCAAGCGAAAATACGCTTTGAGGGAAGCGCTGAAACTCGCTCAACTGGTCAAGCAAACCCCTGTCGTTGATGGCTCGGGTCTGAAAGACACGATGGAACGGGAGGCAATTCATTGGCTCCAACGAGAGGGCGTGATTGATTTCCGCAGGCGAAAAGTTTTGCTCGTCAGCGCCATTGATAGGTTCGGGATGGCTGAAGAACTTTGGGCACTGGGTGCAGATTTGAGGGTCGGGGATTTGGCATTTGGGCTTGGAATTCCCGTCTTGATCAAATCGCAAAGGCTTTACGAACTTCTGGGCGCAATGTTTTTGCCGTTGCTGACAAAACTCCCTATCAGTTGGCTCTACCCGACAGGCAAAGAACAGGAGCGCATTATCCCAAAGTTTGAGCCTTTTTACCGATGGGCTGAAGTTATCGCTGGCGACTTTTTGCTCATCCGCAAACATTTACCTGCCCCGTGTCCCTTGTCCCCTGTCCCGTTGCTTGGGAAAGTTGTCCTAACCAACACCACAACACCCGAAGATGTGGAGTTACTGCGTTCGTTGGGTGTTTCGCTTCTTATCACCACAACGCCAGAATTGAACGGTCGGACTTTCGGGACGAATGTGATGGAGGGTGTAATTGTCGCCCACCTGCAGCGGCGACCAGAAGAACTTTCACGGGAAGACTACTTGCGAGCGTTGAAAGATTTGGGTTGGAAACCGACGGTGCGAAAATTAGAGTGACAAAGGGGTGATGGCTGTGAAGGTGGCTGGTTCGTCCCTTTCATTTTCCAAACAACCGTTGGATGTGGCTTTGCGTGAACTGGCGAATTTGGGTTTTTCGTTCGTTGACATCGGTGCAATGGAAGGTTGGGCTCACATCAACCCTTCGGAAGTGGCATCGCAACCGCAAAAGTTCGTTGAGAAATTGCGGACGCTATGTGAGCAGTATCGGCTCAAACCCGTCGCTTTCAACGCAGGGCTTGGAACTGACGATTTGTCGGAGCAGCAACGACGCTTGAGCGCTTTGTGTTTTGTGGCTAAAGAACTTGGTGTGCCCGTTATCACCTTGGGAACGGCTACCCGCAACACCCCTTTGGAGCGTGAAATTCAAAGGTTTCGCCAACTCGTCGCAGTTGCCCGCAAGTTCGGCGTCACCATCGCTTTTGAACCTCACTTTTTCCAGATTGCCGAAAATCCCAAAGTGGCTTTGGCTTTGGTGGAGCAAGTTGACGGGTTGAAAATCACCCTTGACCCGTCCCATTTCACCGTCCAAGGGCTACGCCTTGACGATTATCGCTTCCTTTTGCCTCATGTCGCCCATGTCCACTTCCGAGACGCTGGCACAAAAGGTTGGGACGAAATCCAAGTGCCGATGGGTAAAGGGCAAGTTGATTTTGGAGCGATAGTCAAGGCTCTGGAGGAACTGGGTTATGAGGGTGCAATCTCTTGCGAATACATTGACACCATCGGCAACTTGGACATCCGTGAGAACCTCATCGCCCTCAAATCACTCCTGAGTTCCCTGATAGCCTCAAACGGTTCGGCTCGCTATCATTGTGGCGGTGAAACTATTGAAAGGAGGCGGACGAAGATGAGGAAGATTCCGGTGGCGTTACAACTTTACTCGGTGCGTGAGGATTGTGCGAAGGACTTGGTTGGGACATTGAAAGCGGTCGCAGAGATGGGTTACGAGGGAGTTGAGTTTGCGGGTTATCACGGACGAAGCGCACAGGAGTTGCGAAAGATGCTTGACGATTTGGGCTTGAAAGTGGCTGGAACTCACACAGGAATTGACACCTTGCGCGGCGACGAACTGAAAAAGACCGTTGAGTTCAACCAAATCCTCGGCAACAAGTTCCTCATCATCCCTTGGATTGGAGAGGAGTGGCGACGGATGAAAGACGATTGGCTGCGGTTTGCCGATTTCCTTAATGAACTGGCTGAGAAAGTCAAGCCCGAAGGCATGTTCGTTGGCTACCACAACCACCACTTTGAGTTCCAGCAGAAGTTTGACGGACAAACCCTTTGGGACATCCTCTTCAGCGCCACGAAACCCGAGGTCGTCATGCAATTGGATACTGGAAACGCCATGCATGGTGGTGTCAGCGCCGACGAAATCTTGGAAATCCTGAAACGCTACCCCGGTCGGGCAAAGACCATCCACTTGAAAGAGTTCTCGTCAACGAACCCGAAAGCCGTTCTGGGCGAAGGCGAAGTCAAGTGGAAGGAAGTTTTGACCTTGTGCGATACAGTCGGGGGAACTGAATGGCTCATCATTGAGCAAGAGTCTTACGCCTACGCGCCCATTGAGTGTGTCCGAAAGTGCCTTGAGAACCTGAAAGCCATCATGGAGAGCATGTGATTGGATGGTTGGGTTCCTGCCCGACCGAGAAAAAGATTTCGGCACGCTTGTATGCGTGCCTTCTGAGAAGACCCAAATTTCGTCATTGCAAGGTCGGACTTCTGCCCAACCGTGAGATTCTGGAACGGAGGTAGTGGAAAATGACGAGGGAAGAAGCGTGGCAACTTGTGTGCGATTGGATTAAAAACGAGAACATGAGAAAACACTTGCTGGCGGTTGAGGCTGCGATGAGATTTTATGCTCGCAAATTTGGTGAGGACGAAGAGAAGTGGGGACTCGTTGGTCTGCTTCATGACCTTGACTACGAAAAGCACCCTAACCCACCTGAGCACCCTCAAGTTGGCGCGAATTTTCTGAGGGAGCGCGGACTCCCTGAAGACATGGTGAATGCCATCTTGGCTCACGCTGATTGGACAGGCGTCCCCCGAGACACACTGATGGCGAAAGCATTGTTCGCTTGCGATGAACTCACTGGATTCATCGTCGCTTGCGCCCTCGTCATGCCCAACAAAAAATTGCGTGAGGTCAGGGTTGACACTGTTATCCGCAAAATGAAGGACAAGTCTTTTGCCCGAAAGGTCAGCCGAGAAGACATAATCCGAGGCGCACAAGAACTCGGCATCCCCCTTGAAGAACACATCGCCAATGTCCTAACCGCTATGAACGGAATCGCCGACGAATTGGGGTTGTAACGAACAGAGCGGCAGAAAGCATTAAAGTCTTGGCAGATCGTGAGGTCAGAAAATCGGCAGATCGGGAACGACGACGAGTGGCGAAGGATTTTACTGATAGGCAGTGCCCCTACACTGCCGAAAAATTCGGCAATCAGGAGATGTGCCCTCCAGTTTCATAGCCTGCTTTAGCAGGCTTTGTTTTTTAGACACCGAATTAGAGTCGGTGGACAAATCGGGAGGGTCGGGCTCCCGCCCAACCAAATAATTTCTTGTCGCCAAATAATTCGGCGCTTTAAAAGCCTGTTATCAACTACTGGTTGAAGCCAGTGGCATGGCAGTTTTAGACCTCCTGTCTCCTCCCGCTATATAGGCAACAATGTCAGGGCATTCAAACGGAGGGGAAGGCAATATGGCGCAGGTTTTTGCAATTTCAATTAGTGGGAGTGAAAACCGGTTGCCAATTGCTTGTTGCTTTCTCAATTTGCACAGATGGACGGTGAAAGCGATGCGCCCAAAGCGAAAAACGGATGACGAAAGGGTCGTTTATCTATCCTGCCCCTGTGCTAAGCGCCTGCAGGAAATTAAAGCAGTCTTGGAGCAAGCAGGCTTTTCGGTAATTTACGCCTTAGAAACGCCTCCTGAAGATGCCATCGTCGTCTATGTCCACTGCCCGTTGACCGAACGGGAAAGA
>Ga0197142_1004426_pt1 | contig 11380 bp, 11 predicted proteins | sample GBS60_MetaG_FD_148614 | JGI IMG/M metagenome (GOLD analysis project Ga0197142, IMG submission 148614) | Sediment microbial communities from Great Boiling Springs, Gerlach, Nevada, United States - GBS 60_MetaG | ecosystem: Environmental > Aquatic > Thermal springs > Hot (42-90C) > Sediment... | reverse complement strand
TGTAGGAAGTGGCCGCCGCCGGGCACCAGCCAGGCGAGCGCCACCACATGGGCCCATACGCGCAGGGGGGGAATCGGCTCGCGCTTCGGTTTCTGCTTCTTTGACATTCGCTTACACGGGTTCGCTCACCAGTTATGGTAGCAAGGGCGCGGCCCGCCGGCCTTCAGTAGGCCCAGGGCGTGCCGTCGGCCCGGCGGATGGTCGGCCGCATTCGGCGCAGGTAAGGCCGCTTGCGCGCTATCGCCTCGTTGACGTCGATGCCGAGGCCGGGCGCCTCGCCGATCGTGATCGCTCCGTCTCGGTAGACCGGTTTGGCCGAAAAGACTTCGTCGATGCCGGCCTTCCAGTCCACCGAGTATTCCTGGATGCCGAAGTTCGGCACGGCGAGGCTGACATGGCAGTTGGCCATGTGCGTGATGGGCGAGATGTTGCCCGGGCCGTGCCAGGCGGTAAGGATGCCATAGGGCTCGCAGAGCGTCGCGATCTTCTTGCCCGCCGTGATGCCGCCCACGTGCGCCAGGTCGTGACGGACATAATCGATCAGATGCTCGGTGATGAGTTCGAGCCCCTCCCAGATGCCGACGAAAATTTCACCCATGGCGATCGGGGTGCTCGCCAGGCGGCGGATGAGGCGGAACGTGTCCAAATGCTCGGGCCGCAGCGGGTCCTCGAAGAAGAAGAGATTGTACGGCTCGACGGCTTTGGCCAGCACGACCGCCTGGCTCGGGGTGATCCGCTCGTGGACGTCGTGCAGCAGGCCGATCTCCTCGCCTACCTTTTTCCGTAGATATTCGAGCAGCTTGGGCAGGGTACGGACGTAGGGTTCCGGCTCCCAGGTTTGAGCCGGTGGGAGGCCTTTCTCATAGGCCTCGCGCGTGGCCCGCTCGACCCGTTCCGAGGAGGGTACGGCGTAGCCGGATTCGGCCCCGGGAGGCGCTACCTGAACCTTGATCACCTTGTAGCCGCGCTCCATCAGCTTCCGAACGCCCTCTTCGACCTCCTCGAAGCTGCGGCCACCCACGCTGCGGTAGGTGAGCAACTCTTTGCGGACCTTGCCCCCGAGCAGCTCGTAGACCGGCAATCCGGCCACTTTGCCCTTGATGTCCCACAGCGCCATGTCGATGCCGCTGACGGCGGACATGTGAACCGAGCCGGAACGGTAGTAGGGCAGCAGGTAAACGGTCTGCCAGAGGCTTTCGATTTCCATCGGATTGCGGCCGAGCAGCGCCGGTTTCAAGTGCTCCTCAAGCATCTGCGCCACAGCCAGCTCGCTGCCCGTACAGGTGGCGTCGCCCCAGCCGTAAAGGCCCGGCTCGCTGGTGAGGATCTTCACCAGCACGTAGTTGGTCATCGGCGCCTGCTCCGGATTGGTTACCAGGACCTGAACGTCGGTGATCTTCAAGTTCTCCGGGACGCGGGCGGGCGTCTGGGCCGCCCGGAGCGGCGCAGCGGCGATAGCAGTCAGAAGATCCCGGCGTCGCATGACTAACTCCACAGCCGGTCGTGAGACCGCTCCTGATTCCACTGGTCGGTCGGCTCGAAATATCCGGGTTTTTTCGGATGCAGATGGCGTTTGACGACCTCGTCCACCAGCCGGATGCCCAGACCCGGCCCATCGGGGACCTTGATGAAGCCTCGATTTACGATCGGCTTTTCGATTCCCTCGACCATGTCGTCCCACCAGGGGATGTCGGCGGAATGAAACTCAAGCACCAGGAAGCCCTCGGTGGCCGCCGCGCAATGCACGTTCGCCATGCAGGAGACGGGCGTGCCGGCAAAATGCATCGCCATGGGCAGGCCGTACTCCTGGCAGGCGTCGCCGATCTTCTTGGTCTCAAGGATGCCGCCCGCGGTGGCCAGGTCCGGATGCACGATATCGACGGCGTGCATGCGGGCCAGCTTGATGAAGTCCTCCTTGAGGTAGATGTCTTCGCCGGTGAGGATGGGCACATCCACCGAATCGGTGATCTTCTTGAGCAGCTCCATGTGCATCCACGGAATCATGTCCTCCAGCCAGGCCATGTTGTACTTCTCGAGCGCTTTGGCCAGGCGGATGCAGGAGTTGACGCCGATGTGGCCGAAATGGTCGGCCGCCAGCGGCACCTCCATGCCGATGACGTCGCGGATCTGGCCGACATAGTCGGCCATCATGGCGATGCCTTTGTCGGTCACCTCGATGCCGGTGAACATGTGCTGCGTGTTGACGACGTCGCGCGGCGTCTGGCCGAGCGGCTGCGAGATCGTGCCCGGCGTCTTCGCCACCAGGCCGATGCCCAGGTCCATCTTGAGGAAGGTGAAGCCGCGTTCCAGGCGCTCCTTCATGCGCCGCGCATATTCCTTGGGGTCCGGAGACATCTCCGTGTCGGCATAGCAGCGGATGCGATCGCGGAACTTTCCTCCGAGCAGTTGCCAGACCGGCACGTTGTAGGCTTTGCCGGCCAGATCCCACAGCGCCATCTCGATGCCGGAAACGCCGCCGCCCTGCCGGCCGTGCCAGCCGAACTGTTTGATCTTGCGAAAGATCTTGTCGACATTGCAGGGGTTTTCCCCCAGAATCCGGCTCTTGAGCATCAGCGCGTAGGTTTCGCTGGCGCCGTCGCGCACCTCGCCCAGGCCGGAGATGCCCTGGTTGGTATCGATCCGCAGCAGCGGGCAGGTGAAGGGCGCGCCGGTGACTACCGCCACGCGCAGGTCGGTGATCTTCAGCTGGGAGGGCTTCGAGTTGGTGTTGACGTGCTGCTGGTAGGCCTCGAGCGTCTCATCCGCCCAGAAACCCGCCGCTGCGGCTGCCGCCGCCCCGCGCAGGAAGCCGCGGCGCCCCACCATCCGTTCGACAGATCGCTTCATCGACTGCCTCCTGTTTCTGGTTTGGAAGCGGCTATTCTATCGCGCCCGACGGCCGGCGCGCGGGGGCGAGTCAGTCGGCGGGGAGAACCGGCAACGGATCGGCGTGAGCGGCAGTCTGCTCGCCGAGATAGCGCACATCGAGCAGCCGCTCGAGCTGGAGGTTGCCCATCGCCGTCAGCAGGTTCTGCTTCACCGTGGGGTAGTCCCGCTCGAGCTCAGCCAGCATGCCGCGAATCCGCCGGCGTACCGTGCCCGTCTTCTGCGAGCAGCCGCACGGCACAAGCGGCAGGCCGAGCGCGGCGGCGAAGGCGGCGGTCATCTCCTCGGTCACGTACAGCAGCGGGCGGATGAGGCGGAACTGGCCGTCGCGCGAATGGGTCACCGCCGGCAGTGCGCTCAGCTTGCCCGTAAAAAGCGCATTCCGCAAGAACGCTTCGCAAAAATCGTCCGCCGTATGCCCGAACGCGATGACGTTGGCGCCCAGGCTGCTCGCGATTTCGTAGACAGCGCGCCGGCGATAGCGGCTGCACAGATCGCAGCCGTGCTCGGGCTGTTCTCGGAGCAGGCGCAGCGAGGGGATGTCGTGGTAATAAACCCAGGGGATGCCTTTCGACTCAAGATACGCTCGCAACGGCTCGATCGGCCGGAGGAACTTGCCTTGCTCGACGGTGAAGGCCGTCAGGGAGAACTCGATGGGCGCCTTCCGGCCGAGCTCGAGCAGCGCTTCGAGCAGCGTCAGGGAATCCTTGCCCCCGGAGACCGCGACGGTGACGCGATCCCCGTGGCGAATCATGCCGAAACGCCCGATCGCCTCCCCGACTTTTCGGACGACAGCCCTCTGGATTTCCAAGCATTTCCTATTATAGGGGGGAGCCGCCGGAAGCGGCCTCCGCGTTGGATGGCCTCCACCCGCATCTCGCCCGCACGCATCGCCGCCTACGAAGTTCTGCGCGGTGTCGAAGCGGGCGGCTTTGCCTCCGACCTGTTGCGCAATCGCACCAGGTCGCTGTCGGCGGCCGACGCCGGTCTGGCTTCCGAGCTCGTCTTTGGAGTTTTGCGCTACCGTGCCCAACTGGACTATCTCATCGAGCGCTATGCGGGCAGGCCGGCTTGCCGGCTGGATGGGGAGGTCGTTCTGGTGCTGCGCATGGGGATCTATCAGCTTCGGTACCTGGAACGCATCCCGCCTCACGCGGCCGTTTCCGAGGCGGTGGAGTTGATCAAGCGTGCCCGCAAACGCTCCGCCGCTCCGCTGGTCAACGCCGTGCTGCGCAAGGTGGATCGGACCCCGGTGGCTTGGCCGAACGCCTCGGTCGAGTTGTCGATGCCCTCCTGGCTGCTCGAGCGCTGGGAGCACCAGTTCGGAGCCGAGACCGCAGCCGGGATCGCCCGCGCCTTCCTTCGGCCCCCGGAGCGCTACGTTCGCGTTCCCGACAGCCGCCGAGGCGAGGCGGCTTCGCTCGGCCTCATTCCCACCGAACTTCCGGGCTGCTACCGGCTCCCAAACGGATCGCCGGGGGAGTTTCGCCTCCAGGACATCAGCTCGCAGGCCGTCGTTCCGCTGCTTGAGCTTGGGCCCGGGCAAACCTTCCTCGACCTCTGCGCCGCCCCGGGCAACAAGACGGCCCAGGCGCTCGAGACGCCCATCCGCGCCGTGGCCGCCGACAACAAACTCGAAAAGCTCATCAAATTGCGCGGCTTGGGCGCCGATCTCGTCCTGCTGGACGCCACACAAGCCTTGCCCTTCCGGCGACCCTTTGAGCGGATCCTGCTCGATGCCCCCTGCTCGGGAACCGGGACGATCGGCCGCAATCCGGAGATCAAGTGGCGCCTGCGGCCGGAGGATCTCGAGCGGCATCACCGCCGCCAGGTTGCGATGCTGCGAGAGGCCCTGGCGGTGCTTGCTCCGGGCGGCCGCCTCGTCTACTCCACCTGCTCGCTCGAGGTGGAAGAGAACGACAGCGTCGTCGAGGAGGTGCTTGCCGCCGCGCCCGCTCGGCTGCATCTTGAAGCCGTCGTGCGCCGCATCCCGGGCGTCGACGCGGGGGACGGCTTTTTCGCCGCCGTGCTAACATCGAAATAGTCTCTCGATGGTTGAGATTGTCCCCTCGATCCTCTCGGCCGATTTCGCGCGTCTTGGTGAAGAGATCGCCCGCGTCGAGGCGGTCGGGGTGCGGATGCTGCACTTGGACGTGATGGACGGCCACTTCGTGCCCAATATGACGATCGGGCCGCCCGTGGTCGAATCCCTCCGCCGGGTGACCCGCCTGCGGCTCGACGTCCACTTGATGATCGAGAAGCCCGAGCGGCACATCGAGGCCTTCGTCGCCGCCGGAGCCGACCTGATTTCCGTCCATCAGGAGACGTGTCCTCATCTGGATCGGACGCTGCGCCTGATCCGGTCGCTCGGCGCCTCCGCGGGCGTGGTGCTCAATCCGGCGACCTCACTGGCGACGCTCGACTACGTGCTCGGCTTGGCCGACTTTGTCCTGCTGATGACGGTCAACCCGGGTTTCGGGGGCCAGGAATTTATCCCTTACTGCCTCGGCAAGATCCGAGACCTGGCTGCCCGGCGCGAGCGGCTCGGGCTGCGGTTCCCGATCGAAATCGACGGGGGCGTGACGGTGGACAACCTCGCCGAGCTCGTGCGTGCGGGCGCCGACTGGATTGTAACCGGCTCGAGCGTCTTCCGCAGTCCGGATCCGGCGGCCACCGTGGCCGAGATGATGCGACTGGCCGCAGGGGCCACCGCCGTGAGGGTCTAGCAACCATGTTCCCGGCGGAGCGCGTCCAACGGAGGTGGTGAGAATGAGGCAATGGCGAACCTTGCTGGTGCTGGCGCTGGTCGTGGTCCTGCTGACCGGCTGCTTCCGCCGCCGCAAGTACGAGAACCCGATCACGCAGGACACCGTTCAGCCGGATAAGGTCCTGTTCGACAAAGCGATTCAGGATCTGGAACGGGGCCGCTATCAGGTGGCGCGCCTGACCCTTCAGACCCTCATCAACACCTACGACACCAGCGAATTTCTGGCGAAAGCCAAGCTGGCGATCGCTGACAGCTGGTTTCGCGAAGGGGGCAGCCACGCCCTGGCGCAGGCCGAAGCCGAGTATAAGGACTTCATCCTGTTCTACCCGACGCTTGAGGAAGCGGCCGAGGCGCAATCGCGCATCTGCATGATTCACTACCGCCAGATGGAAAAGCCCGACCGTGACCCCAAACACGCCTTGCGCGCCGATGAAGAGTGCCGCCAGTTGATGGTGCAGTTCCCCAACAGCAAGTTCGCGCCGCAGATGCAGCAGCGCCTGCGCGAGGTGCAAGAGGTGATCGCCGAGGGCGAGTACCGCGTCGGCGATTTCTACTACAAGAAAGGCAGCTATCCGGCCTCGGTCAACCGCCTGGATACGCTCGTCAATCACTATCCGCTCTACAGCAAGGCGGATCAGGCGCTTTGGCGCGTGGGCGAGGGCTATGCCAAGATGGGGCCGCGCTTCTATGACCGCAGCGCCAAGGCCTACCAAGAGATCGTCCGAAACTATCCGCTGAGTCCGCTGGTCGAAGACGCCAAAAGACGCCTGCGGGCGATGGAGCGCGAGATTCCCGAACCCGACCCCGTGGCGATCGCCCGGATGGAGTACGAGCTTGAAAACGCCGAGAAACTGGGCCTGATGGGGCGCTTCTGGGGCGTGTTCCGGAAGAGTCCCAACGTGAAATCGGCGGCGAAATCCGGAACGCCCGCCGACGGTCCCCTGCGACCGACCATTCCGGTCAGTGTCCCGGTGCCTGGCGCCGCCTCCAGCGCTTTCGGCGCGGACGTGACCGCCTCGCCGGCGGGTGACTCCAGCGCGCTCGACACCAAGCCGGATGCCCGGCGCGGCGCGGGCCGAAAATGAACCGCATCCTTCTGGCCGACGACTCGCCCCACGCCCAGCGCATGGGGGAACGGATTTTGCGCGAGGAAGGCTATGAGGTGGTGACCGTCACCGATGGCGAGACGGCGATCGTGCGCCTGGAAGACGTCGATCCGGACCTGATCATTGCCGACGTTTTCCTGCCCCGCAGATCGGGCTACGCGATCTGCGAATACGTCAAGAGTCATCCCCGCCATCGCCACGCGCGGGTGGTGCTGACCGCGGGCTTGCTCGAGCCGTTCGATGATGCCGAGGCGCGCCGCGTCGGCGCCGATGCGGTGATCAAGAAGCCGTTCGAGGCTTCTGCCGTGGTGGAGACGATCAAACCTCTGGTCCAGGCGGCGGAGTTCGCCCGCGGGCTTTTCGCCGAGCAGATGGCCGCCGAAGCCAACCTCCAGCGCGGGATTGCCGGCGGTTGCGAGCCCGGCTTGGAGCCGACGCGGCCTGCGGCCCTGACGGCGGCTCCCGCCGCCGCGACCGAGATCGACCCGGAGCGCGTGCGCGCCGCCATCACCATCGCTTTGGACCGCGCTCTGCCCGCCATGATCGAGGAGATCACCGAGCGCGTGTTGGTCGCCTTGGGCCATTAGCGCCGCCCGGCGCCGGCCTGGCCGTCAGCGGTTGCGCAGCCGCCGCGCAAAGTCCGCTCCCAGGCGGAACTCCTCCTCGAGATTGTCGGCGAACGCCGCGCGGATGGCTTCCAGCCGTCGGACGTAAGCGTCCAGCGCCGAGAGAACCGCCTCCGAATTGGTCTCGAAGATGTCCCGCCAGATCTCGAAGGAACTGAGGGCGAGCCGGGTGGTGTCGCGCAAGCCGGGCCCGGCAATCATCTCGAGCTTATCGGCATCCTCCTCGGCGCCCAGCGTAGCGGCCAGGGCGGTGGAAGCCAACTGCGGCAGGTGGGAGGTGAAGGCCACCAGGCGGTCATGCTCTTCGGCGCCGACGACGAGGGGGCGGGCGCCGATGCGGCGGAGCCACTCGACGAACTCCGCGGCCCGGGGCCAGTCCAGGTCGGCGAGCTCGGCCGGGGTGAGCACGTAGGTCCGCCCGCAGAACAGCTCCGGCTCGGCCTCAGCCACGCCCCGGCTCTCCTTGCCCGCCATGGGATGCCCGCCGAGAAACCGCGCCCGCCTGAGGTGGCGGCGGGCTGTCCGGCAGATTTCGGCCTTGGTGCTGCCGGCATCGGTGACGAGCGCCTCCGGGCGGACGGCGGCTTCAAGCCGCGGGATGGTCTCGAGGATGCCCCGGATCGGCTGCGACAAATAGATCAGGTCACTTGAGCGGGCCGCTTCTTCGAGCGAAGTCGCTTCGTCGATGACGCCAAGCCGCAGGGCCTCCTTGACCGTCGCCGGCGAGCTGACGCCCACAATGCGCCCGTTAAAACCGGCCTTCCTGAGGGCCAGCGCGAAGCTGCCGCCGATGAGTCCGACTCCGACAATCGCGACGACCTGCATCGGGGGTCCGCTTCAGAGCTTGCGGCCCACCACCGGGGCGATCGCTCGCAACTGCTCCACCAGTTGCGCAAACTCGCTTGGGCGGAGAGATTGGGCGCCGTCGCTCAAGGCGCGGTCCGGATCGCAATGGACCTCGATGATCAGACCGTCGGCCCCGGCGGCGACGGCGGCGCGGGCCATCGGCGGGACCATGTCGCGGCGGCCGGTGGCGTGCGACGGGTCGGCCACCACGGGAAGGTGAGTCAGCCTCTTGAGGACCGGGATGGCGGAGATGTCCATGGTGTATCGCAGATGAGTGTCGAAGGTGCGGATGCCGCGTTCGCACAGGATCACGTCGTAGTTGCCGCCGGTGAGGATATACTCCGCCGCCAGCAGCAGCTCTTCGAAGGTGGCCGACGGACCCCGCTTGAGCAGCACGGGCTTGCGCACCTCGCTCAAGCCCCTCAGAAGACTGTAGTTCTGCATGTTCCGCGCGCCGACCTGAAGAATGTCGCTGTACTCCGCCACCAGCCCGATCTGCGCGCTTTCCATCACCTCGGTGACGGTCACCAGACCGTGCCGGTTTGCTGCCGACCGCAGCAGTTTCAGCCCCTGCTCGCCCAACCCGCGGAACGTATAGGGCGAGGTGCGCGGCTTGAAGGCCCCGCCGCGCAGCACCACCGCGCCGGCGCGCGCCACGGCCTCGGCGGCCTGTTCGATCTGTTCCTCGCTTTCAACCGCGCACGGGCCGGCCATCAGGGTGAGCCTCTCGCCGCCGATCTCAACGCGGCCGACCTTCACGACGGTGCCCTGCGGGCGGAACGGTCGGGCGGCCAGCTTGTAGGGCGAGGCGATGCGATGGCACTCCTTGACGGCTGGCATCACCTCGAACTGCGCCAGATCGACGGTCTCCGACGGCCCGACCCCGCCGAGCACCGTGTGGCGGACTCCGGTCGAGCGATGCACAGTAAGGCCCAAGGCGACCATCCGGTCGATCACCGCCTGGATCTGCTGTTCCTTGGCCCCTTCCTCCATCACCACCAACATCGCCGGTTGCCTCCCTCAGTCAGTCTTTCCTTGCTGATTCCGGTTCTCGCGGTTCATCCGCTGGAGCGTGCGCATCTCATCCACGATGCGCTCGAACAGGCGTCTGAGCGCATCGGGCGGCAAAGGACCCTCATTGCAGCTCTGCACGTTGCGGAAGACCTCGTCCTCGCGCTTCGGCTCGTAGACGGGCAGGTGAAGCTGCTCTTTGACCCGGCCGAGCTTCTCGACGATCCGGGTGCGCTCGTTTAGCAACCGCACCAGCTTCCGATCCACCTCGTCAATCTGCCGGCGGTAGGCGGCGATGGCCTTGAGCGCCTCCTTGCGGTTCATCGCCTCCTCCGCGGCAAAGCCGCCCTGAGCGACCGGGCCAGATCCTCGAGCCGCATTTCCAGGTCGGCCGAGCCCGCGCTTTGCTCGATCAGGCGCACAAAGGCCGAGCCGACCACCACGGCGTCGGCGATCGCGCCGACGCTGGCGGCGTGCTCGGGCCGCGAAATGCCGAAGCCGACCGCCAGCGGCAGATCCGTGATCGAGCGCAGGGCCCTCACCAACGGTCCGACCGCCTCCGAAACCGAAGCCTGTTCTCCGGTAACTCCCGTCCGCGACACCAGGTACACAAACCCCGTGGAATAGCTTGCCACGAGCCGGAGCCGCTCCGGCGTGCTCGTGGGCGCCGCCAGAAAGACCGTGTCAAGGTTGTGTTGCCGCATCAGGGGAACCCAGGCGCCGGCCTCCTCGACGCTCAGGTCCGTCATCAGGCAGCCGTCGATGCCGATGGCGGCGGCGTCGGCGGCAAGCCGCTCGAGACCGTAGCGCAGTGCGGGGTTGAGATAGGTGAACAACAGGATCGGAATTTCGGAAAACGAGCGGACGCGACGGGCCGCCTCGAGAATTCCCGCCAGCGTGGCGCCGCCCCGCAGCGCCCGCTCGGACGCCCGCTGAATCACCGGGCCGTCGGCCACCGGATCGGAAAACGGCACGCCGAGCTCGATCAGGTCCGCCCCGCCACGCTCAAGCGCGGCCACGAGCGACGGGGTGCGCTCCAGGCTGGGGTCTCCGGCGGTGAGATAAGCGATCAGCGCCGGCCGCCCCTCCTCGCAAAGCCGGTCAAAGAGCCGGGTGATCCTAGTGATCGGCCTCGGGTCGGTCAAGGTCCTGGAAATGCTCCCGGTAAATGTCGATGTCTTTGTCGCCCCGCCCCGAAAGGTTCACAATGACGGCGCCGCCGAACTGACGGGCGCGCCGCAGCGCTTCGGCCACCGCGTGCGCGGACTCGAGCGCCGGCACGAGGCCCTCGACGCGCGCCAGGGTCCGCGCCGCTTCGAGCGCCTCCCGGTCCCGCACGCGAACATACTCGGCGCGGCCGCGGTCGCGCAACCAGGCATGTTCGGGCCCCACGGCCGCGTAGTCCAGGCCCGCCGAGACCGAATGGGTGAGCGCCACCTGGCCGTCCTCGTCCTGAAGCAGATAGCTGTATGTGCCGTGCAACACGCCCGGCGTCGCGGTGAGGAAACGGGCCGCGTGCCGGCCGAGCTCGTCGCCCGTGCCGCCCGCTTCCACTCCGATCAGCCGGACGTCGGCGTCTTCCACAAAGGCGTGGAAGATGCCGATGGCGTTGCTCCCGCCGCCGACGCAGGCAAAAATCGCCTCCGGCAGGCGCCCTTCGGCTTCGAGGATCTGTCGTCGCGCCTCTTCGCCGATGACGCGCTGGAAGTCGCGCACCATCATGGGGTACGGGTGAGCGCCCAGGGCGGAGCCGAGCAGATAATGCGTCGTCGCGACGTTGGTGACCCAGTCGCGCATCGCCTCGCTGATGGCGTCCTTCAAGGTGCGGCTGCCCGTGTCCACGCCGACCACTTTGGCGCCGAGCAGACGCATGCGGAACACGTTCAGCCGCTGCCGGCGCATGTCCTCGACGCCCATGTAGACGACGCACTCCATGCCGAAGAGCGCACACACCGTGGCGGTCGCCACTCCGTGCTGCCCTGCGCCCGTCTCGGCGATGATGCGGCGTTTGCCCATCCGGCGCGCCAGGAGCACCTGACCGAGCGCGTTGTTGATCTTGTGCGCGCCCGTGTGCAGCAGGTCCTCGCGCTTGAAATAAATCCTCGCGCCGCCAGCGAACTCACTCAAGCGCCGTGCCA
>Ga0197142_1004425_pt1 | contig 11381 bp, 10 predicted proteins | sample GBS60_MetaG_FD_148614 | JGI IMG/M metagenome (GOLD analysis project Ga0197142, IMG submission 148614) | Sediment microbial communities from Great Boiling Springs, Gerlach, Nevada, United States - GBS 60_MetaG | ecosystem: Environmental > Aquatic > Thermal springs > Hot (42-90C) > Sediment... | reverse complement strand
GAGCCCGGCTCTACGCCGTCAACTGCGTCGTCTGCCATGGCCCGGAGGGGCGCGGCAACGGCCCGATGTCGGTCTACTGGGGCCTCCAGCAAGGCGCGGTGCCACCGAGCAACCTCACCGCGGCGGAGGTGATCGCCCGCACCGACGGCGAGCTGTACTGGATCCTGACTCACGGCTATTCCTCGCCCCAGCACCAGGTGGAGTACCCCGGCGGGCTGGCCAACATGCCCGCCTTCGGCAAGCTGCTCACGCCCGAGGAGCGCTGGGCGCTGGTGACCTACATCCGTCAGCTCCAGGGGCAGTAGGGGTCCTTCCACGGCGCGGCGGTGGTACGAAAGTACCGGTCCCCTAGAGACGACCGTCCCCTTCCCGGGCCACCCGGCGCCTGCTAGTCTGCAGCTAGACCGGCAGAACGGGGCTGGTCGCCCGGCTGTCCCGGGGAGGGAGGTGAGGGACACTGACGGGGCCGAGGAGCCGCGGTGCCAGGCCCGCTGGATCCGGTGTGGTCGGAAGTGGTGGCCGCGCCGTCGTCGGCGTGGCTGAGCCGATGAAGGAGCGTTTCGATGCTGGAGTACGTGAAGGCGCTGGTCGGGCTCTACCTGCCGGAAGAGGCCGAGGGCCAGGGGATGGTCGAGTACGCGCTGATCATCGTCCTCGTCTCGATCGCGGCGATTATTGCGCTCACGACGATGGGCCAGGAGATCAGCGACGTTTTCCAACAGATCGTCACCCGGCTCCAAGGCGGCGGCCAAGGCGGCGGCAGCTAGACGCGGCCCCTGTCGTGCAGCGAGCCAGCGCCGGCCACTGGCCGGCGCTGGCGGGTCAGCCCGGGAGCGCGCTGATGGAGACCAGGCGTAGCGCCGCCGGCCAAGGGCTCGTTGAGTACGCGCTGATCATCCTCTTGATCGCCCTGGTGGTGGTGGTCGCCCTCCCCGGGGTGGCGGCAGCCCTGAACGGGGCGTTCCAGCAGGCCGTCAACTCGTTCCCGTGAGCGGCGCCTGACGAGGATGGGGAGCGCGGCTCGGCGGAGGGCCGAAGCGGCGAGCTGGGCTAGAGACCGGACGGGCCGGGGATGACCCGGCCCGTCAGCGTGCTGAGCTGGTGGCATGCCTGGGCACCGGCCTGGCCCCGCTGGCCCGGTGTTGGGATCGGTGAGCCACCGATCGGTTGCCGCCGAGCTCCTGGCAGGCACCCGGCGGGACCCGCTGCTCGATCACCCGGCGCTCGCCCGGCGGGAGACACGCGCACACCCCACCGGGCTCGATCTGCCACCGCTGCAACCGCCCCCCGAGGATTGAAGAGCGCCCGCGCTCCTGGGCAGGCGCGCGTGACAGCCAGCGGGCCGCCGGGGTCCGTCGCGCCGGGGAGAGGGTGGCCGCCAGTTGGGCGGGGACGAGGTGGCTCACGCTCACCAGGAGAGCGTGCGCCAAGCCGTTGGGCGAGCTGCCAAGCCCGCCGCTGAGGTCCTCGGGGAGGAGGGAGTTACAGAGGCGGGATTCCTCGCCGCGCTGCGCCAGCCTGAGGACGACCGTCTCCTCCAGCGGGACGGCCCGCACCGCGCACGTGGTGACGAGCCAGAGCCGCTCGTGCCCGCCCACTGCGGAGCGGGCGGACCAGGGCGCGGCCGCGGTCTGGAGCCGCGCGAAGTGGCGGAGGTACCCGCTGACAACCTGGAGCCGCATCGGTGGACCATACGGCGGCGCCCTGGTGGGAGTACCGGCACCACCGGTTGCCCGATTGGCCGATCTGGACGGCAGCGGAGAAGGCGCGTGGCACGCCGGTGAGCGCAGGGGTAGACGGCCGCCACCAGCACCGGCAGCAGACCGAAGGCGAGCGCGGCGGCGACCGTGAACGGGGTGTTCGGACAGGCTACGCTGGGGTGGCGGAGCCGGGACGACTTTGCCAGCGTGCCGCCCTGGAGGGCACTGAGGTGCCGCCGTTCGCCTGCAGTGCCGCCGGGGAACGCCTCCCGGCAGTGGTACCCGGGTCAGGTTGCGTGCTCCGGCCGGTTGCCAGCGTCAACACCCGCCCGGGTCAGCCCAGTCGCAGCGGCCTGTGGGGCGAGCAGGCCGAGCAGCTTGAGGACGGTGGGGCGGAGCCGACCAACCCGTGTGCGTGTACGGCCAAGAGCGATCGAGGTGGTGCCCCACGGCTTGCTCTCCAGCAGCGCTGTATCCAGCACGCTCAGCACCGCGAAGGCCAGCTCACGGGTCCCAGCGCGGCGTCGGGGGCGTCGGCGAGCAGGACCGCCTCCGACCGGGCCAGCAGGTTGCGCGGACCGGCAGGCCGGTGGGGCCAGTGGAAGCGGGAGTCAAAGCCCGCTGGCGTGAGCAGGTTGGTCACGCCGTCGCAGCTGGACGGCAGCCGGGGCGAGGTGGAGCGGCGAAGGACGACGGTCACCGCCGCCGAAGCGGCCGAGGGAAACGTGGGACGGAAGCCCCGAGCGTTGGGGCGGTGCACCAGCGGCTGGGCCTGGACGCGCTCAGCGTCTCGCCCCGCATGCCGCTATCCCCCTCAGTGTGCTTTCATTCTGAGGCCGGCTCGGACGGATCGCCCGCTCCCGCCAGGCCTCGGCTGGGCGACTGGTCCGCCTGTGGCGGGCTCAGACGCCGAGCGCGTCCTTGACCTTCTCGAAGAACCCCTTGCGGTGGGTTTCACGCAGGTCGGGCTGCTCCAAAGTGGCCGCCAGCTCCTCGAGGAGGGCCCGCTGGCGCGGTGTCAGGCTGGTTGGCACGACTACCCGCACGGTGACGATCTGGTCGCCCCGCTGGCCGGTCTTGAAGTCGGGTGTGCCCTTGCCGCGCAAGCGGAATTGCTGGCCTGGCTGGGTCCCTGGTGGGATCGTCAGCGTGACCGGGCCGTCGACGGTGGGCACCTCCAGCTCGGCACCCAGGGCCGCTTGGACGACGTTGACCGGCAGGTCGAGGAAGATGGTGGTCCCCTCACGCCGGAAGAACTCGTGCGGGCGCACCCGCACGCGGACGTAGAGGTTACCGGGGACGCCGCCGGGGACGTGCTCTCCTTCGCCAGTGAGCCGGAGGGTGACCCCGTCCTCGATGCCGGGCGGGACAGTCACGCGGAGGGTACGGGTACGCCGGATCCGACCGCGGCCGCGGCAGGCAGGACAGGGGTCGGTCACCACCCGGCCCTCGCCGCCGCAGCGAGCGCAGGGGGAGGCGGTGACCATCTGGCCGAGGATGGTCTGGTGGTAGTGGCGCACCTGGCCGGTCCCGCCGCAGACCTGGCAGACTGTGGGCTGGGCGCCGTGTCGCATCCGAGTGCCGCGACAGTCGGGGCATGGCTCCAGCCGCTCGATTTCGACCTCCTTTTCGGTACCGAAGACCGCCTCCTCGAACTCGAGCGCCAGCTCCAGTTCGAGGTCAGCACCCCTGGGCGGCCGGCGCCGCCCGGTACCGGTCATGCCGCCGAAGAACGTCTCGAACAGGTCACTGAAGGGGGAGCCGAAGCCGAAGGGGTCGGCACCTGGGCCAACATCGAACCCCGCTCCCACACCGGCGGCGGCGTGACCGAAGCGGTCGTAGGCGGCTCGGCGCTGCTCGTCGCTGAGGACTTCGTAGGCCTCGTTGATTTCCTTGAACCGCTCCTCGGCCTCCGGATCCTTGTTGACATCGGGGTGGTACTGGCGCGCCAACCGGCGGTAGGCGCGGCGGATCTCCTCAGCCGAGGCGTCGCGGCGGACGCCGAGTACGTCGTAGTAGTCGCGCTTGACGGCCATACCCGTCCTTCTCGACCGTGGTGACTGGCACTGCCCCGGTAGGTCAACGGGACGAGGGCAGCGCCGGGTGCCCGCGCGCTGCCTCTAGGAGAGAGTATAGCAGGGTCGGTGGTGGCGCTCACCCCAGTCCCCACTCCCCGGAGCAGACGGGCCGCACAAGCCGCTCCCCGCCCGGACGCTGTGCCCCATGGCCACGGCCGGGGGGAGAGCGGGGGCAGTTGGTGGCGAGTCGTCGCCGGTCTGCACGCGGTCCCCGTTTCCCCGAGGAGCGGGGAGTGGCACTGGGGCCTGGACGGTCTACTGGACAAGAGCGAGCGATGGCAGGGCCAGGCGAGAAAACGCGGAGCACCGGGGGACAGAGTGCTCCGCGCCAAGGGAAGGGAAGGGATTGGGTTGTGGGACAGCAGTGGGGGCTGCCGCCCACTGTGAAGTATACCCCATTGACATAAGCGAGGCAAGAGGATGCTGTGCCAGGGAGTCGACGGGGTGAGGTGTCCCGTGCTGGCGAGTCTCGCGGCCGCTGGGGCACAAGGCTTGGGTGGGGCGCCCAGCGTGCCGAACCAGGTCTCGTCCTGCCCGGTTCCGCTGGCTCGACGGTCTCGACACGCGCCGCCGGAGGCTGCAAGGCCTGCCCCTGGCCGAGGAGGGGCGCGATCGGCTGCCACGGCCGCGGACGGCTGCGGCTCGTCAGCGGGGCGCTCCGTCCGTACACTATGGGGGAGTGGAGGAAGCGAGGAGCCGCCCATGGAGCCGCTCACGGTTCGCCAGTGGATCGAATCGCGCGAGGACGCCTGGCTCCACCCGGCCGCGACCCGCAGCCGGGACGCTCAGCGTCCGCGGCCGGAGCCACCGTGCGCCGTGCGCACCGAGTTCCAGCGCGACCGCGACCGGATCATCCACTCCAAGGCGTTCCGCCGGCTCAAGCACAAGACGCAGGTCTTCATCGCGCCCGAGGGCGACCACTTCCGGACCCGGCTGACCCACACGCTGGAAGTGACCCAGATCGCCCGCACCATTGGTCGGGCACTGGGGCTCAACGAGGACTTGATCGAAGCAATCGGCCTGGGCCACGACCTCGGTCATACGCCGTTCGGCCATACTGGCGAGCGGGCGCTGGCAGCCGTCTTTCCCGGCTTCCGACACAACGAGCAGAGCCTGCGGGTGGTCGACCGGATCGAGCGGGATGGACGTGGGCTCAACCTGACCGATCCGGTGCGCGACGGTATCCTGCGCCACTCGAAGCCGGTGGAGAGCATCGCGGGCGAGCTGGCCGGCCGCCCGCAGACGCCGGAGGCCCAAGTGGTCAGGGTGAGTGACGGCATCGCCTACATCAACCATGACCTGGACGACGCCCTGCGGGCCGGGATGGTGCGGCCGCAGGAGGTGCCGCGAGCCGCGCTCGAGGTGCTCGGCTCCGCCCACGGAGAACGGATCGACCGGCTGGTGCGCGACGTGATCGAGGCCTCGGCCCCGCTGCTCGACCGCGGCCGGCCGGGGGAGCAGGTGATCCGCTTCTCCGATCCGGTCAGACGAGCGGCCGACGCGCTGCGCGACTTCTTGTTTGAGCGGGTCTACGAGCCGCTCAACCGCACCGAGGAGACCCGGAAGGCCGAGCGTCTGGTGCAGGCGCTGTTCGAGCATTACGTCGCGCATCCGGAGGAGGTGCCCAAGGAGTTCGCTCGCGCCCTGGCCGACGATGGAGTCGAGCGGGTGGCTGCCGACTACGTGGCGAGCATGACCGATCGCTACGCCCTCTCCTGTTTCGAGCGGCTGGTCGTCCCACGCTTCTGGACGGTGCTGGGGTGAGCCGGTGAGCACACTACAGCGCGACGACCTCGAACGGGTGCGCGAGGCGACCGACCTGGTCGAGTTGGTGGGCGCGTACGTCGCGCTGCGCAAGACGGGCAGGAGCTACAAAGGGCTCTGCCCCTTCCACCAAGAGAAGACCCCCTCGTTTGTCGTCTTCCCTGAGACGCAGACCTTCCACTGCTTCGGCTGCGGGGCTGGCGGGGACGCCATCGGCTTCCTGATGCGGGTGGAGAACCTGGCCTTCCGAGAGGCCCTGGAGCGGCTGGCCGAACGCGCCGGGATTGTGCTCACTCCCGCGCGCCCGGCCGACGCAGCGCTCGAGGCCCGGCTTGCCCGGCTGGCTGAGCTGAACGCGATGGCGACCGCCTGGTTCAGCCATGTGCTGTGGAACAGCGCGCACGGCGAACCGGGCCGGCGTCTGCTGGAGCAGCGTGGAGTCGACCGAGAGACCGCGGAGCGCTTCCAGCTCGGGTTCGCGCCCGAGAGCCGGGACGCGCTGCGCACCCACCTGGAGCGACGCGGCGCGACCACTGCGGAGCTGGTCGAGGCCGGTCTGGCCGGGCGGCGCGACGACGGGAGCGTCTACGACCGCTTCCGCTACCGCCTGATCTTCCCGATCCGCGATCGCGAGGGTCGGGTCATCGGGTTCGGGGCGCGGGCGCTGGACGATGCCCAGCCGAAGTACCTAAACTCGCCCCAGACCGCCCTCTTCGACAAGAGTGCCAGTCTCTACGCTCTCGACCTGGCGCTGGAGGCGATCCGGCGGGTGCGCGAGGTGGTGGTAGTCGAGGGCTACATGGACGCGGTCACCGCCCACCAGTTTGGCTATACGAACGTGGTCGCCTCGATGGGCACTGCGCTGACCGCGCGGCAGGTGCGGCTGGTGCGGCGGCTGGTCGATCGGATCGTGCTGGCGCTCGATGCCGATGCGGCCGGCCAGGCGGCGACCCTGCGCGGGCTCGATGTCGTGCGCGAGTCGTTGGCCGAGCCGGATCGCCTCGCGCTCGATCCTCAGCAGCTCATCCGCTTTGAGCGAACCCTGCGCGTCGACGTGCGGATCGCTCGACTCCCCGAGGGCACCGATCCCGACGCGCTGATCCGGCGCGACCGGGAGGCCTGGGAGCAGGCGATCTCGCAGCCGGTGCCGCTGCTCGACTTCTACCTCGATGCCGTGATTGGCCCGGTGCCCCCGTCCGACCCGCGCGCCCGCTCGCAGCTCTTGCAGCGGATCGGCCCGCTCTTGTGGGAGATCGGCGACCGGGTGGTGCAGGAGCACTATGTGCGCGAGGTGGCTCGCCGGCTCCAAGTGCGCGAGGAGCTGGTGCGGCGGCTGCCGCGGCCCGCTCGGCGATCCCAGGCGGGAAACGCAGCGCCGGTGCCGGCCCGACCGATGACGGCGGAAGAGCAGGTGATGGCGCTGTTGCTCCGCTTTCCGCACGTCGGGCCGATCATCCTGGCCGAGGTGGGGGACGGGGACGTGGTCGACGCTCGCCATCTGGAGATCCTGCAAGCGCTGCGCGGTGCCCACGGGACGGGGGACGCCCCGGCGCTCGCCGAACCGCTGCAGTCCTATGCCGCGGCTCTGGTGGCCCGCCTGGGCCAGCTCCCGGAGACGCCGGCGCGGCTCGCTCTCCAGATGCTCCGGCAGGCGCTCCAGCGACTCCGCCGCGAACGTCACGACGAGCGCATGCGTGCCCTCCAGGCCGACGTGCGGGTGGCCGAGGCTAGCGGAGACCGCGAGGCGCTGCGGCAGGCGCTGGAGCTGGTCGAGCGGCTCAAGCGCCGTTACCCGGAGTTCTACCCGGCGCCGAGTCCCTATTTCCCCGATACGCGCTCAAGCACCTTCCGCCACTGAGGACGGCTTGTTCGGCGGGAGCCCGCTGCGCCGTCAGCCCGACTCGACCTGGGGACGCGAGGGCGAGCCGATGCACGCAAGGAAGGGCGGGGCAGCTCCCGGACGATCACCTGGCCGCGGGGTTCCGGCTCAAGGCGTGCCGCAGCGCGGCGACCAGCTCGTCGTCCTGGTCGGGCAGGACCGTGCGGGCATCGATGAGCAGGCGCCCGCTCTCGACCCGGGGAATGACGGGCGGATGCCCAGCGCGTAGGCGAGAGGCGAGCTGGTCGAGCGTCAGGCCGCTGGCGCGCGCGACCGCCTCCGGGACGGCCAACGCCCGGCTCGGGAGCGTCTCGCCGGGCAACGAACCGCCGCCGACGGTGGCCTGGCTCTCGACGATGGCCAGGCCGGGTGGCTGGCCGAGCTGGGCGAGCCAAGAACGGCAGCGCGCCTCGAGCTGGTCGAGAGGCGTACTGATCATCCGCCAGACGGGGACAGCGTCGACCGCCTGCTTGGAGAGGTAGTGACGTAACGTGGCAGCGATCCCTGCGAGCGTCGTTTTGTCGGCCCGTACGGCGCGTGCCAGCGGGTGGGCGGCGACGCGGCTGACGAGTTCCCAGGTGCCTGAGATGATGCCGGCCTGCGGTCCCCCGAGCAGCTTGTCGCCGGAGAAGCAGACGATGTCGGCGCCGGCGGCCAACGCTTCGCCAACGGTAGGCTCGTGCGCCAGGCCGAAGGGGGCGGTATCGAGGAGCGCGCCGCTACCGAGATCTTCAATCAGCAGGAGGCCGTGCTGGTGGGCCAGCTCCGCCAGCTCGCCCAGCTGGGGCTGCGCGGTGAAGCCGATAATCCGGAAGTTGCTCCAGTGCACCGAAAGGATCGCTGCCGTCTGCGGGGTGATGGCAGCGGCGTAGTCGCGCACGTACGTGCGGTTGGTGGTGCCGACCTCGACCAGTCGCGCGCCGCTCTGGGCAAGCACCTCCGGGATGCGGAAGCCACCGCCGATCTCGATTGCTTGGCTGCGAGAGACGATGACCTCGCGCCCGCTGCAGAGCGCGCTCAGCACCAAGAGGACGGCAGCAGCGTTGTTGTTGACGACCAGCGACGACTCGGCTCCAGTCAGCGCGCGGAGCAAGCGGCTCACCTCGACCATCCTGCCGCCGCGACGACCGGTCTCCAGCTCCAGTTCGAGCGGCGTGTAGCGGGAGGCAGCCAGCGCCATCGCCTCCGCCGTCTCACGGCTCACTGGGGCCCGCCCGAGGTTGGTATGGACGATGACCCCAGTGGCGTTGATGACGGTCACGAGGCGGGGGGCGGCGAGTTCGTCGAGCTCGCGCCTGACCGCGCGGACGACCTGGTCCGGATCGACCCGGCTAGCCCCGCTCAGGACTGCCGACCGGACGCGGGCGACGACCTGCTGGACGACCTGGGTCAGGAGCTCGGCCGAGAAACGCTCGCGGTAGGGGTCGAGCTCGGGATAGGCGAGGACAGCGCTGATCGAGGGGATCTGGCGGAGACGTTGCTGGCGCTCCTGGTCGTTCTCCGGCGACAGCGCTGCTGCGTCGGGGAGACCCTCGGCCATCGTCGATCCCCCTTTCTGAGCCTGCCGGCTCGGCCGCCGACATCTCAACGCGCCCCAGTCCTTGGTCGCAAGTGAGAGCAGGAAGCGCGGCGGCCGCCTCGAGGAAGCCCGCGCCGATCAGGTGGTCTGCGACGGAAAACAACGGAGGACGGCTCTGACCGTCCTCCCGGTCGGGGAGAGAGGATTTGAACCTCCGACCTCCGCGTCCCGAACGCGGCGCGCTGACCGGGCTGCGCCACTCCCCGTCGCGACGAGAGTATACCATGGTCCCCCCGAGGCACACAACGAGCAGAATGGGAGGGTCAGCGGGTACGTGCCATCCCGGCCCGTCACCGGCATGGTGTCCGGTGCGCGCCAGTCGCGCTGCTTGCCGAGAACGTCGCTCCGCTCCGGTGCCACCCTGGGTGCACCGGCTGGGACGGCCCCAGATCCCGGCCGTCGGCGCTCCCGGCGTTCTCAGGCTGTGGGAGCAGGATCGGTGCGCAGCCGGCACAGCAGACGGTCACCCCACGCGCTGGTGGGTTATGGGGCTGCAAACCAGGCACGCACGGCCGATGAACCGGTGCCCCAACGCGCTTGTGGGTTGTGGGCTGAGTGGCAGAATCGACGTCGACCTGTTCTCCGCCGTTTCCGACCATCACGAGCCGTGCGAGCTCGAGGTGCGCGGCGGGTCGATTCGTACCCGGAGGCTGGCTCAGCCGGTCCTCGGCTGCGGCGGCTAGAGGTGCACGGCGAACCAGTGCAGGATGTGCTGGAGCCGCTCGATCCGGTGCTTGGGCTTGCCCGAGCGCGAGAGACCGTGGCTCTCGTCCGGGAAGCGGACGAACCGACGGTGCGGCCAAGCTTCTTGAGCCAGACGAACAACTGCTCGGCCTGCTCGATCGGACAGCGGTAGTCCTGCTCGCTGTGCAGGATCAGGAGCGGGGTCGTCATCTGGGGTGCGTCGGTGAGGGGCGAGAGGCGCCGGTACCGTTCCGGTTCCTCCCAGGGCGTGCCGCCGATCTCGTGCTCGGCGAAGTGAAAGCCGATGTCGCTGGTGCCATCAAAGCTGATGAGGTTGGAGACGGAGCGCTGGGTGACCGCCGCCTTAAGCCGGTCGGAGTGGCCGATCAGCCAGTTGGTCAGAAAGCCGCCGTAGGAGCCGCCGGTCACGCCGAGCAGGTGCGGATCGACGTACCCGGGGGCGAGGGCTGCATCGAGCGCGCCCATTAGGTCGGGCATGTCGGCCTCGCCCCAGGCGCAGCGGGTGGAGGAGAGGAACTGTTGGCCGTAGCCCTGGCTCCCGCGCGGGTTGGGGTAGAGCACGACGTAGCCCTGTGCGGCCAGGAGCTGGAACTCGTGGAAGTAGACGTTACTGTACATCGCGTGCGGCCCGCCGTGAATCTCCAGCACCAGTGGGTAGCGCACGCCCTCGCGGAAACCGACCGGCTTGAGGATCCAGGCATAGATCGGTCGGCGGTCGTCGCTCGCGCTGGGGAGCCAGGTCTCCTCCGGCTCCGAGAGCTCGACGGTGGCGAAGAAGGTCTCGTTGACTCGTGTGAGCCGCCGCTCGTCGGAGCCGTCGGCCGAGCAGGCGAACACGTCGCACGGGTTGGGCGCGAGCCGTCTGCGCTCAGGCTGCAGTCGAGCACCCGGCGTCGGCCGCCGAGGATGAGCTGCGGCTCGCCTCCCTCGGCTGGGAACCTATAGAGGTGGACAGTGCCCTGGTCACTGACCTGAGCGTAGATCCACTGCCCTCCGACGTAACCTGCCAGGGACGCCCACCTCCGACCGGGACACACCAGAGGTGCGAGCGCTTCTTTTCGAGGAAGCCAGGAGTGCCGTCGGAGCGGTACCGGATGCGGGTGATGCGCACCACATCGGTCTGTGGCGCCGCCTCCTGCACACTGTCGGTGGTCTCCGCCTTGGTCACCACGGCAAGGGTAGCGGCATCGGGCGACCACGTGGACTGGGTCACCGCCTTGGGGAAACGGGTGAGCTGACGAGCTTCCCCGCCATGCAGGTCGATCAGCCAGACCTGATCGGTGCCGGAGCGATGAGAGAGGAACGCCAGCTAGTCGCCGCGCGGCGACCAGCGCGGGGAGGTGTCACGCGCGTCGGCGGTGGTGAAACGGACAGGCTCGCCACCCGACCAGTCGACCAGCCAGATCGAGGAGCGGTAGTCGTTGTGCTCCCGGTCGAGCACGGTGCGGACATAGGCAACGCGCTGGCTGTCAGGGGAGATCTGCGCGTCGCTCACTAGCGCGATCTGGTAGAGGTCTTCCGGGGTCAAGCGGCGCTTACTGGCACGCTCCTCGGTCACAGCCACTCCTCTCTCGCTCGCTACTCGCAGCGATCCGAGCACGGGTGCACCACGGGCGCAGCAACTGGAGGGTGACCCGCTCGCGACAAGGGTGGAGCGGCATGCGCAAGGACGAGCC
>Ga0197142_1004423_pt1 | contig 11383 bp, 13 predicted proteins | sample GBS60_MetaG_FD_148614 | JGI IMG/M metagenome (GOLD analysis project Ga0197142, IMG submission 148614) | Sediment microbial communities from Great Boiling Springs, Gerlach, Nevada, United States - GBS 60_MetaG | ecosystem: Environmental > Aquatic > Thermal springs > Hot (42-90C) > Sediment... | reverse complement strand
AAGATACTAGAATCATTAAAATATTTAAATAAGCTTTGGGAGCTTTTATCAATTACATAATTAGATTTGATAAAATTAACAGGATCATTCAAAATATTTTTTACAAAAAATACTAATACAGGATTAAGTATATAAATATTTCTTAAACCAAATGATATTAGTATTCCCAAAAAGTATTTACATCTACTCCCTAAATCATACTCTTGATTTTTTATAATTACAATCCACAACATAATCAATTATAACCTCTAAGCTAACATCCAATATTAGTATTTCTTTCTTTATTTATGTTAAATTTAATTATATCCTCTATAGTGTAATTATTATTAATTTTATTTATTTGTTTTAGATTGTTTTAGAAAAAACCACTAATATATGTTAGTATCTGAACTTGTTTTTGAAAAAAAAGTATGTAACATATATTAAATTCATTTATATTCTGCTCTTTTACTGTTTTGATCTATATATCACTAATTAATTTTTTTTTAAAATCGATACTAAATTTACGTTAATAATATTCATTTTTGTATTTTTTTTAAATTCCATAGAGTTTTTAGTAATTATCCATTTATTAATTATTTTTTAGTTTTTTGTTTCAATTTAGAGTGCTGCTTTAATATACTATCTTTGTATTTATCACCAAATTTAGATAAGAATTTTTCGATTCTACCCTTAGCTTCTACAGTAGTAGTAGTTTGGCCTAAATAAAACGGATGACAATTAGAACAAATTTCTACTTTCAACTCTTTCTTAGTAGAAATAGTTTTAAAAGTATTTCCACAACCACATACAACCGTAGTCTCATAAACTGTTGGATGAATATTTTTCTTCATATTCTCTTCACTCCCTTTTTTATCATATTTTTTACTATATTTTTTATTTTTTATATTTTTATTTTCCTTTGATTATTAAATTTCTTTAAAACATTTCTAACAAATTTAGGTAATGAAAATAATAGCTGATGAGTTTCTGAGTCATAAAATTTTAATTCTCCTGAAACTCTTTGTTTTATCATATCATCAATACTATTTAAATCAAAAGATATAGTAGATTTAGATACCATAATAAAAGCCCAGTCGCTAAAGAAGGAAGGTATAAAAACATGATATAGTAATACATCTTGAAAGTATTTATAAAACAATTCAAAATGCTCAAAAATAATAGGATATTCTTTATCTTGCCTGTATTCCCAAAATAGTATATCTTTTAGATCAGAAGCTTGTAAAACCATAATTAAATTTTCGCTTGATATTTTTAAAATTTTTTCAATAAAATCTGGCGTATATATTTTAAATGCAGGAGTACTACCTGTAGGCTCGTTTAAATCTGAGATAATAATATCAAATTTTTCATTATTTTCTATAGCTTTATCAATATAATTTTTAATATCATCAAATATAATAGTTACTCTACTATCGTTAAATGAATCTTGGTGCCATTCCTTTAAATATTCTTTAGCTACTTTGTGTAAATCTTCGTCTATATCGACCATTACTATCTTTTTAACACTTTTGTACTTAACTACTTCTCTTAAAGTAGCTCCTTCTCCTCCTCCAATTATTAAAACATTAGTGGGATTATTAGAAGCTATCATTGATGGATGAACTAAAGCTTCATGATAAATGTATTCATCTACCTGTGCCGATTGAGGCTCACTATTTAATATTAATAATTTACCACTATTAAAAGTATCTATTACATCTATTTGTTGATATTTGCTTTTTTTTCTTATTAATACATTTTTAACTGCATGAGAATGTACCTCATAAGGACTATGATATTCATAATACCATAACCATTGTAAAGGTAAAGACTCATTAAATTTTTTGTAATCATCCATTGGTAAAAACAATGTCATTATTCTTCACCTACCAACAATAACATATTATTATCCTCTTTTTTATGATAATTTCCATTATTTTGGATTTTTTTAACAAGAGTAGGTAATATTTTCAATGTATTAACATTACCTTCCATCATCTTTATTTTATGGGTATAAAAATTATATTCTTTATTCTTTAATTTCTTTTCTATTCCTCTTATTATATAAGTAGCTTTAATTTTTTTAGCTTTAAATTTTTGGGCTAAAAAATAACATGCTTTAAATGGTTTAGTAGTAGATCCACAAGTATAAATATCTATAGCAGCATACCCTAATTCTGGCCAAGTATGAATAGATAGATGAGATTCAGATATAACAACAACACCGCTAACTCCCATGGGGGAAAATTTATGAAAGACACTCTTTATAATAGTAGCGTTAGCTTTCTTAGCAGCCTCATTCATTAAAGCTTCTACTTTTGATAAATCATTAACTGCTTCCTCTAAACATCCTGATAGCTCCACTATTATATGTCTACCAACAGTAGGAATAACTGGAGCCCCTGAAATTTTTGATAATTTAGAGTGTTTTTTTTTATTAATTAACTCTTTTTCAACCACTCCTACATACCCTCCTTCTTTAATTTTTATTTTTCACTTAAATTTATATCGAATAAAAATACACCCCCTATTAAAAACTAATAAATTACATTTTTATTTTTCTATTTTTATCACATAAATCCTTTTTTATTTAAAATTTTTTTAGTACTAAAAAAATTAGTTTTCAAAATCAAGATAATATGTACTAGCTCCATAAAAAGTATTTATTACATCTAGTAACGCATCGTTTAAAACATCCTTTTTTATTATATTTTTATAATTATTGTAATCATATAAAACTTTTGCTAAATTTGTGTCTTTTGACATTATATTTAATAATATCTTATTTAATATATCATTTTCATAGTTTTGGAGATTGATATTATTATTATCTTTATCTTGTTCAATCTGTTTATTTATTTCTTTTACATAGTTACTTAATATTAGATTGCTAAATAAATAATCCGGATCAATTTTAGTAGCTATAGGAAAACCTGCTATGGTATTCAATATACTACTAAAATTATTTATAAAACTATCCTTATCATTGTAAATACTACTATTGTAGATATTATTTATTATAGAATTACCAAAAAATAAAGTATCAGGATAAGACGGGATTATGTGATTTTTAAAATGATTTTCAATTTGATTTAAAATATTATTATAATTTGGATCTTTCTTATCTAATTTTTTAATAATTTTAATTAAAAAATTAGTTCTTAACCAGAATTCTCTACTTTTAGGCATGTTAGGACTTTTTGAAATGACCCAAGGAGCAACTTTCTGACCGATCCTCCTTAAAACCTCCAATAAAGATTTTATATTATCTAAATTACTTGAAAAGCTTAGATTATATAAATCTTTTAGATAAGGTTTAGAACTCATAAAATTCCTAAGCTCATTCATCATATTGTTTAATTTGTTAATATCTACTTTATCTTTATTATTATTGATATAATCTAAAATAATAGAGCTCTTAAGATATAGATTTAAAAAATCTAAACAATCACCATTACTTAGATCTCCTTTTTTTATTAATCCCTTATAGTATGAAGCTAATATCCCTATATAGCTATTATATAAATCACTTGCTACATTTTTATTTATTTCTTGGGTATTTACCCCAAATTTTAAATACTGGGAAGTTATATTATTTATTATATTTTTATGATCTTGATTTAGATAAGACAATGCAGAATACATATTCACTGGATTGCTTTTAGCTAAATTAAGATAATATAAAGCAGTCATTAATTTTGAAGCTTCCATATTATCCTTAATATTATAAGGTTTTATAAATTCATTAACTACACCTAAACTATCACCTATTATACTTAAAAATTTTAACCAAAAATCCTTATTATTCATCATTATAGTATCATTTAAATTTATTACATTTTTTATATTTGGAAAAATATTAAATACATCTTTTAAAAATTCCTTTATCTCATTTTGAACAAGAATATCTACTATCTGTTTTTTATTTATTATATTTTGTAAAGATTTTGCTTTAAATTGGATTTCTATTAACTTATTAGGATCAGGTAAATTATCTTTATTTGCTACCCACCCACTTTGAGATTTAAAATTATCATATATAAACTCTACCGTTTTAAATATTATACCAGCATTAGAATACGAATAATAATTTATTATCTTTTCTAAATTTGAGGCTAAGTTATCGTTATTTAATTTCATTGTATTAATTATATCATTTAATAAGTTTTTAGTTTGAAAATCTATATAAGATTTATTGGGGTTAGATAAAATCATAGCTGCCTTAGTTGCTACTTCTATTAAATAATTATAATTTGGAATTAATGTTTGAGAAAATACCCCATATATTCCACTCATTATATTTGCTAAATTTATCTTGGATTTATCTACATAAAAGTTATACCCTATTAAATTTAATTCATCTTGTATACTCTTATATATCTTATTTGAAAAATTTAAAGGATTAAATTTATCCTGCGTATATAGATATATATTAAATAAATCGGTTGATTTTATTTTTTCCATTAAAAATTTCACCTCTCATTTTCTATACTTCCTTATTAATTAAATTACAATTTTTACTTTAATAACCCTTCAAATATTCTTTAAAATATTGTTAAAAATTATTCTATAAATATATATTTTATAAATCCATTTATAGAAGGTAAGGATAAAAAAAAAGATAATATGAAATAATGTAAGTAACTATGGATAGGATAACTTTAAATAATTAAATATTCTAAAAAAAGGAGGGGTATTTTTATGTTTATTAATAAGGAATTTTTGTTTGATTTATTAAATTCTTTTGGCCCATCAGGTTATGAAGAAGAAACAGTTAATATTTGGAAAAGCTATGTCTCCAAATTTGCAGCTAAGGTTTTTACAGACTTTCATGGTAATTCGTACGGTATTTTAAATGAAGATGGACAATATAGGTTTTTGTTATCTGGTCATATAGATGAAATCGGGTTTATGGTTAGTAAAATAGAAGAAGATGGATTTATCAGATTCGTACCCATAGGTGGCTGGGATACAGCTATTGTACAAGGACAAAGAGTTATCATTAAAAACAAAGAAGGTAAAAAAATAAAGGGAACAATTGGTAAAAAACCTATCCACTTGTTAAGAACAGAAGAAGAAAGAAAAAAAGACTTAAAGATAGAGGATATGTGGATAGATATAGGTGCTTCTTCTAAAGAAGAAGTTGAGAAGTTAATATCCATAGGCGATCCAATTATCTTAGACTATTCTGTAGTTGAAATTTTAAATAACAATATAATGTCTAAATCCGTAGATAATAGAGTAGGTGCTTTTGTTGTCGCTGAAGTCTTAAGGTTACTAAAAGAACTAAATATCAAATCAGCTATATATAGCGTAGCTACTGTTCAGGAAGAAATAGGCTTAAGAGGAGCTTATACTAGTGCTTATAGAGTTAATCCCCACATTGGGATTGCTGTTGATGTCACATTTTTATCTGACGATCCAGGTACTAAGGATTCTTCCAAAATAATAGGTGATATAAAATTATCCAAGGGACCCGTTATTACAAGAGGCCCTAATATAAACCCTAAATTATATGATCTTCATATAGAAGTTGCTATAAAAAACAATATCCCCTATCAGATACAATCTGCTCCAAGAGGTACAGGTACCGATGCTAACATAATTCAAATAACTCGAGAAGGACCTGCTACCTCTTTAATCTCTATACCTACCAGATACTTACATACCCCCGGCGAAATCTGTAACCTAAATGACTTAGATAATACCATCAAATTAATCGCTTATAGTATTAAAGAAATAGAACAAAATAAAAAATTAACTAATTTTATACCTTTTTAGAATATTTTAGTTAAAAATTAAATTAATTTCTATTTAAAGGATTTTAATTAAAAAAATAAAAATATTATATTGTAAGATGGAAATAGTTTTAATTTTAAAATCAATTTATTTTTCTAGTGTTTTAAACAGTTTTTTAATAAGTGATTATAAAATTAATTATTATAAGTATAACTACCAAGATTTAAATAACTATATATATATTTCTGAAAATACTAATAAAAATGCTATAAAGTTAAAAGGGGGTGATAAAATTATGTATCCTTATAAACTACCTGAATTAACTTACTCTTATAATTCCTTAGAGCCATATATAGATAAAGAAACCATGGAAATCCATTATACTAAACACCATGGGGCTTATGTTAATAATTTAAATGCTGCCTTAGAAAAATATCCTTATTTACATTCTTTTTGTTTAAGTGATTTATTAGCTAACTTAAGAGCGTTACCTGAAGATATAAGAGAAACTGTAAGGAATAATGGTGGCGGACATCTAAATCATTCATTATGGTGGGAGATACTAAAACCAGGTGGAAGTAATGTTCCAGTAGGTGAACTAGAAAATGAAATACAAAAAACATGGGGAAGTTTTGAAAAATTTAAAGAAGAATTTAATAAAGCAGCTATGTCAAGATTTGGCTCAGGTTGGGCATTCTTAGTATTAGATAGATTTGAAAAACTACATATAATATCTTATCCTAACCAAGATAGCCCCTATATGGAAGGATTTATTCCTTTAATGGGAATTGATGTATGGGAACATTCTTACTATTTAAAATATCAAAATAGGCGAGCAGATTACTTAAATGCTGTTTGGAATGTTCTAAATTGGAATGTTATTGAACAAAATTACCAAAAAGCCAAAAATAAAGTAAAACAATTAGCTAAAACATAACTTATAAATTAACTTCTCTTTTTACTTTATATAAAAAATAAAATTAATTAAAGGGGTGGAGATGCTAATCCCCCTTTTTTTATTTCCTCTAAAAAGTAATTAATGATTATTTTTATTAACAAAAATTTAACAAGTTTTACTAAAAAAATTAACTAAAAATTATCAAAATTAAAACAGATAAAATAAAAGGTGTTTTTGGGGAAAAAAGTTAATAATAAAGAAGAAAGGGGTGAATTAGTATGACGACAGGGCCAATAAATCCACATGATGCTGTAAACAGACTATTTAACCAAGGTGCTAAAAATGTAGCTTCTACTTTTGGTGCTATGTCTAAAAAAACTGAAGATAAACAAAAACTTGAAAAACAAAATTATGATATAAATAAAGATTATCAAGTCTTTGATCAAATACAAACTAATAAAGAGTTAGAGAAAAATGCAAAAGACACAGGCTTAATTAATCAATCATTAACTAATAAAGAATTAGAAAAAGAAGATGAATTACAAAATGAAAATGAATTATTTGTTCATTCAAAAGAAGCAGAAGTTTATAAAGGAGATATTAAAGAAGAGGAAAAAATTTCTGGCGTTTCTTTAGAAACTTCTAAATCGGTAATTGATGAAGAGAATAAAATATTTGAAGAACTAGCAAGGAATGTAGGAGTAAGTGCAAAAGAAATAAAAGAAGCAGCTTACTCTGAAGTTATCCATAACTTAGAAACTAATAAAAAGGAAATGTCTGAGCTCAAATTAACAAATGATACTAATTACTTAGAAACTAATATTATAAAAGAGGAAAAACCTGCTACTTCTGAAATAAAAGAAGGAAAACTTATTATAATGAAAGCAGAACCAATTCCTGCTGATCAAGCTAATGAATTATTTTAATATAACATTTAATTTTTTATTTAATTCACTTTTTATCTAAAAATTAATTTTATAACTTTATTTTTAGTTTATTTTTAACAATTAAATTTAAATATGAAAAAACTTTATTTATGTGCTAGTCCAATTGGTAATTTAGGTGATGTATCTTTTAGGTTATTAGATACTTTAAAGAATGTCGATTTAATTTTATGCGAAAACCCCAATATTACTATTAAGTTACTTAATTTTTATAATATTAAAAAAAAAATGATTAAATTACATGACAGTGATTTAATATTAGAACATAAAGTAAAATATACCAAAAATTATAAAAATGTAAAATCAAAAATATTAGATTTACTAAGTAAAGTAGAAAAAGTAGCATACTTAAGTTCAGCAGGTACCCCTAATTTAGAAGATCCACCTATTAATCTTATTAATTATTGTTACGAAAATTCAATAGAAATAGATGTAATTTCTGGACCTTCAGCTTTAACTACTATTTTAAGTGTATCTCCTTTTTATCATACTCCCTTTATTTTTTTAGGATTCCTACCAAAAAAGAATACTCAATTACAAAAAACAATTGATAAAATTAAAACCTTATTTAATGATGAATTTATAAAAAGTATTATATTTTTTGAATCCCCTTATAGAATTAATAAAACATTATCTATTTTTAAAGATACTTTTCCAGATAACTATATTTTAATTGCTCATGAATTAACCAAAATAAATCAAAAATTTATACTAAAAAAGTTAAAAGATATAGATAATTTAATAGAAAAAGGAGAATATACTGCTATACTTTATAGGAGGTGAATAAAGTTTTATGGATTGTATATTCTGTAAAATAATAAATAAAGAGCTGAATTCCGAAATTTTATACGAAGATAATAAAATGATAATAATAAAAGACATTTATCCTAAAGCTAATATCCATTATTTAGCGATTCCTAAAAAGCATATCTCTACCCATATGGATATAGATTATAATGATCAAGAATTAATGGGATATATTCATTTAGTTATAAATAAATTTACTAAAGAAAAAGGAATTAATAGTTATAAATTAGTGATGAATTGTGGGTATGAAGCAGGCCAAAGAGTTTTTCATATTCATTTTCATATATTATCAGGTCAAAAATTTGGTGAAGTTTAAATGGTTATCTCAGTTGGCTTTTTTGATGGATTTCATATAGCTCATCAAGAAGTTATAAAAGATTCTAACATAGTTATAACATTTGATACTTATCCTAAAGCATTCTTTAATAAAATTAATTCTAATAATCTATTAACTACTAACTTTGAAAAATGTTTTTTAATAAAGGAAAAGTATCCTCAAGCTAAAGTAGAGTTTTTTATTTTTAAAAAAATCTACAATTTACTACCTGAAGAATTTATAAAACTTCTAAAGGAATTATATGATTTTAAGTATATAAAAGTGGGATATGATTTTAGATTTGGGGTTAAGGCATCAGGAAACATATTAACTTTAAAAAAATTTCAAAAAAAATATAACTACGAGTTAATAGTAATCAAACCTGTTAAGATTGATAATAAAATTGTTCATAGCAGATATATAAGGGAATATTTAAAAGGTGGTAAATTAGAGTGGGTTTCTAAGATGTTAGGTAGAAATTACTCTTTTTCAGGAGTAGTTATAGAAGGTAATAAAATAGGCCAAAAAATAGGGTTTCCTACTGCTAATTTATTAGTAAGTACATCTAAGATAATGCCTCCTTATGGAATTTATAAAGTAAGAGTAAAAGTGGAAGATAATATATATTATGGACTTTTACACTTAGGACCTAGACCTGTTATCAATGATTTTGATACCTCTATTGAAGTATGGATTAAAAATTTTAATCAAGATATATATTATAAAGAAATAACTATTGAAATATTACAATTTTTAAGGAAAATAAAAAATTTTCCTAATTTAGATAAACTAAAAGAGCAAATTAAAAAAGATATCGAATTAGCTCAAATCTAAATATCTCAGATTAATTTTATTAACATTTTTTTTACTTTTTTTTAATATTTTTTTAATATTTTTTATCTAAAATTCAATATAGAAAGTGGAATTTAGGAGGTAAATAGCTTATGGATGTTTTCAATAAACTAGATGAAATCCTTAATAATAAAATAAACGAGAAACTAAATAAAGTAAATCAAATTTTTGATAGTATAGGTTCTAATAATGCTATAGAAACAACTAAAGAATCAAAAGAATTTAATGAAATTTTTTCAAAATATTTAAATTCAAATAACTCAATTAATTTATCTAATTCAGTTAATAATGATTTAAGTAAAGCACAAATAAAGAAAGAGATAATGGATGCAGTAGATGAAGCTTCAAGGGTTTATGGAGTAGATAAAAAATTGATATTAGCTATAATAAAACAAGAGAGTAATTTTGATCCTAAAGCAGTTTCATATGTAGGAGCTTGCGGATTAATGCAATTAATGCCTGAAACAGCAAAAGAGCTTGGGGTATCCGATCCTTTTGATATTAAACAAAATATAATGGGAGGTACCAAATATATAAAGCAGTTATTAGATCAATTTAAAGATATAAAATTAGCTCTAGCGGCTTATAATGCAGGTCCAGGAAATGTTATGAAGTATAACGGTATCCCTCCATTTAGTGAAACCCAAAATTATGTAGCTAAAGTACTTGATAACTACATTAATTATAAAAACAACTTAGCTTAATCATTATTTTTTTAGCTTAATTATTATCCTAAGGAGTGAATGATAAAAATAGGGGCTAAAAAATGGTAATAAATCCTCAAAACCCAAATAATATAAATAACATTGATAAAAGTAATTATAAAGAAACTAAAAATTATATAAAATCTGTAATTAGCTACTACTAAACTTATTTAAAATATTATAAATAAAATTATAAAAAATAAACTGGAGGGTTAAAATATGCAAATAAATAATAAAATTGATAAACCCATAAATAATGAATCCAAATTAAAAGAAAATAATACTGACAATAATAACAAATTAGAACAAGATTTTCAAAAAGAAATAGATAAAAAAATTAAAAATGAACATAAAAAAGAACAAAAAGAATCTAAAAATAACGAACTAAACGATTTAAAAGAACAAGTATCTGATAAATCAAAGGTTAAAGACTTAACTGATCTAAAATTATTTGTATTACCATATATTAATAAAGATTTATTAAGTATAAATTTAAAACAAAGTCTAAATTTAGATGATAAAAACTCATCCTCTAATAAACAAAATTTAAATGAATTAAATAATCTTAAACAAGATAATTTGATTAAAAAAGACCCTCAATTAATTCAAACTACTAAAAAATTAGATAATTTAAAAGAAGATTATGCTAACTTTAATCCATTTGAAAAATTTGAAAAACTTTATAATTCTTTAAAAGAAATTTCTAAAGAAGAAAAAGTAAAAGAAAGCAAGATAATTCAACAATTAGTAGAAAATATTGATATAAAACAATTAGAAAATAAAAGAATAGTAGAAATAGATATTAACAAAGAAATATTTGGTAACCTTAAAGTTCATATAATTAACGAAGATAATAAAGTAATAGTAATTTTTAAAACAGATTCTAAATATACTATAGATTTGCTTAAAAATAATGTTAACGAATTAAAACAGATGCTAAAAAATAGAAACTTATATGTTGATAATATTAAAGTGGAATATGAAGAATAAGTAAAGGAGTTATTAAAGATGTTTAAAAAATTATTTGATATATTTAATCCAGAAAAAATAGCTCAAATAGTGAAAGAAGCAGTAGTATCTGATCTAAAAAAAGAATTTGAATTATTTAAAAGTGAAATTAAAGGACAATTGGAGGGATTTA
>Ga0197142_1004422_pt1 | contig 11384 bp, 10 predicted proteins | sample GBS60_MetaG_FD_148614 | JGI IMG/M metagenome (GOLD analysis project Ga0197142, IMG submission 148614) | Sediment microbial communities from Great Boiling Springs, Gerlach, Nevada, United States - GBS 60_MetaG | ecosystem: Environmental > Aquatic > Thermal springs > Hot (42-90C) > Sediment... | reverse complement strand
ATCAGGGAGAGAGATCATAGCGCAATTAGAAGGGATGGAGCGAGTCGAGGCTTTGCTCGAGGTGACTGAGCTTGAGATTGACAGCATCTATTTTTTCGTATAGGGGGACAAGTATTTCATCCTTAAAACGAAAAGTATCAGCCATCCGCCCCAGCGTGAAGAGATGGCTGTTAATCTGTCTTTCCAGGTCATTTACTTTTGCTTCAAGTTTGCTCTGCTTCTTTTTCCATGCCCTTCTGGCTTTCGCCTTTTCTTTCGCCAAAAGAATTCTGGCCTCGTCTGACCTTCGAGTGCTTCTGGCTTCAGGATTATTTAATTCCGGGCCAGCTAGTCGATCTGAAGCAGGAGTAAACGAAAGATCTTCCGAGTTCAGGGGAAAATTATTTAACCGGGAAAGCAATTCTTTCTTTTTTCTTTCAAGGGAGTCAATGGTTTTAACCACGGTTTCAGCTCCCTGGGGGGTCAGTCCATACTCATAAACCATTCGGCCCAGCTCAAGCCAGAGTCTTTCTTTTTTCTTTTTCTCTCGACCTAACTGCCGGCGGAGATGGAGCTGTAAAGATCGTTTTTTAGCGCTGAGGAAAAAGAAATCAATTTTTCGCCTTAAATCCTTATCTCTGAGGAAAATAAATAAGACAAGGAGAGCGATGAGGCCAACCAGGAACCAGAAAAGCCAGAAAGGTAAACCTTCCTGAAAAGTCGCGGCGCCATGTATCTGATCCAGACTGACCATTTCGTTTCCGGCCATGGGCTATTATTACTTCTAGTTCATCTTTTTTTATTTTTTCTGATAAAAGAAATGATGCTATCTTTATTATTTCTGGTAAGCGGAGCAACGTAATGATAATTGCTTATTCCCCATTGAATTAAATCCAAGGCAGCCTTGAGATTTTCTTCAAAAATAGGCTGGATGTCGCTCTCGGCATTAAAGAAGCCGCCCTGAAAAATATCTACCGGCGGTAGTTCAATGGTGAAAGCGGGGATGCCGGCCAGACCATAGGCCCAGTCAGTGGTATCGCCATTGGTTAGATAAAGCATGGTGCTGGCCTGACCGTAATCGTAGCGTCTTCCATGGACGGTGACCATAAGATCAGACATTTTTCTGGCCAGATTGAAAAGAAGTTGATATTTATCAGGCGGCGTTCTGGTATAACCCCAGGGAAAGAGAATAACCTGGGAATAGCTGTGATAGCTGATAAGAGCCTGAAAGGGGTATTTTAGGAAAAGATCCCTGACCGCTCTGGTTTCAGGTTCCGAAAATGGGGCCGGGCCACGGTAAGTCTCGGAAGCGGGATTGGGGCTTGAACCTCGATTATCCACGCCCCATTTAAAACCGTAATTGCGGTTAAGATCAACGCCAAAACTTCCATCGCTGTTGAGGCGGCGATTTTTCCGCCAGTATCGATAAAATTTGATTGAATATTCGAGGCCATCCGGATTAACTAAAGGAACAATCCAGATCTGGGCTTCATTAACCAGCTTTTGAATCAAAGGCTGCTGGCTGTAGTTTTCAACGAGATAGCGGGCAAGATAAAAAGGCACTTCCACGGAAATCCATTCCCGGGCATGATGACAGCCAAGAAAGAGAAAAGCTGGTTCAGCCTCATCGAGCTCGACCCGGTCGCTTATTTTAAGAGCCAGAATTGACCTTCCCTCCAGGCTGCGGCCAATTTCTTCCAGGCGACAGATAAAGGGAAATTTTTCTGCCAGGTTTTTCATTTCAGTGGCCAATTCTTGATAGGAGTGATAGGCGCCATTTCCTCCCGAAGCCAGGGATAATTCGTTCATCCGCGGTCGGGCAGGTGGAAAGAGCGAAGTTTCCAGACGATAAACAAGACCGGCTGATTGAAAAGAGGTGAGCTCCTGCGGCCTGGCGACGAGATAAATTCTCTCAATAGTTTCCAGAAGAAAATCAGGTGGCTCGGAGAAAGAGGCCAGAAGGGCTAAATTGGCTGGCGTTTTTTCCAGGCTGATAATTTCGATCTGGGGCCAATTTGAGTCTGAAGATAAGGACCAGAGGCAAGAAGCCCTGATCAGAAAGAAAGAGGAAAAAATGAGAGCTAAATAAAACTTTATTTTTATTTCAGCCCTGTCTTTCATTCTTTAGCCTGTTTTAAGACTTAATTTTTTCCAGTTCATGAAAATTTTCCATCAATTTATTTTATTCTTGCAATTTATTTTATTCTTGGTTAGAAAAAAGAATTTAAAGCCAGAGCGCTGCGGAAACTCTGAAGGGAGGAGCCAGAACCCTTTTCCTTTCCCCAGGAGGCACCAAAATCAAGGCGAAACCATTTCCAACCCAAACTGAATCCGCTGCCCAGGGAATAATAAGTTGAGCGGGGGGCTTTCATGGGCTGGGGATCAACCAGAAGCCCGAGCCTGGTGGTCAGGCTGAAGCTTTGATGAAAAAGTCTGAAAGAGGTTAGGTTTTCTGCAGCCAGGGCTAAGCGAAAGACATCCCGGAAATTCCTTGTTTCCTGCTCCGAGAACCAGGTCAATTTATATTTTGACCAGTTAAAAAAGGTGACCTCAGCACAAACAAGCCATTGCTGATTGAGGAAATAACTACCGGCCAGACTCAATTGAAAGGGTTTCTGAATGAAATCACTGGCCCTGTCCTCTATCATAATCTTTGTTCCAGTTGTTGCGGCTGAATATTCAAGGAAACTGTGACTCTCTTTTTCCAGCCTGTGGGCTGGCTCCAGAGCGAAAGCTATCTTAAAAGACCTGGTTATGTCAGCCATGAGACCAAAACGCACATATTGATCTTTTAAAGAACCATCTTTTTTATCCTGAATAGAAATCTGACTCAGGGGCCAGGATTCTTCTGTTTTCCTTTCCATGTGGCCCTGAGAAAGATTCAGGGCCAGACCGATGGTCAGCTTCTGGCCCAGCTTTCGGGCCAGAGCCAGATTATAGCTCCGGAGAAAACCCTCCTGGCTAAAATTAATCTTATAATTTGTTTTTCCTCCGGAAACCGATTCAGCCAGAACAGAGGGGCGGTCGTAATACTCGGTGATGGCAGCGCCAAAGCTGAGAGCCCAGTTACCGGCCTTTAAAGCCAGCCCAGCGCCATCCAGGGCGACTGTTCTGATCCAGAGATTCTGGCTGGATTTAAGAACGCCGGTATTAACCGGGCCAAAGCGGAGAAGAGAAGCGCGGTTAATTGAGCCATTAAAATAAAAACTTACACGGGGCAGACTGGCAATAAGAGAAGGATTGTTAAAAGCTACAGCCGGAGAATCAGCCACTATGGTCATTATTTCAGCTCGGCCTATGCCTGAAGCGGGGATGAAGCCCGTAATATTCCAGGTTCGGAGCGGAGCTTCTTCCTCATACTGTCCGATTATCATCTGAGCTGGAGAAAGACAGGGAAAAAGCAACAGAAAAAGCATCAACCAGCTTCTTTTTCTCATCTTGGTTAACCTGATTTGTCTTTAAATTAAATTTTTATTCGATTATATGTCCGTATTGACAAAAATATACCTTCATTCTCTTTGATTTTATTTATTCCCATCTCCATTTGCAAACAGTTCATCTCTATGCTATAGAGGATAAAATTAACGAGGCTAAAAATGGAGAAGTCGAAAAGAAGAGTCAAAATAAAAAGCCTGGGCATCTATATCCCTCCGAGGGTTCTTACCAACGCTGATCTCGAAAAAATGGTGGAAACCTCGGACGAATGGATTATTACAAGAACCGGTATCAGGGAACGCCACATTGCTGATGATTCTCAGGCCACTTCTGACCTTTGCCTGGAAGCAGCCCGAAGAGCCCTCGAGCAGGCTTCCCTGACAGTTGAAGACATTGATTTAATTTTAGTGGCTACCTCCAGCCCTGATACTCTCTTTCCCTCGACTGCCTGCTGGGTTCAGAAAGGGCTGGGGGCAGTGGAGATTCCGGCCTTTGATTTATCCGCTGGTTGTACAGGCTTCCTTTATGGCCTGATTGTGGCTGAAAGCCTGATCCTCAACCGGGTCTGCCGTCGGGTTCTTCTTATTGGTGGTGAACTTCTCTCGAAAATTACTAACTGGGAGGATCGCTCGACCTGTGTTCTTTTTGGCGATGCGGCCGGTGCCGCCATTCTGGAAGAAAGCCAGGATGATTCGGGAATTCTTTCTTCTTACTGGCGGGCCGACGGGAGCCTGGCCGAGCTGCTTTATCTTCCGGCTGGCGGCACACGATTACCAGCCTCAGAGGAGACAGTGAAAAAAAGACTTCATTATATTTCCATGAAGGGGAATGAGGTTTTTAAACATGCTGTGCGCCGCATGGGGGAAGCGGCTCTGGAAGCCCTGAAATTAGCTGGCTTGAAACCTGAAGATGTTAACCATTTCATTCCCCATCAGGCCAATATCCGCATTATTGAAGCAACCGGCGAGAGGCTGAAAATGCCGCCCGAGAAGGTCTACACAAATATTGATCGCTATGGCAATGTCTCGGTGGCCTCGATCCCCATCTGCCTTGAAGAGCTCAGGGCGCAGGGAAAATTGAAAAAAGGTGATATTATTTTAATGGATGCCTTTGGAGCTGGTTTCACCTGGGCAGCTATTGTTTACCGCTGGTAAGAGAGATTTGCTGCTTTCTGGATCAGATTTCCATAAAGATAAATTGACTTTAATTTAATTTTCAGAGCGGAGCAGCTCTAAATATTTAAGTAAAGTCTTCTTATTCAGAAGACCAACATGTTTGTGCCTGATGCGGCCATTTTTATCAATAAAAATGGTTGTGGGAATAAATTCTCCTGGCTGGAATTGATTGATAATTTCTGATGTGGCCAGAGCCACAGGATAATTAATTTTATAGCGTCGGACAAAGTTCAGTAATTCGCTCGCCGGAAGGTCATCAACCGATATTCCTAAAATAGCCAGACCTTTATCTTTTTCAGCGGCATAGACTTCAACAAAATCAGGAATTTCAGCCCGACAGGGTGGACACCAGGTGGCCCAGAAATTAACAAGCAGAATTTTCCCCCGGTAATCGTTCAGGGTGTGTGTTTTGCCTTCAAGATCGCTAATCCGAAAATCAGGAGCAGCCTGAAAACTCTGAGCGGAATTACCGGGCTTCGAGGGGAATAGGAAAAAAACGAAGAGAAGCAAGCAGGCCACAAGCTTCTTGAAATTTTTTGAATTTAATTTCATTGTTTTGGTTTCTCCTTGATGAATTTAATCAATTTTAATCCGCTTTTTTCTCTATTTTAATTTTAAAATAAATTACGTTCTCTTCTAAAACATTATATTTTTATTATATTGAAAATTCAAGAAAAATTATTTTTGCTGGCCTGGCTGTTCTTCAGTCTGGCCACAGCGCCTGAGCAGTCGTTCCCACTTACGATCCACCTCGGCCTGAATTAAATTGATTTCTTTTTCCGTCAAATGGCTGAATCTTCCCTGAAGCCGGAGATATTCAATAACGGGCTTTTTTTCTCTGGGCTTTATATTAAGAGTATATTTTTCTCCCCATTCAATTTCATAGAGAGGAAAATAGCAGGTCTGAACGGCCAGTCGGGCCAGCTTGATGGTATCTTCTGGCCGGCTCTTCCAGCCAGAAGGGCAGGGCGCAAAAATATGGAAAAAGCGGGTTCCCTTTATGTCTTTGGCTTTTTTCATTTTTCGGTAAAGATCTTCAGGGTAGGCCACACTGGCCGTGGCTACATAAGGAATGCTATGAGCTGCCATGATGGCGACTATATCTTTTTTGGGTTGATCTTTAAAATGTTTAACCGGGGTAGTTGTTGTCCAGGCTCCATAGGGAGTGGCTGAGCTTCGCTGAATGCCCGTATTCATGTAGGCTTCGTTGTCATAACAGACATAAATGATATTGTCATTTCTTTCGGCAGTGCCGGAAAGAGCCTGGAGACCGATATCAAAGGTGCCACCGTCGCCAGCCCAGGCGACAACCGTTGTCTCTTTATCCCCAACCATTTCCAGACCGGCTTTAACTCCAGAAGCTGAAGCAGCGGCCGTTTCAAAGGCGCAGTGAAAAATAGGGACATCTAAACAGGAATAAGGGAAGGGACCATCAATGACTGACCAGCAACAGGCAGGAATACAGAGGACAGTCCTCTGACCAAGCGCTTTAAGCACATAACGCATGGCTAAGGTAGCTCCACATCCCTGGCAGGCCAGATGGCCCGGGTTCATATATTCTTCCAAGGGCAAACTGAGTTTCATCGTTCTTGGCTTTTTCATTTTTTTACTCCTATCCAGATAATTTCTGACTCGGGGACGTCATGACCCAGAGTATAATCAATTATTTCGGCATAAGTTTCAGGGGTTATATCCCGACCGCCAAGGCCAGCAATAAAACCGAAGATGGGAATGGAACTATAACCGTAAAGGGCAGATTTAATTTCCTGATAAAAAATCCCGTGATGGCCATAAGAAATATTGCGATCAAGTACGGCTACCTTTTTGGCCCGGCTCAGCAGCCGCCGAACAAGATCGAAGGGGAAAGGCCGGAAAAGACGGATTCTTAAATTACCTACAGCCAGGCCCTTTTCTCTTAATTGATCAACAGCTACCCTGGCAGTGGAACCGGCTGTACCCGAAGTCACCAGAATTATTTCAGCGTCGTCAAGATGGTAGGCTTCAACTGCCCCCAGATATCGGCCAAACAACTTTTCATATTCCCGCCCCGTTTCTTCAATTGCCTCTGGCACCTTTTCCATGGCTTTCTGAAGTTTATAGCGAAGCTCGAAGTAATGATCAGGAGAAGTCAACCCACCAAAGGCATGGGGTTCATCAGGTGTCAGCCTGAAAGCCGGCTTAAAAGGAGGGAGATAGGCATCCACCAGAGCCTGATCCGGAATATCCACCACCTCATAGGTATGGGAAAGGCTGAAAGCGTCGAGAATAACCATTGCGGGAATATAAAACCTTTCGGCTACCTTAAAAGCCTGAATGACCGAATCCAGAACCTCCTGATTGTTGGCACAATAAAATTGCATCCAGCCTGTATCCCGCTGCGATAGACTGTCATTCTGATCTGACCAGATGCTCCAGCCAGGTGCCATGGCCCGATTGATGTTGCCCATGACTATCGGCAGTCGAGCCCCGGAAGCCCAGTGGAGAAGCTCATGCATTAAAGCCAGGCCCTGGGCTGAGGTGGCGGTGAAAGTTCTGGCGCCTGCCAGAGAAGCTCCGATAAGAGCAGCCATAGCTGAATGTTCTGATTCCACTTTAATAAACTGAGCATCAAGAACCTTACTGGCACACATTTCAGATAATAGTTCGACCACCTGAGTCTGGGGAGTAATGGGATAGGCTGAAATAACCTGAACTCTCGACAGCATGGCGCCATAGGAAAGAGCGTGATTCCCCATAATTACTTTTTTCATTTAATTTCCTCCTCCATGGTAATGCACTTGGTGGGACATTCTTCCGCGCAGAGACCACAGCCTTTGCAGTAATCGTAATCAATAACCGGATATTCATTTTCAATAAGAATGGCTGCATCCGGGCAGAATTTCCAGCAGATACCACATTGAAGACAATTGTCTAAATCAATTACCGGCCGAATATTCCGCCAGGCTCCAGTGAGATTAAAGGTCATTGAACCGAGAGACATGGGCGTAATGGGCATTTCCTTTTCCGAATGGAAAATGATTTTTTCGGCTTTTTTCCTTTTTTCTTTCATTTGGGATCACCTTTAAATTTCATTATAACGCTAATTCTGGTTGTCTTCTTTAAAAGAAACCAGAAAGCTGCTTTTTTCTCGCAAGTTTTAGGAAGTGGCCGATTATCTCCAAGCTATCTGGAAACATTGTTCATCAGCTAAATTTTCGGCTGGATCAAAGAAGACATTGGGCTTTTTCATAGGCCTCCTGAGCTGCTCGTACATTGTCCTCTGGTTTAATGGGAACTCCTTCTCTTATGGCTTCGATCAGAGACTCAAGCCGGCAAAGGTTGAGGATTTTAATAACCGCACCGACAATGGCTGTGTTGACTATTGGGGCCGCCAGCGTCCCTAATTTGTATTTGACGGCAATTTCAGTGGCATTGATGGTAGAAACTCTGTAGATTGCGGGAAATTTAAATTCCTCTGGTTTTCGGTCTGAATTAATAATAATTATTCCCCCCGGTTTTAATCCAACTGTAACATCAATAGCCTCAACGAGCGTCGGATCGACCACAACGACATGATCCGGGGTATAGATCCGGCTTTTATCATATATGGGCTTATTATCAATGCGAATGAAGGCATAAACCGGAGCCCCCCGGCGTTCGACCCCGAATTCTGGGTAGGCTTGGACATAATTGCCTTCCTTGGCCAGGGCATCAGCCAGAATTTTTGAGGCGACAACCGTTCCCTGTCCACCACGACCATGAAAGCGAATTTCCATCATGCTTTTCATCTCCCTTTAAGTTGAAAAGAATAACTTTCCCACCTGATTAAGTCAACTTAATTTGTCGTTAAATTTATTTAATTGATTAATTGAAAGCCTCGGATTTGCCTTTGAGGCAATTGAGGAAATTCTTTGCTCATAAATTTATAACTAAATATTTTCAGCGAGCTGAGAACTTAGAGTTCAAAGCTCAGGACACGATGGGCGTGGCATTCAATATTAACGGCTGCGGGCATGGAGGCGATATGGCAGGGGAAAACCTCGACATGGACCGCCAGGGCTGTTACCCTTCCGCCCATGCCCTGAGGACCAATACCCAGTTTGTTAATTCTTTCAAGCAGGCGTTTCTCCATATCCGCATAAAAAGGATCAGGATTGTGGGAACCCAGGGGGCGGCGAAGCAGGGCTTTTTTAGCCAGCCAGGCTACATATTCAAAGTTGCCACCGATGCCAACCCCGACGATAATAGGTGGGCAGGGATTGGAGCCAGCTTTATCCACTGTCTCCACAACGAAATCTTCAATCCCTTCCAGCCCGGCGGCCGGGGCGAACATCCGGATAGCACTCATATTTTCAGCGCCACCACCTTTAGCAATGAAGGTCACCTTAAATTTTTCGCCCGGGACAAGTTCCCAGTGGATGAAGGCCGGTGTATTATCGCCTGTGTTTTTGCGTCTGATGGGGTCCTCCACCACCGATTTACGGAGATAACCCTCAGCATAGCCCCGCCTTGTGCCTTCATTTATGGCTTCTTTCAGGCTGGTCAGGCCATCGTCTTTTTTTAACTGGACCTCTTCCCCGATTTCAACCAGAAAGACAGCCAGGCCTGTGTCCTGGCAGATGCCCAGTTTTTCCTCCCGGGCAATGTTGGCATTCTCTCGCAACTGACGGAAGACCTCAAGACCGGTCGGCGATTCCTCCAGCTTTTCCATGGATTCAATCACAGCCCGAACATCATCCTGAAGAACAAAGTTGGCCTCCTGAACGAGGTCTTTAACCCTGTCTCTAACTTCGGCCAGACTTATAATTTTCATTATGACCTCCCCTGTAAAGGATGAATGAAATTCTTAGTTTATTTTTCCCTTTTTATGGTGTCAAGAATCAAAATTGGCGTCACCCCTTCCAAAATTGGTGCCACCCTACCTATTTCCCCATTTTCTTACCCACCCAAATTGGTGCCACCCTACCTATTTCCCCATTTTCTTACTCACCCAAATTGGTGCCACCCTACCTATTTACCTATTTTCTAATATTCTCTAAAAAAGGTAATGGTTTACACACTTCCTAATTTTCCAGGATACCTTTATAAAAAAGATTTAAAAACAAAAAAAGGAAAGCGATAGATTCATGATAAAAAAGCACTGATACAACTCCTTTTCTGGCATAAACTGAAAAATTCGTCAATCTAACTGAAGGAAAGTCGCAGAGGCAATTAAAGGTAAACCGGGCTTGCCTTTAGGTTATCATGGATATTTAATTTTTTATGCAAATTCGGGAACTTCAGGAATTTTAAGAAGAGCAAAATGATGTAATCGGCTTAAGCTATTTTATTTCTAAAAGGCAGACATTAACCAGAAGACCAGCGGCCTGAGTTATCACCTCAAAGAGAGGCTCAAAGACATCAAGCGCTCTATTGGTGGCCTCAACCTTGTTGTAAGGAATGATATCAAGCAATTGACGTTTTTCTTGCAGGTCATAAGCTGGATGGCCATTTTGGCGCCAGTTTTGGAGGCCCATCATCTCGCTGGATATAAGGATGGCCAGAGGATAATCAGCTGGAAGAGGGTTTTTATCCTCGATCCCCAGATTGGCATAGCCAATCTGGTGACCACTTAGATTAGTGCTTGAAGGATTGTTGCCGACAACAAGAGTCCGAAGTTGACGCAGCGCCAGGGCACAGCTTGAGGGATTATTGGCCTCAAAAGCTTTTATAACAGTTTCCACCAGCTCTTTAGCTTTCTGGAGTAGTAAATCTATTTGCTGCAGAGTAAGGTCATTTTTACCCAGATACTCGAGAAGAACTACTTTATACACCTCACTGACGGAGCTTCCTAAAACCTGAGGAAGTTTGAGCGCCCACTCAGTGGCCTTATAAAGGGAGGTCAAAAGGCTAAAGACGTTTGAAATCAATCCAGAACTTGCCCCCCCGGATAGCTGGCTTATGACAATTTTTTGATTGGCCAAATAATTTCTGACGTTCGTCGACAGAGCTCGGATAAGGAGGCTTCGAGGAGAGGGTCCGAAAATAGATAGGGAACTGACTCCATAATCAATCGCAGGTAAGGTGGCGGCAATGATGTTCGGCTTAAGCCCTGCAAGGTAAGTCCGGACCTTTTGAGCGCAAAGGAAAACATCGGTCTTTCCCTTTAACTGATAGAGGATTGAAGCTTGTAGCGCCTCTTGACGATAATCGGACCACACCGGAGGGAAGCCCCAGACCCATTTTTCGGTTAGGGAGTTCCCGCTCCAGGTCTTGACTGTGAAGCGCTCAGGACGGGTGAGGCCTGAAGCGGAAAACTCCACTCCCCATTCGTTCCTAGTAAGAAAGGGTATGATGCGCTTTTTTCCAGAGGGCTCCTGGTTGCCCGCCCGCGCCCCATTCTCCCGATACACCTCCATCCTTTTCGACCCATCGCTGCAGGTGAAGTAAAATTTCTGCGTTCCCTGCGGAAGGACAAAAACATCCTCGCTCAGTTCAATGAGATTGTAGGAGTTCCGGTCGCCTTCAACCACTATTCCAGCCGGATAGACCAAACTCAGCGGTTGGAACTCTCCATAGGTTTTGTGGTCGGCTTCGTCGAGCGCCAGCCAGCGGTCGGGGAGAAAAACCCACTCTTTGTCGGAAGATGTGTCTTTCACTTTAAGCCCTACTACGTACCAACCAGGGCGGCTGCCAGAGTTATCGTGGAGGAGGGCAATATGGTCGAGCTCCCGTATTTCTCTCCCTCGAACCCTGAACAAGTTCTTTTCGCCTCGCTCAAAAGGATTGAGCGGCGAGGTGAGCTCCATTACCCCTGAGCCATAGACCACACCCACG
>Ga0197142_1004421_pt1 | contig 11385 bp, 10 predicted proteins | sample GBS60_MetaG_FD_148614 | JGI IMG/M metagenome (GOLD analysis project Ga0197142, IMG submission 148614) | Sediment microbial communities from Great Boiling Springs, Gerlach, Nevada, United States - GBS 60_MetaG | ecosystem: Environmental > Aquatic > Thermal springs > Hot (42-90C) > Sediment... | reverse complement strand
TCCCCCAGCAGATCCCGAATCCTGTAGCGGTCGAGCTCCAGCGCCTCCCGTTGGTTGGCGTAGCTGAGCAGGCACTCGTAGCAGGCGGCGCGGCAGTCGGGCCGCAGGTCTTGGATCCCGGCTTCTAAGAGCTGGAAGTGGCAGATCTCTAGGGCTGCTCGCGCCACCTCCGCCATGGCCTCTGGCTCCTCCACCAGTCGCTGGAGGACGCCGGCTCCCCCTTCTGCCGTCTTGTAAAACAGCAGGGCCCCCTGGGATCCCTGGCCAATGGACTCGGCGGCCAGCTCCGTAAGCGCTTGAGGGCGTAGCGAGGCTGGTTTCTAACCCAAGAAAGACCACCTAAGCCCCCGCCTTCATGCCCAGGGACAAGCCGCCTATCGTCCTTTTGGAAGTAGCCCTTGAGGGGAGCTGGGGGAACGCCACAAAAATTCTAAAGCGTTGGCAACCAACTCTGTTAAGTTGCGGGTTGCAATCAACCAGTACCAGGACCCCACCTCAACCGGCGTCCGCATTAGCAGGGCAGAGTCCTACGCACCGCTGTCGTCAAAGGGCAGCCGGATAGGGTAAGTGCTGTCGTAGAATCAAAAGCAAGAAGGCTCGCCCTACCGCTACGCAGTTTGCTCTGGTGGAAGAGGAGGGCGGGGAGAAGGTTAATCTGGGCTGTTTTCCATGACTAAATCCTGCGAAACCCTGGTGCTCCGCGACGAGCAAAACCAGCCTCTCAAGTGCGAGGTGCTGAGGCAGGTGGTCATCGAGGATCAGGTCTATGCCTTGGCCACCCCTGTCGATGCCGTCATCAAGGTGCTGGTGTGGGAGGGAGAGGAGGAGCCCGGGCAGGCGGTGAATGGGGATGCAGAGATGGAAGGGATCCTCGACGAGCCAGATCCAGAGGAGCTCCGGGCCGCCATCCCCACCCTCCAGGCCGTTTTGGGAGAGTTGAACTTGACCCTGCAGCAAAACGGCTTCGACATCCTGACGGTGCAGGGAGAGTTGCCCCCTGTGGAGGAGGAGGATGTGTTTGAGCTGGGCGAAAGTGAGGAAGATGCCCAGGAGTTCCAACTGTTGGCTACTTTCTTCCACCAGGACAAAAAGTACGGCATTTTTACACCCCTTGATCCCCCGTTGATCTATGTCGCCCTGCCCGATGGGGGGGATCCCTACCTCCTGAACCCAGAGGACTCGCCAGCCCTGTTTGACCAACTCAATGCTGTGCTGCTCGATCTGGACGAGGCAGGGGAAGAGGAGGACTACGAAGAAGACGAGGACTAGGCGACTTGGCGTTTCTGCCTGAGAATTCAAGGTACCTGGGCCAGAAAGCCTATTGGTTGACCTTGCCGCCAGGGCCAGCTAGGGCGAAGGAGGCCCTCGTTTAGGTCCCGGGCGTTGCCCACTCCCTAAGGAGCAGCAGGGATGCAACCGGTTGATCTAACCACCCTCCGTGCTGTGCTGGCGGATTTAAAACGCGCTGAGCCTGGTCGGGATTCCCTGTTACCGGCGCGGGTGGAGTGGATCCAGCAAACCGATCTGTGGACAGTGGTGATCGGCTTGCGCACTCTTAGGGCCCGCCCTTGCTTGCTATTGTCTTGGCATCCCCAGGCGGCCCGAGTTCACCTCTGTCAGGCTCCTCCCAAGGAGCCAGAGGACTTTCCATTTAGCCAACACCTGCAACGGCACCTGCGGGGCTTGGCCCTGACGGAGCTGGCGCTGCTGGACGAGTGGGAGCGGGTGATTGACTTTCGCTTTGCCCCTCGCCCCGGGGATCCGCCGCAGCGCCACCTTTATCTGGAAGTGATGGGGAAGTACAGCAATGCCATCTTGGTGGACGAGGCAGGCCTGATCCTAGCCTGTGGCCACGGGGTAAGCGAGCGGCAATCGCGGGTACGCCCCGTGCAGCCGGGCCTGGCTTACGAAGCCCCCCCTGCCCTGACCGACCCAATCCCGCAGCCAAGCGAGCCCTTCTCCCAGTGGCAAGAGCGCCTGGCTCTAGTCCCTGGCCCTATTGCTCAGCGGCTCCTGCGCTGCTACCGCGGCCTCAGCCGGCACTTGGCAGAGGCAATGTGCCTCCAAGCTGGAATCCCCCCCCAAACCCCCAGCAACCAACTCTCGCCCCAGGAGTGGCAGGCGCTGTTTTTTTGGTGGCAGGACTGGCTGGCCCGTCTGGAAACAGCTCGGTTTGAGCCGGCACTCACCTCCCAGGGGTACACTGTTCTCGGCTGGAGGGGCTCTAGCGGGGATCCCTCTCAGCCCAACTTGCACCAGCTCCTGGAAGCCTACTACCAAGCCCAGCTTAACCGCGAACGCTTTGAGCGGGAGCGACAGCGGCTGGGGCAAAAGCTGGCCACCCTACTCAAAAAACTCCGCCAGCGGCGCGACCACTTCGAGAAGAGGTTGGCCGACTCAGCCCAAGCAGAAGCCTCCAAGCAGGCTGCCGATCTCCTCATGGCCCATCTCCACCTCTGGCGGCCAGGGCTGAGCTCGATAGAGCTGCCAGACTTTTTTAGCGGCCAGATGGTCAAGATCCCGCTGGATCCGGAGAAAAACGCTGTTCTCAACGCCCAGGCCTACTACCGCAAGCACCGCAAACAAAAGCGAGCCCAGGAGGCAGTACAACCTTTGCTAGCAGCCACAGAGCAAGAGATCCGCTACCTAGAGCAAGTGGAGGCAGCCCTGCAGCAGCTGGAGGCCTACCGGGATCCCCAGGACTTGGTCATCCTTGCAGAAATTGAGGCGGAGCTTATTCAGCAAGGTTACCTCGAGAGTCCTAGCAAGGCGGAGGGAGCTAGACGTTCCCCTGCAGCTGGCTTCAACCCCTATTGCTTCACTAGCCCCAGTGGTTTCCCTATCTGGGTGGGGCGCAACAACTGGCAAAATGAGCGGCTGACCTTTCGCTTTGCCCAAGACCAGGATTGGTGGTTTCACGCCCAGGAGATCCCGGGTAGCCATGTGCTCCTGCGCCTGCCTCCTGGGGCTGTGGCCGAAAGCGAAGATCTGCAAGCGGCTGCCGACTTGGCGGCGTATTTTAGCCGCGGTCGCCTTAGCGACCAGGTGCCGGTGGTGTATACCCGCCCTAAGTGCGTCTTTAAGCCTAAGGGATCCCCCCCTGGCATGGTGGTCTACAAACAGGAGCGGGTGCTGTGGGGCCGCCCCAGCCGCGCTCAGTTGCTCCTGGAAAAGGACGGAGCGCCCAAGTCGGATCTCCCAGCAGGGTTATAGCCCTCTACTCCGGGTTGACTACGGATCCCATAAACAGCACAGTTTGCGCCTCCCGGTTGGCTCCGGAGGCCACAATAGCAAACCAGAAGGGGCGATCCGCTACGAACTGGAAGGGCTCTTGCCGGTCGAGGGCGGCGCGGGAGACGATGACCCCGGTGGCAGCAGCCGCCTTGGATCCCTCTTCGTTAACTTCGATGGCCGCCTTGTGCAAGACTCTGCTGAGCTGCGTTGGCTCTGGGGTCAGTTGGCTAAAATCGGCCCGCCGGGAAAAGGCAATCCCCATGCCCAACTGCTGCAAAGCTGGCCCCAGATCGATTTCGGAGGCCAGCTTAAACTTGGGGATCCGCACCGAGCCGGGGCGGGTGGGCAGGGATCCCGTCCATTCTTGCCAAGTTTCTGGGCTAAGCTTCTCCCGCACGGCTGCTAAGCTCACCCCTGGTTTGGGCAGCAGGAGCAGCATAGCCAGTTCCCCTTCCCCATAGGGCAGGCGCACCACCTGGAGCTGCTCGGTCTCCCGGTAGCCGTAGCAACCGGATTGGGCCATCAGCGGCACTTGGACACGGCGGCCATCGGCGCGGGTGAAGGGCTGGGGCTTGGTCAGGGTCGGATCGAAGGACTGGGTCCACTCTCCCTTGAAATAGATGGCATTGAGCAAAACCATCCTGTCTTCACGGCTGAGGCGATCCACGAGGCGGTCAATCTGGCCCTGGGTGCGCTCGGCTACCCAACGGTTAATGGCCTGCACCGTCTGGCGGGATCCCAGCTCCACCCGATTGGCCACTGCTTGGTAATAGGTGGCCAGGGCTTGCAAAAAGGAGGGGTGCAAGGTGAGGGTTGTATCGACCCAAAGGCCGTTGGCCATTTGCACCTGGATCGGCCCTTCTGCTTGGGATCGCTCCACCAGCCAGCGCACCATCTGGGCATTGGTCCAGTTCAACTCATTGAGGGAGAGTTCCTGGGCCTCCAGCACCTTGGCCATCGCCGCTTGGGTTTCTCCAGCAGCGCCGTTGTACAGCATGCTTAGAGCCAGACGAAGGCTCAAGGGGGAGAAAAAGAGGTTCTCTTGCGGCTGCTGCTGGAGGAGGTAATCGAATAGCTTTAGCGCAAAGCGACTTTGGGCTTGCTGGGCCACCGCCTCCTCTCCATAGCCTTCCCCATAGGTCACGGTCGGCTCAAACGGGATCCGCACCGGGGTTTCCCCGTGGGTGGGCCGGAGACCCAAAAGCAATAGGCCCAGCAGAGCCAGCAGCGGGATCCGGCTCACCGAGGACATGCTCAAAAGGTCTTTCATCGGGGCTCTCCTGGCCGGGTGGGGAACGAGTCTATGGCTATGGTATCGGGTTGGGGGTGGATGGCCCCTGCCCAGGCCGGCCATGGCGGCTGCGCTTGAGGTGAAAGCCCGCAGGGGATCCCGGCCAAACTCTAGAGAGCAGGGTAGGATTAAGCCTGCACAGCTCAGCAGGAGAAAGGGATGAGTTGGTGGGTAAGAGAGCGCCAGGTTGTCACAGCAAGCGGGATTGCCTTGGGCCTGGCTCTACTGCTGGGATGCACCGCTGGAGGAGAAGCCCAGGAGACGGCAGCCGTTGCCAGCGCGACCCCGGCCAAAGGACAGCCCCAGTACCTGCCGGTGGAAGCGGAAGTAACCCTTGCCGGCAAGCGCTTTGAGCTGGAAGTGGCCCGCACCCCTGAGCAACAGCGCTTGGGCCTAATGTTTCGCACCGATTTGCCGCCTGATCGCGGCATGTGGTTTCCCTTCGACCCGCCCCAGCCGGCTGCCTTCTGGATGTTCAACACGCCGCTTAACCTGGACATTATCTTTCTCTATCGGGGCCGGGTCGTCTACCTCGCTGCCGATGTGCCCGGCTGCCCTGCCCAACCCTGCCCCGTCTATGGGCCACCCCCTGACCAGTTGGTAGATGGCGTGCTGGAGTTCCGCGGCGGGACGGCGGCGGCCCTGGGCTTGCAAGTGGGAGATGTTGTGGAGATCCGCCAGCTTCCGCCCCCCACCCCTTGATCTCTCTCCCCTCTCCCTGAGGGAGAGGGGCCGGGGGTGAGGGAAAACAAGCTTGCAGAAGAAGCTGGGATCCCAAAGGCAGCCGTTTGCCCTCTTGCTCGCGGTCTAGGATGATTTTTGAGGGTCGCCAACGGCGAGCTCAGGATGGTTTAAACCCTATGGATGTTAGCAGCGTAACTCAGGGGCTGGAGGTTGGAACTATTGCCTTGGCTTCCGTCCTTTGGGCGGAGATCGTGCGGGATGTGCGCCATTGGCTGGCCCACCAGTGGCCCTGGCTGCTGCCTAAGCACACCCTGCACCACCGCCTGTTCCGCCCCGATCTCAGCGTGGTAGACCCCAAGTTATACCGAGAATCCCAGTGGCACCACGATGTTCCCGAGGCAGCAACGATGGTTCTAGCCGGGATCCCTTGGGTGGTGCTCTTGGGACAGGGATCCCTCCTCTATGGCCTGGCAGCGGCAGTGGGGGTACTCTACTCGGCCAGTTTTCTAGTTGCCGGCGCGCTGCGGGGCTGGGGGCTGGCCTTGCAGACGGATATCACCCACCAGCCGGGGCCTTTCCCCGCCCCTCCTGCGCAGTGGTATGTGAACCGCGCCTACCACTGGCGGCACCACTTCGACGATACCAACGCCTACTTTTGCGGCACCCTAACCTTGGTGGATCGGATCATGGGCACCAGTCTCTCTTTCAAGGGCAAGCGCGTGGCCGTCACCGGCGCCTCTGGCACCCTGGGCCGGGCCTTGCTGAAGCATTTTTACCGCCACGGAGCCAAAGTCATTGCCCTTAGCTCCCATGCGGATTCGGTTGCCATTGAAGTGGACGGCCAGCTCCAGCCGGTGGAGACCGTTCGCTGGCAGGTGGGGCAGGAGGGATCCCTGGCCGAACTCCTGGAGCGGGTCGATATCTTGGTCATCAACCACGGCCTGAACGTCCATAGGCAACGCGATCCCGAATCTGTCCGCCAGTCTTACGCCGTCAACACCTTCTCGGCATGGCGCCTGATGGAGCTGTTTTTCCAGACGGTGCGCAACAATCCGGAAGTGGCCACCAAAGAGGTTTGGGTGAACACCTCAGAAGCCGAGGTCAGCCCTGCCTTTAGCCCCCTCTACGAGCTCTCCAAGCGGGCCCTAGGGGATCTGGTTACCCTGCGCCGCCTGGATGCTCCCTGCGTGGTGCGCAAGATTATCCTCGGCCCCTTCAGGAGCCAGCTCAATCCCATTGGAGTGATGTCAGGCGATTGGGTGGCCGCCCAGATCCTGGCCCAGGCCAAACGCGACTGCCGCAATATCATTGTCACCATCAACCCCTTGACCTACCTGCTCTTCCCCCTTAGGGAGCTGGCCGTGAGCACCTACTTCCGCCTCTTCAGCCTGCCGGGGGCAGCCCCTAGCCTCAGCCTAGATCCTGCCGATAGCAAGCAGGTCGGCGGGATCCCTTGAAATCCTGTCCCCCTCTGTGGTCTTAGGCGCAAAACTGGGGTAAGACAAGAGCAGGTTCTTTGGCGGCAGGAGAGGGGATCCCTTGCGCCAATGTGAACCTTGCAGGGAGCGAAAGGGCCCTTTGTTTGGAGGAATTCAACAGCTCGCTCTCCGAGTGAACGTTGGGTGTGAGGAGTAGGAGTGAGCGTCAACATGGTGCGACAGTGGGTAAGCGCAGTTCTCTGCGCAGTGGGTGGGTCTTTAGGGACGGGGCTTTTGGCGGGTTGTGCCATCCCCATAGCCTCTGCAGAGGTGGCGGAAGTGCAGGTGCGCTTAGTGCATGTGGCCCCCAATGCCCCTCGGATTGACTTGGAAGTGGGAGGGGTAAGGGCTGCTCAGGGTGTAGCCTATGGCGCGGTGAGCGAATACGTGCGCATGCCGGCGGGCGAGTACGACATTGTTTTGTTTTCAACACCTGAGAACCCCGGCCAGCCCGCAAGTTCTAAGGACTCCGTCGCGCGAACGGTTGCGGCCAGGACTGTGGCCAACCTCAGAGGCGGGGGAGTGTTCTCAGTGGTGGCCGCCGACGAGCCCAATCGCGTCACAGTCTTGGTACTGGAAGACAATATCAACCCTCTGTTCGATCAAGCCCTGGTGCGGTTTGTTCACGCTGCCCCCGACGCCCCACCCCTGCAATGGCAAGGGGAGCAAGGGCGAGTGCTGATACCTCAGTTGGCCTTTGGGCAAGTATCCACTTTTCAAGCCATGCGCCCCGGCTTTACCCAAATCCAGGTGGCCACAGCCCCTTCTGCCTCAGGCGGGCAGATGTCTCCCAGCCGGAGCATTCCCCTGCAACGGTTTGATCTCCAGTTAGAGGCGGGGAAAGTCTATACCCTCTACGTGGCGGGGTTACTGCGCAGCAATCCAAGCTTGAGTGGGGTGCTGGCGGAGGAGACGCGGGCCCGCCGCCTTCTCTAGGTGTCTTCCCCCTATACTTTGGGGAAAGGGGACGACTTTCTACCCGTGGATGCCCTGTTTCAGGTAGTGGTGCTTAGCCAGACTCCAGATCCCGAGCGGGTGATCTGGCAGGCAATGCACCAGGACTACAGTGCCGAGTACGTCACACCAGCAAGCCGGGTGCCAGCCAACCCTGGCGAGGCGGTGGTGCGGCACCTTCTAGAGGGCGACCGTGGTCACTACGGCCCCCTGGAGCACCCGCAGATCACCTTCGGGGTGGGCTACTTCCCCCACCTGGTGGTGCAGCAGGCGCGCACCCACCGCATTGGGGTGTCGTTCGATGTTCAGTCGTACCGCTACACCGGCCAACAGCTTTTGGAGCTGGGATCGGATCCCAGCCCTGACCAACTGGAGCAGGTTTTTTACGTGCCCGCCAACATCAAGGAGGGCCAGGCCAAGACCCGCGACGGGATCCGGCCTATCGCCCCCGAGGCGCTGGGCATTGTGCTGGAGCAATACCGCAGCCAGGCCGTTGCCTACCGCCGCCTAGTGGAAGAGTGTGGCGTTCCGCCTGAGGATGCCCGCTGCATCCTCGGCTACGGGATCCGACAGCACTTTGTGGTGTCGTTCAACTGCCGCAGCCTGATGCACTTCCTGGACTTGCGGGCCAAGGCCGATGCCCAGCGGGAGATCCGTGAGCTGTGCGAGCTCATCTGGCCCCACTTTGAGGCCTGGTGCCCTCATGTTGCCGCCTGGTATCGCAAAAATCGCTGGGGTAGGGCTAGGCTTTCTCCCTAACAAGTTCCCAACCATTTGGGACGACTATGGATCCCAGGGCTTATGAACAAATGGCGGCCTTAGAAGATCGGCATTGGTGGTTTCTGGGCCGTCGCCGCATTCTCAGCCGGGTTATTGCCGGGATCCCTCTTCCGCCTGAGGCTTGTATCCTGGAAGCTGGCTGTGGCAGTGGCGGCAACCTAGAAATGTTGTCTCAATTTGGCCAAGTCTTCGCAATGGAAAGAAGCGAAATAGCATTGCCTCTTGCCCGTGCCCGCGGGATCGGGATCGTAGCCGAAGGTGAATTGCCGCATCGGATCCCTTTTGGCTCTCAACAATTTGATTTAATTGCTCTGCTGGACGTCCTGGAACACTTGGAGGAAGACAAAGCAGCTCTGGAAGCCCTCATCCAGAGGTTAAAGCCATCTGGCTACATGGTGATTACAGTACCGGCCTACCCCTGGCTGTGGGGCGCCCATGACGAGCTCAATCACCACAAGAGACGCTACACGCGGCTGCAACTTCTCTCCTTACTCAGGAGCGCCGGCTTGCAAATTCATATCCTTACCTTTTTCAACAGCTTTCTCTTTCCATTAGCAGCAGGGATCCGCCTAGCCCAAAAGAACCTTCCCCTCAGACAGAGCCAAGATCTAAAAATGCCCTTGCCTTGGGCCAATCGGCTTTTAACCGAGATTTTTGCCGCAGAAGCCTATTTGATCCCCAAGTTTTCCCTACCCTTTGGCCTGTCGTTGTTAGCAGTAGCTAGTCCTAGGAACGCTTAACCCTGGGAAAAAAGGCAGAGATGAATTGGCCTAATCTCCCAGCTCTGGATCCGGCCGTACCCGCACTTCCATTTGGCGCAGCAACCGCAGTGAGCTTTCCGGCCCGTCGATCATCTGCTGCTCGTTGATCCAGTAGGTGGCGATGCCCAGGTCTTCCAGAAATTGAATGTAGGGATCTGGGGGCGGGCCATCGAAAACGGCAGCCTTCTGGACAGAAAAGCCCTGTTCGATCCAGGGGGTGAGAGCAAAGCGCTCGTAGTAAAGCAACTGCCCCACCACCTCCTGCAGCGCCTCTGCGGCATCTTTGTGGTGCAGCAACTTCACCTCGGCCAAAAGCAGGTGCCCGTCGGCCACCGCCAGAAAGTCAAACGTGTGCTGGTCTTCCCGCACCTCTAGACCCGCTAGACGGAACCAACGGCGAAACTGGTGCAAGATCTCGTTGTGGCGCTCGCTGCGCTCCAACTGACGCCGGCGGCGGCGCTCCGCCATCAGCGGGTCCGTCCCGGCATAGGAAGGGATCCCACTGCTGCGAAACTGGGGCGGCTCATCCGGATCCAAGACCACCTTACCCCCAGCAGGTTGATGGAGGAGAGGGGGCCTAGAGGGCCACAACTCGGCAGATCCCCACTCCACCTCCGGTTGCGCTGCCAAAGCAAGCAGATGGCGATTGAGAGGGTGCTCAGGGTGGGTGTCGAACAACAGCTGGAGTTGGGAGTGGCTGAACTGAAAATCCAGGCGAAACTGTTCCACCGAAAGGCTGCTCCGCCCCTTCTGCAGAGTCTCCTGGCCGAAGTAGAGCATCACCAAGAGAGGGTAGATGGGCAGGGGGCGATGGGGGGGGATGAGCATGGCCCACATCTGGTCCGTCCAGGGGGGAAGCAGGATCTCGGCCTGTTTGCCCTTGCCCACCACCTGCAGCATTTTGGGATGGCCGGGCTGCCAACCACAGGGGTGGTCGTCGAAGCCACAGGTCTGCCGCCCTTGATCCACACTTAAGGGGTAGCGCCCGTCATAGAGGCGAAAGGGACAGAGATCCCGGTCTGCTGCTAGAAAACGCTCGTCCTGCCACAAGTGGGCGGCCAGGGCATGGCAGCCAATGCCCTCCTGGCTGTTGCAGGCTTTGAGCCAGCGGCGTTCGGCCAATTTTCCACCCACTTTGCTCGGCGCCAGAGGTCGGACAAGGCCATTTTCCCCTTGGTTAAACAGAGGCCACACCAGGGGCTCCCCCGTCTCTGGCAGGGTAGGCAAGAGAGGATGGGTTTTGGTGTAAAACGGGTCACAAATGCGCTGAGCCACCTCCTCTAGGGGCAGGCCGTGGGAGGATCCCACTGGGGGCAGAAGGGATCCCGAGCCAGCCTGAGCGCGATGGTACTGGATAGCCAGAGCTACCTCCAACCCTATCGGACGCAGTTCCGGCGTCAACTGCCGGTAGCGCTGCAGCAGCCGCGAGGCTTGCACAAAAAGGTCGTAGCGCCGAACAGAAATTGCGTCAGCCATAGGGTTACTGGAAAAAATCCCCAAAAGTTGGGCAAAAGCCAGCTAGAACAGAAACCTCGCCTGTAGACAGGATTGAAGCTGAGTGTTGCTGAGATACAAATACCACCTGTGCCAAGCCCAGCAGCCGGAAGGCCCATTGCGCTTGGCACCAGGTCAGTTGTCAGTGTAGTAGAGAAACTCCGGCGCGGGAAGATAACTAGCAGTACAGGCTAGCGTCGCAGCCACCAAAGAAACCAAGGAAAGGGAAAGGGGCGCTCGGTTTCGGCGTCGCGGTCGTACTCGGTCGGGCGGCCTGTGTCTGGCTGGATCACCAAGCTGCCCACGTAGTCGGCCTCTCGATAGACGCGGGCAATCTGGCGGTGAATTTGAGCCATATCCTCGGCGGAGACCACGCCGTTGTCGGTGGCTTTGTAGAACTGGATGGTGACCCGAATGGGAAAGCGGGGATCCCGTTCGATGTCGAGGTTGTTGATCTCGGTGAAGGGGCCTTCCACCTCCCCGTGGCCGATGACGGCTGCTGAGTCGGGATCCCTGGGGGTTGGGTTGGCGCCTTGCTGGGCTTGGAAATCGCTGAGGCGCTGCCCATTGACATACTCCCCGGCCTAAAGGCCGGGGATTCTTGTTCTTGGTTCCACGAGCGCACTTACTTCAAAGGACTCCGTCCCGCTATCGCGAAAGGACTCCGTCCCGCTATCGCGAACGGGTTGCCCCTCAGAAGCAGAGGTGC